>Ga0116157_10002645_pt1 | contig 17406 bp, 15 predicted proteins | sample AD_UKC048_MetaG_FD_89882 | JGI IMG/M metagenome (GOLD analysis project Ga0116157, IMG submission 89882) | Active sludge microbial communities of municipal wastewater-treating anaerobic digesters from USA - AD_UKC048_MetaG | ecosystem: Engineered > Bioreactor > Anaerobic > Digestate | place: USA...
AAAGGGTTACAGTTCACAAGACTGTGACCCTTTGTGCTTTTGGGGCGGCGGAAAGCACAGCATTCGCGACGCGAATCTTCGATTAGTTGGCATAAATCGCCATATGTGGCGATTAGCATGCACTATTCTTATTTATTCGGCATAATAGGCGAATTGCAGTATTCGTCAGTTATGGCGAATACTTGCGATTTATTGCATTAACTCGCCTAATGTGACGCGCTATGAAGATTGCCCCACAACTCACCGACGATGCCGTTCTGCGCGAACTCGGCGCGCGGCTCGCTGGCGCGCGCCTCGCGCAAAACCTCACGCAAGCGGCTCTGGCGGAGCAGGCGGGTGTGGCCAAGCGCACCGTCGAGCGGCTCGAATCTGGCGAAGTGGCCACGCAGCTTTCGGGCTTTTTGCGTGTCGTTCGCGCGCTTGGGCTTCTTGATCGGATCGAAACGTTAATTCCCGAACCGACCGTCAGCCCGATCGCGCAACTTAAACAACAAGGGCACAAACGCCAGCGTGCCGCCAGCAAAAAAGCCGCGCCAAGCGAAGCCACGCCGTGGACGTGGGGTGACGCCGCATGATGGCCGAAGTGCGCCTCTGGGGACGCACCATCGGCGCGGTGTCGCTTGACGAAGGGCGCGACGTCGCCGCGTTTCAGTACGACCCCGCGTTCGCCAAAAGCGGCATCGAAATCTCGCCGTTGGTCATGCCGCTGTCGGACCGCGTGTTCGAATTTCCCGCTCTGCCGCGCGGCACGTTTCACGGCTTGCCGGGTTTGCTCGCCGACTCGCTCCCGGACAAATTCGGCAACGCCCTGATCGACGCATGGCTCGCGACGCAAGGTCGCACCGCCGACTCATTCGGCGCGGTCGAGCGCCTTTGTTACACCGGTTCACGCGGCATGGGCGCGTTGGAATTCCTGCCCGCGCTTGGGCCTGCGCCGCGCCAAGCGACCAAAATCGCCATCGACTCACTCGTGCAACTTGCGAGCGATGTGCTCACGCACCGAAGCAATCTGCAAGGGCATTTTCAGGGGGCGGATCAAGAAAAAGCGCTGCGCGATATTTTGAAAGTCGGCACCTCGGCGGGCGGCGCGCGCGCCAAAGCCGTCATCGCATGGAACCCGTCGACGAACGAAGTGCGCTCCGGCCAAATTGCGGCGGGCGAAGGCTTCGAATATTGGTTGCTCAAGTTCGACGGCGTGAGCGGCAACAGCGACAAAGAACTCGACGACCCCGCGGGCTACGGCGCGATTGAATACGCCTACTACCTCATGGCGAAAGCCGCCGGCATCACCATGAGCGAATGCCGCTTGCTCGGAGAAAACGGCCGCCGCCACTTCATGACGCGCCGCTTCGACCGCCTCGCGGGTGGCGAAAAACTGCACATGCAATCGCTCTGCGCGCTCGCGCACTTCGACTTCAACCAAGCCGGCGCGTACGCCTACGAGCAAGCGCTCCTGACGATTCGGCAACTCAATTTACCGATGGCCACGGTCGAAGAACAATTTCGGCGCATGGCTTTCAACATCGTCGCGCGAAACCAAGACGATCACGTCAAAAACATCGCGTTTCTCATGAACAAACAAGGCCAATGGGCGCTCGCCCCGGCCTTCGACGTCACGTACAGTTACAACCCCACAGGCAACTGGACAGCGACACACCAGATGACGCTAAACGGCAAGCGCGACGGCTTCACGCTCGCCGACTTCGAAGCCTGCGCCAAAGCCGCGCTCATGAAGCGAGGACGCGCGAAAACCATCATCAACGAAGTGCAAGCCGCCGTAAAACGTTGGCCGGAATTTGCGCTAGAAGCGGGCGTCGCTGCGGGGTGGCGCGAGAGTGTTCGGGCGGCGCATCGCATGGACGTACTGACGTAGCGACGCGGTGCGTCACGATGTCGATGAGCGGAATTAACCCGCCTCCAACACCCGCATTTCCACATGCAAGCCCGCCGCCGCCGCCATGTTGACGAGCGCGTCGAGGCCGAACAAATTGATCTTCCCGCGTACAAGGTCGGACACGCGTGGTTGCGTGACGCCGAAGAGTTTTGCCGCTTCGGATTGGCTCAACCCGACGCGCTCCATGTGCGCCTTCAGCGCGATCATCAACCCGGACCGCAGCTTCATGTTCTCCGCTTCTTCGGGCGTGTCTTCGATCGCGTCCCACACGCTTGCAAATTGCTTCTTGCTCATCGGGCTAATTCCTTTAACAGGTCACGGTATCGACTCTCGGCCAAATCCAAATCGGGTTTGCTGGTTCGCTGCGTTTTCTTCTGAAAACAATGCAGCACGTAAACGGCGTCGGCAAACTTGGCCACGTACACCACTCGAAACGCGCTAGCCGCGTCACGAATGCGAATCTCCTGGACGCCTTGCCCGATGGTTGGCATCGGCTTCCAGTCTTCCGGCATTTGGCCGTGTTGCACGAGATCAATTTGAAAACCCGCCTCGCGCCGCGCCGAGAGCGGAAAACTGCGCAAATCGTCCAGCGCAGATCCTCGAAATTGAACAGGCTTTAGAACACTCACGGCTGCGATTATACAAAATTTTGTATTTGACGGAAATAACTCAAGGAACACCGCTTCAAGCCCCGCCACGCAATGACAACTCCGCTTAAACTCAAGTGCAAATCGCATCAGCATCAAGAGAAAACCGAACACACATGGCGCGACAAAAATCCGCAGCAACCGCAAGCAGCAATTCCTCCGCCACCATCGGCTTCGAGGCGAAGCTCTGGCTCGCGGCCGACAAGCTTCGCAACAACATGGACGCGGCGGAATACAAGCACGTCGTCCTTGGCCTGATCTTTCTCAAGTACATCTCGGACACGTTCGAGGAGCATCGCGCCAAGCTTTTGGCGGGCTCAGTTGCGAACACCGGCGACTACGCAGGCGCGAATCCGGAAGACCCGGACGAATACAAAGCAGAAAACGTGTTTTGGGTGCCGAAGGATGGCCGCTGGTCGCACATTCAGGCCAACGCTAAGCAGCCGACCGTCGGCAAAACGGTGGACGACGCGATGGTCGCGATCGAGCGCGACAACCCGCGCTTGAAGGGCGTGCTGCCGAAAGACTACGCGCGCCCCGGCCTCGACAAACAGCGCCTTGGCGAGCTGATCGACCTCATCGCCACCATCACGCTCACCGCCGCCAGCGAAGGCGAGAAAACACACCGCTCGGTCGATCTGCTTGGTCGCGTTTACGAATATTTCCTCACCCGCTTCGCCAGCGCCGAGGGCAAAAACGGCGGCCAGTTCTACACGCCGTCCTGCGTCGTGCGTTGCCTCGTCGAAATGCTCGCGCCGTATAAGGGCCGCATTTACGACCCCGCCTGCGGCTCCGGCGGCATGTTCGTGCAATCAGAAAAGTTCGTCGAATCACACGGCGGCAAGCTCGGCGACATCAGCATCTACGGGCAGGAGAGCAACTCCACCACTCGCCGCCTCGCCGTGATGAATCTGGCACTACGAGGCATCGAAGCCGACTTCGGCCCCGAACACGCCGACACCTTCCGCCGCGATCTGCACCCCGACCTGCGCGCTGATTTCGTCATCGCCAATCCGCCGTTCAATGACAGCGACTGGTTCCGCAAGGACGACGACGTGCGCTGGCAATACGGCGTGCCGCCCAAGGGCAACGCCAACTTCGCCTGGGTGCAGCACTTCATCCACCACCTCGCCCCGAACGGCATGGCCGGCTTCGTCCTCGCCAACGGCAGCATGTCGTCCAACCAGTCCGGCGAAGGCGACATTCGCAAAGCCCTGATCGAAGCGGATCTCGTGGACTGCATGGTCGCGCTACCCGGCCAGCTTTTCTACAGCACGCAGATTCCGGTGTGCCTGTGGTTTCTTGCGAAAAGCAAATCGGCCGACAGCAAGCGCGGCTTCCGCGACCGCCGCAAACAAACCCTCTTCATCGACGCCCGAAAAATGGGCACGCTCATCGACCGCGTCCACCGCGAACTCACCAACGCCGACCTCGACAAAATCACCAGCACCTATCACGCATGGCGTGGCGACAAACACTCCGCTCGCGCAGAGACCTCAACCGTTCGCATTGATCCTTCAACCGTTCGCGCTGAGCTCTCAACCGTTCGCGCTGAGCCCGTCGAAGCGCCCGTGCCCTACACAGACATCCCCGGCTTCTGCAAATCCGCCACCACCGCTGAAATCGCCGCGCACGGCTTTGTACTCACACCCGGCCGCTATGTCGGCGCAGAAGAGGCCGAAGACGATGGCGACCCGTTCGAAGAAAAGATGCCACGCCTCGTCGCCGAACTGCAAGCCCAGTTTGCCGAGTCAGCGAAACTGGAGCAGGTGATCAAAGCGAATTTGGGTGGGCTCGGTTATGGCGTGTGAATGGTACGAGTACACCTTGGGCGAAATCGCGAGTTTCACTTACGGCAGAATGCCAGCAAGCAACACTCTCGCCGTAGGCGCATACCCGACATTCTCAGGTTACAAGTATCAATACAAGTACCCCGAATTCAATTGCGAAAAAGGTGATGTCATCGTGGTCGCCCGTGGCGTCGGAGGGACAGGGGACGTCAAGATAGTTAGAGAACGGTGCTACCTCACTAATCTCTCGATCAAGATCTCGCTAGATAGCAAAAAAGCGGACAATCTGTACGTCTATTACAACTATCTGAACTCGGGCCTGAGGCATTTGGATAGTGGTTCTGCTCAAAGCCAAATAACAATAAATGACCTAAGCCGAGAGCCAATCACGCTCCCGCCTCTCCCCGAACAGAAAGCCATCGCAGCGGTGCTTGGTGCGCTGGACGACAAGATCGAGTTGAACCGGCGGATGAACGCGACGTTGGAAGCGATGGCGCGAGCGCTGTTCCAAAGCTGGTTCGTAGATTTCGACCCCGTCCGCGCCAAACTAGACAACCGCCAACCCATCGGCCTCGACAAAGCCACCGCCGACCTGTTCCCCGCCACATTCCAAGAGGCTGGAGGCCTTCACATCCCAAAAGGTTGGACCATCGAGTCCGTTGGCGAAGTCGTCGATTGCATGGGCGGTGGAACGCCAAGCACTGCCGAGCCGAAATACTGGGAAGGAGGCACGCACCACTGGACGACGCCGAAAGATTTTTCGTCACTTCAAGCGCCAATCCTCTTGGACACTGACCGCAAACTCACTGATGCTGGCATCGCAAAGATTTCGTCAGGCCTTCTTCCTGCCGGAACCCTGCTGCTTTCGTCGCGCGCTCCTGTCGGCTACCTTGCCATCGCCGCCATGCCCGTCGCCATCAATCAGGGATTCATCGCAATGAAGTGCAACGAGCGCGCTTCAAACTGCTTCATGCTGAACTGGTGTCAGGCGAACATGGCGGAGATCGAAAGCCGCGCCACCGGTACGACCTTCGCCGAAATTAGCAAGCAGAACTTCCGCCCGATAGCTGTCGTGCTGCCGCCGAAGGAAATCATGGCTGCGTTCACCGCGAAAGTCGCGCCGCTTTACGCTCAAATCACAGCTAACCTCCACCAATCCCGCACCCTCGCTACCCTCCGCGACACGATGCTGCCGAAGCTTCTGAGCGGCGAACTGCAAACAACGGTCACACCATGAGCACACCTGGAAAGCTGTTACCGACTGAACTGGCCGCACTGGTTCACCACGTTGAGTTGAACCGCGCAGGATGGTGGGACAAGGCCATCCACCGTCTGGTGCTGGCCGCTGTGTGGCTATCTGACAAGCCTCCAACCATTTCTGGAATTCAGGGCATTCTAAGAGACGAGTTCCGCCTGAGTTTGAATGATGCCAAAGTCAGCGCGGCGACCCAAGCACTTGAATCCCAGAACCTTCTCGTGAGGCTGGACGGCCCGGCGTTCCGAATTCCGGACGACAAGCGTGCGACATTTGAAGGCGAGATTGCTGACGCAGAAAATGCGACCGCCAAGGCCAAGGCTTACTTCGGCACACTTGTAGCGGAGCTATGCCCGGAACTTCAACCAGACGACACATGGCAAACGTTCGAGTCGGCGTTTCTCGCCCCGCTAATCAAAGAAGTCGGAGCGAATGCGTATCACCTCATCGCCGGACAGCGAATGACGGCTGACAAAAAACTGGTTCAACGGTTTCTGGGGCGGTTTGAGGCAAAGTTCCACCCGGCCTTGAATGTTTTGGTCTCTCGATTCCTCGAGCCGAAGAATGGTGATGTCCGCACGTATGTGAGCCGCCTTCTTCACGCTACATTTTGTGTCGAAGCTAGTGGCCTACCCGAGAATGTGATTCAAAAGTTGAACGCCAGCGGCGGAAAGCCGATTTCGTTTCGGGTCTTCGTCGATACGAACTTCTTGTTTTCCATTCTGGCCCTCCACGAAAATCCATCGAATGCCGCCGCCAGCGAGCTTCAGGAGTTGATTGCGACCCTAAAAGGGAACCCAAAGATCGCGCTGTTCGTGACACCAAGGACCATTGAGGAAGCGAAGCAGTCGATTTCATTGGCGAAAGGGCAGCTTGCTGGTGTTCCGATGGGGACGAACTTCACCAATGCGGCTCTGCGCGTCGGCTTTTCGGGAATGGCCGAGAAATTCTTGGAGGAACGTCGTCGCCGCGGTGGAAACCTAACGGTGGATGATTGGTTCGACCCGTATCTCAACAACTTCGTTTCGGTGGCCCGAGGAAAAAACGTCGAGCTATACAACGAGAAACTCGATGAATACGCCACCCGCCAAGACGTCATCGACGACATCCATCTCTTGATTGAGGCAGAGAAGCGTCGCAACTCTAGGCGCAAGTCCTACGAGATGATTGAGCATGACATGATCCTGTGGCATCTCGTTGACGACAATCGGCCGGCCTACATCGAGTCACCAATCGATGCAAAAGACTGGATTCTGACGGTCGACTATAGGTTCATTGGTTTCGACGAGCACAAGCAGAAGAAGGCTTCCGCGAAAGTTCCAACCTGCCTCCACCCAACATCGTTGATACAGCTTCTCCAATTCTGGGTGCCACGCACCGCGGAGTTTGAAGAGGCGATTCTAGGAAGCCTTCGTCTGCCATTTCTTTTCCAAGAGTTTGATGCAGATGCCGAACGCACTAGTCTCCGGATTCTGAAAGGCATCGGGCGCTTCGAAAACAGCGAGAATCTGTCTGAGGAGGCAATCAACGACGTCGTTCTGAACGAGGGCCTGAGAGCTCGAATCAAGACCGAAAAGAATGAGGATGCCGAAACAACGCTGATTCGCGATGCGCTGGTTGAGGGAATGACGCTCCGTGCAGAGGACGAGGCGAACAAAGCAAAAGCCCTCGAAGAGGAGGTGCGGAAGCGCGACTCCGACATTGCTACCCTCGCGGACCAAAAGCGCGCTGTTGAGGAGGAAAACGCTCAGACGAAAAGGGCGAAGGAGGAAGCTGATGAAGCAGCACGGCAGGCTCTCGCTACCCAAGGTGAGGAACTTGGCGACGTGAAAACTCGATTACAGGCAATGGAGCAAGCCGAAGTTCGCCGCGTCGAGAAAGAGCGGGACGACAACGCCACGCGCGAAAAGAAGTCGGCGCAGTTCGTATATCTGGGATCTCTGATTGTGGTGATCACGCTTTCATCCATCGGGGCTTGGCAGGCCAAAAAGCTATTCCCTTGGTATGCCAAGATCCTTGGCTCGCTTCCGACAAGCGGACTTATCGCCATCATCACGTTTGTGCTCGGGCATCTCGCCCTAGAGCTCTCAATTTGTCGAAGACCGGCGATTTCAAAGCTCTGGCCTTTTCTCCAAGTGAAACGCTTTAGCCGGATTCTCTGGGCGATAGTTATTCTCGGTTTCTTTGTCGGCGTTGTAGGGAACATTTTCGCGAATTGGATTCAAAAGAACCTCGATGCGGAGACGAACAGCCCGCCCGCTGCCGACGCAAAGGTGCCCGAACCACCTGTTTCAAAATAGACGAGCGCATGAACCTCAACGAATCCATCGTCGAACACGCCGCGCTCGAATGGTTCGCGGAGCTGAGCTATGCCATCGGGCACGGGCCACACATCGCGCCAGGAGAGCCGGCGACTGAGCGTGTGTCGTTTGCTGACGTGGTGCTCGCGGGCCGATTGCGCGATGCGATTTGTCGGTTGAATCCGGCGATTCCTGAAGACGCGCGCGACGAGGCCTTGCGCAAGGTGCTGCGCGTTGGCACGCCGTCGCTCGTGCAGACCAATCGAGCGTTTCACCGGCTGCTGCGCGATGGTGTGCCGGTGGAATATGCGCGGGCTGATGGCAGCATCGCTGGGGATCATGTGCGGCTGGTGAGCTTCGATGACGTGAACGCGAATGATTGGTTTGCGGTGAACCAGTTCACGGTGATTGAGGGGCAGAACAACCGGCGACCGGACGTGGTGGTGTTCGTCAATGGCTTGCCCTTGGGTTTGGTTGAGCTGAAAAATCCGGCCGATGAAAACGCGACGATCTGGAGCGCGTATTCGCAGGTGCAGACGTACAAGTCGGAGATTGCGACGCTGCTGCATTACAACGCGGCGTTGGTGTTGAGCGACGGCGTTCAGGCGCGCATTGGCTCACTGACGGCGAATCAGGAATGGTTCAAGGTGTGGCGCACGATTGATGGCGAGACCGATGCGCCGAAGGTGGCGCTTGAGCTCGAGGTGTTGGTGCGCGGTGTGTTCGAACGGAAGCGCTTTCTGGATTTGCTCCAGCATTTCGTCGTGTTTGAGGAAGACCCCGATTCTGGCGCGGTGCATAAGATCATCGCGGGCTACCACCAGTTTCATGCCGTGAACGCGGCTGTCGAGGAGACGGTCCGCGCGAGCGGGATGACGGACATTAACGTCGCGCGCCATCAACCGGAAACGGGTACGTACTGGGCGGGCCGGATGCATGGCGGAAAACCCGGCGACCGGCGCGCGGGCGTGGTGTGGCACACGCAGGGCAGCGGCAAGAGTTTTTCGATGTTGTTTTACGCTGCGCGCATGGTGAGGCACGCGGCGATGCAAAACCCGACGCTGGTGGTGCTGACGGACCGCAATGATCTGGACGATCAATTGTTCGGGCAGTTTCAGCGCTGCCATGACCTGCTAGGGCAGACACCGGTGCAGGCGGCCAATCGGGACAAGCTCCGAGAACTCCTGGCGGTGGCGAGCGGGGGCGTGGTGTTTACGACGATTCAGAAGTTTTTGCCCGAGAAGGGCGAGAAGATGCCCGCGCTGAGTCCGCGCCGGAACATCGTGGTGATCGCGGATGAAGCGCACCGCAGTCAGTACGACCTGATCGACGGTCTTGCGCGCCACATGCGGGATGCGTTGCCGCAAGCGTCGTTCATCGGTTTCACGGGAACGCCCATTGAACAAACCGACGCCAACACACGAGCGGTGTTCGGCGACTACATCTCGATCTACGACATTCAGCGCGCGGTGGCCGACAAAGCCACGGTGCCAATTTATTACGAGAGTCGCATTGCAAAGCTCGGTCTGAACGCGGCCGAGTTACCAGCGATTGACGAGGAATTCGACGAGATCACCGAAGACGAAGAGCTGAGTCGCAAAGAAAAACTCAAAACTAAGTGGGCCGCGCTGGAAGCGCTTGTAGGTGATCCGAAGCGCGTGAAATTGATTGCCGCGGATCTGGTGAAGCATTTTGAAAAGCGCGTGGACGCGATGGACGGCAAGGCGATGATCGTCTGCATGAGTCGTCGCATTTGCGTGGATTTCTATAACGCGTTGATCGAGCTTCGGCCGGATTGGGCGAGTGCGAAAGACGATGATGCTGAAAGCGAAAAAGGGCAGAAGTGTGTCGTCAAAGTGGTGATGACCGGCAGCGCTGACGATGGCCCGGAATGGCAGCGGCACATCCGCAGCAAAGACAAACGGAGAAGACTCGCCAACCGTTTCAAGGACAGCAAAGACCCGTTCCGCATCGTCATCGTGCGCGACATGTGGCTCACCGGGTTCGACGCGCCGTGTCTGCACACGATGTATGCGGACAAGCCGATGCAGGGGCACGGTCTGATGCAGGCGATTGCACGCGTGAACCGGGTGTTCCGTGACAAACCAGGCGGATTGGTGGTGGATTACCTTGGTCTTGCGGATCAGTTGAAGCATGCGCTGGCGACGTACACCGAAAGCGGCGGAAAAGGCGATCCGACGTACGACACGAATCAGGCTGTGGCCGTGATGCTGGAAAAGTATGGCATCGCCTGCGACATGATGCACGGGTTGAATTGGGACAAATGGGTTACGGGTAAGGCGACGGAGCGTTTAGCGCTGATCCCAGCAGGGCAGGAACGTATCCTAGAACAGAACGACGGCAAGAAACGATTTGTGCAAGTAGTGACAGAGCTTTCTCGCGCATTCGCGCTTTGCGCGTCGCACGATGAAGCTACGGCCATTCGCGATGACGTCAGTTTCTTTCAGGCGATTCAGGCCGCGTTGAACAAGCAATTTACATCGAACCGGAAAACGCCAGAGCAGATCGACGCGGCTGTTCGCCAGCTTGTGTCGCGCGCGATTACGACCGACGGCGAGGTGATTGATGTGTTCACGGCTGCGGGGTTGCCGAAGCCGGACATTGGCATTTTGTCGGAACAATTTCTAGCGGAAGTGCGCGGGTTGAAGCATCGCAACGTGGCGGCTGAACTGTTGGAAAAACTTCTGAAGAATGAGCTTCAGGCGAGGTCAAAACAAAATCTTGTGCAGTCACAACTGTTCAGCGAAAAGCTCAAGAAAACGCTCAACGCGTATCACAACCGAGCGATTGCGACGCAGGACGTGATCGACGAATTGATCAAGCTGGCGAAGGAAATCAGCGCGGACGATACGGCGGCTGATCGGTTGGGTTTGAGCAAAGATGAGAAGGCGTTTTACGACGCGCTTGCCGCGAACGAGAGCGCGGTGAAGGCAATGGGCGACGACAAACTGAAAGTCATCGCCGCGGAACTCATCACACAAGTGCGCAAGAGCGTCACGATTGACTGGACGCTGCGAGATAGTGCGCGGGCGAAAATTCGCGTGATGGTGAAGCGAATCTTGAACAAATACGGCTATCCGCCAGACCTTCAAGATGCGGCAGTGAAGACGGTGTTGGCGCAAGCGGAATTGCTGTGCGCGGATTGGGCGGGCTAACTCCCTGCGGTTCGTAAGTTGGTTTCGCCATCATCGTTTCCAATCGATGTGATTGGCCGTATATACTCCCCGTATATCCTCTCCCAGGAGCCCGCCATGACCATCGCTCGCATCTTTCAGTCTGGTAACAGTCAGGCCGTGCGTTTGCCGAAGGAATTTCGATTCAACACGGACCGTGTTGAGATTTTTCGGCAGGGGAACGACATCATTTTGCGCGAGCGACCGGCGACCGGCGCGGTGATTTTTGATGCGTTGGCTGAGCTGCCAGACGATTTCATGGACGAAGGTCGCGCGGATAAGCCTCCGCAGGTGCGCGAGGGGCTGTAGATGGCCGTTCGCTACCTGCTCGACACGAACATTTGCATTTACATCGCGAAGCACAATCCCCCGGCCGTTCGTGCGCGGTTTGCGGCGCACGCGGCCGATGCACTGGCGATGTCGGTGATTACGCTGGGCGAGCTTCAGCACGGGGCTGAAAAGAGCCAAGCACGCGACAGGTCGCTGGCGACGTTGCAACAGTTGGTCGCGGTGATTCAGGTGATGCCGTTGACCGAGGCGGCGGGGCGGCATTACGGCGAGATTCGCAGCGCGTTGGAGCGCGCCGGGCAAACCATTGGCAACAACGATCTGTGGATCGCGGCTCACGCACGAGCCGAAGGCTGGGTGTTGGTGACGAACAACGAGCGCGAGTTTCGGCGAGTGGATGGCCTCGCGGTGGAGAACTGGGCGGCGTAATTGTCGCGAGCTCACGCGGGTTGCTCGCCGTCACCCGGCTTTAGGGCGTGTGGCCCCAAAGTTCGCGCAACGTCGCTGTGTTCGTCGCTTCGACGAGAGCGATCCGCCGCCTAGCTAAGCTCTTCAATCACCAACGCGTGATAGCGATGGACGAAGGCGAACGGCACTTGGCGGATGATGGTCATGGCGCGCTCAACTTCGGGGTCGGTTTTTGCGTGGATCACTAGAAAGGCGCCGTTTTTTCCGGCTAGCTCTAGGTGCGTCTCAACCGCGCGGGCGCTCCACCCAAGGCGCGCGAAAAATCCGTCGTTCTGCGCGAGATTGTTTTCGGCGGCTCGTCGAACTTCTTCGGCGCCGTAAAACGCGCAGTCGGCGTCGGTGTAACCCTCTGCCATGAACTCGGCGTGAATCGCCTTGGCCTTAGCCTGCGTCGGAAAGCCGACGACCAAGTGGTCGGTGGGATAAAAAATTCCAAAGTCGCTCGTTTGCGTGGCCACCAGATCAATGGCGCTTTGCTTCGGGGTCGTGGCGGTGGCAGCGAACATGGTGCGTCTCTCGTTGTGTTTAGCGCCCTGATCGCCAGAGCAGCATCGTCGCCCCATTGTCCGCTGCGGCCACGCCTGCGCGCTGTGCGCTGTCGTACATATGCGAATTGGTGGCTGGCGTCGCTGGTTTGAACCGGAGGCTTATCGCGGGCAAGCCCGCTCCCACAAGTTTGGCGGCTGGGGATCTGCTTGGGGTTGTTTGGTGGGTGGCAATTTGACGTGCAATGAGATTGCACCCTGCTTTGTTACGGCTTCTTCTTTTTTGTTTGGATATGGCTTTTCGGCGCGAACGACAGCCGGGTGGTCGTTATAGCTCGATTTAGGCTTATGTTGATATACGTGAAAAAGCGCCTGCAACGACCGCCTGGCGGTCGTTAGGGCTTTAAAGCTGTAAACCCACTGCCGAACCGCGGAGGGCTTGCGTCGTTACGGCGCGAGGTTGGTGCCGCAGGAGCCGTTTAGGTATGGGCGCACGAGGTCCCACGCGTTTCTTGGGGCGGTCGGGTTCGTCGCTTTCGCAGCGATGCTGGACCCGGTGAGACCGCGAGCGATGCGACTGATGATCAGGCCGTCGGTGGCGGCGCGGACAGCGCCATCGCCGTCAATGTCGAAGCCACGTGACCCGCCGGGTCCAGTCGGGGCAAGTTGGGCGTCGATGTGGTTCGCCAACTGCGGCCCCGTCGTGCGCATGGCGCAGATTCCGAAAGTTAAGCCTTGAGCAATTTGGTTCGAACTGTAGCCAAGGATTCGCCGCATGGTGAGCAACGCATCGCTGCCGGAGAACGCGCCGTCGCCGTCAACGTCGAGGTTGCAGGTGGCGCCCGCGATGTATGTCTGCGCGCACGCTATGCCTTGGAGGGTGATGTTGGCGTTGCCGAGAACCGGGGTCGTGTTGATGACGACGCCCGCTGTGGTGTGCAAGACGCCAGTGCCGCCAACGGGCGGCGCGGTAGAGAGGAGCGCGTTCACCGTGATGCCGCCGGGCGCGAGGACAGAAATCTCGCCACCGTTGGTCGCGAATGGGCTCGCAAGCGTGGTTGCGCCGCGTAGGCGTCCAGTGATCGGGCCGCCGGCTGTAATCAGAGTGCCGGTGCCGGTTTGGACGAAGCCTCGACCCGTGAAAACAATGCCCCCGGCGCCTGCGCCCACCGCTCCGTTGACATTGACGTCGCCGATGCCGCCGTTATTGGTGTCCGCTTCCAGAACGATGGCACCGGAGGAGGTCGCGGTGCTGGAGAGTGTGAGGTGGTTGCCCGCACGTACCGTGATGCCGCCTGCGCCGGCCGCGACCGTTCCACCGAGCGAAACGTCCTGCGCACCGTCCACGGATTCAATAAAAACCGACGAGGCGCTGGCGCCACTGCCAGCGTTGATATCGGAGCCCGCCGTCGCCCGCAGCAACCCGTTCGCGGCGGTCATGGTGACATTGCCGCCAGACGTGGTGACGTCGTTTTGTAAGGAGAGTGTGCCCGCGCCCGAGACTTGCGCGGTGAAGTGGCCACCGGACGTGCTGATCGGCCCGAAGAGCGTCATCGCGCTCGCCGACGACAGCGCGACCTTGCCGCCCGCGCTGGTGAGTAGCCCAGGTCCGAGTGTGAGCGCGGTGCCCGCGGTAATGGTGATGTCGCCGCCGTGCGAGTTGATGGCGGCGATGATGTCCGCCGCGCCTGTGCTGGCCGCCAGCACAATCGGGGTGTTCTGAGAGGAGATGGTGCCGCCGGCGTTGCCGGTGATGTTGGCGCTTTGGATCGTGACGCCGCCGCCACCGGAGATCGCGGCGGGCAGCGTGGTGGCGGGAGCCGACAGATGGATAGCTCCGCTCGTACTGCTGATGGGCCGGGCCACGGTGATGGCGTCCGCGAAGGTGCCGGTGATGCTGCCGCCGTTGGTGCTGATCGTTCCAGTCGCGGACTGCGCGAGCGAGCGGGCCGATAGCGTAAGCGTAGCTGCGCCGCTGATCGTGATCGGCGCGGCGATGGCGATGTTGCCGACGCCACCGTTGTTGGTGTCGGCGGCAATCGTCGTTGCGCCGAAGCTTGTCACTGGCGCGTTGAGCGTGACGTGGTTGCCACCTCGTAGCGTGAGCGCGCCGCCGCCGCCGACGATTCCTCCATTTAGCAACACATCGGTCGCCCCACCCAGTGCCTCCAGCCGAATCGAACCGGCGCCTGCGCCGCCGGACACGTTGATGTCCGACCCGGCGGTGCTTTGCAAGAGCCCATTCAAGGTCGTGATGTCGACGCTACCGCCGGTGGTCGCGATGTCGTTTTGGATGGACAGCGTTCCGACGCCGGTGACGTCAGCATTGAGGCCACCGCTAGACGTGACGATCGGACCGAACAGCGTCATGCTGTTCACGGAGGTGAGGGTGACGCCGCCGCCGCCGCTTGAAATCAATGCAGGCCCCAGGTCGAGCGTGGTGAACGCGGTGACCGTGATAGCCCCGCCGTTGGACGAAATGGCGTCGAGGATGTCAATCGCGCCCGTTGGGCTGTTGACCACGATGGCGTGGTTTTGCGCGGTGAGTGTTCCTCCGGCGTTACCTACGATCCCGTTACCCGTGACGGAAACGCCGCTGCTACCGGAAATAGGCGCCGACATCGTGGAAGTTATGATCCCGACTGCGAAAAAGATGACTGCACCCGAACTGGAACGCTACGGGATCATTGACAGGGCCTGTGATGACGAAAACGATCTCATGAGGACGGCCCTTGCGCGGGCCCGCCAATTCTCATCGGATGACGATTTGTTTGCCCGGTACCTTGCGGACAAGAAGAAGCGGTACGATGCCGTAATCGATGCGATTGACAGGATTGACCCTGCTACATTCCCCGGTCGTATTGATATATTCTGGAAGCTCATGGAAAGGATGGTTGTGAAGTAACAGGTGATCCGACCAACTCCGGGTCATCCACGGTCTCTGATTTAAGGCAGAAATGAATTTATCTTGATAGTACCATATTTTTTATAGTTATCGTTTAAATTTAAGTCACCTGTGCAGTGCTTTTTGTTTTAATATTTGTTATCCAATCTCTCAGGATTGTTCTCATAAAACGCATTGTATCCAATCAGCCTTTTGTGAAAAGGTGGCACGTTACTAAATATTCAAGCTGTTAAACCTATGTAAAGCCCCCTGTCCGGCGCTTTTGGTGCGACAGTCCACGCCTACTTCTCCTGCAGCTCCATGAGGAAAAACCACGAGCTGCGGGTCGAGGAGACCAGCAGCATGATCATGGCCGCCATGACCAGGGAGAGGCTCCGCGTGTCCAGGAAAAAGAGCACGTGCAGGGACGCGGTAATGATCCCGGTGAAAGCGACAGCGGACCAGCCATATCGACGGAACGCAGCTGCGTATTCCTTCATCCTGATCCTCGATACGAGGCCCCGGGCCGCCATGAACAACCCTGACGTCCCGATGCAGGTCAGGGGTATGCCCACGCCGGTGGGCGATTGGCGCGGGATGATGAGGGTCAGGGAAATGCTGATGATGGCCAGAAAGAGCCCGAAAGTCTGCCGGGAGTAAAACATCAGGTGGGCATTGTCTTTGTGCATGATGACCGACCGGTTCAGGGAGACGGAAACGAAGAGGAGCCCGAGCAGGGTCGCGGAGCACCCCATGATGGTGGCGTAGAATACCTGCCACTCTCCCACCAGCCTGCTGAAATCGGTCATGATGATGTACCTCCAGCGACGATTTTTTCAAGAAGGTGTCATGTTCACGTAGATGTCAACAGATATACTACTGTACTTGTCCATATTCCCTGACTCGCATCAGCTAAAATACGACTGCACCGCGTGCATCGACCGGTCCCCGGCGATACGCTTTTCCAGTTCCTCCCTCATCCTCTCCCTCTCGTCCTCCGGCACATCGTCCGGTACCGGCCATCTCTGCGCCAGCCGTCTGAGCTTCGCCTCGTCATGGATGAGCACGCTGTAATAAAACCAGTCGCCCGTAAGCCGCGCAGCATACAGGACCTCGTCATCGGAGAGGACCTCCCGCGCGCGGCAGGAGAAGATCTTCCCACGGTAGCTCTGGAAACACTCCTGCGGCAACCCGGGAGGTTGTTCCTCCGGATAGAGCAGGCACCCGACAATACTGCCGCCGTCGCGATATCCCACGAAAGGACAGTGCGGGCAGTCTCCAAACAGCGGCGGCAGGGTCAGGGTAAAGGCTTCCCGTGCCGGCTTGAAATAGTAGGAGCCGGTCAGGTTGCTCCTGCCGGCCGTCATTTCCCGGACCAGGTACTCCTTATTGTAATCCGACAGCAAGTCTCTTCTTCCGGAGAACAACCCCCCGATTTCTTCCCGGCATGCCCGGTAATTATGGCTGCCGCAGCACAATGCGCACGAGGCCCCGAACCCGGGCCTGCAGATATTTACCCTGACCCCTTCCGGCATGATTTCTCCCGCATCCCGCTTATATTGCATACACCATGATAAATTCGATGTCACTGTGGCATCATGCAGCGCCTGATGCCACTTCCCTGCCCCGAATGTTAAGCCAGTGTAAAATAGTTAACATTGCACCCCTATTATTGCAAACACATATTGACAGCAAATCTTCATATTTACTACTTTAGCAGCATGAAATGTTAACCATGGCTCTTATGAACGATATTATCACTAAATCCTCCCGCGAGATCGTGGACCTGCTGGCAAAACGCGAGCTTTCCTGCGAAGAGCTGACGCGCATGTACCTCGAGGCCAGGGAGCTGTATGATGCCGTGCTTGGCAGCTTCATCTCAACCTGTCCCGACGAGGAGGTTCTTGACCTCGCGCGGCACAGCGACGCGCGCCGTAAGCGCGGCGAGGAGCTGGGCCCGCTTGACGGCATGCCTGTCGCCGTCAAGGACAACATGCACGCGCGGGGCATACCCACCACCTGCGCCTCGAACATCCTCCAGGGCTACCTGCCGCCCTTCGACGCCACGGCGGTCGCGCTTTTAAAAAAGCGGGGAGCGATCATTCTGGGCAAGACCAACCTCGACGAGTACGCGATGGGATCGACCTGCGAAAACTCCGCGATCCGGATAACGCGCAACCCCTGGGACACGAACCGGGTGC
>Ga0116157_10002663_pt1 | contig 17359 bp, 11 predicted proteins | sample AD_UKC048_MetaG_FD_89882 | JGI IMG/M metagenome (GOLD analysis project Ga0116157, IMG submission 89882) | Active sludge microbial communities of municipal wastewater-treating anaerobic digesters from USA - AD_UKC048_MetaG | ecosystem: Engineered > Bioreactor > Anaerobic > Digestate | place: USA...
CACGACGACGCGACGGACACGCGCTTCGCGCTTTTTGAGGCTTCGCCTCTTTTTGCAAAAGCGACAGGATGGCAAAACGGATAGAACGGACGGAACGGATGAAAACGGATTTTTTTCCGCCTACGGCGGATAAAGACGAGCCGAAGGCGAGCCAATGTCCGTTTTCATCCGTTCCATCCGTTTTGCAATCCTGTCGCTCTACGCCGAAGGCGCGAAAGCGCGAAGCGCGTGCTCGCCTTGGTCGTTGTGATTACATTAAAACCGAGCGGCGAAGCTACTTATTCACAGGCGTTTCGAAGTCAAACTTCACCCTTAAACCAGAACAATTTAACGCAATGGGTAAACTTCCAAAATTGTTGATTGTACTAAGCATCTTTCTGGCTACCGGTGTCTATGCTCAGACCAACTTCGCCGTGCCCCCTTTACCCGACCCCGCCGAACGGATGGCCAACCTGAAACGAGAATGGACCGCCCTGCAACAAATCCCCCCTCAACTGGCCGTACGGGATTGCTTCCTTTTTTTGCTCGATGCCCTGGATACTCAATTTCTGGAACCACAACAAGTAGAGTGGGTGTTAAAACTAGTCCAAACCCGGATGGTTTCTAATCCCGCCGCGGGTAGAAGTTATGGCAACATCTTTTGGGGTTGGCACGAAACCGGAATCGATGTGGGCGACGGTAACAACATTGAATTTTGTATGCAATACGGCTTGCCCATCAAACTGCTTTTTAACGACCGCCTCTCGCCAGCAGCCCGAAAAACCCTCGACGAAATATTCACCCTGGGCCTCAAAGGTGCCAGAAACCAAGTGGTCCGCATCTCTTACACCAACATCTACCTGATGAAAATCTGGAATTTTGTGGCTTTTGGGCAGGTGTACCAGCAGCCCGAGATTCTGGAAGAAGGCCGAAAGTATTTCGATCTATGGTTAGACCATGTTGCCAGGTATGGCAACCGGGAGTACGATAGCCCGACCTACTGCGGAGTAGACCTCGAATCCCTGTTGCTGCTTTGCCGTTTTTCCAGCGATGCGGATATCCAAGCCAAAGCCAGAGCGGCGCTGCGTTTTTTTCTCAACGACCTCTCGGCACACTACCTGCCTCGGGCGGGCATCCTGGGCGGGGCGCACAGTCGCGACTACAACCGGGTGTTCAGCCGCGATTTGTTGGAGGAAAAGTACATGAATCCCCTGCTGGGCGGCCCCAATCGGAATGTGCATTTGTTTCACGAGCTGTGCCTGTCCACCCTCAAAGAAATTGGCCTTTCCACCGAGCAAAAAGCTTGGATGCAGCGCAAAAACCGCTTCATTGTTCAGCGCTGGGATAGCCTGGCCCATACCTTCGCCTGTGATTTTGTAGGCGATAAATTTTCCATGGGTTCCTCCAATCAAGCCTACAGTCCTGACGACAAACCCTTTGTGATCTACCTCAGCAGCAAACGTATCCCCGAGATGCCCAATATCGCCTTTGTGATGGAAGGCCGCAACGACCATTACGGCACCTGGTCGGCAGAAGGGATGGGCGAAAAAATGCGCCACCTGATCCCCGCCAATTACCCATCCAACGGGGGCTGGGGAAAAGCCCGACACCTGATGCCCTTTATGCAATCTGCCCAAAACAAAGGCGAAATGGTCATGCTGGTATCCGGCAATAAAGACCACAATTGCATCTTCGAATACCTGAACTCCACCATTATTTTGCCCAATACTTTTGATGAAATCTGGCTGGGCAATCAGTCAACTGCCGTGCCAGCACCAGGTGCCAAAACCGATTTTGACGCCACTCAAACCCTGTTCGCTCGCTTCGAAGACGTGGTAATCGCTTTCCGTTTCTTGTGGTCGAATGCGGAGCAAAGTGCTAGGCCAGCTTTGTACAACGATGGTTTCAAGTTTGTAGCCAGCCGCGAAAAATTTCCGCTCGAACACAACGCTGCCCTACGTATCACCCTTCAGCATCCCGACGATGGAAAAGCCAATGTGGCCATGTGGTGGAAAGTGGCCGAAGGCATCAAAACCGATCGCGCCTTTGCCGCTTTCCGGCAGGAGGTTTTGCAGGCCGAGGCGGCGGTAAAAACGGAAAATGGCCTGCTGGATATAGCGGTATTGACCAAGGCGGGTAAACTAGGCCTTCGTGCCGATTTGGCCAACAAAAAACGCCTGGCCTACTACAATCCTCAACCTTTGCCCTTGGATTTTCTGCTGAACATTGATGGAGTAGAAATTGGAAAACCCATTTTGGGACCATACAAGTCAGAGATTAAAAGATAAGCACCCTTATGCGCACAAGAAATTCCTATTTGTTGTTTTGTTTTTTGGGGTTGGCAATCACCGGTAAGGTTTTTGCCCAGCCCAGTACTACCGTTTGGCTCGACGATTTACCTATCCAGACTTTTTCTGAAGGCCTGCGCCCGGTGGAAGCCAAGGCAAGTTATGCCAAAGACACCATTCGTATCCAGGGCCAGCGCTTTTTGCGCGGCATCGGAGGGCAGTCGCCCATGATTCTGGCTTTTTTCCTCAACAAAAAAGCTGTTCGTTTTACCGCTTTGATCGGCCCCGATGACAGCGGCAACCAGGACATTCCCTTGAGTTTTTACGTAGTGGCCGACCACAAAGTACTCTTTGAAAAGCTCGACATGAAACACGGAGATGATCCCGTAACTGTTGATGTCGACCTCCTTGGCGTTGAGCGTTTTGGATTGCTGGTGACCGACAGGATAGGAGGCTCTAACAACAAAAGAACTTATGCCAATTGGGCAAACGCCAAACTGGAAATGCTGGACGGCAGCAAACCTGGATACATTCCCAATGAGGATGAAAAATACATTTTAACCCCAGCTTCTGGCAAAAGCCCACGCATCAATTCTGCTAAAATATTCGGAGCTACGCCGGGCAATCCGGTTTTGTACACGATTGCTGCCACGGGTGAAAAACCCATCCTTTTTTCAGCTACCCCTTTACCCAAAGGTTTAAAACTCGATGCCAAAACGGGCATCATCTCCGGGCGGGTCGCCCAACGTGGCAAGTATGAACTGACCTTAAGCGCCAAAAACAAATACGGTAAAGCCCAGCAAAAACTTCTACTTAAAATCGGCGACACCATCGCCCTCACCCCACCCATCGGTTGGAACGGCTGGAATTCCTGGGCGCGTGACATCGACCAGGGCAAAGTCATCGCCTCCGCTGAAGCAATGGTCAGCAAGGGTTTGCGCGACCACGGCTGGACGTACATCAACATCGACGACGCCTGGCAAGGCATCCGCAGCGGGCCCGATACGGCTTTGCAGGCCAATGAAAAATTCCCGGACATCAAGGGCATGATGGACCATATTCATGCTTTGGGTTTAAAAGTAGGTTTGTATTCCACCCCCTATATTGCCAGTTACGCGGGTTTCATCGGGGCTTCATCGGATTATCCTGCGGGTGGGGAAACCCAAAAACTATTTGTCCCCAGCCGCCAACCCTACAGCCGGATTGCCAAGTACCGCTTTGAGCGCAACGACGCCCGGCAAATGGCTACCTGGGGGACTGATTTTCTCAAATACGACTGGCGCATCGATGTAGTTTCGGCGGAACGTATGTCGGAAGCTTTAAAAAAATCGGGCCGGGATATTGTTTTTAGCATTTCCAACAATGCCCCTTTCGACAAGGTCAAGGACTGGAATCGGGTCACGAATATGTACCGCACTGGCCCCGACATCAAGGACAGTTGGACCAGTTTGTACCACACTTCCTTTACCCTCGACCGCTGGTCACCGTTCTCTGGCCCTGGCCACTGGATGGACCCGGACATGATGATCCTGGGCGACGTATCGATTGGTCCTGTTTTACACCCGACCCGTTTAACGCCGGATGAGCAGTACAGCCACGTGAGCATCTTCAGTTTGTTGGCTGCGCCCATGCTGATTGGTTGCCCCATTGAGCGGCTCGATGATTTTACCTTGAACTTGCTGAGCAACGACGAGGTGATTGCCATCAATCAGGATCCGCTGGGGAAGGCGGGGCGGCTGGTTTTGGAGGAAAATGATGTACAGGTCTGGCTAAAACCACTGGGGGATGGCTCTTTTGCCGTAGGCTTATTCAACATTGCAGGTTACGGCAAAACACCGGAATCCTACTTTCGTTGGGGCGATGAGCCGCAAAAAGTATTCACCCTCCACTTCGATAAGATTGGTCTTAAAGGCAGATATGTAATACGGGATGTTTGGCGGCAAAAAGATGCCGCGGAATATACCGGATCATTCCAGGCAAATATTCCTTATCATGGGGTAATTCTGCTCAAATTTATACCCATCAAATAATTCAACATGCAAGTAAATGGTTACGGTGCCCTGAGCAAAACAGCTCCAATTGCACCCATTGATTTTGAAAGAAGAGAAGTCGGCGCGGACGATATTTTGGTTGACATTATGTATTGTGGGGTTTGTCACTCCGACATCCACATGGCCAGAAGCGAGTGGGGACCCTCGGTTTATCCGATTGTACCCGGACACGAAATCGTTGGTCGGGTATCCGAAATTGGCAACAATGTCACTAAATTCAAAGTAGGAGATCTGGCTGGTGTAGCGGTTTTTGTTGATTCTTGTCGCACTTGTCCTTCCTGCCAAAGCGGGATGGAACAGTATTGCGATGAAGGCATGACGCCGACTTACAATGGGTTTTATCGCGACGGCGTTACGCCTACCTTTGGTGGGTATTCTTCCAAATATGTGATTGATGAAAAATACGCCCTGCACATCCCCTTTACCGATCAGTTGGAAGCTGTTGCGCCCTTGTTGTGTGCCGGGATCACGACGTATTCCCCGCTGCGCTTTGCCGGAGTAGGCAAAGGGCACAAAGTCGCGGTACTGGGCCTGGGTGGATTGGGGCACATGGCCGTTAAATTTGCCGCATCCTTTGGGGCTGAAGTGACCATGTTGAGTACCTCGCCCTCCAAAGAAGCCGATGCCAGACGCTTAGGCGCACAGCATTTTGTATTGACCACTGATGAAGCGCAAATGAAACCGCTGAAAAATCATTTTGACTTCATTTTGAATACCGTTTCAGCCGTTCATGACCTCAACAGTTTTCTCGATTTGCTCAAAGTAGAGGGCAAAATGCTCCTGGTGGGCATCCCCCCTGAAGACCATAAAGTGGCTGCGGATAAACTCATTTCGAAACGCCGCAGCATTGTCGGTTCCATGATTGGGGGCATCCAGGAAACCCAGGAAATGCTGGACTACTGCGCCGAACACAACATCGTTTCGGATGTGGAAGTCATTGCCATGAAAGACATCAATGAAGCCTACGACCGCATCCTCAAATCCGATGTAAAATACCGCTTTGTGATTGACATGAAAACACTTTAGAAACACCAAAAAACCAATTAACCAACATCATGAAAACACGCAGGATTTTTATCAAAAACACCGCTACCGCCCTCGGCGGACTCGGGCTCATGGAGTTTTTGCCCCTTGAAGCCATTGTCTCCATGCGCAAAGCCGTAGCCCCGAGTGACAAAATCAACGTTGGCCTCATTGGTGTTAAAAACCAGGGATTCAACAACATCCGGGCTTTTTTGAAAATCAATGACGTCAACCTCACTGCCATTTGTGACGTAGACGACGCGCAATTGGCCAAGCGCAAAGACGACCTGAGCAAGGCTGGAGTCCCCAACCTGACAGTATACAAAGACTACCGCAAGATGCTCGAAGACAAAGACCTCGATGCGGTACTCGTGGCCACTCCCGACCATTGGCATTGCCTGCAACTCACCGACTCCCTTTCGGCAGGTAAACACGTGTACGTGGAAAAACCCGTAGCCAACTCCATCGGGGAAGCCAAAGCGATGATCCGCGCCACCGAAGCCTCGGGCAAAGTGGTACAAGTCAACCAATGGCAGCGCAGTCAAAAACACTTCAAGGACGCGATTGCCTTCGTCAAATCCGGTCAACTCGGCCCCATCATCAACACCAAAACCTGGATGTACCGGGGCACCCAACCCTTGCCAGTTGTACCGAATAGCCCTGTTCCCGAAGGTGTAGACTACAAGATGTGGCTCGGCCCTGCGCAAATGCGCGATTTCAACGCCAACCGCTTCCACTACGAATTCCGCTGGTTTTGGGATTACGCTGGTGGCCTGATGTGCGACTGGGGTGTACACCTGCTCGACATCATGCTTTGGGGCATGGGGGCAAACGAACCGCAATCGGTATCTGCAGTGGGTGGCAAACGCCTCTTCCCCACCGATGCCCGCGAAACCCCCGACTACATCCACGTTACTTACGATTTTGGCACCTTCACCAATACCTGGGAACACTACATGGGTGTCGGCGCGGGGCAGTATGGCAAGGGCCATGGGATTGCCTTCATTGGCACCAAAGGCACCCTGGTGGTGACCAGAAACGGCTGGGAGGTCATCCCGGAAAAGGACGGTGAAAAGTTCCGCATGGAAGGTGTTGCGCTGCAAAACCGCGTGGACAATGGCCTGGAGCTCCACGCCCAAAACTTCGTCGACGTGATGAAAAATGGCAAACGGGAGGATCTGGCATGCCCCATTCACGCGGGTGCCACTGTGGCCGTCAACGCGCACATGGGCAACGTAGCTTACCGCACGGGGGAGAAAATTTATTGGGATGCGGCGAAGGGTAAATTTGATAGCAAAAAAGCGAATGCCTTGATTTTGCCGACGTATCACAATGGGTTTGATTTCCCGAAGGTGTGAGGTACGTCATCACGAATTTTGAAAATGAAACCAAACAGTTCGTCATCCCGAATTTACAGGTATCACAATGAAAAAATGAGCACAAAGGACACAATGGCAGCACAAAGGACACAAAGACGCGATTTTGACAAAGCAATACGCCTGGACTTTATCTTATTTTGGATGTAAAGCCTCGTCAACGTCTCACCTTTGTGTCCTTTGTGCTGCCTTTGAGTTTTTTGTGCTAAAAAAATGTCGCTTTGTGTTTTCTGAAAAATTCGGGATGATTCATGTTTGGCCGTGTTGAAAAAACCCTGATAAAGCATATCCACCGTCCCATTCCACCCGCTATCGGCTTTTGCGCCCGTTGCGTCCAAAATTGATCCATCATGTTCCTGAAAAAGCTACCATTCTATCTCTTGTTCCCGGTGCTCTTGTTGTTGTCCAGCACGGCAATTGCCCAGACCAAATTCCTTAAAATCACCTCCTTTGGCGCCATCCCCGACGGCATCACCAACAACGCCACGGCCATCCAAAAAGCCATCGACAAAGTATCGAAATCAGGTGGTGGCAAGGTCATCGTCCCTCCTGGAAACTTCATGTCGGGCACCATTTGGTTAAAATCTGGCGTCACCCTGCACCTGGAACTCGGTGCTCGCCTGCTCGGCCCTACCAACCGAAACGATTACGCCAAAGTAGATGACCGCCCCGCCGTAGTCATGGCCGAAAACCAGCAGCACATCGGCATCAGTGGCCAGGGCATCATTGACGGGCAGGGGCAGGAGTTGATGCTGGACATTTTCAAAAAACTGCGTAGCGGCGAAATGGTGCAAGACACCATCTGGAAGGTAAAACGCCCCGGCGGCCGCGCAATGGTTTTGAATTTCAAGTCTTGTAGCGACATCTCTATCACCGGGGTTACCCTCAAAAATGCCTCCGATTGGGTGCAGGACTACCGCGAATGTTCGAATCTGACCATCGATGGCATCACGGTACAAAGCACCGCCTACTGGAACAACGACGGACTGGACATCACCGATTCCAAAAACGTGCGCATCAGCAATTGTTTCATCAATTCTACCGACGACGCGATCTGCCTTAAATCCGAAAATCCTGCGCTGGGTTGTGAGAATGTCCACATCGAAAACTGCACCCTGCGCTCCAGTGCCAATGCGCTCAAGTTTGGAACGCGTAGCGACGGTGGTTTCCGCAAGGTAACTGTACGCAACCTGACTATTTTCGACACCTACCGCTCGGCGATTGCCCTGGAATCGGTTGATGGTGGCGACTTGACAGGCATCGACATTCAACACATCAATGCCAAAAACACAGGCAATGCCATCTTTATCCGCCTGGGCCAGCGTACGGAAGGCAAAGCGAGCACGCTCAAAGGGGTGTACATCGCCCACGTCAAGGTGGAAGTTCCCCTCTACAAACCCGACCAGGGTTACCCCATCGAAGGGCCGCCGGACCACCTGCGCCCAGGTGAAGACAAAATGCCCAAACGCCCCTCGCATTTCCACATTTACGGCCATCCCTTTTTGCCCTACAACCTGATTCCTTCCTCGATCGTGGGTCTGCCCGGCCACCCGGTGCAGAATGTGACGCTGGAAGACATCGAGATCACTTATGGCGGCAGAGCGAAAAAAGAAATTGCCCATATTCCGCTGGATAAAATCACCTCCGTTCCGGAAAATCCGAAGGCTTACCCCGATTTTTCTATGTTTGGCGAATTGCCCGCCTGGGGCTTTTACCTGCGCCATGCGGAGGGGATCAAAATCAAGGGGCTTAAATTGCGCTATGTGGATGAGGATTTCCGGCCTGCGCTGGTACTGGATGATGTGAAAGGTTCGGAGTTTGATGGGGTGGAGGTGCTGACGGCAAAGGAGATGCCGGTGGTGCTGTTGAACAATACCTCGGGGATTGTCACGAAAAACTTGAAACTGCCAGTTGGGGAGGCGATGGGGGTGATGCGGAGTAATTACAAATAGCTCAACCTGAACTTGGGTAACGGTTTAATCCACCCCAATCAGCCAAAACCCCTGTTTTACCTCCAAATTGGCTGGTTGTGCCTCCTGAAGTGGTAGAAGCATTGGATACCTTTTCCATCGACAAGGAATACGCCGAAAAACTGCGTTCAAAAATCGCCACCTTTAAAACGGTGACCAAAACCCAGGTAACTGTGTTTTTGACCACGATTACCACTTATGGGCTTGAAAAAAACAAGCATGCCATCCAATGGTCCAGAACGAGATGACGATGGACGATTTGTTCGTTTAGAACGCCTTATCTAACTGCCTCAAGCTTTTTTTGCGGCCAACATCGCTTTAACCGCACAAAAACCCGTGATTCCCCGCAAGAAAAAAAGCAGACCAAAGCCCGCAACCCACCACTGACCAATAAAACCAGCGGTGATGATCACGGCCATCATGAGGAAATAACTAACGACGCATTCACCAATGGTGAGATTTGGTTCGAAATTCATGATTGTAATGTTTTGTTGCCTCAAAAATGGGAAGCCCTGCGATAGAGGCAAATGATATTGGTCATGGATAAGGGTGATTTTTGGCAGGGGCGTCTTTAAGGAACAGCAGTAAGCACAGCGATGTTATGATCATGAAATGTAATCAAACGCAAAGTATTTTCCTGAGGCTGCTTGTATTCAGCAGTCTGTGGTTCGGACAGCAGTTGGAGGCAAAAGATCAACGCCCCAACATCATCCTCATCATGGCCGATGACCTGGGCTACTCCGACATCGGTTGTTACGGTGGCGAAGCCCAAACCCCCAACCTGGATAAACTGGCCGCCAATGGCATCAAACTGCGGAGTTTTTACAACGCAGGTCGCTGCTGCCCCACGCGCGCTTCCTTGTTGACCGGGAACTATTCCCACGCAGCAGGAATGGGCAATATGGTGTCGTTTGAGGACCAAAAAGTAACACCCGGATCCTATCAGGGCTATTTGGACCCCAACACCCCCACCATTGCCGAACACCTGCGCCAGGCAGGCTACCATACCTACATGACGGGCAAATGGCACGTGGGTGAACGCCCCGAGCACTGGCCGCTAAAACGGGGGTTTGATCGCTATTTCGGCTTGATTTCCGGGGCTTCCAGTTTTTTTGAAATCTTGCAGGAGAAGCGCAAACGCTACATGGTTTTGCAGGATCAGGAATACGTGCTCCCGAAAGAGGGATATTACGCCACGGATGCTTTTACGGATAAAGCCATCGAATTCATACAGGGGCAGGAACCACAAACCAAACCCTTTTTTTTATACCTCGCCTACACCGCCCCACATTTTCCTTTGCACGCTTATGAAGCCGACATCGCCAAATACGAAGCGCTGTACCTGCAAGGCTGGGACGCCATTCGACAGCAGCGCTATAAAAAAATGCAAGGTCTCGGGCTGGTTGATAAAAGATACCAACTCAGCGCTCGCCCCGCGGATATTCCGGATTGGAACAGCGCGCGGGACAAACAGAACTGGGCCAGAAAAATGGCCGTGTATGCCGCCATGATCGACCGTATGGATCAAAACATTGGCAAATTGATCCATACCCTGGAAGCCCGCCAGGAACTGGATAACACCCTCATCGTCTTCTTGTCTGACAACGGAGGGACTTCCGAAAATGTTGACGACCGAAAACTGGGTCTACCCGGTAAAAGAATCGGTGAACGCGGCTCATACGGCACCTACGATGCCCCCTGGGCTAACGTATCGAACACCCCCTTCAAACTGTACAAAAGTTACATGCACGAGGGCGGAATCATCAGTCCTTGTATTCTGCATTGGCCGGCCAAAATCAAGCCAAAATCGGGCTACTTAAACACCCCCGGTCACGTGATTGACTTGCTGCCCACCAGTCTGGAGCTGGCGCAAGTTTCCATCCCTAAGGAGCTACCTGGCCAAAGCCTGAGCTATTATTGGAAGGACAAAAAAGCTAAAACCCGCTCCTTGTTTTGGGAACACATCGGCAACAAAGCCCTTCGTCATGGCCATTGGAAACTGGTCAAAGAGCACGGCGACAAGGACTGGGAACTCTACGACCTTAATACGGACCCCAGCGAAAGTGTAAACCTCGCGCCACAAGCCAGCGAAAAAGTGGAGGCCTTAAAGGCGGAGTACGAAGTTTGGGCGAAAAAGGTAGGGGTACGTGAAATTCCGGTAAAGCAATGATTGATATGGGTGAATTAAAGCTTCTGGCAACACTTAAACGCAGCTGCGCTGCTTGTTTTTTCACCGCGACGACACGACGACACGACGATAGCTCCGCTGCAACCCGACGCTTTGCGTCGGGTGCATGCGCGAAGCGCACAAAACGTCGTGTCGTCGTGCCGTCGTGCCGTCGTGGTGAAAAAATATTTGGCGTAGCCAAATCAAATAAATCGTCGGGTTTTTATCGGCAACTAAGCAGCGCAGCTGCGCTGATGGTCATGATGGCTGTTCACCTCTATGGCCAACAAAACCCCGCCCCGCTACACTTGCGCACGGACTTATTACTCCACACCGATCAAGTCAGAAAAAATGGGCTGCCCGTCAACATCCCCCTGGAATCGGCCATCGCGCAGCCCGAGGTTTATCAATTTGCCCGTGTTTTCAACCCCCAGCCACAGTTCAGCTGGGCCTTGGATGCGGCCATGAATGGCACCAGCGCCTACCGCATTTTACTTGCCTCATCGCCCCAGTTGCTCCAGCAAAATCAGGTGGATTATTGGGACTCCCAAAAGGTGAAATCAGACCAAAAGCACACAATGTACCGTGGAAAACCTTTGCTCCCTGGAAAGGTGTATTATTGGAAAGTGCAGGTGTGGAACCGCAAAAATCAGCCTGGCGACTTTTCTTCCATGGCTTCTTTTTACCTCAGTCCACCCGACCCGGTCGAACAGTTTGCCCACCACCCTTTGGCTGCCGAAATCCAAAAACCCACAGCCTTGGTCAAAGGGGTAACCGGAAGCTATTTCCTCGATTTTGGTAAAGACGCCTTGGCTCAATTGCAACTGCATCTAACCAGTGAAAAAACGGACAGCATCTGGATAGAGGTGGGTGAACTCTTGGAAGCCCCGCAGGTCATTCACAAAAATCCTGGCCGCAACATCCGCTACATGAAAATCGCGCTGCTGGTTCGCAAAGGCACTTATGATTATACCATCAAATGGCCAACGAATGAAAAGCGCAACAGCCGCAACCCTATTCTCATGCCGGAATACATCGGCGAAGTGTACCCTTTTCGCTACGTTTCGATTGAAAATTTCGCGGGAACACTTACACCCGAATCGGTGCAGCGCAAAATTGTCTTTTACCCTTTCGCTGAAAATGCCTCTTCGTTTACCTCCAGCGATACCATCCTCAACCAGGTCTGGGACTTGTGCAAGTATTCCATCAAAGCCACCAGTTTTACGGGCTACTACGTGGATGGTGACCGCGAAAGAATTCCGTACGAAGCCGATGCCCTCATCAACCAGCTCTCACATTATGCCGTAGATGCCGAATACAGCATGGCCCGCAGCAGCATGGTGTACATGTTGTACCACCCCACCTGGCCCACCGAATGGAGTTTGCAAAATGTATTGCTCGCCTGGAACGACTACCTCTATACAGGCGACGATGCCTTCATCAAAAAATACTACGCCGATCTCCAGCGCAAAACCCTGCAAGCCCTGGCCGGGCCAAATCACCTGATCAGTACCCGTACCAATTTGCAAACCGATGAATTTTTGACTTCCATCCACATGACCAAAATCTTTGACGGTCGCCGAGGGCTGCACGACAACGTGGACTGGCCCCAAAACGGCAATTACATCGGCCCCGAAAAAGAACATCCCGGCGAAACGGATGGCTTTGTGTACAATGCCTACAACGCGGTGGTGAACGCATACTACTACCGCAATTTGGTTTTGATGGAAAAAATGGCCACCCTGCTTCAAAAAACGGAGGACGCTAACAACTACCGGATCAAAGCCCAGCAGGTCTACACCGCATTTCAAAACGTATTTCGAGACCCGTCCACTGGTTTGATCAAAGATGGAGACAGCACCAGCCACAGTTCGCTGCACGCCAATATGTTTGCCCTGGCTTTTGGGTTGGTGCCTGCGCAGGATCAGGAAAAAGTGCTGCGGTTTATGCAAAGTCGTGGCATGGCTTGTAGCGTGTACGGGGCCCAATTTTTGCTGGAAGCCTTGTACGACTATGGTTTTGGCGATTATGCCCTCGAACTGATGACTGCCACCACCCAGCGGAGTTGGTACAACATGATACGCAGTGGTTCCACGATCACCATGGAGGCCTGGGACAAGGTATACAAACCCAACCTGGATTTGAACCACGCCTGGGGCGCCGCGCCGGGCAACATCATGGTGCGCAAACTGATGGGCATTGAACCACTCAGCCCAGGGTTTGATACTTTTCAGATCAAACCGCAAGTGGGTAAACTCACCAATGCAAGGCTAACAACCCCCACCATCAACGGGGAAGTATCCGTAGCCTGTAAAAAAAAGCAAGACCAAAATTCAATGGAGGTCATCATCCCTGGGGGCACCATTGCCACTGTATACGTGCCCCATCACCCTCAACAACCGCAATTGCGCATCAATGGAAAAAAAGTTTCCAAAGCACCCCAAAATGGCTTTTTTGTCATCAAAAATGTACGGCCCGGTCGGCATGTTTTTACAACCGAATAAAACACCATGCAAAAAAAATCCTTGTTTTTAATCGCCAGCTCGCGCCTTGCTGTCAGGCTATTGATGCTCTGTAGCCTGAGTCTCTCCGCTTTTGCCCAATCCACATTTCAACCCGAGGAAATGGTCAACCCACTGATGGGGACTGATTCCAAACGGTCCTTCTCCAGTGGGAATACCTATCCGGCCATTGCTGTTCCCTGGGGGATGAATTTTTGGACGCCCCAAACCAACACCAACGGTGAGGGCTGGCAGTACCAATACAGCGCCGATAAAATTGTGGGCTTCAAACAAACCCACCAGCCTTCGCCCTGGATTGGCGATTATGGCCAGTTTTCGATCCTGCCCATGACAGGCAAAATGAATTTCAAAGAGGGAAAACGAGCCAGCTGGTTTTCGCACAAGGCAGAAATCGCTAAACCTTATTACTACAATGTCTACCTGGCTGAGTACGATGTGTTGACTGAAATTACGCCCACCGAAAGAGCAGCGATGTTTCAGTTCACGTTCCCCAAAACCGACAGCGCTTTCATTCTCGTAGATGCTTTTGACCGCGGCTCTTACCTCAAAATCATCCCTGAATCCAATAAAATCATTGGCTATACTACCCGCAACCGGGGCGGTGTACCCACCAATTTCAAAAACTACTTCGTGATTGAATGCGATAAAGTTTTCAACCTAACCTGGACAGTAGATGATAGCACGCTGGTGGCTTCTAAGAATGAAATGAACAGCCAGCACGCTCAAGCCATCATTGGGTTTTCTACCCGTGATGGAGAGCAGGTGCACCTGCGGGTGGCCTCATCCTTTATCTCTTTTGAGCAAGCCGAATTGAATTTGAGTCGTGAAATTGGGTCGCAAACTTTTAACCAAATCAAAACCAAAGCCAAAGCTGCCTGGCATACCGAATTGAGCAAAATCAGAGTAGAAGGCGGCACCGAAGATCAACTCAAAACTTTTTATTCCTGTCTGTACCGCATGCTGTTGTTTCCCCGCAAGTTTTATGAATTCGACGCCTTAAATCAAATCGTGCATTACAGTCCCTACAACGGCAAGATTGAAAAAGGCTACATGTTCACCGATACGGGTTTTTGGGACACTTTTCGCTCACTTTTCCCCTTCCTGACCCTGATGTACCCGGAGATGGACGGCCACATTATGGAGGGATTGGCCAACACGTACAAAGAAAGTGGCTGGTTGCCGGAATGGGCCAGTCCCGGGCACCGCCGGAGTATGATCGGTAGCAATTCGGCTTCAGTAATCATTGATGCATACCTGAAAGGGATAAAAGGCTATGACATCAATGTGCTCTATGAAGCTTTATTGAAAAATACCGAAGGGGAAGGCCCCATCAACACCGTGGGCCGCAATGGTGCCAAAGAGTACAACACCCTGGGCTATGTACCAATGGATATCTATGGCGGCAGCGCAGCCAAAACGATGGAGTATGCCCACGCCGATTTTTGCCTGCACCAGTTGGCCACAGCCTTGAAAAAGCCGCAGGCGGAGATCGATAAATTTGCCAAACGTTGCCAAAATTACCGCAACATTTTTGACCCCAATCATAATTTGATGCGCGGTAGAAAGCAAGATGGCAGCTTTTCCCCCACGTTCAACCCTTTTCGCTGGGGCGATGAGTTTGTGGAAGGCAACAGTTGGCACTACAGTTGGAGCGTTTTTCACGACTTCAAAGGCTTATCGCAACTGATGGGCGGCAACAAAAAGATGGAAGCCATGCTGGACAGTGTGTTTACCCTTCCCCCTGTGTTTGATGGTACTGCCTATCGTGGTGGTGTCATCCACGAAATGGTGGAGATGCAGGTGATGAATATGGGGCAGTACGCGCATGGCAATCAACCCATTCAGCACATGATTTATGTGTACAATTATTGCGGAGCACCCTGGAAAACCCAACTGCATGTACGTGATGCAATGAACAAGTTGTACCGCCCCACACCCGACGGGTATTGTGGTGACGAAGACAATGGCCAGACCAGTGCCTGGTACGTTTTCAGTGCAATGGGTTTTTACCCCGTTTGTCCGGGAACCCCGCAGTACGTGATCGGATCACCCCTTTTTAAAAAAATCACCTTAAGCCTGGAAAACGGCAAAAAATTCATCATCGATTCACCCCAAAACAATCCACAAAATCTGTACATTCAGTCGGCATTATTAAACGGTGTCGCCTTTGATAAAAACTATATCAATCACGTAGAGATGCTAAAAGGTGGAGTTTTACAATTCAACCTGGGAGAACGCCCCAATCTCAAAAGAGGCATTGCCGCAAGTGCTGCTCCTTTTTCATTTTCCAAATAAAATTCAGTAAGCATGACCAATAAAAAACCTACATCTACCACGCGCAGGAATTTCCTCAGCCAAGGCGCTATCGCCGCAGCGGGCTTCATGATTGTGCCCCGCTTTGTACTCGGCGGAACCAGCCCCAAGGGCATCCGTTACCTGCCCCCTAGTGATATGATCAACCTGGGTATGATTGGCACGGGTAAACAAGCCAAGGGCTTGGCCAATTCCTTCATCGGCACCGGCGAAACCCGCATCATTGCCGCCAGCGAAGTGTACCAGGCCAAAGCCCAACAACTGCTGGAACGGGTCAAAACTTATTATGAAAAAAACACCCAGTTCGGTCAGTATTCCGACATCGCGCTATACACCGACTTCCGGGAGATGTTGACGCGGAAGGACATCGATGCCGTAGTCATTGCTACCCCCGACCACTGGCACGCGGTGCAAGCGGTCAAATCAGCCGAAGCAGGCAAAGACATTTATTGTGAAAAACCCTTGGCACTCACCGTCAAAGAAGGTCGCGCCATGGTCGACGCAGCTCGGAAATACGATCGGGTATTCCAAACGGGGAGCATGCAGCGTTCCTGGCCGGAGTTTCGTCAGGCCGCTGAGTTGGTGCGCAACGGCTACATCGGTGAAATCAAACACATCAAAGTCAATGTCGGGACGCCTCCGGTGAAATACAACCTGACCGCGGAACCCATCCCTGAAGGCTTAAATTGGGATTTGTGGCTCGGCCCCAATGAACCCGTGGCGTTCAACTCCGAATTGGCGCCACCCATTACCAAAGATGTATTCCCCAACTGGCGTTTGTACAAAGAATTTGGTGGCGGCATGGTGACCGACTGGGGTGCGCACATGTTCGACATCGTGCAATGGGCACTGGACATGGACAACAGTGGTCCGGTGGAAGTTATTCCTCCCGACGGCGCGGAGTACAAAAACCTGACTTTCCGCTACGCCAACGGCGTCACCATGACCCACGAAAAATGGGAGTGGAGCAACGCGATTCACTTCATCGGCACAAGCGGAGAGATCAAGGTTCAGCGCAAAAAAATCGAAACCACCCCCGCCGGATTGGCTACGCAGTACATTGGCGAAACCGAAAAACACGTCTACAAAAGTGAGAACCACTACAAGGATTTTCTGGAGGCCATGCGCAAGCGCAGTAAACCCATTTGTGATGTAGAAATCGGGCACCGCACCGCCTCAGTTTGCAACATCGCCAACATCGCCTATGAGTTGAAACGCCCGCTGAAATGGAATCCGAAGAAGGAAATTTTCAAAAAAGACAAAGAGGCGAACGCACTTTTGGGCCGGAAGCTGCGGCCGGAATGGGCGATTAAGTTATAACTCACATCCCGCATTTTTCACCGCGGAGTAAAGGAGTACACGCGGAGTTCCTCGGAGTTTTAGTTTTAAGGAGTTTGCCACCTGCGGTGGCTGGAGTTCGGGCTCTAGGAAAATCTTGCTTAAGACCAAGTCAAGAATAATGAGGCTTAAGGGTAACGAAGCAACTTTCAGCAATAGCGACCTCCGTTGCCTCTTTGCACCGCAGGTGCCCCTAAAAAACTCCGTGGAACTCCGCGTGTACTCATTTACTCGTACGTTTGCGATGTCCAATAAAATGTTTTTTTTGTAATCGAAAAGAAGTGGGGAGTGGATAAAATCAGACCTTTACTAGGGCTTGAAAGCCCGTCGCA
>Ga0116157_10002665_pt1 | contig 17358 bp, 11 predicted proteins | sample AD_UKC048_MetaG_FD_89882 | JGI IMG/M metagenome (GOLD analysis project Ga0116157, IMG submission 89882) | Active sludge microbial communities of municipal wastewater-treating anaerobic digesters from USA - AD_UKC048_MetaG | ecosystem: Engineered > Bioreactor > Anaerobic > Digestate | place: USA...
GGGCGGAAGATCAAGGTCGGCAAATTCCCGTTCATCGGAAATGGCAAGGCGATTGCGCTGGGCGAGCCGGAAGGGATCGTGAAGACGATCTTTGATGAGACGACCGGCGAGCTGCTCGGCGCGCACATGGCGGGCGAGGGCGTGACCGAGCTGATCCAGGGCTATTGCATCGCGCGGCAGGGGGAGCTGACCGAAGCGGAGCTGATGGAGACGGTGTTCCCGCACCCGACGCTGAGCGAGATGATGCATGAGAGCGTTCTCGCCGCTTACGGTCGGCCACTGCATATCTGAGAGCGCTCGGTTTCTCGACCACGGCAGCGACGATAGGACAAAGCGTCGAGAGTTTTTGAGAGGAGGTTCGCAGTTTTGGGCTTATCGGCAGCGGTCCTGGAAGCAGGCGCTGCGCTTGGTTCGTTGCAGTCCTGTGAATGCCAGCCAGCCTCTGCTGAGAACCGGTTTGACTGACCCAGAGACTATGGTGGCGCGAAGGCTTGGCAGGCGGTATCCACTTTACCGCCGGACAATCTCGCCTGTGAACGCCTCATCCGCGCCTGTTCTGGGTGTCAGCTCTGCCGGCTGGATTTCTTTCTTGCCGGCCTCGAGGCGGTAACTTTGGATGGCGTTGGGCGGGTCAATCGCTTGGCCTTGGGAGGCGGACTTGCCTTCCCACGTGAGACTGTGCGCGGCGCGAGACCCACCGTAAGGATGCCGACCAGCTGTTCGGCTACCTCGCGCGCTTTCTTCTTGCCTTCATAGTTATGCCAACGAGCGGTCCAGTTTAGCGCGCCCGCCAGGGTAAGCGCTGTAAGCTGGACATCCAGTGGCGCAATCGAGCCGTCAGCGACCGCCTCCGAAACCATGCCATGCAGCTCGTCGTGTATTTCACGCTTTAGGGCGCGGAACTTGGCGGCGCTATCCTGAGAAAGGGTTTCCTCGCCGGTGCGGCTCACGCAACGCCCATAATCCTCCATAACAATCTCGGCGTAGCTCAGCAGAAAGCTGCGCAGACGATCCAGTCCCGAGCCGGGATGGGAGCGGCCCTCATCCGCGGCAAACCGCAATTGATCAAGCCCGCGGGTCACGCACTCGAACAGCACCTGTTCCTTGTTTCCGAGATAATGATAGATCGTTGGCTTGCTGACGCCGAGGCTTGCGGCAACATCGTCAAGCGAAGTCGCATGAAACCCCCGCTCGTTGAACATGCGCACGGCGGCCCGCAACACAGCTTCCCGCTTTCGCGCCCGTTCCGCCTGGCGTTCATCCGAAGTCGAAAAAGGGGAATCATCCATGTTTGTCTGAAACCTCCGGCGCCCGGTGCGCTTGCTTCCGAAGGATAACCCGATGCTGCAAAAAAGGCAGAAAATCAACCGCTCTAGCGGTTCTAGCGTCCCAACGTTCGCAAACGTGCCACGTTCCGAAGCTAAACGGAAACGCCGGTCGACTTACGTTTTCTGGGTAACTTCGCATCCGTGGCCTCTCGTGGGGCAAGTCCAGCAGTGAGAATATCGACCAATCGCGATGCGAGAACGGTTGCTGTAATTCCGTCCTCAGGTCGATACCAACGGGCTGACCAATTGAGTGCGCCAGCTAAGGCAAAAGCCGTAAGCCGCACATCCAGCGGTGCGACCGTGCGATCGGCGATTGCGTCAGAAATCATCTCGCGCAACTCGCCGTCGATCCTTTTCTTTAAAGAACGAAATTTGGCGGCGCTTTGAGTCGATAGTGTCTCGTCGGCCGTGCGTATCACACAGCGGCCGTAGTCATCCATGATGATCTCGGCGTATCGGCGCAGGAAACTGCGAAGGCGCTCCAAGCCCGTCCCAGCATGCGAGCGCCCTTCGTTTGCGGCGAAGTGAAGTTGATCCAGCCCTCGAGCGACGCATTCGAACAGAACCTGCTCCTTGTTCCCCAGATAGTGGTAGATTGTAGGCTTGCTGACTCCGAGGCTGGTGGCGACGTCGTCAAGCGACGTGGCGTGGAAGCCGCGCTCGTTGAACATGCGTACGGCAGCGCGCAGAACAGCTTCCCGCTTGCGCGCTCGGCCCGCTTCACGTTCTTCTGATGTCAGAAACGGAGACTCGTCCATCTCACTCTTACGCATTCCGAAACCCACGTATTGAATTCTCTAGCCGTACTGCTGTTTCAGCGACCCTCGGGTAGCTTGTTGACCAACCAGTTAGATTTTATTGGACGCGTATACCGATGTCTGCGCGGTACGCGACCGCACCCTTCGAATATCAGGGCGTCCAGCAACTCATTTGACGCTTCCTTTAAATCGCCCCCATGGCGGTGATTTGCGACGTACCCGACCTCAATATTACCACCGGGTAAATGGCATACCAGCGGACAAGCTAATTGTCATGGCGATAGTCGACGCCTCAGGGGTTGAAAGGATCGCCATGGTGACCCCTAAGTCCGGGCACAGATTTATCCCCGCTGATTTCCCGGAAACATGCGCCGCAAGGGATGTCTGGGGATGGGAATCTGATTCGCTGCCTGTTCCGGATCCTTTTCCTGTGAGCACGAGCATCTTTTTTGGCCACATGCCTTGACCAAGTTGACGTCAAACACCCGGTAGTAGAAAACATACTGCGGAGTTTGTCAATTTGACGGGTTGGTCCACTTTTACGGTCATGCTTAGCGGCTTCCGGGCCGCAGGGCGCAGCAGGGTAATGGAGCGGGGAGCGTTGTCTTGTAACGAAGCTGGCTAGCGCGCAAATGAGCGGTGAATGGTGGACGCCGACGTGAAAAATCGGCGGGTCGCAGAAATCCACCTGGAGAGACAGCAGTGGATTGTCCTGAAAGTCATCCTGTCAGAGCATGTCGCAGGTCGCATGCTAGATGACCGGGCAGGGCGCCGCACATGGACAGGAGATCTCTCCTTGGTCCATGCCGACCGGACAGACGTTCATCAACATTTTTCGCTTCCTGTATCAGGCGCCCAATTGATCTGGAGTTCATCGTGTCCGACATGCGCCTGAGCCGCCGCACTTTCAGTCTGGGGGGGCTCGCTGCGCTAGGCGCAGGTTGCGCCACGGACGTTCCTGCTTCAGTGCCTGCGCTTGCCGGGTCGCCGCTCCTGGTTGCAGGCGTAGCCGCAGTGATCGAGATAGCGCCCGTGCTGCTGGCCGCCCGGGAGAATCCCCGACTGGCAGAGACCGTCGAGGGGGGGATCCCCAACCTGTTCGCGTTCGAAGAGAGACGAGCGTTGACGCGCGCCCCTGTGGAACGTGATCAACCGGTCGCAGACCTCGCTTGCCAAGCGGAGACCGCGACACTGCGTGTGTCGGTGCTCAAGCCGGACTTGCGTCTGATCATGGTGCTGACGGAGGGATTATACCGGATCATTGCACGGCGCTCGGCAGGAATTGCCAGCCTTGCGGATTTACGCGGGAAGCGCGTCGCGACTCTGCGCGAGACGTCGTCCGACTATTTTCTGCACCTGATGCTGCAGTCCGCAGGACTGTCGTATTCCGACATCAAGTTAGTGCCGGGTTTGCAAACCCCCCAGGCAGTCGCCGAGGCCATGGTGAAGGGCGAGGTCGACGCTATTACCGTCTGGGAGCCAGAGATCGAACACGCAGCCCACGCATTTGCGGACGATATTGTCACATTCTCCGATCCCCGGCTCTATCGCGAGCGTTATGGCATTCACGCTACGGCGGCGACCCTGGCCGATCCGATCAAGCGTCGGCAAATCGTGCAGTTCCTGGTCAAGGTCTTTGACGCGTCCAAGGCATGCAAAGAGTTCCCCGGCAGGATTATCCCCAGTTCGGCCGCCCGCAGCGGGTTCAGCGAGGACCTTCTTAAGCGCGCCTGGCCGTACCTGAACTTCCCCGCCGATCTGTCGTCCGATCTGGTCGACGTCATGGCTGCGGAGGAAGTGTGGCTGGCGCAACTTCAGAATCGCCCTCCGAGGACGCCCAGCGAGATAGCGCGCCTCATAGACGCAACGATACTGGAAGAGGCGCGCGCGCTCGCGGCGGGATGAGCCCTGCCTGCGATGTCTTAAACGCCTACGGTAGCCTGCCAGTGGGCGCGTGAGATAAATTCGGAGACACCTCTCCAATTTTCGTGGGTCCAGCTTCCATCCGCGCGAAATACGCAAGCGTTCGGCGCCGCCGGCCGGACAGTTCTCGACTGCAGAATTCTCAGCGCAGCGACGGCGCGAGCATGCCTGAGATCAGCATCGGGCTCACTTGTACCCAGGTAACCTGCTGGACTGGCGCCGGCGTCAGCCTGAAGCGAGGCAGGAATGTCCCAGGAACTCTGGCCCTACATTGCCGGAGATTTGTCAGGGAACGGCCTGAGCATGACCAATTGACGGACACGCAAAAGTAGATCCTATACTGACGAAATAATCGGATGCCCGCTTAACGAGCGAGCTGCCTGCTTGGGCCGGAATGGACCTAATCGCTTTCGGAGATGGATATGAAACTTATCCTTGCGGCAATCTTGGCGACCCTTGCGACCACCAACGCAGCTGATGCTCAGATGCCGCCCTCTTCCGGACCGGCGCCAGCTACGGGCTCAATCACGTCGCTGCCTGACGAGTTGCAGCCAAGACGTCTTGCCGCGATCGTCATAGCGGTCGATGACATGCCCGCTCAGCAAAAGTGGTACGAGACCGTGTTCGGGTTCAAGAAGATCGGCGAGATTCCCGGACCCAGGGAGATAATCCTCTCGCTCGATCCCAAGGATCCGAACTCCGTGCCTTTGGTTCTGCAGGCGGGCACCGCTCGTCAACCCGGCGCGACAACCTATGGCCGTTTTGTCGTCCACACTGATCGAGCTGCGGAGATTGCAGCTTTCCTCCAGACCCATGGTGTCGCGGTGCGGACGATAAGTCCGACGCGGGTCTTTTACGTCAATGATCCGGAGGGAAATGTAGTAGAGATCTACCAACCCCCTCCTGCCGCCAAGTGATGCGATTATAATAGGCGACGCTGGCTTGATCCTCTGACCGATTGCCGGGGCCTTGGCCAGGATGCGATCGTGCCGTCGGACGCGATTGCGACGACGGCAGTTCGTACGAGCCGGGTGACGCAAGACAAAGCCTCCGACGATCACGAATGCGATGCTGGAGCCGCCGATGGAGGTTCGGGAAGACGACCTGCGCTCCACCGTAAGCCGTGGTTTCAGGCCGCGGCTGCCGGGCGCTGGGTTCACGGCAGCAGCTGATCGATGCGGCTTACGGGCTAGCCGCCGGTGAGGACGTTCGTAAGATAGCGACCACGACAGGCGCGAAGATCGTCTCAGGCTGTCCCTCTACCGCCGTCAGGATCCGCTGCACTCGCGGGGGCGCATTCCAACCTGAACACGTCAGTCAACCCAGCGCAAAACCTGGCCCGCCAAGGAGGTCTAACGGAACAGGGTTCTGAAGCCTTGATCCCCCACGCTCAGGACGCCGATACTGGCTTTGGCGACAAGCATGCCGTCGACCCGCTCGGCTTTCAGGGGCTGGGGTTTTGTCCTGGTGAATAGGAAATCTTCGGTGTTGCGGATGCGTGAGAAAGGCTTGTCGAGACGGGGCACAGTCATCAGCCGGCCCGACTTGTAGGGCTCGATCTCGTCGAAGACCTGATCGAGCAGGCTGTCCTCGAAGAAGAGCTGGTGCGTCAGCACTTCGCGACCGTGAAACGCCTTGACGTGGATGTGGACCGTTCTGGCGATCGGTAGCACCGGCGGCGCGCCCGGCACACCAGGCACGGCGGCGACGACTTCCCAACCTGGCAGAATGGTGTCGAATTCGACATACCCTCTCTCATCGGTAACCTGATGCCCCCGCATGAAGGTCTGGCCGATGGTGTTTTCCAGCTGCAGGTCTGTTCCTACGTTGGAATAGAGACCGGAAGCATCTGCGTGCCATATATCGACCACCACACCGGCCAAGGGGAAGCAATTGGACTCGCCCTCGGCCATACCGCCCAGCGTGATCCCGAGACGCAGGGGGATGCCGGGTCGCTTTTCGGCGATTGATCTCCGCTGCAACGATGTCTCGTAATAGAACGGGCCCTCTGCATATTGAGTCGCACGCACGCATGCGAAGCCATTAGGAATCGCGCCGCCGGGGCTCCAACGAGCGCGGACAAGCGCATCCAAATCCTTCGCCGTTGCCGGCGTCCGCCCGTTGCGTGCAGCTCCGAGGGCCGCGCATCCACCGAGTCCCGCGGCTGCGGCCAGGCTGCTCACCATCAATCTGCGATTGAAGTCCATGGTCACCTTCCTCCACGATTGATGAATCGATGATTGGCTTTTGATTTCGAGCCAAAGGCTTCGCAAAGTTTTTCACGAAGGCCTCTTCGCGATAAAAATTACATGTCCCCGGACGCCGCTGCGCGACTACATCGTCCATCGCAGGTCAGCAGGCACAATCGGTAGGCGACGAACGCGTTTGCCGGTCGCTTGAAAAATCGCTCCACACACTGCCGGAAGAACCGGGGGAAGGGCTGGCTCGCCGAGCCCGGTGGGCGGGTTATCAGTAATATTGAAATGCACGTCGATTTGACAGGCGTCCGTGATCCTTATGAGAGGCATGTCGTAGAAATTCGATTGCTGCGTCCGGCCCTTATCGAACGTGATCTTCTGGAAGAGCTGGCCCACGCCGTCGACGATCGACCCTTGGCACTGGTTGAGGGCGCCCGTCGGATTGATGATTTGGCTGCCAACGTCGCCAACCGCCCAAACCTTCTGAACAGTGACCTTGCCGGATTGTTCCACCTTCACCTTTGCTACGTGGGCAAAGTAACCCCGCTGACAGTAGTAGAAGGCGATCCCCATACCCGTGCCTTTCGGCAACACCTTGCGATTCGACCATCCCGAGCGATCGGCAACCAGGCGCAGGCAATCTGCCATTCGTTTGGGACTAAAGGCCGGTTTACCTGAGGGCGGCTCTTTCGCCAGCGGGCCAGTGAGCAGTTCCATCCGCAGATCGAGAGGATCCTTTCCGGATGCTTCAGCCACTTCATCGAGGAAGGACTGGTAAGCGAAACAATGGCCGTTAGCGCGCGGCGCACGTAGTGCTCCGGTTGGAATGTTCGCCTGAATCACGGACTGGCCGTAGGCGGTAGCGGGAATGAACGTCGCCGGAAACTCGCCGGGCAACATATCGGCCCAGACCAGGGTCTTGTCGTTAGCCCCAGGCGTAGCGGCCCAGACCTTGCTCTTGTCGCTAAACCCAAACGTCACGAAGTGGTTTGAAAGCGCCGCAAGCTTGCCGTTGGAGTCGATGCCGGCGCGAAAATTGTGGTAGCCGCCGCAGCGGTAGAGATCATGTTGGACGTCGTCCTCGCGAGACCACAGGAGTTTCACAGGGATATTGCCGGCTTGCTTGGAGATCGCGACGGCCTCCATCATGTAGTCGGGCGCTCCGCGTCGACCAAAACCTCCGCCGGCGCGGATCATGTGGCATTTGATCTTTTCAGTCGGCACGCCAGTGACGGCTGTTATGTAGGCCAGGGCCGGGCCAAAGCCCTGTGTGGGTGACCAAATCTCGATCGTGCCATCGTCCTTTACGTGCGCCGTGGTGTTCATCGGCTCCATTGGGACGTGAGGAAGGAAGGGATAGGAATAACTCGCCTCGATCGTCTTGGACGCGCTGTCGATCGCATTGTTGACATCGTCCCACGCTTCGCCGGCTCCTGCCGTGAGCATCGACTGCGGTTTGCCCGACGCCCTGAAAGCGTCCGCCTTCTGGTCGAATTCAGCTGTAGAATAGTTCGCCCCGGAGCCTTCTTCCCACTCGATGTTTAGTTTTCCACTAGCTTCCTTGAGTGGCCACCAATCCGGTCCGACGAGCGCAACGCCGTCGAGCAGGCCGAAGATGTCAGGTGTCGCCTGCCGAACGACAAATGCGTCTGATACGCCGGGCAGCGCCTTGGCCGCCGCGAGGTCGACCGATTTCAACTTTCCGCCGAAGACCGGGCATTTGGCAAAAAAGGCGTACTGCAGGCCAGGCACGACGACATCGATGCCGAAGATCGGTTCGCCGCGAACGATCTTGGGACTGTCCCACTGTTTTACGTCCTTGCCGATGATCCGATAGTTCGCCGGATCCTTCAGCTTGAGCGCTTCGATTGTAGCACTGTCTGGAGCGGGAACGTCGGCGGCGAGTGCGGCCAGTTCCCCATACGTCGCCTCCCTTCCGGTTGCCGCGTGGCGAACCAAACTCGGACCAGTCGAGAGCTCAGCGGCCGCTACACTCCACTTCTTCGCAGCGGCCTGCATCAGCATCCAGCGTGTCGCTCCGCCCATCTGGCGTAACGCAACCCAGTTGCTGGGCGTTGAATAGGACCCTGCTGCCTGCTGGGCGGTGTATCGTGGATCGACACTAGCTGTTTCGATCTCAACGTCCGACCAATCTGCGTCCATTTCTTCGGCGATCAGCATGGGAAGCATCGTTTTGATCCCCTGACCGACCTCCGGGTTCTTGGCCATAATGCGGATTGTTCCGTCAGAGGCGATTGCGACGAAGATGTTGATGTCATGCAGCGGCGCGTTGGCCGCTGCTTCGGCTGATTTGGCGCCGCCACCATCTGTCGGGTCACCGGTGACGCAGGCGACTGTCATCGACAGCAGGAGCCCGCCGCCGGCGGCGGCAGACAGCTTGAGGAACCTGCGGCGCGAGGCGTCGACTTCAACAATGTTGGCTACGTCGTGATTGGTGGTGGCGGACATTGATCATGCCTCCCGCGTATCAGTGATGGGCAAGCCGGCGGCCCTTTTTATTGCAGCGCGGATGCGTACATAGGTGGCGCAGCGGCAGGCGTTTCCCTGCATCGCAGCGTCGATATCCTCGTCGGTGGGTTTGGGCTTGGATTGCAGCAGCGCCGTCGTCGCCATGATCTGGCCGGCCTGGCAGTAGCCACACTGGAGCACGTCGACATCGAGCCAGGCCTTCTGGACATTCTGGCCGAGTGGAGTGGCGCCGATACCCTCGATCGTGGTCACGCGCTTGCCAACGACAGAGGAAACCGGCGTAACGCATGCACGGGCCACCTTGTCGTCAATGTGAACGGTGCATGCGCCGCACGCAGCGACACCGCAGCCGAACTTGGTCCCCTTCAAATCGATCTTGTCACGCAGCACCCAGAGGAGGGGCATTTCGCCCGCCACATCCACCGAGTGCGTCTTTCCATTCACGTTGAGAGTTAGCGCCATGTGAGCTCCGCACGGAAGAAAAAATCTGACCGCCACACTCCCACGTTCCGGATAGTAATGTGCGGTGAATGACGACTGACTGTCAGCTGCCACCTAACTATTGGTCGCGTGTATGAGCCTCCTGAAAGAGCCAGGGTTCTTGCACGCGCAGCAAGATTGCGTTGGAAGTCCCACCATCTGGCTCCTGCGTGAACACTGTGACCCGCGCGCTGTGATCTCCGAAAACCGCTGGCCGCTGGTCGAGGCCGGGGAGGGTAAAGCGATTTGACTGTCCTGCCGCGGCAATGGATGCCGGCGCCTGGGCTCTCAGCTTCCGGCTGCTGACAAAGACCGTCGGAAGAATGACGCCATCGACCTGTACAACCGAATCTGGCTGGAAGCCGTTTCCATCGACCACAATCTCGAAGCTACCGCTTCCTTCTTCCACAGTGTGCGGAGTGATGGCGGAGATTTCAGGCACAAACCGGTCGGGTTTAGCGCTCAGCGAGAGGGGTGGGCCCTGCCAATAGGTCGGAGTGTAGCCGAGGCGGACGAAGGATCCACCTTTCATCACCTGCTCGATGTGTCGCGTGTTGTCGATGTCCTTGAGCGGGTCGGCGCCCAGGACCACCAGATCGGCATAGGCCCCCTCTCCAATGAAGCCGAACGAGGGTGTGTTTGATCCTGTCCGGCGCATGGTGGTCACCTCAGCAGGGGACAGGGTCATCGCCCGCAGCGCTTCCATTGGCTGCAGGCCAGCCTCGACCATCATTGCCATCTCCAGGTGGGCGCTCAGCCCAGAAGTCCCAATAAAAGGATCATCAATCCCGCCAACGATCTTACCTCCGGCTTTAGCCCATTTGCGAAGAACCATTTGCAGCAGTTTGTAGTCCGCTTCGAGTTCGGCGAGATCCGTCGGCGTTATTCGCGATAGCGCCACGCTGGGGCCGTACTTCAATGACGACACGGGAATACTCCGCATTCCCTTGACGAGGCCTGCGGCCAGATTTTGCGGGTAGTAAGTCATGAGCGCTTCGTCAGTATAAAGACTGTTGGTCAGGATCTCGTATTGGGCCGCTCGCGTACTGAGGGCGACAAATGTGTAGATGAGCGTGGGGTTCAGGGCGGAGCCATTCCTGACGGCGTCTTCGATCAATCGGTCGACCTGAGATTCGTTTTTGAAAAACGACGACCAGTGCAGATACCGTCCGCGGCGATAGTTCTCGAACTCCTCCGGCGTCATCAGCGCCAGCGCGAAACCCCACATGTGTTCGATGACGTCATGCCCGAAGCGGCTCGATTCGGCGGCGTTGCTGGTGTGGCCATAAACGGCGATACCCTGCTCGTGCAGCGCCTTGGTCAGTAATGCCCACTCATTCTTGTAGGGATCTTTGTAATCCCCAAAGAACGCAAAGTCCGGATTCCCTTTCATGAAGGCGTCAACTGCCGCACGCGCGTCTTCTATGGTCTTGGGCCCTTGTCGCGTAGAAAGCGGTACGCTTCCTGTCCCGAATACTCGCGGCGCTCGGAAATCGCTTCTCATTGAAGCGCGCCGGTATGGCTCTCCCCCCGAAGGGTCGCGGTTTGCGCCCGCTATGTTCAGGACCGAGGTGACGCCATGGTTCAAATAGAGCTCGCCCAGGAACGGCAGATAGTGCGTGTGACCGTCCACCAGGCCGGGAATGATGTACTTTCCCTTAAGGTCAATGACTTTGGCTCCGGCGGGAACAGCGGTCCGGTCGCCTCCAAACGCGGTGATCCGGTCGCCGTCGACAACGATGACGGCATTCGGCACCGCTTTGCCGGCCACGACGTCGATCACCGTCGCACCACGCAAGGCGACTGGCTCCCCTACAGCATCGGGCAAAAGACAAAGCCATCCGCAGAACGCGATAGCGGCCAAGATCGTTCGTTGCGCAAGTGTCGACGGCGCAGCTTTAACAGGACAGGTTTGCGGCATCGGCTTCCCCAAAAATCTCAGATTGAAACGTGATCAATCATTCTGCTGGTGGAGATGTGGAATGCTCGGGGAATCCAGCACCATGCCAGCTTCCCCGCGCGGCAGACCCATCTGGTCTCCGGCAGACCGAACCGGTCCATCGAAAACACGGGAGCGTATAAAAACTACGCACGGGTTTTTTTAAGCTGGTATCGTTGCAGACGTCAATCTGAAACGGCGCTGGGACATGGACTTGTGTTGCAGGTTCGTCGCGTGCGCCGCCACGAGTGTCGTCCCTCACGCAAATCGTGTTTCGGGATTGAGCGGGTGCAGCGATGCAAATTGCAATCGACGCCGCGAATCTCACGGTGCGGGACCGGGAATGATCGCGCTATTTTCGAGGCAGTGGGATTTGTCTCCGATCAAGTAGCAGTGGCGCCTCGGCGGATTGACAGTACTCGTCCGCGCGTGCAGAAATATACTCGAGCGTATAGGGTATACGTATAAGTATATTTCAGGCGACGCAGCCTTGGGTTGATGATTGCGGCTATCCGACAGCCCGGCCGAATGTACGCAAAAAATACGGAGGATTGGATAAGATGATCGGCGAGAAGCGCACAAAGGTCGGCGTCGCAATGGGGATATCGGAGTGGGGGTTCCGTTTCTCCAGGTTCACTAAACGCGGGCCTGGCGTCATTGCGACCAGCGCGATCGCTTTCTTCGCCTGCGCGGCTGTTGCAGAGGCTCAGTCAGCTTCCGTCACTGACAACTCACCGACCGCTGTCGCCGATGGCAATATTCCGCGCACGTCATGGGGCAAGCCTGACCTGACAGGTACCTGGACAAATTCATCCCTCACCGAACTCGAGCGCGAATCTCGATACGGCACCAGACTTGAGATGACGCCAGAGGAACTCCGCCAGGCAGAGGGGGATCGCGAGGAGTGGAAGGCCTTTGAGCGCAAACCCAGCGACCTTAGCGACCCGAACGGCGGATGCGATATCAAAGGCGTTGGTAACAGCGTCGTCTGTGGCTACAACTCTTTTTGGACCGATCCGGGCGACACTGTGATGCGTGTGGGCGGCAAACCCCGCACATCGTTCATCACATCTACGCCCGACGGAACGCTACCCAATACGATAGCCGGAGTGCAGATTTCCCGGATCACAAATGGGCAAGAGGAAAAGACAGTCGTTCAGAGGGATGGCGGCGCCCGGGGTGGTCGTCCGCCTGTTCAGCCACTTCCTGGCGCTGGACCAGCCGACGATCCGGAAATCCGCTCTGTAAGCGATCGCTGTCTGCTGTCGTTCGGCTTCTCTGCTGGGCCGGTGATGCTGCCTCAGCGGTACAACTCGACCTATTTCTTTGTGCAGACCGAAGACGTTCTCGCGATCGAAGTTGAGATGGTTCACGACGTTCGCCAGATCCGCATCGGCGGCAAGCATCGTTCCGATGGTATCCGGCGATGGATGGGCGATTCCATCGGATGGTGGGAAGGCGACACCCTCGTCGCCGAAACCATCAACTATCATCCCTATGAAACGTTCTTCGGGTCGAGCGTGAATCTGAAAGTCACGGAGCGCTTCACGCGCGTCGCCCCGGATCGCATTCTTTATCAGTTCCAGGTGGACGATCCGACGGTCTGGGCGAAGCCGTGGGGCGGTGAGTACGAGTTCGGTCCGTCGCGGGGCCCTCTCTACGAATACGCATGCCACGAGGGCAATTACTCAATGCAGCACATACTTGCAGGCGCCCGCGTGGACGACGCGGCTGGCGCCAAGACGGCCGCATCAGATGGCTCTGAATAGACCGATGCCTGCGGACGCTCTTGGGGCGTGGCAACGCGAGTGTCAGTAACTGTGTGCTGAAGTTGAGGGGGATTGGTGGTGATGATCGGCGATGAGTCCGCAAAGATCGGCGCCGCAACCCAATCGCCGTATACCAGGATCGCTCTGCCATTTGGCGCGATCAGAATTTCGCGTGCTGCAACGCCTCGCATATTTTTGCGGGCCGCCTTTCGGCGTGGCGTCTTGGTTGCCGTCAGCCGCCCGAGCCGCAAGCGGGTTATTAGCCAGACGACTGACATTTTTGTCGCAAGGTAAGTGAGAAATCCAGCGGGATTTAAAAGCCGAGATTGACATCTACTCCCCAGTAGCTGCTATACCTGCTGGAATATATTGGCTTAGCGAGTTTGTCTCGCTGGCTTCACTGATAAAAAATGCGCGTTGCTCAGCAGCGGCTAAGGGAGGAATTGATGCGGAAATTACCGTTCCACGGAAAGCGGACTGGCGTCTCGCTGCTTGCATTTGCGTCGGTTTTCGCCGGCCACGGCGCCTCGTTTGCTCAGGCTGCCCAGCCGCCGGAGACAACCAAGGTCGCAGAGGTCGAGACCGCGGAGGGGGCGACTGACCGCGTGGTCGTCACAGGGTCTCGCATCGAGAGGGAAGGATATGACGCTCCGATCCCAACTACCGTCATCAATGAAGAGTCGATTGAACGGACCGGGTTCGGAAAAATTGCCGACGTTGTGAACCAGCTGCCTCAACTCATGGGTAGCGAAGTGTCTACGTCCGGTAACGCCAGGTACGCTCTGGGTACCATTGGTCGAAGCGTCTTCAATCTTCGAGGCTTGGGAATCCAGCGTTCGCTCTTGCTGCTGGACGGTCGGCGGATCGTGCCGGCCTCGGGCGAAGGGATCGCCGACAACAACAACATTCCGAGTCAACTGGTGCAACGTGTAGACGTCGTGACGGGCGGCGCATCCGCAGCTTACGGTTCGGACGCTGTCTCCGGCGTGATCAACTACATTCTCAATAAGGATTATGTCGGCCTGAAAGCGTCTCTCAGTGGCGGCGTGTCGGATCGGTCAGACGGTAAGGAGTACACTGCAAACCTCACTTATGGCGACGCCTTCGGAGGCGGAAACGGTCACGTCTTGTTCAGTGCAGAGTTCGCCAAGAACGAGGGCATCGAAGGACTGAATCCGTCTGACGATTTCTCGAGCCGCAAGCGAGCTTGGTATAAGGAGCAGCGCCTCGTCCCCAATCCAGCGTTTATCAGTGCAGCGGCGACGCCGAACGTGCCCCAACTTCTTACGCGCGAATTTGTCGGTTATCGTCGTTCGGCGGACGGTGGCCTGATTAGCGGAAACACTGGCGCCGCTGCAGCCTTCAACAACATCCAGTTCGGGCCAGGCGGAAAACCGACGGCTTTCCTGCAGGGTGTGCCAGCAGACGCCACATACATGATCGGCGGACAACCGGGGCTGGTTGTTGATGATGTCTCGGTTCAGAGCCCGCTCGACACGTACAACCTGTTCGGCCGGGTTTCCTACGACTTTTCGGACACGATGAGTGGCTTTGTTCAAGGCATGATGGGCTATTCGGAGCAGCACGACTCCAACGGAGGCCGAGTCTTGACGGGCGCGGCCTTCAGCGCGGTTCCGCTCCGGGTGACCAACGCTTACCTCGACCCTGCCTTGGCGCAACAGATGGCGACTGCGGGGGTGACGAACTTCACTGTTGGACTGAACTCTAGAGACGCAGGATATTTCAGCGCTCGCAGTATTCGCGAGAACTTCATGGTCACGGCCGGCCTCAACGGATCCTTCGGGGATGATTGGGAGTGGGACGCGTACTACCAGTATGGCCGCACTGACTGGAAAGCGCAGGCGAGGAACAACCCCAAAACGCTCGGCACGGCTCGTACGTCACCAGGCATGCCGTTGAGTTCATTCCGCGCTGCGACGCCTTTGTTCTATTTTGCTGCCAACGCCACCCTTCAAGGAGGGCGGGTCCGCTGCAGCAATCCAAGCACCGGCGCTGATGTATCAGCTGCGCTGCCGGGCTGCGTGCCGTTGAACATCATAGGCACAGGTGGGATTACGCAAGCAGCCTTGGACTACAGCTTTGGAACTGCACAATTCAACGCCGAAATCGAACAGCAAGTTGCTGAAGTCTCTATCCGGGGCGAGCCGATCAGCACCTGGGCAGGTCCTGTTTCGGTCGTGGGAGGCGTGGGTTACCGCAAGGAAGATTACGCGACGCCGTACACTGATCCGATCAGCCAGGACAATGGATGGGCTGCCGCCACATTCAAGCCGACCAATGGCTCTTACAATGTGAAAGAGGGGTTTGCTGAAACCGTAATTCCTCTCGCCAAGGACATGCCGTTTGCCGAAGTGCTGGATTTCAACGCTGCTGTGCGATACACCGATTACAGCACGTCAGGCGCGGTCACGACCTGGAAGGCGGGTCTTAGCTACCGTCCGATTAGTGACGTGCTGCTGCGTGGCGTGCGCTCGCGCGATGTCCGTGCGCCGAGCATTTCAGATCTGTTCGCGGGCGGAAATATCCGCAACACGCCCATCTCTGATCCGCGATACGGCAATGCACTGATCACATCCCCCATCACAACCCGGGAGTCCGGTAACCCCAATCTGACACCCGAAGAAGCCGATACATGGAGCGTCGGAGCGGTGTATCAGCCGTCCTGGCTGGATAACTTCAGCTTCTCGTACGACTACTACGAGATTGACCTGAACAATGGTATTGCCTCGGTTCCGACAATCAGTCTTGTTCAGGACTGCACAAACGGCCGGCGCCCGGACTACTGCGCGTTCATCACACGCGGCCCCGGAACAGTATCCGGCATCGGGGCGGTTCCGGATACGATTGTGGCAACGATGCTGTCGCCGCAAAACCTGTCAGGCTTCCAGGCAAGAGGTGCTGACATCTCTGCAAGCTATCGGTTCAACACGTCGGACCTTGTGAAGGACTGGGATGCTGACGTCTCGATCCGGACGTCTCTCACCAATGTCATCGAGAGTTCGCAGGACGATGGCCTCGGCGTGGTCCACGATACGGCCGGCGAGATCACCATCCGTGGCAAGACCCCCGAATGGCGTGCAAACACCGAATTCGTCTACACTCAAGGACCGTGGACGGGCGCTTTGACTTGGCGCCTCATCAGCGAAAGCGTGACGAGCACAAGTTTCAACGATTCTGCCTCGGGCCCCTTTACGGTCGACAACAGCAAGATTCCGGAAGTCAGCTACTTTGATCTCGGCCTGACGTACAAACTCGAAGCAGCCGGGTCGAATGGCGAAATTTTCTTCAGGGTGTCCAATCTGTTCGACAAGGATCCGCCCATTGTCCTGGACCCCAATCAATACGGTAACACCTACGCCCTGCCGGTCGATCCATCAGTCTATGACGTGGTCGGTCGCTTCTATCGGGCCGGGATTCGAATGGAGTTCTAGTTAGCTTAACCAGTATCGGCGGCTGCGCCGCCCGGCATTTGGTTACGTAGTTCAAGGTCTTGGTTCTCCTCGGCGCCTAGGGGCCGCGTCAGACGACGCGGCCTCCGTTTTCTGTCGCCCACGCAACAGGGTGGGAGTGGCTCGCCGTGCTGCGCGGGGCTGGGCAGGTCCAACGATCATTATGGGCGCTTTTTGCTTTTGAGGGCGGTCTCGTCAGTGGCGGGGCGAGCGGATAATTCGCGCCGATCGCCGCGCTCGATTGGGATCGCTTGGGAACCACGTTGCCGAGTGGACCTACCGAAGAGTAGGGTATATACGACCAAGTGTGCATGAGCAGGACCTGTTGCCCCCCAGGCAGTTGACGGGAGAGGGGGCCGATCACGCGAGCTGTGTAGGCGCCCGCACCTTACGAAGTCGCGTCGTTGATGATGCACATTCGGCGCGAAGTGTGAGGTCGCCCAAGTATGGAATTGTATGACTGGAGCTACTGGATGCCGCGCAATGAGGCTTATGATTTTGTTATTGTAGGTGCAGGATCAGCCGGATGTGTTCTGGCCAATCGCCTCTCTGAAGACCCCGACACAACAGTGCTGCTCGTCGAGGCCGGGCCTCGAGACTGGCATCCCTTCATTCACATTCCCCTCGGTGTTGGGAAGCTGATCAATTGGGGGTTGTTTGACTGGGGCTATAAAACTGAACCTGAGCCTGGGTTGAACGGGCGGACCCTCAAGGTTGCGCGCGGCAAGGTTCTGGGTGGCTCGTCGTCGATAAACATGATGGCTTACACAAAGGGCCATCCTGGTGATTTCGACAGATGGGCGGCAAACGGCGCCACCGGATGGTCGTTCGCTGAATGCTTGCCGTATTTCCGCAAATCGGAAACATGGGAGAAGGGCGACACTCAGTTCAGGGGGGGATCTGGTCCGCTGGGCACCCAATACGCTCGCACTGATGATCCGCTGTATCTGGCCTGCAAGGAAGCTGGGCGCGCTCTCGGTTTCCCAATGAGCGAAGACTTCAA
>Ga0116157_10002673_pt1 | contig 17344 bp, 11 predicted proteins | sample AD_UKC048_MetaG_FD_89882 | JGI IMG/M metagenome (GOLD analysis project Ga0116157, IMG submission 89882) | Active sludge microbial communities of municipal wastewater-treating anaerobic digesters from USA - AD_UKC048_MetaG | ecosystem: Engineered > Bioreactor > Anaerobic > Digestate | place: USA...
ACAATTTTGCTTTTAACGTATTTAATTCGAGTATAAGAGCAGTTTTTTCTTTTGCTGCATCCTTATTTGCTTTCCATGCCCATGCAACGTCAATAATTAAAATAAGTAGCCCTAGAAATGTTATCCATTTAAACCAAGGTACCCAACTCACCATTTTAAAGAGCAGCCCGGTGTCATTGTCTAAGATAACCGTGAATATAAATGCGCCCAAGTGAAACGCGCTAAACACGATGTAAAGAATGAGCCGGTTTTTATTCATGATGATAAAATTAAGGGAGGGTAATGTCTGGTTTGTATAGTTGATTAAAGGTAATGGAAAAAAATGAAAACTGTTATTAGTTATCCGTTAATTGTTATTCGTTAATCGTGAGCTGTATTAAGATTAACAGATAACGATTAACCACTCGTGGATCGCTGAATCTCATTCAGTTTCTTATACAATCCACTTTGCTTAATCAAGGTATCATGTGTACCGCGTTCAACGATCTCACCATGTTGAATGACAATAATTTCATCGGCATGTTGAATGGTGCTAAGGCGATGGGCTATCACAATGGAGGTACGGTTCTTCATTAGATTGAAGAGCGCCTCCTGTACCAGTTTTTCTGATTCTGAATCCAATGCAGAAGTAGCTTCATCGAGAATAAGTATCGGAGGATTTTTTAACACAGCGCGAGCAATACTCAATCGCTGACGTTGTCCGCCTGAAAGTTTCGAGCCACGTTCACCAATATTGGTTTGATATCCGTTTTCACTTTGTGTGATGAAATCGTGAGCGTTGGCAATTTTAGCAGCCTCTATTACAGCCTCTTCACTTACATTGGGTAAACCAAAGGCGATGTTGTTAAAGATACTGTCGTTAAACAAAATAGACTCTTGTGTAACAACACCCATTTGTTTTCGCAACGATTCAATTTCATAATCACGAAGTGATACGCCATCAATGCAGACATCACCATTAGTAGGATCATAAAAGCGTGGAACCAAATCTGCTAATGTAGACTTACCTCCTCCTGATGAACCGACAAGCGCTATGGTCTTTCCTTTCTCTACCGTAAGGTTAATGTTTTTTAATACCAGTTCGGTATCATAAGCAAAGCTTACATTTTTGAATTCAATATTCTTTTCGAAGGTGTCCAGTACAATGGCGTTGGGTTTATTCTCGATGATGGGTTCCGTATCAATCACCGTGAAAATTCTTCGGGCGGATGCAATACCTTTTTGTATTGAGGTAATGCCATTCGAAAATGTTTTGGCGGGCTGAATAATCTGAGAGAAGAAAAGAAGGAAACCAATAAAGGCTTTGGCTGAAAGTTCTGACTCGCCACTTAAAATCAGACTGCCCCCGAAATACATAATAATCGTTACAATCAATACACCCAAAAGTTCCGATACGGGTGAGGCCAATTCATTTTTATAGGCCATCGAAAGATTTACTTTGCTATAATGATCATTCTCCTTGCCCATTTTAGTCAAAATATAATTGCGCGCATTAAATGCTTTGATTACGCGCATGCCACTAAAGGTCTCGTCTAATATATTGACAATACGCCCGAGTGATTCCTGACTAAGTTTTGCTTTTTTCTTTAATCGCTTAACAATGCCACCGAGTACGCCACCGACTATTGGGAGTACAATAAGTGCAAAGAGGGTAAGCTTTACAGAGATAAAAAACATGGCAGCGAAATAGATAACGATGGTAACGGGTTCTTTCAATATCGTTTTCAAACTATTGATCACTGTACTTTCTATTTCCTGAACATCACCCGTAAATCGGGAAATGAGATCACCTTTGCGATTGGTATTGAAGTAACTGATTTGTAATCGTGTTATCTTCGAGAAAATTTCTGCTCGGAGATTATTCACAACATTCACACGCATTTGTGATGCAATGACTCTTTCTAAATATTTAAAGACACTACTTAGTAGCGTACTGGCAATAATGCACACACAAATAAAAAGCAAGGCGTCTACTTTTCCATATTGCATTACCGTCTTTGTGTAGAAATGGTTAAACGCATCGATGGCATATCCGGTGGAAAGTTCAAAGGAAGGTAAAGGTGAAATCTTGGTTACGTTAGCTTTATCGAACAATGCCTCAATCAAAGGCATGGCAACAGCAAATGTGATAAGGCCAAAGACTGTACCTAGGATGGAGTACACAAAAAACTGAATCAGCTTTGATATCAGGTTGTTCGAATATTCCAGAACGCGAAAGAAAATCCTCATCAGATTACATCAAAAATTTAAAATTCATAAAGCCTTCTGGCAATGTTCCAGCGCAAAGCTAACGAAGTTATGGTTGTGTTGGAGTTGTAAATAGGTAGGTCGCTTTGGCTTTTGCGAACGACCAGATTAGCATCTACAAAAAGATTTTGCATCACTTGCCAACTAGCCGTAAAGCTTGCGAACACAATTTTATTGCTGTAGCCCTGGCCAATGGTGTTGCCATACTCATCTCTGTCTTTACTATTATCCCGTAATAAATTACTTCCGTAGTTTTTACTATTGGATGTTGAATCACGACCAATGTTTGTCATCGTTAGTTTGCCCACAAGGTTTAAGCGTGGCAATGGCTGATAGCGAAGAATACCGATTACTTCGTTGAAGTTAGCTCCAAGCGGATGTCCGATGGGCTGATTATAGCTTACGTAACCACCGTATTGGGTGTTGTGCGCAAAGGTAAAAGGTCTGGCCAAATTGAATTCTCCTTGTAAGTCGAGGTTAGAGACGCCAAACGCGTCAATATATTTTGCTCCGAATTGTATGGCATATTTATTAGCCCACCATCCATTACCTGCTCTGATCTCATCAATTTTGAATTCATCCAATATAAACTGACCGTACAGCGAAAGCTTCTTAACCAGATTCCATTTAATGTCCATACCCAGAATCACATTATCGCTGCTACCATTTTGTTGTTCGATGGCGCGATAAAAAATAATAGGATTTAAGTAAGACCATTCAAAACCACCAGTGTGAAGCGAATCATCATCCGTAAAGACGACCGATTCAAAAACACCAATGTTGAGTTTCTTTCCAATGTTCATACTCAACTGATGGAAGGCAACGAATTTCATGGGGTTGCCTGATGATGATGTTTTTGAACCACCCAGTGTCCCGGGTGCATCAGCTGTCATGTTATTAAGTGAAAATAGGTAATTGAATTTCCAAACCTTTACATCTGTTTTCAGAAATAATGAAGGTGGAGCATAATCGGAGAAAATGAAAGAGCGATATCCATTGCCAATGAAAAACCGATCGTGCCCGAATTGAATGTTGATGTGTTTGGTTGGATCAAAGGTGATGTACCCTCTTGCCTGAAGAAAATCAACTGCCGCAGTTTTACCTTTATAACTCTTCCAAAAACCTTCGTGAGGAACAACCGGGTTCAGTGACATCTGATCCCAGACATAAGAAGGTACGATTGCCTGGTTATCGGTTAGATAAGTATAAAATCCTACCTTTTTATCGATCATACCTCGCAATTCAACACCACGTGTATTGATGAAGGCCATGTCATCATTTCTGGAATCTTTGCCGAGTCCAAAATAGATTACCGGATTGATGTGAAGATCAAGCGCATCAACATCGACATGATAGGCATCAGATTTCTTGCGATATAAATATTTCAGGAAAGGCTTCCGGCTATCACTGGTTTCGGCACGTGACCATTCCCAGCTATCATTCCTTAGGTAATCGTAATTGAACTGATCCGTTTTGGAGGTAAATACATTACTATCTCCCTGATGAAGAGAATCTACAAAAGCCACTATATCCGACCGTCTATAAGGTTTTACAGCAGTGAAAATCTCAGAACTTACCCTGCCTGACTTGACCTCATAGCGATCTATCCAATGGTAATAGTCCTCATTTAGAGGTGCATAATTGCTTTGCGCCTTGACCAGGGAGAAAGTCCCTATTATAAAGAGTAATGATAGAGCAAATGATTGGATGTTCATTCCACTGGATTTTGAGCCAAAATACGGTTTTTGAATCAGATAGGAGGAATTCCTTAAAAATTACAGAATCTGGGGCTTGTTTATCTGTTTGAGCGCTTTATCTTTGCAGTCCTTTAAAGTAAAAACGCAAGAATCGATATGAAAAACGGCATTCATCCAGAATATAGAGAGGTGGTTTTCTGGGATACCTCAAGTGATCATAAGTTTATTTCACGTTCTACACATGGTACTAAAGAGACCATTAAGTGGGAAGACGGCAAGGAATATCCAGTTATCAAGGTCGAAGTAAGTTCTGCTTCGCATCCATTTTTCACCGGTAAGAAGTTGTTCGTAGATACAGCTGGCCGCGTTGAGAAATTCAAAAATAAATATCAGAAGAAAGCTTAATACTTCTTCTTTTTAATTGAGTGAGAGAGAAAAGCCTTCGGAAACGAGGGCTTTTTTTTGGCCTAAGTTTGAGTTAATCGTGAATAGTTAAAGGTTAATCGTGGGTGCGGGTTTTGCCTGCGAGCATGGGCAACTCAATGAACTTTACTTTCAACCTTCAAAATTATCTGATTACCTACCCTAAACTTTCATCTTTAGACCATTAACGATTAACGTCTAACGATTAACTGAGCGCCCGCTCACAATTAATTCGCCCAATACCGCAATCATTACCAAACTGCGTTTATTTTTGACGGATGAACGTTATTCTTTTTGACGACCCCGCCATTCGCATTAACCTCCTACCTTTTACCTTCACGCGCCCGGTTGGTGCTATTCGAGTTGGTATTCTCACCATTGCAGAGAAATGGGAAAAATGGTTAGGCGCATCAACTTCGTTTCGCACCGAATCTTATTTACAACAGAAATTTAAATTGGTTCAAACTGCAGACAATCTGCTCATTAACGGAGCGGTTTGCCCTGATCAAAAATTAGTTGATACCCTGAAGGCCTTACCTGAAGGGTATTTTTTAGTACACAGAAATCTGCTCGTTGCTGCGCACAATCCAGGAGCAGAAATGAACAACAAGAATACTGTGGAGTATCCTGCTGAGATCACCATCATTGATAAGTCGTGGAAAATATTTAGAGAGAATGCTGCGCAGCTTAGGGTTGATTTTAAACTGATCACAGCAGGAAGAACATCTGCACCTATTAATGATAAGCACACCATTACATACAATCCTGAAAATATTTTTGTTGAAGAAGGAGTTTACATTCGTGCCGCATTATTGAATGCCGAAACCGGACCGATCTATTTAGGTAGGAATAGTATTGTTCAGGAAGGCGCGGTTATCCGCGGAGCATTTGCGTTGTGTGAAGGTTCGCACGTAAACATGGGAGCCAAAGTGAGAGGGGATGTTTCAGTTGGACCGTATTCAAAAATTGGAGGAGAGGTAAGCAACTCGGTGATCTTTGGTTATAGCAACAAAGCACATGATGGATACCTTGGTAACTCGGTGATAGGTGAGTGGTGTAATCTTGGTGCAGATACCAATACCTCTAACCTGAAAAATAATTATGATTTCGTGAAGTTGTGGAGTCACAGCTCTGAAAGTTTTGAAGATTCAGGTTTACAATTTTGTGGATTGTTAATGGGCGACCACAGCAAGTGCAGCATCAACGTGATGTTTAATACGGGCACTGTCGTGGATGTATGTGCAAATGTTTTTGGTGAAGGTTTTCCGCGCAACTATGTTCCTTCTTTTGCATGGGGAGGATCATCTGGATTTACTACACATAAATTGGATAAAGCATTGGAAACAGCTACGCGTGTATTAGCCCGAAGAGATATTAAGTTTAATGATGTTGAGAAAAATATCATGACTACAGTTTATGAATTGACAGCAAAGAATAGAGTTTGGGAGAAAGGTTAATCATTAACCACAGAACTCGGAAGAAAAACAATCCGCAAAGAGCGCTGAGGTTCGCAGAGGATTTTTTTAAAGTGATGAGATCCCGGCATTGATTGAAGTTTTTTTAGAATAGATAAAGCAAAGAAGTAGCAGTCTCATACTCTGCGTTTCTCTGCGCCCTCTGCGGTTTAAAAATTTGAATAGAATACGAAAATATAATTTGAATTGAAGTTCTCAAGCATACCCGGCCTAACCGAAACAAAAAAACTCCTCACTGATGCAGTGAAAGGTAATCACATTGCGCATGCCCAACTTTTTGTGGGCGCAGAAGGTGCTTTGAATTTACCTATTGCATTGGCATACGCCACTTACCTTCATTGCGAAAACAAAGGTGAAGATGCCTGTGGAGTTTGTTCAGCCTGTACTAAAAATGCAAAATTCATTCATCCGGATACGCACTTTGTTTTTCCACTCAGCAATGTAAAGAATGACAAAGACGATGATCGCTTCAAAGCGGAAATCACAAAATCGTGGCGTTCTTTTCTTCTCGAACAACCTTTCGGAAATTTAGATGACTGGACAAATTATTATGGAGGCGAGGATAAGCAGGCGTTAATTTCAAGAGAGGAGAGCAGAGAGATTATAAAAACGCTTTCGCTTAAATCATTTGAGAGTCCGTATAAGGTAATGATTGTTTGGCAGCCTGAGTTGATGCACCCTTCCGCGGCCAATGGTATTCTTAAAATTTTAGAAGAGCCACCAGCACATACCTATTTTATTTTAGTGACCAATGCAGTTGATCGATTACTGCCAACGATTATTTCACGAACACAACTGGTTACAATACCATTGTTGTCTGATCAGAATGTTGAGACTTGTCTTGTTGAAAATTATGCTGTAGACAAAAGTAAAGCTAGCCGCCTTGCAAGACTGGCCGAAGGTAATTTGAATCTTGCCATTCAGAGCATTGATAGTGATGAGGGAGACAACTCAAAGCATTTCATGGATTGGATGCGGATGTGTTATGGAAGAAGTTATGCTGCTATGGTAACAATGGCAGATGAATTTCATGCCTTGGACAGACTGAACCAAAGAAACATTATTACCTATAGTATGAATGCGTTGCGGGAAGTGTTGCTTCAACTTTCGGGTGCAAGTGCAATGAATCGTGTGCAGGGAGAAGAGCTGATCTTCATTGAAAAATTCAGTAAGTTTTTGAGTGTAGAGAAAATTGAAAAATCATTTGAACTTCTTAACGAAGCGCATTACCATCTCGAACGAAACGGTAGCGCCAAAATGATTTTCCTCGATATGTCACTAAAAATCTCCAAAATCTTAAATCTTAAATCTAATGTCTAAAGTCTTATATCTAACGTCTAAAATCTTAAAACCCTCCAATCGATTTAGTACAGGTATTTAAACTTCTAAACCAACGGCCATGAACAAAGTCATTCGAATCGGAACACGCGGAAGTAAACTTGCTTTGTGGCAGGCGGAATATGTAGCCAACATGATTAAGCCATCGGGTTACACAACAGAAATTATAACCATCGAAACGAAAGGTGATAAAATGCTGGATGTTACCATTTCAAAGATTGGCAGTAAAGGAGTTTTTACGGATGAGATTGAAGCGAAACTGTTGGACGGTTCAATTGACATTGCCATACACAGCGCCAAAGATCTGGCCTCTGAATTACCTGAAGAACTTGAGCTCATTGCCTTCACCGAACGCGAAGTGGTGAACGATGTACTGGTAAGCTCATTAAAGAACATTGATCTCACTCACGATAAAATTAGAATCGGAACAGCCTCTACAAGAAGAGTGGCGTTCCTAAAACATTTCTATCCGCAAACTGAAGCGGTAACGATTCGAGGTAATTTACAAACAAGGATAAGTAAACTTCAGGCTGGCGAGTGTGATGCATTGTTGTTGGCGTATGCAGGAGTTCATCGCATGGGATATCATGATTTGATAGCAGAGAAAATTGAGACCAGTTATTTTGTTCCACCGGTTGGTCAGGGAAGTGTGGCGGTTGAATGCCATAAGAAATTGTCGTTTGATAAAAAAGAAATTATTCAGCGCTGGGTTAATCATCCTATTACTGAAAACTGTATTCGGGCTGAGCGTGCCTTTTTGAAAAAACTTCATGGAGGTTGTAGTATTCCATCTTTTGGTTATGCTCATTATGATGGCGACCTCATTACTTTAAAGGCCGGTATTATCTCGCTTGACGGGCAACAAGTAGTGAAGGTAAAAAAATCAGCATCGCCACAAGAGGCAAAAGAATTGGGCGAAGCAGTTGCCAATGAAGTGTTGCAAAAAGGAGGAGTGGAGATTCTCAATGAAATCAGAAAACAACTATAAACTTTTAATTATTATATTTTGAATCGTATGAATCGGAATTGTATTGCTTCTGTCGTTTTAATTTGTCTTGTGTTCTTAACGAGCTGTGCACAAAGCAAAAAGGATTATGTTGTTACCATCAAAACAAAATACGGTGATATGGTGGCCATCCTCTATGACGAAACCCCAAAGCACAAAGAGAATTTTATTAAGCTTGCCAAAGAACATTACTTTGACAGTTTACTTTTTCACAGAGTCATGCAGGGATTTATGATTCAAGGTGGCGATCCGGATTCAAAAAAGGCGCAGCCCGGTCAGCATCTGGGAAGTGGAAGCCCTGGATATACAATCGATGCGGAATTTCTTCCTCAATATTTTCATGAGAAGGGAGCATTGTCTGCTGCGCGTGTGCCTGATCAACAAAATCCTTCAAAGGCCAGCAGTGGATCACAATTCTATATCGTACAAGGTATAGTCATGACAGAGGATGAGCTAAGGACTGATCAAGTAAAATTGAATCAGGCCTTGGGGCAATTTTTTCAAAACCCGGCCAACCGACCCGCTTATGATTCCATCGTTGCAATGTATCAGGCAAATGACATGAAAGGATACCAGGCGATTCTAATGAAAATTAAACCACGTGTTGTAAAAGAGACTGGCATTAAAGTGGATAAAGAAATTTCTCCTGAGAGATTGAAAGCCTATACTACTGTTGGTGGAGCAGTACATTTGGATGACGAATACACCGTATTTGGTAAAGTAATTAAAGGAATGGAGGTAATTGATAAAATTGCTGGGCAATCTGTAGATCAAGCTCATCGTCCTATGGAAGATATTCGCATGACTGTAACGGTTGAAGAATTGTCAAAGAAAAAAATTGAGAAGCTTTACGGATATGTATATCCTGAAATAAAATAAACCCTTTCATCATCGAATGAAAATTCTTGTAACCGGATCAAATGGTTTGTTAGGTCAGAAGCTTACGCATCTTCTGCAAAATGAGAAACCGATTTCCCTTATTGCAACGGCAAGAGGTAAATCTGTTTTACCGATTACCAGCGGTGTATTTCATTCACTGGATGTAACAGATGCGGCAGAAGTGGATCGGATTATTTTTGAAATAAAACCGGATGTTATTATCAACACTGCGGCCATGACGCAAGTGGATCAATGTGAAACGGAGCGTGTGGCGTGTTGGAAAGCCAATGTGAATTCTGTTGAAAATCTGATCCAAGCTTGTGAAAAGAACAATGTACACCTTGTGCATATATCAACCGATTTTGTTTTCGATGGAACATATGGTCCGTTGGATGAAGCCGCAAAACCCAATCCCGTAAATTATTATGGTAAAAGTAAATTGGCTGCTGAAGAACTTCTGATTAAAAGTAAGATTAGCTGGTCAATCTTACGGACCGTTTTAGTTTATGGAATTACGGAAGATATGAGTCGCTCGAACATTGTGTTGTGGGTAAAAAATAGTTTGGAGCAAGGCAAGACGATTCAGGTTGTTAATGATCAATGGCGCACACCTACCTTGGCTGAAGATTTAGCAATGGGCTGCTACCTTGCTGCCAAAACAAAAGCAACAGGAATCTATCACCTTTCAGGCAAAGATTTTCTTAGTCCCTATGAGATTGCGATCGCAACAGCGGACTTTTTTAAATTGGATAAGTCATTAATTAAAGCGACTGATTCGACTCAGTTTAAACAACCTGCACAACGTCCACCCAAGACAGGTTTCATTATTGACAAGGCGCGTAAAGATCTTGGTTATGATCCGCATTCATTTCAGGAAGGTATAGCAGTTTTAGCTTCTCAAATTCGGTGATGGTTATCCGTTAATTTTTAATCGTTATCCGTCAATAGGTATTTGGGTTTGTATTTCGATTAACCAATAACGATTAACACTTCCTGATTATCTTTTCTATATTGTCGCTTCATTAATCTAAATAATTATGGCATCATCACGCGGAGAGTGGGGCTCGAAATTTGGGTTCATCATGGCAGCTGCTGGTTCAGCAGTTGGACTTGGTAATATTTGGAGATTCCCTTATCTCACAGGACAAAATGGAGGAGCTGCTTTTGTTATTGTCTATCTTATCTGTGTTGTTGTTATAGGCGCACCTGTGCTGATGAATGAAATGGCACTCGGCCGTCTCACTGGAAAAAATAGTATCGGTGCTTTTCGTACAACAGGAGCAAATCCCTTTTGGAAATTTATGGGTGGTGTGCTCGCCATCAGTGTTAGTTTTTTTGTGCTGAGTTATTACACCGTTATTGCTGGCTGGACGGTTGGGTATATGTTCACATCACTTTCGAATAGTCCGCTCCCCTTTGCAGAATTCATTGCTGCGCCTTCTTATGTTGTGCCGCTAACCGCAGTAGCAATGTTGGTTACCATTCTGATTGTTCTTGGTGGAGTTTCAGGAGGTATTGAGAAGGCAACCAAAATTCTAATGCCCTTATTATTTCTTTTGCTTATAGTTATCATTATAAGAGGACTTACGCTTCCTGGAGCAGAAAAGGGTATTGAGTTTTATTTGGTTCCTGATTTTTCCAAGATCACAGGCATGGTGGTTTTGAAAGCACTCACACAGGCATTCTTTTCACTCGGCATAGGATGGGGAATTATGATTACCTATGGATCATACCTTCCAAAAAATCAAAGCATTGTAAGTTCTAGTTTGTGGGTAGGTGTGATGGACACTTCCATTGCTTTGCTTGGAGGCCTAATGGTTTTTCCAGCAGTGTTTGCATTTAATATGGAACCCGGTTCCGGATCTACTCTTGTGTTCGAAGTGCTTGCTAATATATTTCCAAAGATGCCTTTTGGAAATATTGCAGGAGCATTTTTCTTTTTGTTGTTATTCATCGCTGCTATTACATCAACGATCTCAATGGTAGAAGTCGTTGGATCTTACTTTATTGACGATAAAAAATGGAGTAGAAAGAAAGCCACATGGACTGTTGGTATCACAGCGTTCATTGTTGGAATACCTTCAGCGCTTTCCAATGGTAGCGTTGAGTGGTTTACTAATCTCAAACTTTTCGGACAAACCACAGTGATGAATATTATGGATCATCTTTTTGGTAGTGTGTTTATGTTGATTGTTGTTGTAACCACATCATTGTACACCGGATGGGTAATGGATACTTCTAAAATTGTAGACGAGATTAATGAAGGATCGCCTTATTTTAAATCAGCAAGAATCTTTGGAGTAAGTCCGGCAAAGATTTGGGTTTTTTTTATTCGCTTTGTTTGTCCGATTGTAAGCGGAATTGTGATGCTGAATTTATTTGGTGTGTTTGATTAACTAGAAATTCTTAGTGGCTCCTTCGTGACTTGGTGTCTTTGTGGCAATGGATCTTTTCGCCACGAAGGTTCACAAAGTTATTGACTACTAGCGTCCACATATTTCTTTGTAGGAGCAATACGAACAGGTTTTTAAAACTGTGGTTTGATCGAAGGGTTGATCGGGATTAAAAATCTCTTCTAATAGTGTAGTAAGATGTGTTTCAAATTCGGGAAGCAGATTCGATACATCTTCTAATCGTTGTTTGTTAAGGTAAAGCCCATATTCAAAGTCGCTTCTAAAAATATCTTTTCGATTGATGAGACCGGGTTGGAGTTTTGTTTTGGTCGATGATGTAAATAATTCCGGATTTCGTTTTTCGTAAACAAGCGCGTAGAGCAATGCCTGAAACACAGCCTTGTTTCGCTTATCATTATTCCGTTCAAAAAGTGATTCAACACTTGAAAAGACATTCAGGTCACCGCCCGTTTTATAATCCAAAATGCGAATGGTATTTTCTTTGCGATCTGCACGGTCAATTTTTCCGCCCAGAACAATGGTTAATTTCTTATCTCCTTGCGGAACACGGAGGGTGATGTTGAAATTATTCACCTCCAGGAATTCAATAGTAAAGGGCGAATATTTTTTATCTTTTGCTAAAACATGAAGCGCTAGCTTCTTCACCATTTCCTTTACCACAAGTTGAAGACCACTATAATTCATTTTCTTTTGATCAGCCAAATGAAAATGTTCACGAAAGGCACGTTCAATGTAGTATTCTAATTTTTTATCCAGGTCTGTAAAATTGTTCTCATGGATGAACCATTCACCGGAAGGTGATTTAAGATCTAAATAAAATAACTCCATTACTCTGTGAAAGATATTTCCAAAGATGCGCGCGTCCGCTTCTTCTTCTACTTCCTCCGGTTCTTTTAATTCTACTAAATGTCGGAAGTAAAACTTTAAACGACATTCGATATAGGTATTAAGTGTTGATGGCGTGAGCGCCTTTCCAAAATACCGCTCTAGTTTTTGAAGTACATCGAGCTTCTTTTCGATCGTGATGGGTTCCGTTTGATTTACCTGTACAGGATTATATAAAATCTTGCGTTCGTGTTTCCAGCCTGTTTCATAAATGATTTGATAAAGGTATCGACTCATTTCTCCAGTGCCCAACTTGTCTGGTTCGGTGTTATAATAAAGATCAACTTTTTCTGCACGTTGCAACAAGCGATAGAACAAATACGCATACATCGCATCCTGATGCTCTGATGTTGGAAGTTTGTAAGCTCGCCTGATGGTGTGCGGAATGTAAGAACCTTGTCTCGGTGCAGCGGGCCACAGACCTTCATTCAGTGAAAGCACAATGACGTGATCAAAATCAAGATTACGCGTTTCAAGTACACCCATGATTTGCAGACCTTCTAGAGGTTCACCAGTGAACGGGACTTTTTCAGCACGAATAATCTGTCTGAACATGCGTTGCTGCATGCGAAGTTCCATCGGTTCGCTCACATTCAATTCATCCACACGAGAGAGCACACGATGAAAATGAAATGCAAATTCTTTCTCCATAAAGCCATCCGCTGCTTCTGATGTTGCCAGTTGCTGAATGATGGTCAGTACATACTTCAAAAAATCCTTTGGCTCAATGGTGATAAAGATCGATTGAATGATTTCATCCACTTCTGGATTTGCGTCAGCTGTTATATTGCTTTTGAAGAATGACGGTGCAATGTGCACTTGATTATTTTTCAGAATCTCTGCGATCCAGGCAGAACCCCGATCTCTTAACCTTGCTTTTAAATAAGGATGACGAAGAACCGCCAATACTTGTCGATGATAAAATTCTTCTTTGCGTTTACGGAGATGAAGTTCGAATAAAAAATCGATGAGCGAATAATAAGGTGTATTCACCAAAGGATAACCCATCGTAACATTGATAGCACGAAGTGCTGGAGGTAATGCGTACAGCACAGGTAATAAAAGACTTTCATCTGGAAGAACAATAACGGTGCGTTCAATTTCTATTGATTGCCCATTTTTCTTTGATGAAATTATTTCTTCCAGCTGTTGCGATAAAAGTTTGGGTTGGCCAGCACGCTGTGGTATTCCGAGAATATTAATTTCTTTTGGCTGGTCAAGTAATGATGGTGCCGTTTCCTGAAATGTATTTCCCAGAATAGTTTGCTTTCGATACTCACGAAAGAACGTTCCGGCTTCTCTGTGTTCTTCTTTCAGGTAGAATTGATCCTCATCCCAAAATACTTTTGCATTCTGATATTGAACAAACCAGGTAATGATTTTTTCTTCGGCTGTAGTAAGTGCATTAAATCCTGCAAAAACTACTTGATTATTGGTTCGCGAAGATGTTCCTTGAAAAGATTCGGCTACTTCTCGCTGAATCATTCCGGCAAATCCTTTTTTATCCTTTAAGAGATTTGATTTGAATTCCTGATAGACGCCAAATAGATTCTGCCAGAGTTTAAGGAAACTCTTCTTGCTGTCGGAATCACTGAAGGAAACGGTTTGCCAAAAATCCTGAAGGAATTTCTTTTGCTCTTCTGTCAGGTAATCGAAATGATCATCAAGTTCTTTCTGATTGCTAAGGTCGCGAAATAAACCTTCTGCATTCACCATGTATTTGTCGAGTTCATCGAAATCGCGTAATAGCATTTCTCCCCAGAAGTAGAAGTGATCCAGATTTTCTTCTGAATGCGTTACCTTTTTGAACGCCCGAAATAGGGAAACAATCAGCGAAAGTTTATCGGCTTCTTTAAGTTCTGAAAAGGAAGAAATAAATTCTTCAATGCTTAACACGTTTGGTGCCCAGCGCGGTGTTGTTAAGTTTTCAGTTAGTGCCTTGCGGAAGTAAAGGGCCGCTCTACGGTTTGGAAATACCACAGTGAGATTTTCCCAATCGGGATAATCTTTTACAATGCTATCGGCTACGTCTTGAAGAAATGTTCTCACGGGGCGTGGAGCGTTAATCGTTATCCGTTAATGGTTAATCGTTAATAGAACGATAGTACTAACTGGAAATGAAAAGTAGTTAAATTAAGATTCAGTTTTACTATCTAAAGTTATTTTCTTATTGATCACAATGACAGCATTAACCGATAACGTTTCACGAACAACGAATCTCGATTAACCATTAACGGATAACGATTAACTTAATATCTCGAAGGCACTTTTGTAGAAACCTTTTTGCTGGACATAATCCAACAAGTCATTATAGAAGGTATGCGATCCCAAAGTAGCACTATCACCAATCATGAGGAGTTTCTTTCTGGCGCGGGTCATCGCTACGTTTGTTCTGCGAATGTCACCTAAGAATCCAACTTCACTTTTATCGTTGCTTCGCACGAAGCTGATAGCGATCACATCGCGTTCTTGTCCTTGAAAGGCATCAACTGTATTAATGGTAATCAATCGGTGCAAGGGTTCAAAAACAGAAGAGCCTTCTGCTAGTTTATGAAGGTAGTCGACTTGCGCGCGATAAGGAGTGATAATACCTATTGTGATATTTTTATCCATCCATTCTTCTGAGCCAATACTTTCCACTAGAGCCTCTACCTGATTGATCAGGAGTTGTGCTTCTTCTTCATTCGATCTGCTGAGTGTTTCAGGATCTTGCTTTTCAGAATATCCACAACCGGCAGTATCAATGAATTCAACAGGAGATTCGTTGGGTTGTAGAAGACCTGCCTTTACGGATTCATGCGCAATCAATTCGTCTTTGTAAAAATATGCAGACGAAAATTTCATGATGTCTTCGTGCATGCGGTATTGCACTTGTAACATCGATGAAACCTGTGGTTGTTTTGCAATACCTTTTTCAAAAAGTGTTTTGTCTAAACCGGCACGTGCCGCTTCGTTTGATTTGATAGTGGGAGGTAGCTGTTGGTGATCGCCAGCAAAAATAATTCGCTGTGACCGAAGGATCGGAATCCATGAAGCAGGTTCTAATGCTTGTGCAGCTTCATCAATAAAAGCAGTTTTAAATCTTTTACCGCGCAACACGGGATGAGATGAACCAACCAGGGTAGAGCAGATTACCTGCGTTTTATTTAATAGATCAGTTACGATATAAAATTCCAGTAAATCAGCATCTGCTTTTAATGCTTTTGATTCTTGCACTAATTGCTTGCGCTCTTGTCTTTCATCATAACCAAAATTGCGCTTAAATTTATAAGCCTGACTTTTTACCTGCTCCATCTTTTTTCGGAGGGCGCGCAGTTCATTATACTGACTGTGATCGGCAATGCGCGCGTCTAAAGTTTTGCTGAGGGATTGTTCAGTAACACGAGCAGGGTGACCAATGCGTAAAACATTCAAACCTTGTTCACTTAATTTATCAGCAAGTAAATCAACAGCTGCATTACTTGGAGCACATACCAATACTTGTTGCTCTTCTTTCACAACCTGAACAATGGCCTGCACAATGGTGGTTGTTTTACCTGTTCCCGGAGGGCCATGAATAAAACCAACATCTTCCGTACTCAGAATTTTATCTAGCGCATTCTGCTGACTTTCATTTAAGAAAGATGTGTTTCCTCGACTTGCTTTTTGTTCTGCGCTTACTTCTGTCTTTTTACTTTTCTCATCTCCTAATAGGATTTCACGAAGCAGGGCCACGCGATTTCCATCAGCTTTCATCACTTCCTTTAATGCGAATTCCATTTCGCGATAGCTCATCTCATCGAACATCACATCGACACCCAGGAGACCTTCACTGATCCACTCTGGTAAATCTTCACCATTTAAGGTAATGACCATTACGTTATCGCGAACGTAATTCACGACACCGTTAATATGATCGCGTTCAGGTTTACCTGATCCGTTTGAAAATACGCTTACTGATTTTCCGCTTTGAAAAGCGTGAGGTTGTTCGAGATGTGTTGTGCGTTCAATCTCAATAAGCAATCGTTCACCCGTACCTATATAATCGCGTTTTAGTTTTACTGGATACCAGGTAGTTCCTTCTTGTGTACGCTGACTTAACGATCTCAATAAAACTTTCTGACGATAGTAATCCAGATCGGCCTCACGTTCCAGTTTAAGAAGTTCTGCGGTTTTTTGAAGTTGCTGGAGTGGTGACAAAGGTTAATCGTTAAGGGTTATCCGTTAATCGGATCAAAAAATAATTCGTACCAAATTACGTGAAGTGAACAACAATTAACGAATAACGGATAACGAACAACTAATTCTCCCCGTAACAATATTCCTCTAAGTATTCCCCCGCATCATCAATGCCATTAGCGAAAGCTTTATTGAGGCATCGGCAGCCTTCAATTATAACCTCCTTTGCTATGAGTGCTGCACCTTTATAAAATAGTAATGTTGCGTGGTTCGGTTCTATTTTAAGGCCTTGATTGATGTAAAGCAAGGATGCATCGTATGCTTCTTCTTCCAGGCAAATAGAGCCTGCATACAGGTAAGTCTGAATATGCGTTGGATGCTCTTCAATAATCTGATCGAAAATAGTAATGGCGCTATCGGGATTCTCAAGATAGTAATACGTTAAGCCAAGGTATCCTTTCAAATCAGGGTCATCTTGAATGGAAAGTAATTGAAGGATATCGTGTTGTGCTTCTTTGTATTTCTCTGAATCCATCAATACTGATAAACGCCAACGTAAGAGTTCTTCATTGTCCGGACTTTTTGAAATTAAATCATTCAGGTCGATTATCATTGATTCGGTTTCGCCTAACTCCTGAAATACATATAAGCGTAAAAGCTTGGCCTGCTCATTTGGAATTTTCTCCAGGTATTGATTTAAATCGGCTAGGGCTTCGTCAAATCTTTTCAGGCTGTAAAAACAATATGCACGTTTGTACAGAATGCTTAACTCCTCATCGCTTTTGAATTTCGATTTCTTTATAATGGTGGAGTATAATTTTA
>Ga0116157_10002675_pt1 | contig 17339 bp, 13 predicted proteins | sample AD_UKC048_MetaG_FD_89882 | JGI IMG/M metagenome (GOLD analysis project Ga0116157, IMG submission 89882) | Active sludge microbial communities of municipal wastewater-treating anaerobic digesters from USA - AD_UKC048_MetaG | ecosystem: Engineered > Bioreactor > Anaerobic > Digestate | place: USA...
AAAAATATTTATATTTTTATTTTCTAAAATATCATATCCAGCGTAAAAACAAAAAAATGTAAAAATAAACATCAATAAGGGGACGTTTCTTTTAGTAGTTTTTATTCCCCATCCCAAAAATGAAAAAGTAATTGCCAAAACCAAAAAACCTATCAGGACTAAAGTCCAAATCTTTAAATCAAAAAAACCAGGCCATATCTTATATTCAAAATAAGAAGCCAATAAAATTACTGCCAAATCAACGAAAACCCCGGCAGTAAAGAAACCAGATAAAAATTTAGCAATTTCTCTTTTTTCCATAATTTATATCTTTATTATACATCATTTTACTTATATTAATCAACTGTTTTTATTGGTTTTTTAAAAAGACTTGCTCTTTTTAAAAGGATAAGGTATTTTAGAGATACAATAAAATTTAAAAATATGCTAAACAAAACAAAATTTAACTTAGTTTTTTCTTTTTCTGCTCTTGGTCTTTTTTTTGCCTCTGCGGCCAAAGCAGTCTGCCCAGTCTGCACAGTTGTTACAGCAGCTGGATTGGGCCTAGCTCGCTGGTTAAAAATAGATGATACCATCACTGGTCTTTGGATTGGAGGTTTTGTGGTTTTATTAATTATGTGGACTATCCAATATCTTGATAAAAAAAATGTTAAATTTCCTGGACGAGCCATACTTTTAACAATTGCCTATTATGCTTTAACTATCTGGCCACTTCGTTCAATTGAAGTAATCGGCAATGCACAACACACCATTTGGGGAATGGATAAATTAGTTCTTAGTATTATAATCGGAGGTATTTCTTTTTTTGGATTTGAAAAGTGGTATCGAGCTATGCGCGCTAAAAGAGGTAAATCATTATTCCGCTACCAAAAAGTTATCTGGCCCATAATTCCATTAATTATTTTATCTATCTTCTTTTATTTTGTAACCACTTATAGCTTACTTTGCTGTTACGAATAGCGCATTCTTTTATGATAAAGACGGACTATGTCCGTCTTTTTTTTTAAATTATATTCTATATTCTAACTATTACCAACTTCCACCGCCACCACCTCCAAATCCTCCACCACTAAATCCTCCTCCACCAGAAAACCCAGATCCACCCGAACCTGCTACAGAAGCAAAAGAAGTATTTGCAGTATGGCTAAAACTTTTTAAATCATTTGTAAATAAAACAGATGAAAAAGCCATATTAGTTGGAGAATAATACCATCCGTTTGTTGGCTCTTTATAAATCCCCTCAAATTGTTTAGCCCATTGTTCTTCCACTTTTAAAGCCATGGCATAAGGCAAAAATTTTTCAAAAATTTGCGGATTTTTTTCTGGAGCATTATGAAATTTAATTCTTTCTTTTTCTGCCACAGACAAATAAAGCTTTAATCCTTCAATATGTTCTTTCAAATAAACTCCTTTTTGAGTTTTCCTAGAAACAAAACATACAAAAATTATAATAATAACTTGTGAAAAGAGAACTGCTAAAATAGGCCATAAAGAAGGGATGGCGTTGTTAAAATAAAATAAATTTGCCAAAGCGAATAAAACTTCTCCTATAAAAAATATCATTAATCTTGGCTTCCAGTGATTTTTATCAAAATAATCTTTCTTTTCTAAAGCTTTTGATGTTTCGGTCATAATACTATTAACAGTTGCGTGACTAAAATCAAACTTGTCTTTTCTTTTTACAATCTGGGAGAGAAAAACTGTTTTTTCATTATCAATAAATAGATAATCCATTAAATCCTTATCAAATTTGTTTTTTAAATCATCTTTAGATTTTATTTTTTCTAACATATAATCAGAATTTCCAAACATCCATTTCTTTTCTATTTTGGTTATTTTTAAATAACCATTAATAGCTAAATAAACTATCTCAGCCGAAATATCTCCATTATCTGTGCGATCATCTATAATTGTTCCAATTTCAATTGGGGTTAAATTATCTGGAATATCATATTCTGGGATTATGATACCTCTGCCCTTTGGCCTTTTAACAAATCTATACCAAACAAAGAAAAGAATTAAAAAAATTATCAATGGCAACCCCAAAATCCAATTATCGATTAAAATATTTTTGATAATTTGGCTTTGGGTTGGAGCATTAACTATGCCTTTAGAAAATTTCAAAAGCCCGGTTAGATTTTCATTAACTAATAAATCATTAGAAGCAAATTTAATTATCGTTTTTCCATTATCTGTAAAGCTGTTTGCATAACCACAAATTTTAGTAGACTCATATCCACCCACAAAACATTTAAAATCAATATCTGGTACTAATTTTATTTCTTTAGGTAAGATTATTGTAGAACTAATTTTAGAAATTGGGACTTCCCAGCCAAATCCATTTATATTCCAATATAGTTCATCGTAATCATTAAAATAATTTATAGCCCTATCTATTTTATAACCAACAATATAAGTATTAATTCCAGTGACTACCGTATCCGAATCTCCTATCTTAATTTCTAAATTATTACCAGAATAATATTTTTCTACTTTATAATTTTTTCCGTTTTCATCCTTTACAAAAATATCGTAAATCCTCAAATTATAACTCAGATTATCTCTAGTATAACGGACAGGAATATCTCTAAAAATTCCATGACGATAATCAGATCCAAAATCATAAATAATGGCTTCCTGAATATCCAAACTGCTATCTGGATTAACAATAATTTGTTGATCAAAACTATTTACCTCTTCAGCCAAAGCAATATTCCCAAAACAAAACCAACCTAAAACAACAAAGAAAATGGTTAAAATAATAAATTTATTTTTTGTCATTAAGAATATTTTACCATAAAACATCTTTAAAGCGCAACAAAAAAAGAATGTTTAGGAGTGACACCACTAAACATTCTTTTAAGGTTGTTTGGGTTATAAAATCTATAACTCGTTGAAAAAAGATATATAATATTTCTATGGTTGTGTGGTTCCTTGTTTTATTATTACCCTGGCTTCGTTTAATTCCTGTCTGGCCGAAGTTAATAAATCTTTACTGGCTTTTAGAACGCTTTTATTTTGTGGAAAACCATCAAAAGTTAAAACCAAAATATCGGAGATTGCTTTTTGAGCTTTGCTTTTAGCATCGGCTATTTTATTTTTAGCTTCAGTATTAGTTGTTTGCGGATCCATTAAATCTGCTATATTCAAAATCTTATCTGCATAAGCAATTATGGCTATTTCGGACTGCAACAAACCAAAAACTTTATATCTCTGAACAACTAATTTTCTATCTTCCAAAAGAGTTGTTTTGTCAGTATCAGCTTTAATTTTTTCTTTTAATTGTTGCAAAAAGGTAATCTCGTTTTGAACTTGAATAATTAATGCGTTCTTTTGATCTGTATTGATTTTTTTTGTAATTTGAATTTTTTCAATAGCTTCGTTTAAAAAAGCAATTCGGCGATCAACTTCTTGAACTGCCTTGTCTTTTTGCTTGGCCATTAAAACAGCTTGCGCTGTTGTATTTTCTGATCCTGCTGGCACTTCCGCTATATTATTTTTAGCAAAAACGCTAACAGAAAATATAATTCCAAAAAATATTAAAATTGAAATTATTAAATTATTTTTTTTCATAGTATTAAAATCTTTTTATTTATTATATGTAAATACTAATCATCGGTCATAATATCAATAGGAGTATCATTTAAAGATTGATTAACCCTGCTTTCTTCTAAATCTAATTGATTAAGCAAATTGTCTATATCTTTATTTTCTGTAGATGAGTTATTTGAATTTGTTTGATTTGTTTGATTAAGATTAGTATTCTGAAATTCTGTTATAGAAGACCAATTGTTTACTAAAGACCCGCCACCATCTATTACAAAATAAATTAAAATACCGACCACGGCAACAGCACCAACTATCCATGGCCACTTCTTATTTTGGAAACTACCAAATTGTCCATTAACGCTTGTTTGATTTTCCATATATTTATTTACATCGCCATAACCCAAGGGGCGAAGGCTGGTTATTATTGTTTTTATTATCGATCTAATTATACCATTTGTTTATTTTTCAAACAAGATTACTCCTTCTCTTAATAGCTCTTTGATAATTAATTGCAAAACGATGCGCTTCATTACGAACCCGAATTAATAGATTTTCATTATGTTTTAACCATTTTAAAAAATCCAAATCAGTTTCTTTAAAAATAAATTCATCTTTTTTTCTTTCCGGACCTTTTGCAATCCCAACAATAAAAACTAATTTACCAGTTTTTTGGATTATTTTTCTAACAGTATTAACTTGGGGTTTACCTCCATCAACTAAAATTACTTGTGGCCAAGACCAATCATTGTGTTTTATTCTTCTTTCTATTACTTCTTTTAAACAATCTACATCACTTTGCCCTTCAACGGTTTTAATTTTAAATTTTTTATATTCACTTTTAATCGGCCTCATCGCATTGAAAACCACCAAAGATCCAACTTTGGCCTCTATGCCTAAGTTTGAAATATCATAACCTTCTATTCGCTCAATCTTAAATTTAGAAACCTCTGCCTCTTCTAAAAAACTTTTATCTATTAAAGAAAAATCTTTGATTTTTTTTAAGGCAAAGATTTGATTTCTTAATCTTCCTGCTTCTTCAAAATTTTGTTGTTTAGATGCTAACTTCATTCTTTTTTCCAAAGACCTAATTAAACTTTTCTTTTTGCCACTTAAAAAAGCAGCTAAGGGTTTAATGACCTTATTATCATATTCGAGGGGCGAAATTTCATTAACACACACACCCAAACAATGACCTATTTGATAATCAAAACAAGGCCTTTTTTGCCCATCCTTTGACGAAGGAGAGCATCGAGAAATATTAAAAAGAGAGTGAAGTATTTTTAAAATCTCGGTAGTTTTAATCTGAGCATAGGGCCCAAAAATATATTTAAAAACTTTTTTTTGTTTTGACTCCTTTAGTTGGTGCTCTCGGATGGCTTGTAATTTTGGAAAATTATCCTTAGTAATCACTAAATAATTCCAGCTTTTATCATCTTTTTCTTTAATATTATATTTCGGACGAAATTTTTTAATATAATTGGCTTCTAAAATTAAGGCCTCTAAAACAGAATCTGTTTCTTTCCATTTAATTTCCGCCACTTGATGCATCATAACTTCAATAGGACGAAATGTTTTGGGTTTACTAAAATAACTCCTTACCCTATTTTTTAAAGAAGTGGCCTTGCCAACATAAATCAGCTCTTTTTTATGATTATAAAAAAGATAAATCCCTGAACTATCTGGTATGTTTTTAATTTTTAATAATATATTATTGACCATATAAAAATATATTAATCTATGAGGGCATTAATTCTGATTTGAAATATTTTTGGTTATATCTTTTTTCAGACCATGCGGAGCGCGACGGCGCGAGCCAGAGGAATTTTTCAGCAGAAAAATATCCGTGTCGGAAAAAAGATATACTAAAAATATAATTATTTAGACAAGGCCTTACGCAAATATTTCCCTGTCCAGCCGGGCTTTCTTGCAATTTCTTCTGGTGTTCCCTCGGCAATCAAAGATCCACCATTATCTCCACCCTCTGGCCCCAAATCAACAATCCAATCAGCGCATTTAATAAAATCCAAATTATGTTCAATTACCAAAACTGTATTTCCGTGTGAAGCTAATTCCTGTAAAATTACAATTAATTTTTTAATATCGTCATAATGTAATCCTGTGGTTGGCTCATCTAATAAATAAAGGGTTTTACCTGTTCCATGCTTTGATAGTTCTCGGCTTAATTTTATTCTTTGTGACTCCCCGCCCGATAAAGTTGTGGCTGGCTGGCCCAAAGTTAAATATCCCAAACCCACTTCATTTAAAATTTTTAACTTATCGTAAATATAAGGAATATCTCTAAAAAATTCTACCGCTTCTTCAATCGTCATTTCTAAAACATCTGAAATATTTTTGCCTTTATAATGAATAAGCAAAGTTTCTTTATTAAATCTTTTTCCTTTACAAACATCGCATTCTATCTCAACGTTTGGTAAAAAATGCATCTCTATTTCCAGCGTACCTTTGCCTTCACAATTCTCGCACCTTCCTCCAGACCGATTGAAACTAAATCGTCCGGCTTTATATCCTCGCAGCCTAGCTTCAGTGGTCATAGCAAAAATTTCTCTAATTTCATCAAAAATTTTGGTATAAGTAGCTGGGTTGGAACGAGAACTTCGGCCTATAAGAGATTGATCAATTCTAATTACCCGATCTAAATATTCAACATTTTTTATTTCTTCTACTTTTATATTTCTCTTAACATGATTAATCTTCCCAGTTACATAACGATAGATAATATCGTTCATTAAGGTTGATTTGCCAGAGCCAGACACTCCAGTTAAACAAACAAATCTACCTAATGGAATTTCCACACTAAGATTTTTTAAATTATGTTCGTGAGCTTTTTTAATTCCTAATTTTAAAGTTTTATCCTGAACTCCCCTTCTTTGGCTTGGCATCTCTATCTTTTCTTCGTTGCGTAAATATTTTCCAGTTAAAGATTTTTTAGCACTACCAATAATTTTACAATCAATTTCATTCTTATCACTCTTATTTTTATTATTTAATAATAACCCGTCTAATGGTCCAGAATACATAACTTCTCCTCCGTGAACACCGGCCCGAGGGCCAAAATCAACCAGCCAATCACTAGCCAAAATGGTTTCCTCGTCGTGCTCAACCACAATAATTGAATTACCAACATCACAAAGATTACGCAAGGTTTTAACTAACATCTCATTATCTCTCTGATGTAAACCAATTGTGGGTTCATCTAATACATATAATGCGCCTACTAATTTTGTACCCACTTGTGAAGCTAAACGAATTCTTTGCGACTCCCCGCCCGATAACGATCCAGCCATACGGTTAAGATTAATATAATGTAAGCCAACGTCTAACATAAATTGCAACCGATTTTTAATCTCATTCAGAATTACTTGCGCAATTTCTTTTTCTTTCTCGTTTAATTCTTTTTCCAGTTGATAAAAAAATTCTACTGCTTTTTCTATAGACAAATCTGTAATCTCCCAAATATTTTTTTTGTTTATTTTTACAGATAAAGCATTTCGATTTAATCTTTTTCCTTTACAAACCGGGCAAGGAGCAGTTGAAAAAAGATTTTCTGTTCCCAAGCCATGGCATTCTTCACAAAAACCATAGGGACTGTTAAAACTAAATAATCTTGGCTCAATTTCGGGAAAACTAAATCCGCATTTAGGGCAAGAATATTGTGTGCTAAAAACTTGCTCTTTTTGATCTCCAAAAATAACAGAGCATAAACCATTTGACATATCCACTGATGTTTCTATGGCTTCATTTAAACGAAATTCAAAATCATCGTCAATTTTGGTAAAAAATATTTTATCAATCACCACTTCAATAGTGTGAACTTTAGTTTTTTCTAAAATTAATTTTTCGCGCAAACTTTTTATTTTTCCATCAATCCTCACTTCCGAAAAACCGGATTCGTAAAGATCTTGAAGCATTTGAAAATATTCTCCTTTTCTTCCCCTTACTACCGGAGAAAGAATAATCAATTCTCCAGAATTATTTTTTTCTTTTAAAATTTCCTCAATCTTTTTAAAAATTTCATCGGTGGTTAGTTTATTAATCGCTGTTCCACAATCAGGACAATATGGATGACCCACGCGTGCAAATAAAACTCTTAAATAATCGTAAATTTCTGTAATTGTAGCCACGGTTGATCTGGGATTAGCGCTATGCGCTTTTTGGCTAATACTAATTGCCGGAGACAATCCTTCAATTTCATCCACATCTGGTTTTTGCATTCCACCCAAAAATTGCCTAGCATAAGAAGACAATGACTCTATATACCTCCTTTGTCCTTCGGCAAAAATGGTATCAAAAGCCAAGCTGGACTTTCCAGATCCAGAAACACCTGTAAAAACAACCATTTTATTGCGAGGAATTTCTAAAGATATATTTTTTAGATTATGCTCTCTCGCACCTTTGATAATAATTTTATTTTGCATGTTTATAATTATTGGGCAGAAAGTATTTATACTAAAAAATGAGCTTCTATGGGCAAAGAATATTTTATAAATAGATATTGCCTTAATTTATAGGAATTTGCAAATCGGGCGAATGTGCCCCAAGATCTTAAAGAGCTTAAATAAAAAGCACTATCAATTTCTCTTTTCTTCAATTTAATTCTATATAATTTTAATGATTTTTCAAATCTGCCAATTGTCGCTTTTCTGATTAAACGATAATTTTTAAAAAATTTATAACCCAAAAATTCTACTCCCCGATTTAATAAAAGAATATTCGCTTTTCGCGAATGAAGTGTTAACCCTAATTTTCTTTTTAGAAATTTGCTTATTATAAATTTGTCTTTTTGCAAAATAATTTTATTCGGACTAACAATCAAGAAATCGTCCATATATCTAATATAATGCTTTTCTTTTAAAACCTCTTTTATAAAATGGTCTAATTCATTTAGATAAATATTGGCAAAAAGTTGAGAGGTTAGGTTGCCGATCGGTATACCTGCATAAATTGATCCTTTCCCCAAATAATCCATTTTGCTGTCATAACTTGAATAAATAACTTTTGTTACTAAATTTACTAACTTTTCATCTTTTATTTTTTTCTTAATTAGATCTAATAAAATATTATGCTGTATACTTGCAAAATATTTTGAAATATCGCATTTAAGGCAATGGCCGTCTTCAAATACTCGCATCATTGATTTAAATTTTAAAACAGCCCTATGATTACCTTTGCCAGTTCTGCAAGCAAAAGATTCTTTTACAAAATTTTTATCAAAAATTGGCTCAATAATATTACAAATAGCGTGATGAACAATCCGATCACGAAAGGGAGCTATTTTAATCAATCGCTTTTTAAGGTCAGAAATATATCTTTCTTTATATTTTCCATGGCAATATCGTCCAGCTTTTAAATCATTCGCAAGGCTTATAATATTCCTTTCTAAATCAGCACTAAATTCTAAAACATAAGGGCGATACTTTTTATTTCTTTTGGCTTTTTTATAAGCTAAGTATATATTTTTAAAAGAACAAACTTGTTCAAATAAATTTGTTTGCATTTTTATTGACGCCTATTTACCTTGGCTGATTTTTAAAATTATCAGCCAAGGATAGGGGCGCATATTTTCCCGATAATTGGGAAGGATTAAGTTCTGGGGCTTATTGGGCTCGCTTTCTTTTTTATCAAAAAGAAATTCCGGCCGTAAATAAAATATAATATCCCTTTGAGAGCGCAGCGAAAGCCAATGTTGCTGTTCGTATTCGCAGGTGCATTGTTCAAATTCAGCGTGAATGCCCCGGCATTCGCACCATTGTTCCAATTGCCACCACGGATGAAGGCGCATAATTGAACTTAACCCACCTATTTACCTTGGTACCAAAAATAAATAGCTACTGTAATCTTTTTTTTATTCCCCAAAGCATTTTTTCTATTTCTACAAGAAGTCCAGCTGAATATTCGTATTGCTCAATTGTTATTAATTTAAAATCTTTACTTAAGCGAATCAAAATTTTAACCCCCTCAAATTCAATCAAACAATTTTCTATCACTTCACTTTTATTTTTCTTATAGTTTATGGACGCAATAGTTTTCAAAAGCATGATGGCAGATTTTTCAAGCTCTATTCCTAAGCTATATTTATGCACTTTGGCAAATCTTTGAACCGTTGGTTTTATCCAAAAAAGCAAATCATATGATTTTTGATAAACTATTAAATCTTCTGTCATTTTTTCTTTTAAAATAATTGTTTTGCTACTTGTAGCAAAACAAAACCTTAGTTTTAAAATTCTTCATTATCGCATAACCAAGAATATCTTTATTCAATAATCAGTTTGGAGAAATTAGAAATAAGATTATTTTTCGGTATTGTTTGGCATTCGCCAAACATTTTTATTTTCTACAAGCCCCAAACGCACCTAGTTTTGAACTGACGATACTTGGTTTAAATAATCAAATATCTTTCTGTTTGCATAGCTACTTCGCGCAGCGAAAGCCAATGCTGCTGTTCGCATTCGCAGGGGCACCGTTCAAACGCAGCGTGAAAGCCCCGGCAAGCGCACCATGGCTCCAAGTGCCACCACGGACGAAGGCGTGGGTATTTCCAGACGGATAAGCTGTACCATTATCCGTATAAATCTGTCCTACGCCATAAGAAGAATTAGCATAGGTTGAATTTGCTGGACCAACATCATTGTAAGATAGGCCAGTCGTCCAATTAGTGATTGAATTGATTTGTCTCCAAGTTTCAGATAAATTAGGCAGTTGTGATGTTTCTCTAGTATCATTAGTCCATTCCCAAACATTGCCAGACAAATCCCAAATCGTATTTCCATTAGCCAAGTTAAGGGTGCGACGGTAGTCAATCGTGCCACTACTTCCGACTGTGTTAGCGCCAGTGTTGTATTCATAACCAGAGCCAGTAGAAGGAGCAACAGCCGTATTGCTTGTATTCACAAAACCTCTGGCTAATACTCCAGAACCAACTACTCCTCCTGTCCAATTGGTGGCAATATTTTCTGCATCTCTCGCGAGTAACATCCATTCTGCGTTGGTGATTAAGTGATAACCAGCGCCGAGGTTAGAACAAGCGGTGGCAGCTGCGGTTTGGGTAACATTTACCCAGATCGTGCCATCAGTTTGGGAAGTAGGAACACTTCCCACGTTTCTGGCTTCGTATTGCATGACACAAAAGCCGTGGCCAGAGTCAATCCAGGTTCCACCAGCTAAACTGGAACAGTTTAAGCTGTTTGAATTAAAGTAATTCACTTCGTAGTCATTGTTAGTGGAAAGAGATCCACGTAAAGTAAAACTCATTCCATTACTTGAATATTCGTAATTCTTAGATAAAGGAGGGAGGGTGTAACCGTTAGTTGAAAGAGCACTGTTTAGGGCTGTGCAAGTGCCTCCAGTGCCAATAGTGCAGGGAGTGACTTCTGACACAGGCAGAGAATTATTGGTTGCGTAAACTAAGATCGCTTTTTCTAGTTGATTTAGTTCTGCTTTTACTTTCGCGTCATTAGCAGAAGACGTAGCACTATTCATAGTAATTAAAATCAGACCGGATAAGATGCCGATGATTGCGATCACGACGAGGAGTTCGATTAAAGTAAAACCCCGATTAAATGGCATAAATTTCATCGGGTAAACTAGTTTTACTTTTTTAAAAATGTTTTTCATTTGTTTTTCAATGTTTGGGTGTCCGACACCCAAACATTGTTTTTTTAATTTTTCATTGATGATTTTAATTGTTGATATTATTTTAACAAATAAATATGAGCAACGCAAATTAAAAAGATAAATACTTTATTCTTGCTAATATCATATCACGTTTTCAAAAAAAAAAAAACGATTTAGGATGTGGAAAAATCTTTTAAACAACTATTTTTCTAAAAGCCATTTCCACGTAGGCATTACTTTAATTTTAAAATCACCCCTTTTAATCTCTCTTTCTTCTCCATAAGTTAAAATTAAACCATTCTTTAAATTATTTTGATTAAGTGCTTCCATCAATCCCTCAATCTCTCTTTTCTCGTTCTCTTTTTCCAAAGAATAACAAACCTGAATGGCCTTTACTATTTTATTTCTATCTTTTATTAAAAAATCACACTCTCCTTTGCCTTTACTAAAATAGACTTTTTCTTCTCTTCTTTTAAGCTCAATAAAGATAAGATTTTCTAAAAATCTGCCCCTGTCCTCGGAAAAAGAAAAAGCTACTGTGTTCCTTATTCCATTATCAATAACATATATTTTTTTATCCGAAATAAATTGTTTTTTAAAAGAATAATCGTATTTAAAAAGTTCAAAAACAAGATACGACTCTTGTAAAAAACCCACATAATCCCTAACTGAAACGGGACTTTTAATTCCCAATGTTTTGGCTATGGATTGATATCCAATTTTTTTTGTAAAGTTATTGAAAAGAAACCCAGCCAATTCCCTGAATGCTGTTATTTCTCTTATTCCAAAACGAGTTATAATATCTTTGTAGACAACATCTTCATACGTTCTTTTCAAAAATTCTGTATTTTTATATTTTATAAATTCTGGAAATCCACCCGAAACCAAATATTCATCAAATTTTTTAACTATCTTGACTTTATTGTCGGATAATATTTTTGAAGAATCTATTTTATCAAAAATCAAAACCTCCTTAAATGAAAAAGGATAAAGTTCTATTTTAAAATATCTTCCGGTAAGATGAGTGGAAAGCTCCGAAGATAACAGTTTGGCATTTGAACCGGTTATAAAAACCTTATACCCCTCTTCGTAAATTCTCCTTATAAATCTTTCCCAATTTTCTACATTTTGAATTTCATCAATAAAGATATTTTTTGATTGACGGCTTTTTTTCCAAACACTTAAAAGATTATCAAAATCGCTCACCTTAAAGCCCATTAATCGTTCGTCGTCAAAATTAATATAATAAAAATCCTTGGAAAACTTTTCGGAAAACTGTTTTAAAAGAGTTGACTTTCCGCTTCTCCTTATTCCTGAAACAATCACGATTTGCTTGGAGTTAATGTATTTATTAAAATCTATTAACCTTTCCATCCCTGGATCTTTATTTATAAAATGTTCCAATTGATCGTTGGAAACTTCTTCTAACTTTAATAAATTAAACATATTGTTGATATTTATATTATATATTTTCTTATATTACTAATATATATATAATAAACAATCATTTGTCAACCTCCCCGCCCTAAAAGGCGAGGCTCACAGTAAGGGAAAGATAACCTCTCTGTCCCTCGGCAAAAATAGTATCAAAAGCCAAGCTGGACTTTCCTGATCCAGACACTCCGGTAAAAACAACCATTTTATTGCGGGGCAATTCCGAAGAAACATTTTTTAAATTATGTTCTCTCGCCCCTTTGATAATAATTTTATTTTGCATGTTTATAGTAGTAAGTATAAATTTTTAGGATATATCTTTTTTCAGACCATGCGGAGCACGACGGTGCGAGCCGGAGGAATTTTTCAGCAGAAAAATATCCGTGTCGGAAAAAAGATATACCAAAAATTTATTATTTATTTTTCATTTCTCTTTCCAGTTCCTTAATTTCATCTCTTAAAATCGTGGCTAACTCAAATTCTAAAGCTTCGGCGGCTTCTTTCATTTTCAATTTTTTATCTTTGATAATCTCTTTTAATGGTCGCGCGTCCCCGGCTAAATCCATTTCCAAGATTTTCTTATTCCTGTTTTTAGCCTGATTTTTTCTATTTTCTAATCCAAATTGCTCTAAAATATTTTTAATTTCTTTTTGAATCGTTTTCGGAGTAATTTTATGCTCTTTATTGTAAGTTAATTGAATTTCTCTTCTTCTGTTGGTTTCTTCTATGGCACGGCTGATTGAACCGGTTATTTGATCGGCATATAAAATCACTTGCCCATTAACATTCCTAGCCGCCCGGCCGATAGTCTGGATTAAGCTTGTTTCATTTCTCAAAAAACCTTCTTTATCTGCATCTAAAATTGCAACCAGCGATACCTCGGGCATATCCAAACCCTCTCTTAATAAATTAACTCCCACAATAACATCTATATTCCCTTTTCTTAAATCAGTAATTATTTCTACCCGATCTAAGGTCTTAATATCACTATGAAGATATTTAACTTTTATTTTTTCTTTTTCTAAATAATCGTTTAAGTCTTCAGCCATTCTTTTTGTTAAAGTAGTAACTAAAACTCTCTCGTTTTGCTCGGCCCTCTCTTTAATTCTAATAATTAAATCTTCTATTTGCGATTTATTTTCTTTAGAAGCAGTAATGGGCCTAAGAATAACTTCGGGATCAATTAATCCAGTTGGACGGACAATTTGTTCCACAATTTGTTGGCTTTCTCTTAATTCTTCAGCACTTGGAGTAGCGGAAACATAAATAATCTTTTTTGCCCGCTCATTAAATTCTTGATACTTTAAGGGACGATTATCATAAGCAGAAGGTAAGCGAAAACCATTATCAATTAAAGATTTTTTTCGGCTAAAATCACCAAAATACATTCCCCCTACTTGAGGGATTGTAACGTGCGATTCATCAATTACAACCATAAAATCTTTGGCTGCTTCTCTAAAATAGTCTAATAAAGTATAAGGTGGCTCACTGGGCCTGCGTCCGTCAAAGTGCCTAGAATAATTTTCGATCCCAGAACAATATCCAATATTCTCTATCATTTCTAAATCATAATTCACTCTTCTTTTCAAACGTTCATATTCTAATAATTTATTTTCTTTTTTAAAAAATTGGAGCTGTTCTTCTAGTTCTTCGCGAATAGACCTAATTGCTGTATTTTTTAAATTTTCATTTACAATATAATGTTTGGCTGGAAATAGAAAAACTTCATTCGTGAGGCCTAAAACTTTTCTGGTAATTGGATCCACTTTTTCAATTGAATCAATCTTTTCAGAAATTGAAAACCTATAAATAATTTTTTCGTTTACCGGCATTAATTCTAAAACCTGTCCACGCAAACGAAACAAACCCAAAAATAAATCTGTAGTTGTTCTTTCAAACTGCATTTCAACTAATTTCTTGGCCAATTGTTGCCGACTAATTTTTTGCCCCTCTTTTAAATGATAAACTGTTTCTTTATATTCTGCTGGAGATCCCAATCCATAAATACATGACACTGAAGCAACAATAATCACATCTTTCCTAGTCAATAGGGCTTGAGTACAAGCATGACGCAATCGATCAATTTCTTCATTTATCTGTGCTTCTTTTTCAATATAAGTATCTGTTGCAGCCATATATGTTTCAGGCTGATAATAATCATAATAACTCACAAAATATTCTACTGCATTTTCTGGAAAAAATTCTCTAAACTCGTTACATAACTGAGCGGCCAAAGTTTTGTTATGTGAAACCACCAGACAGGGTTTCTGGATACGTTCTATTGCGTTGGCAATGGTAAAGGTTTTACCAGAACCGGTTACTCCCAATAATGTTTGCTTATTAAAACCTTTCTGCCAACCAGCCACTAATTGTTCTATGGCTTTTGGTTGATCGCCCCTTGGCTCAAAACCAGCCTTGAGCTTAAACTTCATAGAAGTATATCTTATCATTTTAAGATTATTTTGCAACAACGCTTATATTCTTCAATTATTAAAACGCCCTCCGTATAAGAAGGGCGTCTTTCTTAATTAATAATCTATTGTTTTTTAGATAATGCTTCTATTAATATCATTATAAAATTAATCAATTCCTGTCTATTCATTTGATTCAAGGGCTTACTTGTGGTGATTGTGCCAACGCTAGTATTAATTGTTGTTTGCCCGCACTCACCCTTATAAGCCACTGATGCACCCGCGTTCGTAGCTTTACAACTATTAGAATAAGTTTTACCATCACTGCCACAAACTGGATTATATATTTCTGTGCAAATATAAGTTTGTGATTGGCAAACACTGGCTGGTTGATTATTAGTTAAGCTACAAATTAATTTTTTAAGACCAGCTTTTTCTGCTTCCTCGCCAGCTCGTTCACCAGATCCAATTCTATAATATTTACAACCCAATACAATTGTTGGAATACCCCCGGTACTATATTGTTCAAAAATATCTTGGTCATCGCTATTGTCTATACTTTTATGATAAGACACATAACTGCCGAAACTATTTACAATACTATCAATAATCGGGGTTTCCCAAACGCAATGAGGGCAAGATGTGGATCCGAAATAATAAATTATGGGCTTGTCGTCTTCCTTACAAATCGCCACATCTTTTTCTTTAAAATTAATACCAGAATCGGTTTTAGCTATACTTAAGCATTCTTCCTGACTATTAAAAGTCTTCAAACCTTGATACATATACGCTCCACAAAATTGTTTTGCAGATTGGCAGGTTTTATTACCACTATCAAGCCACCATAAAGTTGAACAATTGGGGGTTATTTCTTTTGTAGAGCAAATGGCTTTTGTTCCACCATTTTGACCAGCGCAAGTCCAAGTCCATGGACCCACCCCAGAAACAACTGAGGCAGTCCCTTTTGCACAAAGATTTACAGTTGGAACCGAAGAAACAATTGTACTATCCACCGAACCACAAACACCATTAACTGAAATTGTGCTTGCAATTTCTCCTCGTCCATTTTTTATAAAAAAATTAATTAATTGTTGCAATAAACTATTTCTATTTAATTGTGATTGATCAACTGCCAAAGCAAAATTACCAAAAACAAAAAGAGCTACAAAACAAATCATTATTAAACGTAAATATTTTTTACACATACTGTCTATGTTTATTTTTATTATTTATAAATTAATATAGCATTATTCCTTTCTAATGGCCACGATTGGATCTAATTCAGCGGCCTTTCGAGCTGGAAATACTCCAAAAATAAAACCCAAAGAGCTAGAAAATAGCAAAGCTAAGATTATAGAAAATACAGAAACGCTATAAGACCAAGCCAAACCAAAAATAGTAGCCACATAATAAATAAGGAAAGCAATACCTGATCCGATTAAAATACCAAACACTCCTCCAAAAAAAGTAAGAATAATAGCCTCAGATAAAAATTGCCATAAAATATCTTGCCGTTTGGCTCCTACTGCACGCCTTAATCCAATCTCAAAAGTTCTCTCAATAACAGAAACATACATTATATTGGTAATGCCCACACCACCAACAACTAAAGAAATAAGGGTTAGGGCTATTAACAGCAAAGTAATACCACTTAAAATAGTATCAATCATTGCTCTGGCTTCGGCCATGGTAGTAATTTGAAAATCGTCTTGGTCTGGGTTTGTAATATTATGCCGATCTTCCATTAATATACGGATATCATCTTTGGTTTGATCAATCTTATTAGGGTCAATTACCTCTACTAAAGCACCGATAACATAGTCTGTGCCTAAAAATCTTTTTTGCATTGTTTTGGTTGGAATATAGGCAATAGAATCCAAATCAACAAAACCTCCTGCTCCTTGGGATTTAACCACACCAACAACCTTAAAAGCAACTCCTTTTGTGTAAACATTTTGTCCAATTGCTTCTTGATCTCCAAATAAATTATCTTTAACTTTTGATCCCAAAACAATTACTTCATCTAAAGCCTCTTCTTCTTCGGTTGTATAAAACCTACCTTGAGACATTTCTATTTTTTGGAGATTAACTGCACTAGCTCCATAACCATAAATTATTACGGTTTGATTTTCGTTTTTATATTTAAAAACCTGCTGTCCGGTTACATAGGAAAATAAATCTTTTACATTCGGAAGTTTTCTAATCGCTTCTACATCTTTATTTTTAAAAGTAGTAATATTGTTTCCCTGTGCCATAGAAGTTGCACTACTTACGTTTCCCTTGCCCGGTACTTTCACCTCAATTGAGATAGTG
>Ga0116157_10002677_pt1 | contig 17329 bp, 19 predicted proteins | sample AD_UKC048_MetaG_FD_89882 | JGI IMG/M metagenome (GOLD analysis project Ga0116157, IMG submission 89882) | Active sludge microbial communities of municipal wastewater-treating anaerobic digesters from USA - AD_UKC048_MetaG | ecosystem: Engineered > Bioreactor > Anaerobic > Digestate | place: USA...
AAAATGGTTTGCGAAGAGATAGGGTAGTTAAAAAAATCTCCCGTTGAGGTGCGTATTGCATACGTACCGGCAGGAGATTTTTTCGTTGGGGCGTGGGTGGGCCGTGCCGTTATTTGCGAGACTGAGCCGCAGGCGAAGAGCGAGCTTGTCCCCGTACCTCGTTGGCACAAACTCCGGCGCGGTGTAGTCATTCCGGAATTTTTCTAAAGGAAAAATGTCCGGAATCTCGTGATAGCAAGAGTTACTACGTTCACGCGGGCCCTTTGCTAGTCATTCCGGGGCTGAGTCGCAGGCGAAGAGCCCGGAATCTCGTGATAGCAAACAACTAGCTTTGCCCACGAGATCCCGGACAAAAATTTTTTTTAAAAAATTTTTTCCGGGATGACTACACCACAGCCGGAGTTTTTCCGGGGTGACTACATTACAGCCGATTTTTCCAGGGTGACATAGCCCCAGGATGAAACTCCCTCTAAAAAAATAACCCCATTTGAGTGGGGTTGACGGTAAAAATCATTTCACCAGGGGGACGAAGACGATGTCCTTCGATTCCTGGTTGAAATTCCAGTTCCAGTCGACGACCGTCGCTCGATAGCGGATGATGTCGCGACTGAAACTTTCATCGATGAAGACTCGTTGGCAATAGACGCCAACCAGCTTCTCGGTTTCCCAAAGCACCAAGCGGAAGCTTTGGTCAACGTGGTTTTGGCTGGTGATTAAATCAGCGACCACGTACTTGATTCGGGGGACAGTCCCACTGTCCATGGTGACGCAGAAATCCATGTCATTTCTTTCATAGATTGCGTCGAAGGCGTACTGGTGGCGCGGTTCCCAGATTCTGATCGCGTGGATCAGCAGGCTCGGATCGCGCATCGCCCAGTTTGGCAGCCAATCCGGACGATCGTCGTCTTCGGTGCAGCTGGGGCAGTCCCCATCACCGCAGCCGAGCGTGATGATCGTTAGAAACAGGACAAACAGGTTGATCACCTGGATTTTTTTGCTCATGATGGGCCTCCTTGGCGTGCTTTTAAACGCCTATTTTTTGAGAAATTGGGTTATTTTTGTTTCTTATTTTAAAAATAGAACATAATTTGTGTAAAGTCAATAGCTTTTTTGTAAATTTTAGTCTAATTTGTCGTTATTTTTATAGCTAGTAAGTATTGACATTTTACACTAAAAATGTTTAATTTAAGCTAAGTTCTTTAAAAACCAACTAATATCTGCCCCACGTGGGCAAAGGAGTTTTGTCATGTCAGGAGATATTTTATCAGTGACTGAAAGTGGCGGGTCAGTGAAGCTTTCTCGGACCTACGCTCTTACTCAGAAATTGGGTGAGGGTGGAATGGGTGAGGTTCACAAGGTCTGCTATGAAGAAATGGGAAAATTGTATTGGGCGGCGATAAAAATTTTGGACAAAACAAAATTTTCAAAGCCCAAGGACTTGGAAGTTTCCATCAGCCGTTTCCACCGCGAAGTCGAGCTGTTGAAACTGGTCAAACATTCTAACATCATCGGTTTTGTCTCGGCCTTTGAGACGCCCGAGAAAGCCTACTTGGTAATGGAGTACGCCGAGGGCGTCACCATGGACAAGTGGGTCATGCAATTCAGGGGAGAGCCTCCGGCCGAGCTTCTGGTCGACATCCTGCTGGATGTCTTGGATGCCCTGCTTTACATGAAGGGCAAACATGGCATGCACCACCGGGACATCAAACCGGAAAACATCATGGTCAAGGTTTTGCCGGATGGTCAGGTTTCCGCCACGCTGATTGACTTTGGCAACACCAAAGTTCAAGAAGCGGACAACAACGCCAAGGGGCTGACGATGATGTCGGGCGTGATGGCCGGCACCATCGGATATCTTCCGCCGGCAGTGTATGCTGGAATCTATACGGAAGAGGATGATGTCTTCGCTCTGGCGGCGACGCTGCTGTTCGGCTTGTTGAAATACGAGCCGTTCGTGGCCGAGGACCGTGACAAGTCAAACGAGAAGATCGCCCGTAAGGATTACGATCTCGGAGCTTGGCAAGGCACATTCCTTGGGCACTGGATCAATCAGAATGTTGATTCAGACCGACGGAAACGCATGACCTTGAAACACGCGCAACGCTCGTTGCAACGCTTCAAGGAAAACCTCGACGTTTTCGGCCATTGCTCACCAGAGAAAGTGAAGTTGTACGCCTCTGATACGGCGTTGCTTTCCATGGCTGAGCAGGGCTATTCCGGTGAAGCGGAATACACTCCGCCGCCTCAAGATCAGTTCGGCCGGAGTTACGGCGGTGCGTCGAAAAACGCCTTCGCCGCCCCCACGCCTGACATGACGGAGGACCCTGTCGCCGCCAAGTCCTTGGCGGCGCTGGACAAGGCCCTCGCCACGCCCCTGCCGGAAAGCAAGCAAGGTTCCAAGCGTCGCTTGGTCATCCTGCTTTCCCTGCTGGCGCTGAGCGCGGCCGGAGCGGGGCTGGCGTATTGGTTGGGTCTCATCCCGTGATGGTGTAAAAACCAAAACGGGAAAAATTGTTTAGTTTTCTTGCCGGTCTGCATTCGTGTAGACCGGTTTTTTTGTTTGATAAAAGGGCGAATAGTCATTCGCCCCTACGGGAGAGCCTTTATTACAATGTGAAATTTTTATCACATTAAAATGGAAAATTTTGGTAAATTAGGGTTTGCATCTCTTGTGTAGGGGCAAATGACAATTTGCCCTTCTCTTGTTTTAATCATGATTGCATCAAATTTCGGAAAATAATTATCCACGCAAAAAGCGATAATCCCTGTTTGTCGAAAGTATGAAAATCTGATAAAATATTAAATCAAACAATCAATCAATAAAAATAAAAACCCATGAAAAATATCAACTGGACATTTTGGCAGGCAGTGGGAACTATGACCGGTTCCATTATCGGGGCGGGCATTTTAGGTTTACCATATGCTTTATCACAAAACGGCGTTTTGAACGGTTTGGTGATTTTGGTTTTGGTTGGTTTGGGCATTATGACTTTGCATTTATTGGTGGGGGAGATTGTTTTGAGCACTGCCCGTTCTCATCAATTGACCGGTTTTGCCAATAAATATTTGGGCAGTGCTGGTAAATGGATTATGTTTCAAGTTTTCATGGCAGCCAGTTACGGTTCCTTGTTGGCGTATCTCGTGGGTGGCGGGCAGGTTTTGTCGGCGATTTTCGGTGGCGCCCCCCGCACTTGGTCATTGATTTTCTTTGTATTCGCTTCGGTCTTGTTATACATCGGTTTAAGAATTATCAAGAAAATCGGTTTTGTAATTTTGGGCGCGATTTTGGTGGTAGTTCTGTTAATTGCCATCGCTTGTTTGAATCATTGGGAATTGAGCAATTTGGCAACTTATGATTTTTCATGGGGGACATTTTACGCTTACGGTGTGGTTTTGTATGCTTTCCTTGGTGCTTCGGCGATTTACCAAGCACGTAAAGTTTTGGAAGGGCAAGAATATTTGATGCGTAAAGCGATTATGGTCAGTAATTTGATACCGATGTTTTTATATATTTTATTCGCAGTGGTGGTAATTGGCGTGACCGGTTTAAATACTACGCAAGTGGCGACGGTCGGTTTGGGCGCGTTAGTTGGTCCGGAAATCAATATTTTGGGAAATGTTTTCGCCTTTTTGGCTTTATCCACCAGTTTTTTGACCTTGGCTAATGCTGTCAAAGAAACTTATTTTTATGATTTTGATTTTGCCGCCAATGTTAAAGTAGATCGATTTATTAGTTGGTCTTTAACGATCTCAGTGCCGTTATTTTTATTTTTATTGGCACAAAATGATTTTATTCAAATTTTAAACTTTGTTGGGGCAGTGGCCGGTGGTTTAGAAGGCTTGCTACTTTTGTTGATTTATTATAAGTTAAAACAGCAAAAACCGGAGCGGCCACCTGAATACAAGTTGAAAAATTATCGATTGTGGTTGCCAATTTTATTCTTAATGATGAGTGCCGGTTTAATCTACAATTTAATCGTTTAAAATTTTATGGCTGATAGTACCAAGCAAAGACAACTGGATCGGCGTGGTGACGCGATTTTACAAACTTTGAACACTATTTTGAATCGTGAGATTATGGCGCCGAAAGACGTTATTATTTCTTTGACACGCGTCAAATTGGATGGTGATATGAGTAAAATTATAGTTTATTATACTTTTTTCCCAGATTATAAAATGGGGACAGTTAAACGTTTTTTCAAGGAAAAACGTAAATCTTTGCAACATTTTTTACAACAAAAAATTAATTTTGCTCGTGTTCCGAAAGTATTTTTTGTTTTTGATCAAGAAACTAAAAAAGCCGGTGATTTAGAAAATTTATTGGATCAGATTTCTAAGGAGTTAAAAGATTAATTATGACTCTCTCTTTTCCGTCAAAATATTTGGAGCAATTAAAGATTGCCGTAAATAAAGCACAAAAAATTTTAGTTTTAGGCCACGTTAATCCGGATGGGGATTGTTATGGTTCAATTTTAGGGTGGCACCAATATTTAAAAAGTATTAACAAAAATCACGATTTATTTTCAGCGGGGCGCAGTGACGTTGCTTTTGATTTTTTACCCGGATATTTTGAGATTAAAAATCAGCCCGAAGCTTTGGCTGATGATTATGATTTGGTGATTATCAACGATTTAAATGACTTTGATCGTACCGGCGTGGTGGAGTTTTTTATTCAACATCCTAATTTGAAAAAAGTGCAAGTGGATCATCATAATGGTAAGGTTTTACCAGTGGATTTAGCCTTTAACCAAGAGGATTGCGCTGCCACCTGCCAAGTTTTGTATTTTTTATGGAAGGACTTGAAAGTAAATATTAATAAAGACATGGCTCAAGCTTTGTTGACCGGTATTATTTCTGATACTAATAATTATCAAACCAGTGCCGTGACAGCGGAAACTTTTGAGGCCAGTGCTGCTTTGCAAGATTTGGGGGCGGATCCGGTATTTATTGGACGACAAATTCATCGTTTGCCTTTGGAAAAATTAAGATTTTTTGGGGAAATTTTGGAAAAGCATTTAGTTTTAAAACCAATTGAGAAATTGATTGTCGCGGTGATTCCTTTTGATTTATGGGATAAATATGATTTGCCAATCAGTGATTTGGATTTATTATATTCGTGGTTGTTGGGTGTTCAAGGTTATGAGCATGTTTTGGCGTTGAAAGAACAAGCAATCGGCGAAATTCGTGTTAGTTGGCGCAGTAAAGGGGCGGCGGAGATGAACCGTTTGTCCGCGATATTCGGGGGCGGGGGGCATGCTCAAGCGGCTAGTTTTACTTTGCGTAATCATAAAATCATGGTTGACGCGGATGGGAATTATCGGTTAAAGGCAATTTAATTGTTTTGAACTTTGATTTTTCGGCTGTAAGGAGTCATTCCAGAATTTTGCTGTAAGCAAAATGTCTGGAATCCCGTGGGCGAAGCTAATTTGAATTCATGTTAGTCTTTTAACCGGATGAAAATCCAGAAAGGAAGTGGCGTATGGATTATGAGAAAATCATCGTCGACTTTGACAAGGGTGGTATTCGCCACAAGTTGGTGGAGGTTTTCGCCAAAGCCGATGAATGGTTCGTCAAAAATTTGACGGACAAGGTCGTGGAGTTGCACCTCGGAAAAAGAGATAAAGATCCGTTCTTCTACATCAAGCCCGGTGAGACCAGCAAGCTGGCCACGTCCTTCCCGCTGGTCTTGAACGGCAAGTGCGAAAGTACTGTCCGCAACGTCCTCACCTGGCCGCAGCAACAGGCCGCTAAAGCCGCTGCCACGTCCGTGGCAGGCTGAGTGTTCTTACAATCATTGTTGTTTTTCACACAACTGTCTGAGTAAGGGCAGTTTTTTTGACCACTGATGTCACTGATTTTTAAGATGATTAAGATGATTTTGTTTTATGTTTTTGCGCGTTTAATGTTGTAAAACGATGGTGATTGTTTAAAGGGCAAATTGTCATTTGCCTCTACACAAGAGATGCAAACCTTAATTTACCAAAACTTCCCCTTTTAATGTGATAAAAATTTCATACTTAAATAAGGTCTCTGCCGTAGGGGCGTTGCAATCCACCTTCGCTAAAGCTACGGCGGACACGGTGCAACGCCCTTTAACGTGACAAATATTCAAAATATAATAAAACAGAAATTTCATGATATTATGTGTTTATAATAAAAAATGATGGTTTTTGTTTACAGGGCGTTGCAATCCACCTTCGCTAAAGCTACGGCGGACACGGTGCAACGCCCCTACACAAGAATCTCAATATCATAATTGGACAATTGCAAAACAAAATAAGATGGTGAATCCTGATTAAAGATATTAAATCATTGACTCATAACCCTATTCTTGTTAATCTTAAAAAAAGCGTGGTTTGTAAAAGTAAGGCAAATTCGCTATAATATTACTCATTAGAGACTAATCATTTAAATCCAATCATATGAAAAAATTGGCAATTGTCGTGGCTTTAATCGTTATCGCGGTATTGATTGTTTTGTGGCAAACTTTTGTGATTATCGGTGCCGGTGAGCGTGGTGTGGTTTTAACCTGGGGGGCGGTGTCGGACAAAATTTTGGACGAAGGCATTCATTTTATGGTACCGGTGGCCCAAAGAGTAGAGATTTTGGATGTTAAAACCAAGAAAGACGAGGTGGAGGTTTTGTCTTATTCCAAAGATATTCAAAGCGTCTCAGCGGTAATTGCCTTGAATTACCATATTGTACCGGAAATGGTTAATAAATTATGGCAAGAAATCGGAGCGACTTATGAACATAAAATTATTGATCCGGCGGTCCAAGAATCGGTTAAAGCGGCGACCGCCCAGTTTACCGCTCAAGAATTGATTGAAAAACGTCACGAAGTAAAGGAAGACATCAAAATGAAGTTAAAAGAACGTTTGGAAGAGATTTATATTGTGATTGATGATTTATCCATCGTTAACTTTGATTTTTCCGATGCTTATGAATTGGCGGTTGAAGAAAAGCAAGTGGCTCAACAAAAGTCTTTGAAAGCTAAGAATGATTTGGAGCGTATTAAAATAGAGGCGGAACAAGCGATTGCTCAAGCAAAAGCCCAAGCCGAATCCATTAAAATTCAAGCGGAAGCCTTGAAGTTCAATACTGATTTGATTCAATTGAAGGCGGTGGAAAAATGGAACGGCGTCTTGCCTGCTTACATGATGGGTAATAGTGTGCCGTTTCTTAATTTGAGTGTTAAATAAGCAATAATCAAAAATATAAAATGAAAAAACTTTTGGAAAAAATGCTCGCTTTTTTGGCAAAGCGCGTGCTCAATAAATATCAGCCGAAAGTGATTGGGATTACCGGCAGTATCGGTAAAACTTCCACTAAGGAGGCGATTTATTTTGTTTTAAAAAACAAGTATCGGGTGCGTACCAATGTTAAAAATTACAATAATGAATTAGGTGTGCCGATTACCATTCTTGGTGGTGAGAGCGGCGGGCGTTCTTTTCTGAAATGGGGTAAGGTTTTGTGGAATGGTTTGATGTCCTGGTTATTTACCGATGTTTTGTATCCGGAAATTTTGATTTTGGAGATGGGTGCCGATCATCCCGGTGATATCAAATATCTGACGACTTTGGCACCTTGCGATATTGGTGTTTTGACGCACGTCGCACCGGTGCATTTGGAGTTTATGAAGAGTTTAGCCGGCGTTTATAATGAAAAGAAAAATATCGCCACGCATTTATCCAAAAATGGCTGGGCGATTTTTAACGCTGACGAAGATTGGGCTGATAAATTGAAAAGTGAAACTAAAGCGAAAACTTTGACCTATGGTTTTTCTGAGCAAGCGGATTTGCGTTTATATCAATTAAATGAAGGTAATTCTTTGGTGGAAGGAGTTAAAGGTAAAGTTTTATATCAAAACACGATGATTCCTTTTCATTTTCCGCATTTGATCGCCCCGTTCAGTTTATATTCTGTTTTGGCGGCGATTGCCGTCGGTTTGGTGCATAATATCAATATCATTGAGTCAATTAACAGTTTGAAGGAATATCGTTTGCCCAAAGGCCGTTTACAGCTTTTGGAAGGCAAGAACGGCAGTTTGTTGATTGATGATAGTTATAACGCGTCGCCGGTAGCCGTGGAAAAGGCGGTGGAATTATTAAATGATTTTTCCAATGCTGAATATCGTAAGATTTTTGTTTTGGGAGATATGTTGGAGTTGGGGGATGAAAAAGAAATGTATCATTTGCGTGTTGCCAAGCGTTTGGCAGAAAGTGATATTGCCGTGGTGATTACCGTTGGACAGTTGAGCACCGTGATTTATGATTACTTGAAAAAGCAAGGCAAGAAAGAGGTTTATCATTTTACGCATTCCAAATACGCCGCCGAATTTTTGGCCGATTATATCAGTCCTGGTGATTTGTATTTTGTGAAAGGATCCCAGGGGGTGCGCATGGAGCGTATCAGTAAGTTTATTTTGGCGGAACATTTGGATCCGAAAGCTTTATTGCCACGCCAAACCGACGAATGGGTAAAATAATCAATTTTAATTTTATAGTATGAAAAGTTTTTTTATTAAAGATTTACAACTTGGACAGAAATTATCTTGCGAGGCTTTTGTTTTGAAAAGTTTGGCCAAGAAGACCACCAAAAATAATTTGCCTTATTGGGACGTGCGTTTTGCCGATAAAACCGGTGAAATCAGCGGGAAAGTTTGGACCGATGGCATCGCCGCCAGCGACGAGAACATTATTGTCAACGATATCGTGGCGGTGGAGGCGAGCGTGGAGGAAAATTATAATGGTGCCGGCTTGCAATTGATTGTCAGTGGAATGAACAAAACCGACGACTTTGATGTGGCTGATTTTATCAAAACCATTGATTTGGATTTGGATGAATTTTGGGCGCGTTTGTTGCGTTTTGCCAATTCCGTGGAAAATCAATATTTAAAACAGTTATTGCAAAATATTTTAGGCGATGCCGAATGGGCCCAACGCTTCAAAACATGGCCGGCGGCGGAACGCGTGCATCATGATTTTATCGGAGGTTTGCTTCGTCATACGGTGGAAATGTTGAGCTTGGCTGACGAAGCTTTTAAAATTTATCCGGAAGCTGATCGCGATTTGGTGATTGCCGGCGTGATTTTGCATGATATTGGGAAAATTGATGAGTTGTCAGTCGGCAGTGTGATTTCTCGTAGTTTGGAAGGTAGTTTGTTGGGGCATATTTATCAGGGTAGTGCTTTGGTGGAAGATTTTATTGATCAGATTCCCGAATTCCCGGCGGCCTTGAAAGCTCAGGTTTTGCATATTATTTTGGCCCACCATTTGAAATTGGAGTTGGGCAGTCCGGTGGAGCCGCGCACCATGGAAGCGATGTTTGTGCATTTGTTGGATTACATGTCTTCACAATTGCAGATTTGGCAAAAGGTGATGCAAAATCCCGGTTTCTTAAATGATAACTGGACCGAATATCAGCACTTGATGTCCGGTAAAATTTACATCAACCGCGAACATCAGAATGGTAACGCGGAAAATACACTTGCTGAAAGTGCTGAAAATAACAGTGCGGCGATGAACACTAAAAATGTTCAGCAGGTAAAACCACGCGCCGACCGTAATTTACCATTGCCGTTTTAATTTTTATTAAGTGATTTTAATAATATGGAATACTGCAAAGACAATGTTTTAAACTTGGCGGAAATGATTCTGCGCGAAGAAGATGAAGTCTTGTTACCGATCAGCAAGTTGGTCCATTTATTGTTGCAGGAGCAGGAAGCTTGGACTTTGGATAAGGAAACATTAAAAGATTATTTAAAAAACGACTCTCGTTTTTTGTGTTATGATTTTCCGGAAGAAGCGGAATTGTGGGATGATAATTTGGATGCAAAAATGGCTGAGCAAGGTTTGTTTAAAGGTGATAAGGTGATGCTTTATGATCGTAAGCCGAGTGCCGATGATTTGCGGCAGATGATTTTGGGAAATTTGGATTATTTGTATCGTAATTTATCAGAAGTGGGAGCTAATCCTTTGGAAGAGAGTCAGTCTTTGCAGTATCAACAGATGATGGCCAAAGCCAAAGAATTGTATGAACATTTTCAAGATTTAGTTTTAGAAGAAGATAAACAAGATGATTAATTTGCCGAATTTACAAAAACAATTGACAGAGCAGGGTGCCCCCGCCTACCGCTGGCGACAATTTTTGGATTATTATTTTTCCTGGGACTTGAAAGTTTGGCCAAACGTTGATGCTTTGCAGACTTGGCCCAAGACTTTAAAAAATGATTTACCGGCTTTGCATAATATTACGGAAATAAAATATTTGGAAAGTGCTGACCGCCGTTCCGCTAAGGCAATTATCAAATACGGCGACGACGATAAGTGGGTGGAAACAGTGCTAATGCGTTATCATAATTATGACACGATTTGTTTGTCATCGCAGTTGGGCTGTCCGCTTAATTGTAAGTTTTGTGCCACCGGACAAGGCGGTTTTATTCGTAATTTAACGGCTGAAGAAATAATTGAGCAATTTCAGGCGTGGTTGATTTATTTGAACCAAAACGGCAAAGCGGACAGTATTAAAAATTTGGTTTTCATGGGCATGGGCGAGCCTTTTCTTAATTGGCCGGAAGTGAAGCGAGCGATTGAATATTTGCATGATAATTATGGAATCGGACACCGTCACATTACTATTTCCACGGCCGGTTTGCCTGATAAAATCAAGGAATTTTCCGATTTGGATTGGCCGGTGAACTTGGCGATTTCTTTACATGCCGGTAGCGACGCTGTTCGGCAGAAACTTATGCCCATTGCCAATACTTATAACCTGAATCAGCTTTGGGATAGTATTAATTATTATTTTGGAAAACATCGTCGCAAATTATTTTTGGAATACATTTTAATTGAACATTTAAATGATTCAGTTGAGGAAATGCGTTTGGTGGTGGAAAGAATTAAAAAATCCGAGCGTAAATTATTGCATATTAATATGATTCCTTATAACCCGCATTCGGCGGCGGATTTTCAATCCAGCTCAGCCGAGCAATTGCGTCGCTTGGAAGCTTTGTTGAAAGATGAAAAAATTCATTATACTTGGCGTGATTCTTTGGGCCAGGAAATCGGCGGGGCCTGCGGACAATTAAGTAAAAATTCATAATTATGGCCAAATATAAATTGGCGATTGTTTCCATGCAATCGGATAAAAATCAGTTATGGAAAGATTTGCAAGAGCAATACGTTATTTATTTAAGTAAGTGGGCGGATGTAGAGCAGCGTGAATTGTTGCCGGGAAATATTTATCAACGGGAGCAAGCGGAAGAAATTTGGAAAGCGGAATTGCCGTTGTGGCAAAAGATCTTGGATAAAAAGAAAGACGATGATTATTTGGTGGCTTTGGATTTGGATGGTAAGATGTATGACACTGAAGCTTTTGCTAATTTTATTCAAAGTGATTCGCGTCGGCATTGGAAGTTTCTGATTGGCGGTCCTTATGGTCTGCCACCGAGCGTGCGTGCCGCCTGCGATTTTCGTTTGGCTTTGAGCCCCTTAACATTTAATCATCAATTGGCTAAACTAATATTACTGGAACAATTGTATCGTGCTTTGGAAGCGGAACATGCCAACAAATACAATAAATAATAATTAAATAAATTGCCTTTATGACAAAAAATGACAAAAGCAAGTCCAAAATTGTAAAAAAAACAGCTGTTAAAAAAGTCTCGAAGAAAACGATTAAAAGTGAACATAGTGCCAATGATCGTAGTTTTGTGATTTCTTTGGGCGGTTCTTTGATTTTTGATAAAAGCACAGGGCAGTTTAATTTAGATTTTATTAAGGAATGGAAAAATTTAATTGAAACTTATTTGGATCAGGGTTACCGGTTTGTGTTAGTGATGGGTGGTGGAAAAACCGCTCGTTTTTATCAGGAAGCGGGCCGTCACTTCGGTTATACTGATGAGCAATTGGATTATTTGGGAATTCAAGCAACTCGCATCAACGCTTTGTTTTTGAACTTTTTGTTTGCCGATAAACCAGAGGTGATTGAGGATCCTCGTAAAATTAAAGCTTGGGGAAAAAATAATTTATTTGTGTGTGGTGGTTGGAAGCCGGGTTTTTCCACGGATTATGTGTCCACTTTAATCGCCAAACAATTGGGTTGTGCTAATTTAATTAATTTGTCTGATACTGATTATATTTATGACAGTGATCCACGAACTAATCCGAAAGCTAAAAAGTTTGATAATTTAACTTGGGAACAATATTTTAAAGTTTTTCATGGTGATGATGCCTGGCAGCCGGGACGTCATTTACCATTTGATCCGGTAGCTAGCAAATTGGCCGCCCAAGCCGGTATGTCATTGTATTATTTGAATGGAAAAAATATTAAGACGATTAAACAATTTTTAGGCTTTGAAAAGTTTACCGGTACAATCATTAATTAAAAATCAAAAAAATGGATAATTGGACTAGACAATTTTATCAAAATGAGCTAAAAGAGATTTATAAGCCGGAAGAGAAACAAGAACCGAAAAAGAAGATGCTGGATGAAATTAAGGAAGAAATTTCCTTAAAAAAGATGAAAGCCGGTTTATTTAAAACTCTGAAAAAAACTTTGATTTTTTTTGTGATCGTGGGCGGAGTGGCTTTGTTGATTTTTGGTGGTGCCTATTTGTTGTTAAAATTTTATATAAGTTAATGAATTAAAAAGACAACTATGAATTTAAACAAAATTTTATTCGCGATGATTCCGTTGTTGGCGGTTTTTGCAGTTAGTGCCTGTGATTTTGGTGATAAAAATAATGAGAATTTAACTCCAGAACAAAAAACGGCAATTGAAAAAGATTTTGCCAATGTTTTTAAAGTTAAAATCAGTGATAGTGAAACTTGGATTTATTATTTGGGGGCCGATCAAAAACGTTATATTTTCCCAACAGAAGGAACTTATCAGAGTTGGTTTGGCGAACGTGAAGTGACGGCTGAAAAAACTTTGGAAGAAGTCGGTGAAATTACCATTGGTGGAAACGTTACCTATAAACCAGGAACTCGTTTGATTACTACTGAAAGCGTGGCGGAAATATTTTACATTGCACCGGGTGGTATTTTGCGTCCAATCAATGCTACTTTAGCGGAAAAATTATATGGGGTTGATTGGAAAGAGATGATTGATGATTTGGAAAATCATTATTTTACCAATTACAAGATTGGCCCGGCATTAGTTGAGGAAGCGGATGTGCCAGCAGTTAATGATGATTGGTCAATCAACGACGATAAAAACTTATTCTAATTTTATGTACTCTTTAAGCGATTACGATTTTATTCTGCCAGAGAAGTTAATCGCCCAAAAGCCGGCTGTCCCGCGGGATCATTGCCGGCTTTTATTTTTTGATAGTAAAACGCAAAACGCACAACATCATTATTTTTATGATTTGAAAAAGTTGTTGCCCTCCGGTGCCTTGTTGGTTTTTAATGACTCACAAGTGATACCGGCACGTTTGTTAGGCCAAAAACAGCACACTGACGGGAAATTTGAAATTTTTTTATTGAAACAATTAAAAGATAATTTGTGGGAAGTTTTGTTAAAAGGGAAACGCAAGAAAGAAGGGATGATTATTAGATTTGCCCATAGCAATTTACAAGCGAAAATTATTGAAAATTTGGATGAACAACGCTGGCTGGTGGAATTTAATTATCATGAACCAGATTTAAGTCGGATTTTAAATCGAACCGGCTTGATCCCCTTACCGCCGTATATCAAGATTGAGCAGAGCAATACGCATATCAAACAGTGGTTGAAAAAACAATATCAAACGATTTACGCTGATAGCAGTAAAAAAGGTTCGGTGGCCGCACCGACTGCTGGTTTGCATTTTACGCAACGTTTATTGAGTCAGTTGGAAAATGGTGGCGTTGAGTTCGCGAAAGTGACACTGCACGTGGGTTTGGGGACTTTTAGCCCGGTTCGGCATGAAGATATTACTCAACATAAAATGCACTCTGAATTGGGCATGATTGATAAAAAAACTTTGTTGCAAATTTTGGAAGCGAAAAAAGCCGGTCGTCCGATTATTTCCGTAGGGACAACGACGGTTCGCGTTTTAGAGGGTTTGGTTTCAAAATATTTGAACTACAGTCCGGAAAAGTTGGCACAATTACCTGATGTTTTAACTGAAGAAATTGGTATTTTTATTTATCCTGGTTATCGTTTTAAAATTTTAGATGGTTTGATTACTAATTTTCATTTACCAAAAAGCACTTTACTGATGTTGGTTTCGGCCATGACTGGTAAGGATAAACTTTTGGAATTATACAAAATCGCTATTCAGAAAAAATATAAATTTTTCAGTTTTGGTGATGCCATGCTGATTTTATAATTTTTTTTAAATCTGCTATACTATTACTAGCCTTATTTCAGGTTTATTTGTATTTTAAACAATATCAATATGGGGAAAAACAAAATTTTGATTTTAAATGCCGGCAGTTCATCCTTGAAATTTACGGTTTTTGATCAAAAATTGAAAAAATTATTGGAGGGAAATGCGGAAAAAATTAATGAGGGGAATAATAAAATTGAATATCAAGTAATTGACGGTGAAGTAATTCATCGTTTTATTCGTTGTGAAGCAATCTGTGATTATAAATATGCTTTGGAATGTGTGAGAATGATTTTGGAAGCGGAAAATTTATTAGCGGATATTGATAAAATTGGATATCGAGTGGTACATGGTGGAAAAAAATATCAGGAATTGACTTTGTTAAATAAAAAGGTTTTGAAAGATTTGGGAAAATTTTCAATTTTGGCACCTTTGCATAATCCGCCAGCTTTGCAAATTATTGATTTAAGTTTGGGCGTTTTTAAAAAGGCCAAACATTACGCTTTTTTTGATACGGCGTTTTACGCTAATTTACCGGAAGAAAGCAAGGTTTATGCTTTGCCCTATGAACTTTATCAAGAAAAAGGTATTCAACGCTATGGTTTCCATGGTTTATCGCACCAACACTTGTTAGAACAGGCTAGTAAATTGATTCGTAAACCAAAAAATAAGGTTAATATGATTTCTTGTCATTTGGGAAGTGGATGTAGCATCACGGCTATTAAAAATGGTCAGCCAATTGATACGAGCATGGGTTTTACGCCAACTGAAGGTTTGATGATGTCGACGCGCAGTGGGGACGTGGATGCGGGGGTAATTTTTTATCTGTTGGAAGTTTTAAAATATCCTTTAGAAAAGGTGAAAAAAATCATTAATAATGAAAGTGGTTGGTTGGGAATTAGCGGTTGTAAGGATTTTCGGGATGTGATTATATTAAATAAATATAAAGTGCCTGGTTATACGACAAAAAAAGATTTGTTAAAAAAATGTAAACGAGCTGATTTGGCATTGAGAATATTTCGTCAACGTTTATTGAAATATATTGGTGCTTACGCCGCCTTACTACCGAGTGTGGATTTGGTGGTTTTGGGCGGGGCGATTGGCAGTCGTAGCGACGTAATCTTTAATTTTTTGTGGGATGATTTGAAAAATTTGCGAAAATTAAATCCGCGATTGCAGGTTTTGCAGTTGACTAGTGATGAAGCCTTTGTGATTGCTAAGGAAATAACTCAATCAATGAATGTTTAAGAAAATATTAGCACAAATCGATAGCGTCTCTATTGCCGCGATTATTATCAGCGTTTTTTCGCTTGTTACTAAGTTTTTGGGAATTTTACGCGATCACTTATTGGCCAGGTTTTTCGGGGCGGGTGCCGACTTGGACGTTTATTACGCGGCTTTCCGTTTGCCGGATTTTATTATGAATTTGTTGATTTTGGGGGTGGTTTCGGCCGGTTTGATTCCGATTATGAGTAAATATTTGTGTCAGGAGAGCGGGCGCGATAAATTCTGGAAATTGTTAAATCAGATGGTTACCTTGTATTTGTTAGTATTTGGCGTCATCAGTGTGATTTTTTTGATTTTCACTGAACCGGTGATGAAAGTTTTGACTCCTGGTTTTACTGATGCTCAAATGGATCAGGTGGTTTATTTGACTCGATTTTTATTTTTAAGCCCATTGTTGCTTGGTTTATCCAGTATTTTTGGAAGTGCTGTCCAAGTTTATAAGCAATTTATTATTTATAGTTTGGCACCCTTGTTTTATAATATCGGCATTATTGCCGGTATTTTCTTTTTGGCACCGATGTATGGGATTAAAGGTGTGGTTTTCGGGGTGATTATTGGGGCGTTTTTACATTTGGTTTTAAATTGGTTTGCGATGCGTTCGATGGGCTATAAATATCATTTTTTGGTCAAACAGGGTAATGGCGACATGAAATTATTACTGAAAATGTCATTGCCACGTTTTTTGACTTTGGCTTTGTCGCAAATCAATTTGATTTATATCACGACCATCGCCACCACCCTGGCCGTCGGTAGCTTGAGCGTTTTCAACTTCGCCAATAATTTGCAGGCTTTGCCATTAAGTTTGATTGGGATTCCTTTCGCGATTGCCGCTTTTCCGTTGTTATCTAATTATTACCAAAGTGCCGAGTGGGAAAAATATTTTGATTTGTTCTATATTACCGTCAAAAAGGTAATATTTTTTGTTTTACCGGCAATGGTTATTTTTATTTTATTGCGTGCTCAAATTGTGCGTTTGGTTTTGGGAAGTGGTAAATTTGATTGGAACGCTACCATTTTGACCATGGAAACTTTGGGGATTTTTGCCTTGAGCTTATTGGCACAGAGCCTTATTCCCTTGTTGGTGCGGGCCTTTTACGCGTTAGAAAATACCATTACGCCGTTTTTAATTGCTTTAATCAGTACTTTTTTAAACGTCACTTTGAGTTATACTTTGATTAATTTACCGGTTCCGTCAATTTTGCACGAATATTTGCATAGTCAGACGCTCGGGGTTTTGGGCTTGGCTTTGGCGTTTACCATTTCCAATACCATTCAATTGGTTTTGTTGTGGAAGTGGTTACGGCATAAAATCGGGGATAATCGCAGTAAAACTTATGATTTGTGGCGTTTTGTCATTAAAAATTTGATCGCCACCGGAGCGATGGCCGCGAGTATTCAGACTTATAAGATAATTTGGGGGACGTGGTTTGATTTGACGGCGGTTTGGCAGGTGATCGGACAAATTATGGTCTCTTTACTTTTGGGGGGAATCGTTTATTATTTAATCATTAAACTGTTGAATGTTCCCGAATTTAATGAATGGGAAAACAAAGCAATTAAACGTGTAAAACATATTTTTTATGGAAAAAAGCAAAATTCGTAATTTTTGCATCATCGCCCACATTGATCATGGAAAATCGACCCTGGCGGATCGTTTTTTGGAATTGACGCGTACTGTTTCCGAGCGAGAAATGAAAGCGCAACTTTTGGATATGATGGATTTGG
>Ga0116157_10002680_pt1 | contig 17312 bp, 6 predicted proteins | sample AD_UKC048_MetaG_FD_89882 | JGI IMG/M metagenome (GOLD analysis project Ga0116157, IMG submission 89882) | Active sludge microbial communities of municipal wastewater-treating anaerobic digesters from USA - AD_UKC048_MetaG | ecosystem: Engineered > Bioreactor > Anaerobic > Digestate | place: USA...
TATTTCAACCAGGAAGGTTTGTTCAACAACACGAATCTATCTGCGGGTTACGACGCTAATCTTCGACTTCAGCGCTTCAATTTTCGTTCCAACCTCAACTTCAACCTCAGCAAACACTTTAAAGCTGCGGTGGATATTTCTACCCAAACCGCCCTCAGATCGGGCAGTGCCACCAACACCCAAACCCTGATTGACAACATTGGCCGGGCCAATCCAACGGTTTCGCCAGGTATCGTCGACGGGAAACTCATCCAACTTACCCCTTTCGGGGGCAATCCACTGGTCAGTTTATACCAGGCTGGCTACCAGCGCGAGTTTCGTAATTTTTTAAACGGTTCTTTTCGTCTGGACCATGATCTCGGTTTTATCACCAAGGGACTGACGACCCACGTCTTGCTTTCGTACCAGAATTTCAATAGCCAACGGCTGGTCAATGCCAAACCTTCTGCTACCGTCATCACCTACATTCCCCTGAGAACAGCCGAGGGGACGGTGGTTTATCTTCCCCAAATGGACGATGCCGCTTTTAGTTTTTCAGAAACCATTGGAAAAAACCGCCGGATTACCGCTGAATGGGCCCTCAATTACCAGCGCCAAATGGGCAAGCACCAGGTATCGGCATTGCTGCTGTACAACCAGATCAAAAGTATTGACCCTGGCTATACGTTTTTGGTGTCCAATGCCTACCAGAGTTACGTTGGCCGGGCAACTTATGACTTTAAAGGCCGCTATTTGGCCGAGGTCAATGTGGCCTACAACGGCACCGAAAACTTTGCCCCGGGCAAGCGCTTTGGCTTTTTTCCCGCGTATTCAATCGGTTGGGTGGCTTCTGAAGAAGCTTTTTTTCCGAAAAACAATTTTTTGACCCTGCTCAAGTTCCGGGGCTCGTACGGTAAGGTGGGCAATGATCAAATCGGCGCGGGTTTTCTTTTTTCCAACAACCGTTTCTTGTATCGCCCAACCGCCTGGACATTTACGGGCGGATCCCGGTTTGGCGAAGTAGGCAGCTCTTTCAATCTATTGCCGGGGGTACAGGAAGGCCGGGGCAGCAATCCCGATTTGACCTGGGAGCAGGCGGTAAAAACCAACCTGGGCATAGAACTGTCGTTTTGGAAAAAGAGCCTCAGCTTGACCATCGATGTCTTTGAAGAAGCCCGCAACAATATCCTGGCCAGCCCTCAATCGGTTTCTTCCCTTTTTGGGGTGGCCGTACCGCCACTGAACCTGGGTAGAATGCGCAACTGGGGCTATGAGTTTGAATTTGCCCTGAACCATAACTTGGGGGCATTCAACTACCAGATCAAGGGCAATTATTCTTTTGCCCGCAACAAAATCTTGTTTCAGGATGAGGTCAATCGGGTTTATCCGTATCAATACCGCACGGGTAATCGCTTTGGGCAATATTTTGGCCTGATTGCCGAAGGCTTGTACAATACCTGGGATGAAGTCAATGATGCCGCGAGACCCGTTTACGAATGGCAAAACAACAAAATTCAGCCCGGCGACATCCGCTACAAAGATGTCAACGGGGATGGTAAGATCAATTTTGATGACGAGGTACCGATTGGCTATTCACAGGTTCCAGAGGAGGTATTTGGCCTTTCCCTGGTGATGGAATACAAAGGTTTTAGTCTTTCGCTACTCTTTCAGGGGGTAAGCAACGTTTCCTTAAACTATACCCGTCGCTACAACCAGGCCTTTTATGATGCGAATCCGGCGGGTGCAGTGGATTACCTGATCAATAGCTGGACGCCCGAACGCTATGCTGCTGGCTTGCCAATTGAGTTCCCCCGATTTTCTCTGGGTACCAACGGAGGTGCCCCCAATAATTACCAACCCTCTACATTTTTTACTGTAGATGCCGACTATGTGCGCTTGAAGAATGTGGAACTGGGGTACACTTTCTCTGGCAAACTACTGAAAAAAATGGGGCTGAGCAGCACCCGGATTTTTGCCAATGCGAACAACCTGATCACCTGGAGTAATCTCTACCCAGGTATTGACCCGGAAAGCCCACCCACTCCGGTCAACTTAGAACCATACCCATTGATAAGGACAATCAATACCGGGATTAAAGTTGAATTCTGAGGAAAAAAACCAATAAAAACAAGGCTGCAAAAATAAAATTCAAAATTATCTAGGGATTTTTTGACCTCGTTCTACTGTAGAAACGGAGCCAAATAAATGATTAGGCTAAAATTTGGTTCAGCCATATCGTTTTATACTTTTGTATTGCGATATTATTATTCAACAATAATAAAGTATTAATGATGAAGCATCACTTACTAGGAAACGCAAGCAAGAATCTAACCTCTACTTTTCACGCATTTGCCTGCTTCGCAATGCTCTTCCTGTTCATTCCTTTTCAGGCCAAAACTCAGGTTACCGTCACGGGGAATGTCGCCAATGAAAAGGGCGAACCCCTGGGCTACGTTACCGTCCTGGAAAAGGGTACCGGGAACGGAACGCCCACCGACGACCAGGGCAATTTCCGGCTGACCGTAGCGAGTAGTCAATCCGTCCTCCTGTTTAGTTTTGTGGGCTACGCCGACTTGGAGATACCCGTAGGTACACAAACCAACATTCGGGCAGTACTCAGCAGCGCTGTAAACGAATTGGATGACGTGGTCATCGTCGGGTATGGCACCCAGAAGAAGTTAACCAACACCGGTGCTCAGGCCTCGATGGCTGGCAAGCTGCTCGTAGAATCACCCGCTGCCAACATCAGCAACTCTCTGGTAGGCCGCTTACCCGGACTGTTTGCTTCGCAAGCAAGTGGTGAACCTGGAAACGATCAATCTACCTTAAGAATTCGCGGCGTAGGTACCTTCAACGGCAGCCAGGAACCCCTGGTGCTGGTGGATGGCATCCAAGTAGACAACTACAACAACCTGGATCCCAACGAAATTGAGAACATCACCATCCTCAAAGATGCTTCCAGCACCGCGGTGTATGGCATCCGGGGGGCCAATGGCGTCTTGCTGATCACCACCAAACGGGGCAAAGCTGGCCCTGCGCGGGTTTCGTACACCTTCAACCAGGCCACGAACACCTTTACCGATTTAAGGGCCCAAATGAACAGCTATGATTACGCCAATTCATTCAATCAGGCCTTAAAAAATGACGCATACATCTCCGGAGCCAACTACACGCCAAGGTATTCACAGGCCGATCTGGACAAATACAAATCTGGCGAAGACCCGATTTTTTTTCCCAGCGTGAACTGGTATGATGTCATGTTGAAAAAAACCTCGGCGCAGCAACAGCACAACCTGAGTGTCAACGGTGGAACGGATAAGGTCCGGTATGCCATCTCGACGGGTTATTTCAATCAGGAGGGCTTGTTCAACAACACCAACCTGTCTCCGGGGTACGACGCCAACATCCGTTTCAAACGCTTCAACTTCCGCTCCAACCTGAATTTCAACATCAGCAAGCGCTTTAAAGCGGCACTGGATGTTTCTTCCCAAAACGAATTTCGCACGGGCAATGCCTTGAATACCCAAACCGTGATTGACAACATTGCCCGGGCCAACCCTACGGTTTCACCGGGTATTGTGGATGGAAAATTGATTCAACTCAGCACGGCAGGTGGTAATCCGCTTGGCAGTTTATACCAGGCGGGGTATCAGCGAGAGTTCCGCAATTTTTTGAATGGTTCCTTCCGTTTGGACTATGACCTGGAAGATTTTGTCAAGGGTTTGAGCACCCACGCCATTGTATCTTACCAGAATTTCAATAGTCAACGGTTTTTGAATAGCAAACCAACCTCCACGGTCATCAATTACATTCCGCTGAGAAATACCGATGGTTCGGTGGTTTTCCTCCCCCAAACCGACGATGCTGCGTATAGTTTTTCGGAATCGATTGGCAAAAATCGCCGGGTTACGGCGGAATTAGCGCTTGATTACCGGCGGAAAATTGGCAAAAACCACAACGTTTCTGCGCTCTTGTTGTACAACCAGTTAAAAAGCATTGACCCCAATTATACCTTTCTGGTTCCCAATGGCTATCAAAGCTACGTAGGTCGGGCAACGTACGATTTTCAAGGCCGTTACCTGGCTGAAATCAACATTGCTTACAACGGTACCGAGAACTTTGCACCGGGCAATCGTTTTGGCCTTTTCCCCGCCTACTCATTGGGTTGGGTTGCCTCTGAAGAATCTTTTTTTCCAAAAAACGATTTTTTGACCTTGCTCAAGTTTAGAGGGTCATACGGCGAAGTGGGCAATGACCAGATCGGTTCGGGTTTTCTTACGTCCAACAACCGCTTCCTCTACCGACCCACAGCCTGGACTTTCACAGGTGGATCCCGCTTTGGTGAAGTGGGTTCTTCCTACAATGTACTGGCCGGTTCGCGGGAAGGCCGGGGCAGCAATGCCGACCTGACCTGGGAACGCGCCGTAAAAACCAACCTGGGTATAGAAATGACCTTCTGGAAAAAGAACATCACCCTGAACGTTGATCTATTTGAAGAAACCCGCGACAATATCCTCGCCAATCCCCAAACGGTTTCCTCCGTCATTGGGGTAGCCATTCCGCCTCAAAACCTGGGGAAAATGCAAAACCGGGGGTATGAGTTTGATTTTACCCTCAACAACAACATCGGGGCACTCAATTACCAGATCAAGGCCAACTACTCTTTTGCCCGGAACGAAATCTTGTTCCAGGACGAAGTAAACCGCGCTTATCCTTATCAATTCCGCACCGGCAATCGTTTTGGCCAATATTTCGGCCTGATCAACGAAGGTTTTTTCAATACCTGGGATGAAGTAAACGATGCTTCCCGGCCGGTATATGGCTGGCAAAACAACAAAATTCAGCCCGGAGATATCCGCTACAAAGATGTAAATGGTGACGGGAAAGTCAACTTTGACGATGAAGTGCCGATTGGGTTTTCTCAAGTACCCGAAAAGACTTTTGGCTTATCGATGGTATTGCAATTCAAAGGGTTCAGTGCTTCGGTACTGTTTCAGGGGGTAGACAATGTTTCGGTCAACTATACCCGCCGGTACACCCAAGCCTTTTATGACGCCAACCCGGCTAGTGCCGTTGAATACCTGATCAATAGTTGGACGCCCGAGCGTTATGCCGCTGGCTTACCGATTGTGTTTCCCCGATTTTCTCTGGGTACCAATGGTGGCGCGCCCAACAATTACCAGTCCTCAGACTTTTTCACCGTGGATGCCAGTTACATCCGCTTGAAAAATGCCGAACTTGGGTATACGTTTAGTGGATCAAGGCTCAAAAAGGTGGGGTTCAGCTCCATCCGGGTATTCGTGAATGGCAACAACCTGGTCACCTGGAGTAACTTATTTCCAGGGGTTGACCCGGAAAGTCCACCGACTGCCACCAATTTTGAACCCTACCCACTGGTGAGAACCATTAACACGGGCATTAATGTCAATTTTTAAAGCACGATTCATGAAAAATTTCATCAAAATATCCGTCCTCATCAGCATTTTTTTGGCAGGAGTTTCCTGTAGCAAGCTGGAGGATTTTTTAGACAAAGCTCCCGGGGTTGACGTCACCGAGGACAACATTTTTACCTCCCGGCAAAATGCGGAATCCTATGTGTCTACCCTTTACCAATATGGCATGGTGTCCATTTTTCCCAACCGCGACGCGGCAGTAATCAGTTCTCCCACGGGTGCTTCTTCATCGCTTGCGGGCACTTTATCGGGCGCGACCGATGAGAGTGAAAATGAAGCCAACTTCCCTTTTGCCCAGCAGTGGAATTCAGCGAGTATCATTCCCGGCAACATCATCGGCAATGAGGATTCCAAGTACCACGGTCGCTGGAAAGCCATTCGCAATGCCAACATCCTTTTGGAGCGCATCGACGAAGTGCCTGATGCCGATGACACCTACAAAGCACAGGTGAAAGGTGAGGCCCAATTCATTCGGGCCTTGAGCAACTTCGAAACCCTCAAACGGTATGGCGGTTTCCCAATTGTCAACAAACGTTTTGTCACCGTGGAAGAGGCCAAAGTACCCCGGGCTTCATTAGAAGAATGTATCAATTTTATCATCAAAGACTGTGATGATGCAGTGGCAAATTTGCCAGCAAGTTATCCACCTACCCTGCGGGGCAGGGCGACGAAATTGGCTGCACTTGCCCTCAAGTCGAGGACTTTGTTGTACGCCGCGAGTCCCTTGTTCAATACCGGCACGCCCTTCATCAGCATGGCCAACGCGGCAGACAACAAGTTAATTTGCTATGGCAATGCCGACAACAATCGCTGGAAATTGGCCGCCGATGCTGCTCGTGCGGTTTTGGATGCTGCACCTGCCGCTGGCGTTGCCCTGATCGATGTACCCGCTAACCGCGATCCTGCCATCGCCACGGTAGCTCAGGGAAATTATCGGGTAGCCTGGGAACGTCAGGACAATGCAGAAATCATCATTGCCGACAAAACCTACCCGGCTTCCAGTCGCTTTGGATTTCCCTGGTACCACCTGTATCCGGTACCCATGGGTAGCTTTTGGGTGAGCAATACCGCGACCCTCAATTTTGTGCGGAAATATGAAAAAAAGGCCGACGGTTTGCCCCAAACCTGGAATCCGGAGGGCGGAGATGACCTGGTAGCCAAATACAACGAATTGGATCCACGCTTCAAACAAACCGTGGGTTACAATGGCGCGCGATTTAACGCTGAACACCCGATCATCGAAACTTTTGCGGGGGGTAAACACGAAAAAAATTGCTTTGGCGGCGCATGGGTTGTGAAACACATTCCCGAAGGACTCGCCAACGGTGGCTCGGTCGTACCTTCCATCGCGCTGTACCGCTTGAATGAATTTTACCTCAACTATGCCGAGGCGATCAATGAATTTCAGGGACCTACTCCTGAAGCTTATGCCGCCGTCAATACGATCCGCACCCGTTCGGGCATGCCCGATTTGCCTCCGGGGCTTTCCAAAGATGAGTTCAGAATCCGGGTACGGAATGAACGAGACATCGAATTGGCTTTTGAGGATCACCGGTTTTGGGACATCCGCCGCTGGTTGATTGCCGAAGAAGAAGGCGTGATGAAAGGCGCCATCCAGGGCATCAAAATCACCAAACTCACGGCGACCACTTTCCGCTATGTACCCTATGTGATTGAGACCCGCTCCTTCAACAAGCAGATGTATCTGCATCCCTTTGATTTAACCGAAGTGCTGAAGGGCAACCTCATTCAGAACCCCGGCTGGGAATGACGCACCTACTTTAAGTTTCATACACTAGCAGCGTAAAGTTGAATCCCCAGTTTTTTTCTAATTGTTACTTAACCGTATCCGCAATGAAGTTACAATTTTACCATAAACTCTTGCTTGTAGCACTGTGTATAGCAGGGCTGAGCAGGCCATCTGTTGCACAAAATACCTTAGATTCGCTGGTCATTGTCAATCCAGACATACCGACCATCACGCAGATTGGCTACGCCAAACAACGGTCTAAAATCATCAGCAGCGCCATTTCCACCGTCAAGGGGAGTGAGTTGCAAAAAACCTTTAACACCAATTTTGCCAATACCTTGTACGGGCGCCTATCCGGGCTTACTGTCAACCAGGGTGGCAATGAACCTGGGGCGAACTCGCCTTCCTTGTCGGGTCGAGGGGTAAATACGTTTGGGCCGGGCAACAACCTGCTGGTGCTCGTGGATGGCTTTTTGGGCGACTTTACCCAATTTGTACCCGAAGAAGTAGAAGAGATTTCCCTCTTGAAAGATGCTTCTGCAACGGCAATCTACGGCAGCAGAGCGGCGAATGGCGTGCTCTTGATCACCACCAAAAGGGGCCGTGAAGCACCCTTGACCATCAATTTCAGTACCCAGCAGGGTTTTACCCAGGCTAGCAGTTTGCCCAAGTTTGTAGACGCCTACAACTACGCCACTTTGTACAACGAAGCCTTGGCCAATGATGGAAAACCAGCCTTGTATACGGCCGATGATTTGGCAGCGTATCAGAATGGTAGCGATCCCTATTTTAGGCCAAATGTGAACTGGTACGATGAAGTTTTGCGCGAAACGGCACCGGTTTCCAATTACAATTTGAGCTTTCGCGGAGGCAATGAAACCGCCAAATATTTTGTGCTTTTGAATTCCATCAGCAGCCAGGGGCTGCTGAAAAACTTTGGCGATCTGGATGAGGAAAGCAGCAATTCAAAGTACACACGCTACAATTTCCGCTCCAATATCGATGTCAAGTTGACCAAAAGACTTTCAGCGACCTTGTTGTTGGGGGGTACGGTAGAAGACAAAGCCAATCCTGCTGCACTCAGCTCGGGCGGCACCTTTGGGTTGTTGGCTTCGCTTCCGTCCAATTCCTTTCCCGTTCGCAACCCTGATGGTACTTTTGGCGGAAATTCCACCTATGCCAATCCCTACGCCAACTTGTTAAAAACGGGCTATGCCGAGTCGAATGGCCGCACCCTCCAATCTTCTTTTCGACTTAATTATGATTTGAGTTCCATCACCAAAGGTTTGAGTACTGCGGTGGCGGCCAGTTTTAATACGTATTTTAGTTCTGGCTCAAACCGAGCCAAAACCATCGAACGTTTTGCCATTTCCAAAAGTACTGACGGCGATACCGTGTACACCAAATTTGGACAAACGACTTCCATTGTGGGTTCTGAACCTAATTTGGGACAATACCGCAATTATGCCATCCAGGCTTTTTTGAATTACGAGCGGGTATTTGGCAAACATGAGATCAGCGCTTTGGCCATGTTCAACTCGGATAATTCTACGATCAACAAGAGCGACATTTTTGCGGGTACCGATGCCGCCAACCTCAGTCTGGCGTACAAGAACAATGCGGTAGCCAGCAGAATAACCTACGTGGGCAACGAAAAATACATTGTTGAGCTTTCTGGCTCCTACATGGGTTCGGAAAACTATGCGCCCGAAAAACGCTACGGGTTTTTCCCTGCAGCATCCTTGGGTTGGATTGTTTCCAACGAAGGATTTTTAAAAAACAGCAAGGCAATTAGCTTTTTAAAAATCAGAGGCTCTTACGGTTTGGTGGGCAACGATGAAATTGGAGGCCAACGGTTTATGTTTGATCAACGTTACCCCAACGTAGCCTCTTATTTCTTGGGCACCAACAACAACAGCGCCTTTTCACTGGCCGAAGGTAGACTCGCCAATCCTGACGTAACCTGGGAAAAGGAGAAAAAAACCAATATCGGGATAGAAGCTACTTTTTTCAATCAACTGGATTTTTCACTGGACGTATTCAACCAGGATCGCTACGATATTCTGGCTGTAGCCAACCGCTCCATTCCTTTGGTGTTGGGCTATACCGATCTGCCTTTTATCAACCAGGGTAAAGTGAACAACCGGGGTTTTGAGGCCGTTTTGCGCTACCGGAACAAAGACCAAAATGATTTTCACTTTTTTGCCGAAGCGAACCTCTTCTACGCCCGGAACGAAATTGTGTACAATGCCCAAACCATCCAGTTGAATCCAGGGTTGGTCAATGAAGGCCGACGGATTGGCCAACCTTACGGCTTGCGGGCCTTGGGTTTGTTTCAAAATGAAGCCGAGATTAACGCTAGCCCCCGGCCAGTAGGTATCACCGTATTACCGGGCGACATCAAGTATGAAGACGTCGGAGGCCCCTTGGGTGTGCCCGATGGCATCATTGATGGCAACGATTCGCAGCCCATCGGGAATACGGGTCTACCCGAATTTACCCTGGGCTTACATTCAGGATTTCGGTACAAGGGTTTTGACCTGGATTTTGTTTTTCAAGCCATTAGTGGGAGAACAGCCTACCTCGGCACCAGTCAATTCAGGCCCTTTCAAAACAATGGACAAGCCGGGGAAATCGCCCTGGAAAGATGGACTCCCGCCACTGCGGCTACCGCCACTTTTCCCAGATTATCCGCCGACAACAACCTGAACAATTACCGCTTCTCCTCTTTTTACCAGCGCGATGGCAGCTTTATCAAACTGCGTAGCGCCGAGTTGGGCTATGCTTTCCCCAGTGCTTTCATCGCCAAGTACAAGTTGCAGCAGGCCCGGGTGTTCCTTACGGGTACCAATCTTTTTTCACTGGATCACATTGAGTTCGGCGACCCCGAAGCCTTGAGCGGTTATCCGCCTTTAAGGACCATCACTTTGGGCGCACGAGTTCAATTTTAATCCATTTAAATGTGTAAGTCATGAAATCAAAAATATATCTATTGGGGGGGCTTGCCCTTTTTATGCTGGTCTCCTGTCAGGAGTTGGAGCGGGAAATCATTACCGATTTGAACAAGCAGCAAATTGAAGAATCCTACACCAATGTGGGTAATCTTTTGAATGCAGTGTATTCCGAATTACAAGAAGGTTTCCAAAATATTGATGGTGCCATGCTGGCTGCGGCTACCGATGAAGCAGAGTTTACCAATGAAACCAGTACGGTACAAACCTTCAACAACGGCAGCTGGAATTCCATTAGCAATCCCAACAACATCTGGGGCACCCATTTCCGGGGCATCCGCCGGGCCAATGTATTCCTGGTGTCCACCGATGAGGTGAATCTCGATCGCTTCCGCCTGGATCCTTCCCCCTCTCAACAACTGGTCTATACCACCAGGTTGGCGGAAGTCAAGCGCTGGAAGTACGAAGCCAGGTTCTTGCGTGCTTTTTTCTACTTTGAGTTGATCAAACGTTACGGTGGGGTTCCCATCATGACCACTGCCTTGACCACCGACGACATTCCTTCCATCAAGCGCAGTACCCTGGAGGAATGTATCCAGTTTATTTCGAGTGAGTGTGATTCAGCGGCAGCCAATTTGCCCTTGAATTACACGGCGACCAATGCGGCGGATCTGGGTCGGGCGACCAAAGGGGCGGCGCTCGCCCTTAAGTCCAGGGTGTTGTTGTACGCCGCCAGTGAGTTGTTCAACAATCCGTCTTGGGCGGGTGGTTATCCCAATCCCTTGTTGATTTCATTGCCCGCAGGTGATCGTGCTGCGCGTTGGAAAGCCGCGGCTGATGCCGCCAAAGCTTTGATTGATTTGCCAGGAACGGGTTATGCTCTATTCAACAATTATTCCACTTTATTCCGGGCTTTCAACAATACTGAAATCATTTTTACGCGCAGAAATGCGGCATCCAATGGTTTTGAAACGGCCAATTTCCCGATTGGCTTTGACCGCGGGCAGAGTGGAAACACGCCTTCCCAGGATCTGGTCGACGCTTACGAAATCAAAGTGAATGCCACCACCAGTATTCCCTTCGACTGGAACAATCCCGATCATGCTGCCAATCCTTACGCTACCACGGGCGCAACGGCTCGGGACCCTCGCCTGGCCTTGAGTATCGTGACCAATAATTCCTCTTTTTCAACTGTGGCCAGTGTGAAAAGAAATGTGGAAATATTTACGGGTGGACGCGATGCAAAGCCAATTGCCAATGCCTCCAAGACAGGGTATTACCTGAGAAAATACGTTAATGAAGGGTTGAACCTGCAAACCAACCAAACTGCGGCGCACAGCTGGATCTATTTCCGCTTGCCCGAAATATGGTTGAACTACGCTGAAGCCTTGAATGAATACAGCCCAGGCAACGCCGACATCAAAGCATTTTACGACCGAGTCCGCAACCGGCCCGGGGTATTGATGCCCTTGTTGCCTACAGGTTTAAGCCAGGCCGAGGTGCGGGAAAAAATCCGCAATGAACGAAGAGTAGAATTTGCCTTTGAAGATCATCGGGCCTGGGATGCACGCCGCTGGATGATTGCGCCCACTGCATTGGGTGGTGCCGTTAGGGGTGTTGAAGTCACCAAAACAGGTACAACGTTTTCCTACAAACCGGTGGTGGTAGAAAATCGTGTTTTTCAGCCCAAAATGTATTTCTACCCGATTCCACAGGGAGAGATCAACATTTCTTCGGCATTGGTGCAAAATCCACTTTGGTAAGGCGGCATTTTTTATCACAAGGGACACCAAGAAACATGCGTCATCCCGAATTTTTGAAAGAACGAACCGCTCCGCGATTAGATTTTACCCTGAATTGGGCTTTTTAAAAATCCGGGGTGACTCATGTTTTTTTTGAAATACCAACCTTTGAACTTATGGAAAGAAGAGACTTCATCGAAAAAGCATCGTTGGCCAGTTTAGGTGTCTTTTTACCCGCTGTCGTGAATAGCTTATTCGCCTCGCGGAAGAAAAATCCGGTTATTTTACTGGTTTCTGGCTGGCAGGACGTCAACATTGGCGACATCGGCCACACCCCCGGCTTGCTCCATGTACTGGAAACGTTTTTGCCGCAGGCCAAAGTCATCCTCTGGAAAAAGAGCAATGGCGCAGCAGTGAAAAAACTACTCAATACCAACTTCCCCAAAGTAAACATCCTGTATGGTGGCGTAAACGCAGAAAAGGATACCAATAACCCTGAAATCATGCGTGCTTTTGAGGAAGCTGACCTGATGATTCACGGTTCTGGTCCCTTATTGGTCGGTGCCGACAACCTGGCCTGCTGGATGAAACACACCACCAAACCTTTTGGCGTTTTTGGCACTACCCTCCAGGCACCCAGCGAATACCACCAAAGCATCCTGAAAAAAGCGGCTTTCATTTACACGCGGGAAACCAAGTCGATCGACGATTTGAAAAAAGTGGGCATTACTGGATCGCACATTCAATTTGCTCCCGATGCCACCTTTTACATCAACCTTCAAGACCGGGCAAAAGCGGATCAATTTTTAAGCGAAAAAGGCTTGGAGGACAAAAAATTCATTTGTGCGGTTCCTCGCTTACGTTACACCCCTTACCACCAATTCAACCCGAACAACAATGGCTGGTCGGCAGAAAAGGTCAAACAGGTAGAAGAAACCAACGCGAAATACAAGGAAGTTGACCACGCTAAACTCCGCGAAGCCATGATCGCCTGGGTGCGCGAGACCGGCCACAAAGTATTGGTCTGCCCCGAAATGACCTATCAGGTCGACATCATGGACGAGCTCTTGATCGATCCTCTGCCTGCGGACGTAAAACCCTTCGTGGTAAAACGCGGCTATTGGCTACCCGACGAAGCTGCTTCAGTTTATCAGAAAGCCCATACGGTACTTAGCTTCGAATGCCATTCACCCATTATTGCTGCCGCCAACGGAACTCCCTGTTTTTACCTGCGCCAACCGGAAGACACCATCAAAGGCCAAATGTATTACGACCTGGGCTTTGATGACTGGACTTTTGAAATTGATCAAACCAGCGGGAAGCAAATCACCGACCAACTTCGTGCAGTATGGCAGGATTATGGGAAGGCGCAATCAAAACTCAAAACCAGCATGGACAAAGTGGAAAAAATCTACCAGAAAAGCACCACGAGTATCCGCAAAATGCTCAAAACAAAAGGGAAATAAACGCCTGTTCAATGCTTGTAAATCCATCTAAATGAAAAAACAGGGTATTTTTTTAGACACAAACTGAGTTGGATTGCCTGGATTGATCCTTTTATACTTGAATCTATTCATCCATCCAAATGAAAAAAACAGGGTATTTTTTACTGATAGGGTGCCTCTTCGTTGGCATCATCCAGGGCTGGGCGCAAAGTTTGCCCATCGAAGGAAAATGGAAATATTCCTTTGCGGATAGCAGCACTTTTTTAACCCCCCAATTTGTGGATACCGATTGGCAGGAGATTGAAGGCAGGTTAATTTGGCAAAAAAAAGACCTTCCCTCCAGCAGCAATATCGTGTGGCTACGGAAAAGCCTGATCATTCCATCTTCCTTAAAGAAAGAATTGTCGAGAACGGGCGTCCTGGTTTTGATGATGGGCCAAATTCAACAAACCGATGAGACGTACCTCAACGGCAAATTGATTGGCAAAACTGGCACCAGTGATTTAAACCGAAATTACCTCATTTACCCCGAGGACATCCGCTGGGATCAGGAGAATTCCATCGCCATTCGGATGAGCCATTGGGGCGAGCGCTGTTCCATTTCTGGCAAACCCACGCTGGCGGGTGCTTTACCCGAGCATATTTTTAGCTTTGGTTCTGCCGCAAAAAACGCCAGCCCCACCCAACAAGTCCATAAACAGGCGAGCACTTACCAATTCCTGGTCAATAACAACTCAACCCAAGCCGCCGAGGGAATAGCGAAAGCTAACTTTTACGATTTTGCAGGCAAACAACTTTTTTCGGCAGAACAAAAAGTTGTGCTTGCCCCTGGGGCAAACACCCTTGAATTTCCCTATACCTCACCGTCTTCATTTCTAAAAATCGTTTACACCCTTTCCATCCCCAGCTACAATTATACTAGTCAGTGGAATTCCGAATTTGGGTACAACAACGTCAACTATATCGGCGTAGCTCCAGTGGTGCCCTATTTGGTGAAAGACAATTACACGCCTGCCGATTTGAACAAACAGATCATTGGCGGCTGGTTGGGTGAGAAATTGCAAGCAAATGTTGAGAAGCGACTCCATAAGGTGGATGAAAAAGCCTTGCTGGCTGGCTTCATCAACCGCCCAGGCAATCACTCCTGGGTGGGCGAGCACATCGGGAAGTTTTTGGAGGCAGCTTGTAATGCCTATGCAAACAGCGCTGACCCTGCCCTCAAAATCCAGATTGACCGCAGTGCTCAACAACTGATCGCCGCCCAATTGAGCGATGGTTATTTGGGCACTTATGCCCCAGACAAACATTGGACCAGCTGGGATGTATGGTCGCACAAGTACGATCTGGTCGGGCTGTTGCGGTACTACGAGCTTTCGGGATTCAAACCCGCACTGGCCGCTTCCGAGAAAATTGGCAACCTGCTTGTTCAAACTTTTGGCTACGAATCCGGGCAAAAAGACCTCATTAAAGCAGGCACCCACGTGGGCATGGCCGCAACCAGCATTTTGGACCCCATGACGGATTTGTACCGGTTTTCGGGCAATAAAAAATACCTGGACTTCTGCTTTTACATCATCAAAAGTTTCAACCAACCGAATGGCCCCCGCATCATTTCCACGCTTGACTCCCTGGGCAGAGTAGACAAAACCGCCAACGCCAAAGCCTATGAGATGCTCTCCAATTTGGTCGGCCTGGTAAAATTGTACCGCATCACTGGCGATCAACTATACCTGAAACCCGTGTTGACCGCCTGGAAGGACATTGTCAACAGCCGCTTGTACATTACCGGGACGGCCAGTTCCCATGAGCATTTTCAGGATGACCATCTTTTGCCAGCCAGTAACAAAGACAACATGGGGGAAGGCTGTGTTACCACCACCTGGATTCAATTGAATTTTCAGTTGTGCAGCATCTTTGGAGAAATGAAATATGTGGATGAATTGGAACGCTCGGTGTACAACCACCTCATCGGTGCCGAAAATCCACAAACGGGCTGTGTCAGTTATTACACCCCGCTCAATGGCCAAAAGCCTTATGGTTGTGCCATTACTTGTTGCATGTCCAGCATTCCTCGGGGCATCGCGATGGTTCCACTTTTTGCCAATGGTAAAATCAAGGGCAACCCAAGCTTTCTTTTTTATCAACCCGGTACCTACAAAACGACGGTGGGCAATACCAAAAATACCGTTGAATTTAAAACCGATACCCGTTTCCCCAGCAACGGCAAGGTCATGATCACGGTTAATCCGCTCCAGGCAGCCACCTTTAAAGTGACCTTCCGCAAGCCTTATTGGGCCGAGGATTTCAGCATTTCAGTAAACAATGTCAAACAAAGCATCGGTACTGCCGAGCTTGTCACCATTGAACGGCTTTGGAAAAAAGGCGACCTCATCAGCATCAATTTCAATCTTCCGGTAAAAATACTGGATGGAAACAAGAGTTATGCCGGGCAAATCGCGCTGCAAAGGGGCCCACAGGTGCTGGTTTTTGACCAAATTTTGAACAAAAAAAGCGCCGGAGAGCTGACCCTGACTGGAAATACAATTCAACTGGAAGAAGCCCCTACCCTACTGCCCCAAAATTGGGTTGGCACCCAGGCTTACCAGGTTAAAGCCACGGCAAATGGAGTACTTGAAAAATTGATTTTGGTGCCTTACGCCGATGCTGGACAAACCGGAGGCACCATTTCGACCTGGCTCAGCAAGCAGAATTAGTAAAAGTCTCAATCATGAATCACATGCACCTTTTCAAAGAAACGCTTTTGATCATAGCTTTTTTCCTGATTACCCTACTGGGCCATGGTCAAACCATTGTCGCGACCGATTTCAACCGCGAACAACCCTGGTTCAAAGATTACCGCCCCGAGGAAAAATGGAATGATCTTTCGGCAAGTGCCAGCCATTCGACGCTGGTGGCAAAGGCTACCTGGGGCAAATATGGGATGATCGACGTGGCGAACACCACCATCGCCTCGGATGGATTACAGTTGTTGGTTGAAAACACGGGGTCGCTAAAAGAATGGTCGGCCACCCTGCACTCGGGACTACTTCCTGCCAAAAACAGCGAAACCAACCTGGGAAAACTCACCCTCAGTTTTGATCATTCCGTTGCTTCACTGCGTCCCATTGTGTTGCGAATAGAATCCTTCGGCCCCAATAAAAAACGTACGGGTGGTCTGGAAACAAGAGTTTACCCGGCAACCAGCCGACATTTTTTACGTGCTGCTTTTGAACTGTCGAGCATGCAAACCTTCGGAGACGGTAAATTCAACCCCAAAGATCCTTTTGTGCAGGTGAGTTTTACCATTGCCGGATTGCCCAGGGATGAAGTTTCCAGCACGAAATACGAACTCCAGATTGACAATTTTTCGTACCGTACCCCGGCCTATTATGTCAGCCCTGCGGGCAAAGATGGCAATGATGGCCGTACCGAAAATACCGCTTTTGCCAGTCCCCAGGCAGCTTTGAACCTTGCTCAGCCGGGCGACATCATTTTGCTAATGAATGGCAACTACAAGGCTGACGACAAAACCCAACTATCTGCTGTAGCCAATTTTGTACGCGCGGGAAGCCCATCCGCCTGGATTACTTTGAAGAATTACCCTGGTCATCAGCCAGTCATTTTGTGTCAGGGCAAAGACGGCGTGCGCATCGCCCAGGGTACCGCACGCACGGCAACCCTTGCTCCGGTTTTGGCTTACCTCGAAGTACGTGGTTTGCACTTCAAGGGCAACAGTGCAGAACTGCTCAAACAAAATTCCCCGGAATTGGGCACTTCTACACCGGCAACCGAAACCACTGGCGTGTACATCGATGGAAGTTTTTCTCCAGTCAGGATGTACCACCACATTCGGGTAGCCGATTGTATCGCGGAGTATTGTGGTGCCGATGGCATTTACGGCGATTATACCGATTGGCTGACCCTTGAAAACAACATCTTGAGGTACAACTGTTTTACCTCGGTTCATTGGGCCATGTCTGGGTTTTCCTTGA
>Ga0116157_10002686_pt1 | contig 17299 bp, 15 predicted proteins | sample AD_UKC048_MetaG_FD_89882 | JGI IMG/M metagenome (GOLD analysis project Ga0116157, IMG submission 89882) | Active sludge microbial communities of municipal wastewater-treating anaerobic digesters from USA - AD_UKC048_MetaG | ecosystem: Engineered > Bioreactor > Anaerobic > Digestate | place: USA...
ATATGTAGGCAGTACTAATACTTCCCAAACCTGCGCTGATTTAAACGCGAGCAGCTCAACCAATCGCTATTTTGGTGCCTGCAAGACAGGAGGTTATGGCTATGTGTGTTTTGATAAACACAGTGGCGAGTATATGGGGTGTAGTAAAACCCTAGGGGAGGGTTGCACTGTCAATAATGCTCAGGCTATTCATAATATCTCTTGCGCTGTGTCTTCACCACCTGATTCCACTCCCCGCATCTCCTACTGGCCAGGTAAGGTCAACCAACACACTGAAAATGGTGTTTGGAAAACAGATCCCGATGGCGTTTCTGGCTCCTATACTTCTTGGACTATCGCCAATATCTTAACTTATTGTAAAAAATGGTATCCCAATACCACCAGTGTTGAAGCTGACGGCACCATCTCTACTATTGACTGGAAAGCGGCTGGCAATACTGGTAGCTATAGTTCTATCAGGCCGGTTTATAAGTGTGTGCAACCGACCAATAAAGCTGATCTAAAAATTACTGATTTATTTTTAGAAGATGGTCTGGTCAAAGCTAATTATTGTAATGTTGGCAATTATCAACCATTAATTAGTGGTTCCCCAGCCACTTTCTATATCAAACTCTCGGCCAATGGCGCTGTCCACACTGGCACGTCAAATAACTCAAACCATGTTTTCTCTGTCCCCGCTCCGGGTGAGTGTCAAAAAACAGACGGGATTCCCGCCAGCTATTTTAACTTTGTTGGCGGCCGGAGCTATCTAGTTGAGGCCAATATTGATTGGGAAAACCGAGTGGCTGAGTCTAATGAAAACAATAATATTTTTAGTAAAGTTGTTACCCCAGAGTCGATCCCTGTTTCTGGTCTATCTCTCGTCAAAAACAGTGCCTATGGCAACCAAAATTTTGTTCCACCGGCCACCCAAGCCAAAGTTGCTTCGTTTATCGTATCAGCCGGAGCCAATAGTGGAGTCGATATTGACACCATCAATATTTCTCAAGCCACCTCGGGTGTCATGCAGAACATGAAACTTATGACCGGCTCTACACAAAGCGGCGCAACCAAGGTCACTTTGACTTCTAGCAATACCACCGAAAATGTCTTCACGATTTCCAATTTAAATTTGGCCGCTGGCGAGTCAAAAATAGTTGATGTTTACGCAGATATCAAAGCGAATCCGGACTCGTCTTCGTTCACTCTAGCGATAAATGCTTTGGGCACCAATAGCCAAGGGGTTGCAGTTAGCACGACCGATCAAGCCATGCAGACCATAAGATTGGTCAATGGGTCTTTGAGCGCTTCGGCCGACAGTAGCCAGCCCGTTTCGGGACTTGTCGTTGCCGGTACCACTGCCAAAATGAATGCTATTAAATTTACGGCTACCAATGAGGCGTTTACCATTACCAAACTGAGAATATCCGAAAGTAACCCCGAAAACCTTGATTCCATTGCCAAGGTGATTCTGGAGTACAAAGACAAGGGCGGCAATACAAATATCAAAGAAGCTTATTTGAATAATGATAATGTAGTCGATTTTACCGGCTTAAATATGTATGTACCCAAAGATGGTTCGGCCATCTTGACTGTCAAAGCCGAGATCCCGACCATCGCTTCTGGCGCTGATTCTGGCGATACCCCAGGCCTAGATTTTAGCTCCGTCAATTTTTCCGCCCTGGGTGAATCATCTAACGTCGCAAAAATCAGCGGCTTATCTAATGTTATGGGTAATGATATGGTGGTCAGAAAAAGCATTCCCACCATTACCACGCAAAGCTTGCCCACCACTATTTTAAGCAATGGAACACAGATTTTATACAAATTCAGAGTATTAGTCGACCCCGCTGGCGATATTGCCTGGCAGAAAATTAGTCTCCAACTAAAAACAGATGGTGCCGTAGGCATAGCTGGGGGCTCTCTATATAGTGAAACTGACCAATCCACAAAGTTAGGAACAGGAACGATTGACGATGCCTTAATTATGGAATTCTCATTGCCTACAGCCGAGATCGTCGCCGCGGGGAGTATGAAAACATATGTTATAAAAGCCACGGTTACTAATGCAACCAATAGCATGGTCAGTCTCACATCTTTGGGCGATGGAGGTTCTGGGACAATGGTGCCTGATTCCGTAGCGGATATTTCTGATCATAGCAATTTTATCTGGTCAGATATGTCAAAGGTTCCCGCCTTGACATCCTTGACCGACAACGTTTGGTTGGATGGATCTCTGGTCAAGACTTTTGGCGATAGCGCTGTTTTGATCAGCACTTCTTATGCCGCTCCAGTCGCCCTATCCAAGGCCGAGTCGGTCATAGGCACCGAAGATTCCGCACCGTCCACGGTAATGAACATCGGCCAACGTCTATCCGGTCGTCTGCTTCTGGCCGTCGAAGATCGCGGGCGCATCTTTTATGTCTATCCGGTTGATTACAAAAAATACGAAGTAACTTTTGGCAATATTACCGAGCTTTTTGAATCACTCGCTCTGGGTATCAGCAATAGTGATTTGGACAAAATTCTTATTAACCCCGATTCTGTGAGTGCCGACAAGGATAGTGACGGTGATGGGTTCAACGATAAATCAGAGGTTGCTAATGGCTACAACCCCTATCTAGCTTCTGACCCTGCTAACCGCGGTAATGACAAGGTTGTTGTTGATAATGACCTAGCCAATCGTTTGATCGGCCGTTTATTACTCCAAGTTGAAGACCGTGGCCGTATCTGGTATGTGGATCAGGCCGCCAAGCGCTGGGAAGTCACCTGGGAGAACGTTATGAATCTCTTTACCTCGCTATCCCTTGGTATTAGCAATGAAGATTTGGCAAAAATGGAAAATGGAAACTAATAATTACCTTTAGTTCAAAAAACGCCGTTTAGAAAACGGCGTTTTTTTATTGTTGATAATTGGTTATTCCGACAGTTCACTTGTAATGCTTTGGAAAAATTCCTTATCCTTTTTGTGCGTTAATAATTTTGTCACCTTGTCTTTTTCTAGCCAGCGCGCTTCTGGGTTGGCCCGGTCAAGAGGGGAGAGGTCTGTCTGTCTGGTTTTAAATAGGTAAATATGGATTATCTTGGTTTCGCTCAGATCATCACCACCGTCAAGCCCTATTTTACAGCGCTCATAAGTACCTAGTTTTTTGATCATTTGTAGATTTTCCGGTTTGATGCCTGTCTCTTCGTAAATTTCTCTTTTGGCCGCGGTAATTTCATCTTCATTTTGCTCAATATATCCTTTGGGCAAAGACCAGGAATTACCATCTTGGTTCACCACCACGATTTTATTATCCGGCCCGAGCACCACGCCGCCGGCCGATTCGGTTGCTTTCATAAATTTTTTCTTAATATTCCTTTAGCTTTCAGTAAAAAATCAAAATCCCTTCTCCACATAAACTGGCCAAAGTAGCCAGTCGGTTTGTCCGACTCAAATAATTTTATTGCCTCATCCCAGTCTACCCAGACTTGCTGGAACCCTTCGCTCTTTTACTCTTTTGTGAATTCCGGTAGGCCTTTTTCTCCCTCCACGCGCGCCCAATAAGCATAAGACAATTGTAGTTCCCCGATTTGATTTTTATATTCAATAATCAAGCCCACTTCTCCCATTATTTTTGAATCACAGCCGGTTTCTTCTTTTATTTCTCTTTTCAATGCCATTTCAATATCTTCCCACTCTTCTATTTTACCCCCGGGAATTTTATGATGTTGCCCTTTGTCATTCCAAACGATAGCCACCTTATTGTCCTGATCCAAAACTACCGCTCGAGCCGCCCGGCGGACTTTGTATTTGATGGTTTGGCTAATTTTTTCTTCGCTGATCCCCAGATCTTTTTCCGTATATTCTTTTAATAATTCCATAAACTAAATTAAATTCCAAGAAATAAGACGCAATTTCCAAATAAATTACAAACTACAAATTCCAAACTTTGTATTTTGGAATTTAAATATTGGAATTTGAGATTTATTTTGAGCTTGTATCATGGGATTTGTAGCTTGCCATTTATGCCATTGACCGCAGTTGTTTGATCCTTTCCTCTACCGGCGGGTGAGTGGAGAACATCTTTTTAAATCCGCTCGTCGCTTTGGCTCCAAACGGACTGGCTATATAAAGGTGTGCTGTGGCCGTATTGGCTTTGATTAGCGGGGTAGAATTACTGCTTATTTTTTCTAGGGCCTTAGCCAAACCCTCGGGATATCTAGTCAGAAGCGCGCCATCAGCATCCGCCAAAAATTCTCTTTTTCTGGAAATAGCCAGTTGGATCAATTGCGCGATAATAGGGGAGAGGACTATCAAAACCACTCCTATCACCATCAAAATAGCCCCGGCCCCGCCACTATTATTGGAAGAATCTCTTTTGCGCCAGCTTGACCTGAGAAAATAATCGCTTAAAATAGAAATTGCTCCGACCAAAACCACCACCACCATCATCAGCCGGATGTCGTAATTTTTTATATGTGACAATTCATGGGCGATTACTCCTTCCAGTTCCTCGTTTTTTAAACCCTCAATTATCCCGCTAGTCAAAGCAATCGAGGCATGCTCTGGGTCTCGGCCCGTGGCAAAGGCATTCATACCAGGATCCGAAATAATATAGACTTTCGGCATCGGCGTACCCGCGGTGATACAGAGATTTTCTACTAGCCGGTAAATATAGGCGTTGTCGTTGACCGTGATCGGCCCCCTGGCTCCAGCCGTAGTCAGACTGATTTTATCGCCCGCGAAATAACTTACCAAAGTCATTAGGAGAGATATTGCCACTGCCAAGACCAGCGGCCCATAGCCATAGTCCGGATAGATTTTTCCTATTATCCAGCCCAAAAACATGATGAACGCCAAAAACAGCGTCATTAAAATTAAGGTTTTTCTTTTGTTGGAGTCAATTTGCTGGTACATAAAAGAATTAAAGCATTAAATCATTAAAACATTAAAACAAAAAACAATAAATTTACTTATTAAGCAACTGGTCGATTATATTTTCTGAATCTTCTTTTCTCCCCAAACCTCTATCCACTTCGTTTCTTTATCGTCACGATTTAGATAGTCAGGAACGAATTTTGATTTTATAATCCTAAAACCAGCCTTTCTTATATAATTTTCTATCTCACTTTTCAAAAAATATACGAATAATCGCTCTTTATGGTCTGAAAGTTTTTCTTGCTTGTTTTTTGTCCCAACGCCTCGCTTGACTGACACCATCAATCTACCGCCGGGTTTCAATACCCAGTAAAATCATCTCAATGTTTTTGGTATATCCTTTTTGTTGATGTGTAATAAAACACCCAGAGCCCAGACAGCGTCAAAATAAGCGCTTGGGAATTTTAATTGTTTGGCGTTCATTTTGAAAAATTTGGCCCGAGAGTATTTCTTTTTACACTCTTTTAGAAAAATATCTACTAAATCAATACCCACAACCTCAAACTTCCGTTTCATAAATTCACCCACGTCTCTTCCGCCAGCGCACCCTATATCTAATATTCTTCAGCCTTTTATTAGCGGTGAAGTAAACAGGTCATAATCTATTACCTTTGCTTTTTCTATTCTCTGGATGTATTTCTTCCCGAGTTGCTCGCATATCTTTATAGTTGGCAGAAAATTTTTATCTACCAAATCTGTCATATGATTTACTAATTGAATAACCCGCGATACCCCTCTGACTCGTTCGCACTCGCCACCTCCCCTACATAGGGGAGGACGCTCTCGCGCCGAATTGGGGCTTAATCAAAAAATTGAAAATTCAGTCATTGAAAATTCATTGAAAATTGAAAATTGGAAATTATCTAAAATTTTACCTCTACATTCTCCCGCTCCTTGGCATCGGCCACTTCAAAAAACTCATATTTGCTGAAGTGTAACATGCCGGCCACCATGTTGTTCGGGAAGACTTGAATCTTGGTGTTGAAGTCGCGCACATTGCCATTATAAAATCTTCTGGACGCTTGGATCTTATTCTCCGTATCCGCGAGCTCATCCTGTAGTTTGGCAAAATTTTCCGAAGCCTTGAGCTGTGGATAATTTTCCGCTACGGCGAACAAACTCTTCATCGTATCCATAAGCGCGTTTTCGGCCTTGGCCTTATCTGCCATAGTTTTGGCACCCATGGCCGCCGCTCTGGCCTCGGTTACTTGGGCAAAAACACCTTTTTCATGTTCCGCGTAACCTTTAACTGTTTCCACTAAGTTGGGGATCAAGTCGTGTCTTCTTTTGAGTTGCACATCTATATCAGAAGCCGCCTCATCCGTGCGAACTTTTAGTTTAATTAGGCCATTATAGACCGCAATTAACCACAGAACCAACACGACAGCGATTGCTAAAACCGCGTAAAGTATTGTCATATATCCTTTTTTATTTAACCAAATATTTTTTAAAAATAAATTGGTCAAATTAATTAATTAGTTATTGTCAATTTCTCCCTTTGGTTACTTTAAATGTACCGCTTTTAACCCGCAAAGTCAATTTGTGGATTAGCTGAATCTATAAATAATATCCACACGTTGGTTCTTGTAGGAAAAAATTATTTTTTGTGTTATAATAAAATTGTTAATTTGGCGGCACGAGATTACTGACCCGCTTTTTTATCTCAATCTTCAACTTTATTTTTTATGGATATTTTTTCTTCAAAGAAAAGTTATTTGGGTGTTGATCTGGGAGCCTCCGCGGTAAAAATAGTAGAATTACAGGACAAGGCTGGCCGGGCGGTTCTCCTGACTTATGGCTATGTGGAACAGCAAACGGATATTATTCGTTCATCATCTCGGGAAATGGAGGAGCAGATCGTTAATATTATCAAAGATATTCATAAAAAAAGCCGCATGACTTCCAAGAGCGTAGTTGCCGCCCTGCCCAGCTTTTCTGTTTTTAGCTCTATCATAAGTTTGCCGGCCATGAAGAAGAAAGATCTGGCCAAAGCGATTCAATGGGAGGCTAAAAAATTTATCCCCTTGCCCATAGAAGAAATGACCCTTGATTGGAAGATTGTCCCACCCAAACCGGTTATCAAGCCTTTGCCGGTAGGCATCAAAAAACCTTACGAGGGGCAGAATAGCGCCCCTCCCAACGAAGCCAAGACCTCTTTTTTGGGCCAATTATTGGGTGATAAAAAAAAGCCGGTTGACTTGCCTTCGTCCTCATCACTCAAAGACAATATCAAAGTGCTTTTAACAGCCGCACCCAAAAAAATAGTTGAACGCTACATCCGTATTTTTCGTTCTGCAGGATTAGAGTTAGCTAGCCTGGAAACGGAAGCTTTTGCCCTAGAGCGTTCTTTGGCTGGCAACGACCCGACCCCTATTATGATCATAGATATTGGGGCGATTACCTCCGATGTTTCTATCGTGGAAAATAGTATTCCTATTCTGACCAGAAGTATTGACGTTGGCGGTACGAGTATTACCAAAGCCATTATGACCAGTCTCAACGTTGATCTGGGTCGAGCTGAACAATTCAAGCGCGATATTGGTTTTTCTTCGCTCGGTCCAGGTGATTTGCCAGACATTATTAAATCAGCCATCAACCCAATTGTTAATGAGGTTAAGTATTCGCTGGATATTTATTTGGCTCAAGCTGGGAGCCATAAAATTGAAAAAATAATTTTAACTGGCGGCAGTGCCTTTTTGCCCGAACTGGTCAATTATCTGTCCAAGATTCTGGACATCAAAGTTATTATTGGTGATCCCTGGGATCGGATCGTTTATCCTTTAGAATTAAAACCCGTCCTCGCAGATCTCGGTCCGCGCTTGTCTGTGGCCGTTGGTTTGGCCATGAGAGAGATCTAGCTGTTAATTTTTCTTCTAAAAAATTATGTTTGATCATAAAAACAATAATCAAGAATTTGACGATAGCAAGATCAACCTTTTACCCAAAAAAGCTAACCAAGAAAAAGCCAAAGAGGTAAAAGCCGCCAAGCAAGAACCCCTGCCCGTTCACGAACCGGCCAAGGATAATTTTTCCCAATCCCGCAATCCCAAACTGGTTGCTCCTGAGCCAGTCCGCTCTGGTCAGCCCAAACCATCATTTTTTGGCAAGTTTAGAGGTCTTTTAGGTTTTTCAAATCAGCCATCTGTGCCGCCCATCTTAAATATCAGCGCCAATCAACCAGCTAAACTAGTTAAAAAAGAGATTCCTGCTCCGTCTGCTCCGACTGAGTATGTTCCGCCCGTTTCCCTTGCCCCAAAACCAGCATCCCCAGTTGACCGGAAGGTGCCGCCAGTCAGCGATTCCAAAAATGATTTAGAAGTAAATCTTTTGCCCAAAACCAAAAAACATCTGACTGACAGCCAAATTATTTTCAGTTACTTTTTTATTTTCATCATTTGCCTCTTAGTTATTTTTACTCCTTATATTTATTACAAAGGCAAAAATAAGGGTTATATAAATGACAATGAGATTCTGAAAAATCAGCTGTCTTTGATTGATAGTCGGCTTCAAGATATGCAGGGCCGGATTCAGGATTATGGTCAATTTTCTCTCCAGCTCAAGAATCTCGCTCAGGTTTTGAATTCTCATATTTATTGGAGTCTGTTCTTTCCCACCCTGGAACAACATACCGTAGGTGATGTTTATTTTACTTCCTTGTCTCTTGGTGAGGATCGCAAGGTTGGCCTCGAAGGATCCGGCCTCAATCTTCGTTCTCTGGCCGAGCAACTTATTGTGATGGAGCAGAGCAAAACTTACACCAATTTCAAGCTTCAATCATTGAGTTTTGTTGAGCCCAAGGAACCCAATTCCCCAACAATCAAATTCTCCATCAGTTTTACCGCGCCGGAATCAGTCAGTCTTTCCAATGGGACAACCGCTGACCACGCTGAACAATCCTTATAAAGATTAAACTATGAATCCAGCCAACACCCAAAAGCCAGCCCAGTTTTATATAAGAAATTTTAAATTTCTTGTCCTTTTGCTTTTTGTAGTACTTCTTGCGCCAGGCTACTTTTTATTTATCAGTCCGGAAAGGCAGAGCCACCAAATCAACAAAGAACTCCTTATCAGCCAAGAACGCGAATTGGAACAAAAAAAATCCCAACTCCTAGAACTCAAAAAGACCCTTATGAATTATGAAAGTATTAGCGAGATTGACCGCACCAAGGTAAAAGAAATTTTGCCCTATGGCCCGAGCGAGCCGGATTTATATATTAATATTGCCAGTTTAGTGGAAGCAAGCGGAGCCGTTATGGAAACTATCAATATTGAACTTAATGAGGGGCCTAGTGGCGCTCAAAGCGAAGAAGTATTAATTGAAAATAAAAAAAATATCCTTGCCACCGGCCAAATCAAAACCGCTCGCATCAGGTTGGGTATTGCCAATACCAGCTACGCGAAGATGAAGTATCTTTTTGATTTAATTGAAAACAACGTTCGTCTTTTAGATATCAAATCCTTTAACTTCAACCCCTCGGAGGGCACTTTAGACTTAACGATGGTCGCTTATTATCTGAGATAATTTTATGATTGTTGCCAAACAAAAATTAACCAAAAAGAAAATCATTACCTACGTAGCTGTCATCGGCCTGCTCGTTGTTGCCAATGCCGCTATCTATCTATTCAATTCTCGCACCACTATGGTGGACGATGGTTATTTGGAGGATTTGAATAATATTTCCACCGAAGCCCAAAATACCCAACCCGCAACAGTTGCCAGTCACGGCAATCAGTCAGTTCTTGATAATAAAATTTTTAACACCTTGAAAAAGATTGGCAACTGGCCAGTTATCCCGCAAAATGTTGGTAAATCAGATCCTTTCGCACCCTTCTTCTCTTCCCAGTAATTTTTTCTTTATTTCTTTATGAAAAAAACCGAAGACCTCAAAGACAAAATACTGGCTTACTTTTTGGCACAAAAGAAGATTGACGCCCACGAAGCCGAACAGCTGAAGCTGGAAAACACCTTGGCCAATCTGGAGCAGGGTCTTTTAAAAAATAAAAATATTACCGATGAGGATCTCGCCATGGCCAAGGCTGATATTTTTAGTTTGCCATACGCGCGTTTGGGTGAGGAACGTATTCCCAATGCTATTTTAAACATTTTCCCCAAGGATTTGGCTGAGAATTATCAAATGGTGGTTTTCGCCAAAGACGACGACCAGCTCAAAGTCGCCTTGGTTGATCCGCTTAGTCTCAAGGCCCGAGAGGCCGCTGATTTCATTGCCCATGGTAAAAATTATCGGGTTAATTACTATATCAGCTCCTTGACCGGCTTTAGTCGGGTTTTGCAGCAATATGGCAACCTTAAAACAGAAGTCACCGAGGCCTTGAAGATCGCTGAAAATAAATTTGACCTTAACTCCGAAGATCCCTCGGAAGACAAAATGGATAAAATTATCAAAGCGGCCCCGATTTCCAAAATGGTTTCTGTTATTTTGAAACACGCAGTAGAATTACGGGCTTCCGACGTTCACATTGAGCCGACCACTGGCGAAACGCGCGTGCGCTACCGTATTGACGGTCTCCTACAGACTTCTTTATCTTTGCCCAAATACGTTCACGCCGCTATTATTTCGCGCATTAAAGTCATGGCTAATTTGAAAATTGACGAGACGCGTGTTCCCCAGGATGGCCGCATTCGTTTGAATATTAATAATAAAAATATAGATTTTCGTATCTCTACCCTGCCGCTTTATAGTCAGGAAAAAGTAGTGATGAGGATCCTTGATACCTCCAAGGGCGTTTCTACCTGGGAGGATTTGGGTTTTGAGGGTAAAAACTTGGAACTCATGTATGAAAATATCGCCAAACCGCATGGTATGTTTCTGGTTACTGGCCCGACTGGCTCCGGTAAATCTACCACTCTTTATGCCGCTCTTAATCTTTTGAATAAAGAAGAAGTCAATATCGTCACCTTGGAAGATCCAGTGGAATATTATCTTACTGGCGTCAATCAGGCACAGGTCCGACCGGAAGTAAAATTCACCTTTGCTTCTGGTCTGCGCTCTATTCTTCGTCAGGATCCCGATATTATTATGGTAGGTGAAATCCGCGACGTCGAGACAGCCGAACTGGCCATTCACGCCAGTTTGACCGGTCACTTTGTACTCTCTACCTTGCACACCAATGACGCTTTTGGCGCCATTCCTCGCCTGATGGATATGAAAATAGAGCCTTTTTTGCTCGCCTCTACCTTGAATGTTATCATCGCTCAGAGATTGGTACGCACCATTTGCCCTGATTGTAAGGAAACTATTCCCATGCCCAATACTTTATTCAGCCAGGTCAAGAAAGTTTTTGACTCTTTGCCCAAACAAAGTATTCCCAAGGGTTTGAGCCTTGATAATTTGAAAGAGATTTATCACGGCAAGGGTTGCCCTCGTTGTGACCACACGGGTTATAAAGGCCGCATGGCCATTGTGGAAGTATTAAATGTTAGTGAAGAAATAAAAAATATTATTTATTCTGGTCTAAATTTGAGCAAGATTAATGAAATATTCTCCCAACAAGGCATGTTAACTTTAAAGCAAGACGGTCTTATCAAAGCTCTTGAAGGGCGCACTACCATTGAAGAAGTTTTAGCTGTCACCAAAGAATAATTTTTTCTAATGCTGTTTTTTATTTGTAAATTTTAAATTAAATCAATATGTCTGTTCAAAACAATCTTTTGCTCAACAAAATGATCACTCGGGTTGTCAAAATGGGAGCCTCTTGCTTGCATCTTTATGTCGGTTCCAAGCCGGTTGTGCGGGTTGACCAAAGGCTTGTCCCGCTTGATGACGAAGGGGTTGTTGCCCAGGATTTTTTAGAGGACGTCTTGCGGTTTATTTTAAGCCAAGAGCAACAGGATTTTTTTAACCGAGAAAAGTCATTGGTTGTCACTCACACCTTTGAAGGAGATATTCGCTTCAAGGTTCATCTCTCTTATCAGCGGCATACTCTTTCTTTGCTCTTTTCTTATATTCCCAATATTATTAGCGACCCAGAGACACTTGGCCTCTCTCGGGAGTTTATTGACCTTATCAACCGCAAAAACGGTCTTATTGTTGTTGCTGGCTATCATGGTTCGGGGCGGACCTCCACGGTTGTTTCCCTTTTGAGCTATCTCAATAAAACATCTTCCAAATACATCTTGACCTTGGAACGCCCTATTGAATATGTTCTCACTTCGGAAAAAAGTATCATCGAACAACGGGAAATCGGCCACGATAGCGACAGTTTTCTGTCCGCCTTGAAATTTTCCAAAGAGGGCGACGTTGATGTCATTTCTCTGTCTGAAGTTGAAAATATTGAAGTCCTGGAAAGTATTTTTGATTTGATTGAAAGCGGTCGTTTGGTTATTGTGATCACTGAAGCTGAATCGGTTTCCGATGTCTTGGCCAAACTGGTTAAGCTGGCCCCGGAAAAAGACAGCGGAAAAATACAAGACACTTTGGCCAAAGTGTTTTTGGGCGCGGTTGTCCAACAGCTTTTGCCTCGTCGTGGCGGGGGAGAGGTTACTGTTATGGAAATATTGATTTCCAATTCCGCGGCCAAAGTTTTAATAAAAGAAGGGCGCTTTGCCCAAGTTACCAGCATTATCCAAACCTCGCGCGATGAAGGTATGCGCAGTCTCGATCAAGCTCTTTTGGAGCTGGTTAAAACCGGTGAGGTCGACTACCGCGATGCCCTGGAAATCGCCATCAATAAAACCGATTTTCAGGTGGCCGCCCAGAAATTTGATATCCCTAAATAATTTTCAACTACTGCTGTTTTATTTATGATATTTCAATATCGAGGTAAAAATAAAAATGGTGAAGACATTGAGGGCTTCATTGAAGCCTCCAACAAAAGTGACGCCGTCGCCACCCTGAGTGAACAGGGCGTAGCCATTCTTTTTCTTGAGGCTCAAGCGCGGAAAAAGATTTTTGAAATAAATCTGCCCTTTCTTAATCGTGTTAAAACCAAAGATCTGGTTCTTTTTTCTCGCCAATTGGCCGTTATGACCACCGCCACCCTGCCGATCGTTCAATCTTTGCGTATTCTGATTGAGCAAACCGACAACCAGAATTTTCAGTCAGTGATCTCCGAAATCGCTGACGATGTTGAGGGCGGTGAGCGCCTTTCTAACGCCCTTGATCGTCACAATAAAATATTTAGCCCCTTTTTTGTCGCTATGGTCCGTTCTGGCGAAACCTCCGGCAGTATTGATCGCGTACTCAACTATTTGGCTGATGAACAAGAAAAAGACTACGCCTTGGTTAGTAAGATAAAGGGCGCCATGATTTATCCGGCTTTTATTTTAGCCGCCCTTGGCGGTGTCGGCGTAGTCATGATGGTTTATGTTGTTCCCAAGATCACCTCTATTTTGCTAGAGACTGGCGGCGAGTTGCCCTTGGCCACCAGAGTTCTAATTGGTACCAGTAATTTTCTGGTTACTTGGTGGTGGGCACTCGCTCTTTTTATTATTAGTGTCGTTTTTGCCCTGCGTTATGTCCTTCGGCAAGAAGGACCGCGTAAGTTTTGGGATCGCCTCAAGCTCAAACTCCCTATTTTTGGTAGCCTCTTTCAACGTATTTATATCGTCCGTTTTGCTAGGAGTATGGGTACCTTGGTTGAGGGCGGCGTCCCCATCACTACCTCTCTGAATATTGTCAGTGATATTGTCGGCAACGCTTATTACAAAGACATTATTGACCGTACGGCGCGCGACGTTCAGGATGGGAATCCTATTGCTAGTCTTTTTTTAAAGTCCAAAGAGATTCCACCCATGATTGCTCATATGCTTTCTGTGGGCGAGAAGACCGGTCGCATCAGTGATGTGCTAAACAAGATGACCGATTTTTATGCTCGGGAGATTGAAGGTTTAGTGGCCAATCTGATTAGTTTGATTGAGCCGATGATTATGGTGGTTATGGGTGTCGGTGTTGGCATCATGGTCGCCGCGGTTATGATGCCTATGTATAATATGTCATCTGGATTCTAGCACCCGGAAGTCAGATTTTTCCTGATTTCTAGTTATTATTTTCTAATTTCCGCCCCCCAATCTTTTTACTTGCTGTTAATAGTCTTTTGTATATTGGTCAAAAAGTGCTATAATAACCTTGTGGATAAATATCAACTTTTTAGTTTTTAGCCATCTATTACAAAATAAAAAGTCAAAGGTCGAAATTACTTTTGTAATATGTAATAAATCTAGCTAGGTTTATTAGTTAGTTAATTTCTTTACAATTATGAAGAATAACAAAAAAGGTTTTACCTTGATTGAGCTCTTGGTGGTTATTGCCATTATCGGTCTTTTGGCCACCCTCTCGGTTGTTGCCTTGAACAATGCCCGTATGAAATCCCGCGATGCCAAGCGTGTTTCCGATATTAAACAAGTTCAAACCGCTTTGGAACTTTATTTCGTTGATCAGAACTCCTATCCGACTGGTTCTGCTACCGTCCTGGGTTCGACAGGAGCTGATACCTTGAGTAGTACCTCCGGTTTTGCTTCCGCGGCCGCTGGTACGACTTACATGGGCCAAGTGCCGGCTGAACCAACTCCAGCCGCTGTTCCGGCTGGTTATGTTTATAGTGCCCTCCCAGCTTCTTGTACTGGCACTGCCTGCACCGGTTACAACCTAGTCTTCGGTCTAGAGGGAGCCACTGGCGGTCTCACTTCTGGTGCTCACACAGCCAATGCTAATGGTATTCAGTAAATACTGTTTTCCAAACCGCTCCGATGTCATTTATCGGAGCGGTTTTTGAATGTGATATTTCGTGCTAACGTAAAGCTATTCGTAGCCAATTAATTTATGAGTAAAAAAACCACAAGCCTCTATTTATTATTGATTATTTTGGTGGCCATGGGTCTGCGTCTTGTCAATCTGGGTACCGAACCATTTTGGGGCGATGAGGCTTTGAGTTTTGATATTGCCAAGCATTATGAAAGTGATGTTCCCGGTCTTTTGGTCTACCTCCAAACAGTAGAAGTTCATCCGCCTTTCTATTATTTGATTCTCAATATGTGGTGTCGGCTTTTTGGTTGGAGCGAACTTGCCTCTCGGTCGCTGTCTCTGCTTTTTGGTCTCGGTATCATACTGCTCGGTTTCTGGTTGTCTATCCTGCTCTTTCGTCGTGAAAAGTTGGCTCTTGCCTGTGCCTTCGTTTTGGCTGTTTTGCCATTTCAAGTTGAGTTCAGCCAAGAAGCCAGACCCTATATAATTTTTTGTTTCTGCGCTGTTTTATCAGCCATTATTTATTGGCGCTATCGAGACAGCAATAAAGTTATTTTGATTCCTCTTTATATTTTAGTTACTCTAGCTGGTCTATTTTTACATTACTCTTATATTTTTTTCGCTGTTTCGCTTGGTTTATATTGGTTGATCGAAATAATTGCCAGGGGGCAAAAATCACAACCTCGCGAATTTTATCTTTGGCTTGGATCTCATCTGTTTATTATCCTGGCTTATTTTTTCCAGGCTGTCAGTCTTTTGTACAAAATGCTTTTGGGCGATTATCTGCTCTTTGATACGCCGCGCACCTTGAGTGCCAACCGGCCAGTAGCATTTTTTGAATCAGTCTTTAACCAGCTGATTTGGTTGAGTAAAAATGAAAATTTACCCCTACTTGAGGTTTTGGCCATTCTTATTTTTAAAGTCGCTTTTTGGGCCGGCTTGGTTTGGCTGATTTTTCGCCATCGGGAAAAATTTTTATCCGAGCTTATTTCCAAGCGTCAACCACTTATTTATCTTCTAACTCTGACCTTTCTGCCAGTTATTTTTTTCGCGCTTTCTCCTTTTAGCGTTGCCTACGCTCCTATTTTTGAGCGCCATGTCATTACCGGCTCGGTCTTTTTGATTATTATTATAATTTATTTAGTTAGTTTTTTGGGTTACAAAAAGGGACTGCTCTTGCTGGTCTTGTTTCTTTTGAGTGTTATGAATCCGCTTATTAGCGTTATTGGTGATGATGCGCTCTGGGACGAATATTTTCGACTCAAATCGATTGGCGAGCAGATCAATATTAATTATCGCCCAGGTGATTTAGTCCTGGTTTCTTCAAGTATCGGTCGCTCTGACGTGAATCATTATTTACGGTCTGGAATTCCTTCTCTTTCTCTTTATCCCTTGGAGATATTAGATTATCACTGGGATTTTTTGAACTCTCGGGAGACCTTGGGCTTGAACGAAAACGAAGCGCAACTTCGATGTCTGCCAAATAATAAAGGAAAAAACTATGAGTCTGTGCGTTTAAAAATGGATTACATCATCAAAAAATATCAACCCCGGAGAATCTGGTTTATTACCGGTAACGATTATAATATGACTAAATGGTTTGAAGAGAACCATTGGCGTCGGGCTATGGATTCTCTGGGCGAGCTGCACCCGCTCAAACTTTATGATAGTTATGTTCCGGGGCGAACCAACTAAATTTTTCTGATCGAAAAATCCTCCCGCACAAGGGAGGATTTTTGATAATTACAGTTTATTACTTAAAAGTAAATTTTTTATTAGCCCAAAATGTCCAGCTCACCCCGAATAAAACCGTGATCATCTTGGCCAAAATATAATATAGTCCCCAGTATTCCACCAACAAGTAAAGTGCAGTCGTATTGATGGTGAGTCCGCCCAAGTGAATGACAAAAAAAGATTGGTATTGTTGCCAGAATGGTTTTTCTATCTTATCAAATACCCACGTTCGGCTGATGGCGAAGTGTGTGATTGAGCCAATTAAAAAAGAAAAAACAGAAGAAAGTAAATACCAGATTCCCGCCCATTCGGTTAAGGTATACAAAATAGCCACATCCACCAAGGTGGCAACGCCGCCGGAAATGGCAAAGCGGATAAATTTTTTATTGAGGAAATAATCAAATATTCTTTTAAGCACAGTGGTTTATTTATGGGTATGAGATTGCTTCGTCGCTCGCCCATTAGGGCATCGCTTCTCGCAATGGCAAAGGGAATTTAGCTATTGGAATTTTCTATACTTTTTTATCCCCATTCTAAACAAAATATATTGCCCCAAATTTTTCAAAATATTCAAGCCGTAAATCGTGCTGCGTTTCAGACTGATCATTGAGGCACCCTTAAAATATCTAGTGCTGATCGGGACTTCTTGAATGCGCAGATTTTTTATTCTGAGCTGGATGATTATTTCTGTATCGAACACAAAATCATCAGAATTTTCCATGAAGTTAACTGTTTCCAGGGCGTGGCGGCCGTAAGCGCGAAAACCGGAATGATATTCGGTTAATCGTAGCCCCAAAATCAAATTTTCCAATTTAGTCAAAAATATGTTAGCCAGGTATTTCCAGCTCGGCATGCCACCGGTTAGTGCTCCGCCCGGCCGCATCATGCGCGACCCGAAAACCGCGTCGGCATCATCCCGGATCAGGGGCATGAGCAAGTCGGGCACCAGTCGTGGGTCATATTG
>Ga0116157_10002689_pt1 | contig 17285 bp, 14 predicted proteins | sample AD_UKC048_MetaG_FD_89882 | JGI IMG/M metagenome (GOLD analysis project Ga0116157, IMG submission 89882) | Active sludge microbial communities of municipal wastewater-treating anaerobic digesters from USA - AD_UKC048_MetaG | ecosystem: Engineered > Bioreactor > Anaerobic > Digestate | place: USA...
ACCAATGAGAATGAAGAAATGAAAAACGGAGTGGGCATATTGAATTTTTCTTCCAATACCATAAATAACCGCTCCTAGAGTATAAGCGATTCCCGAAGATAACAGGAGATAAAAACCAGTTTGTCCCAAAGCATTCCAAAGTGGTACGAATGCCACCATAATGCACCAACCAGCCACAATATAACAGGTCATGCTTAACCAACCGAATTTTTTTAGATTGATTGAATTAAAGACTGTTCCAATAATGCAAAATATCCACACAAAGGCAAAAATTAGAAAAGCGATGGTTGAGGTTCCCCAACCAAAGACATTTATCGGTCTTAAAGCGACAAGGGTGAATGGAGTATAGCTTCCAGCTACCAGTAAGAAAATCATGTTGTGATCCATAATTCGCAAAACCTTTTTCCCCTTGTTTCGGGCTAGAGAGTGATAAAGACACGACATCGTAAATAAAATAATCAAAGATATTCCATACACTAATACCGCACCTAATCGCCATGGATCATTCATCGGGACAACTTTAATTAAGCAGAGGATTAAACCAATAATGCTTAAAAGAGCTCCTATTCCATGTGAGATTGAGGAGATCAATTCTTCCCTTAATGAGTAATGTGGTAACTTCAAATCTTTTAATTTCATGCCCATATATTAAGGCATAAAAAAATATTTGTTTCTCTATTGTTAAAAAGGAAAATTCTACTCCTCTATTTCGAAAAGTAGAATAGTATTCTCTTTAGATAGAATCACTTTATTTTGATTCTTCTTACTGGGCGATATAAAAGAATTAATGAGTTAATAACCATTAAAACAGTTAGGCCTGTATCCGCTAAAACAGCGACAAACATCGGCAAGCTCACACCAAGCATAACAAGTACCATCACTGTGATCTTCACGAACAAGGAAAAGACAATGTTAAATATGGCGGTATTTCTCGCCATCTTGGCAATTTTGTAAGCATCGTAAACTTTAGCAGGATCGTCATTCATGATGACTATATCAGCACTTTCAACAGATGTGTCACTGCCAATACCACCCATCGCAATGCCAATGTCACTTCTTTTAATTGAAGGTGCGTCATTAATGCCGTCTCCAATAAAAGCGACACCTTTTTGATGTTCCATTTCGATTTCTAAAACTTTGGTTTTTCCATCTGGAGAAAGTTCGCTGACATAACGATCAATGCCGAGGGTTTGGCATAAGCTCTTAGCGTTTTCTTCTTTATCGCCAGTTAATAAAAGAATTTCAATATTTTCCTTATGGAGCAAATCCACCATTGGTTGAGCATCTTCTTTGAGCTCATCAGCAAGAAGAACATATCCAAGATATTCGCCATTCTTAGCGACGAAAACCGGAGTGCCGATTTCTACGACGTCGGGAGTTTCAATTCCATGATTAGCAAAATATAATTTCGAACCTGCAATTATGTTATTTTTTCGATAGGTTGTTTCAGTTCCTAAGCCAGAAATTTCTTTATAATCCTTTTGTTCTGCCGCTAATTTGCGAAAATTATGTCCGTGGCAAATGGCTTTTCCTATTGGATGAGTAGACAAACATTCCGCAGCATATAAGGATTCCATAAGCTGACTTTCTTTAATTCCAGTGGCTGGCACAATTGTTTGAATCGAGAACGATCCATGAGTTAATGTTCCGGTTTTATCAGTGACCAAAAGACGCATCTTAACTAAGTCATCAAATCGGTCTGTTCCTTTTACAACAATGCCGTGTTTGCTAGAAAGCCCAATAGCAGAAAAATAGGCTAGTGGCACGCTGATGACAATGGCGCATGGGCAAGCAATAACCAATATTTCGAGGCCCTCGTAAGTGACATTTTGCCATTGTCTGGTCACTAATCCAGCAATCAAAATGTACATTAAAGAAATAAATACAATTAATGGAGTATACCAACGAGCAAACTTCGTGATAAATTTGGCGGCTTTGGTTTTTCTTTCTCCACTCGTGGAGATTAAATTCATAATCTTTGCGACAGTCGAATCAACATAGACTTTTTCCACCACCATGGTCAGCGTTCCACTTTTAAGAATGCATCCGCTTAAAGCTTGCTGTCCTTTTTTAACGGGAACAGGAATGTATTCACCAGTGAGAGAGGAGAAATCGAGATAAGCTTCTCCTTCAATGATACGGCCGTCAACAGGAATTGATTCGCCAACTTTAATGAGAATAGTATCTCCAATTTTAAGATCTTCAGGTTTTACCTGATTGATTTCATCTCCCTCAATTTTGTTGGCGTATTCTGCTCTTAAATTAATCGCCGACATCACAGCAAAACGGCTCTTTTTTGTCGCAATCGCTTCTACTACTCGACCAATTTGGAATAAGCCAACAACTATAATAGCTTCAACATGCTCTTCGTGAAGGAAAAAAGGAATCGGCTCTCCGTGTGGTTCGTACTCTAAAGAAGCGAGAATAAAAGCCCCAAAAGCCGCAATCACAATTAATAAATATTCATCGACCGGGTTTTGTTTATGAAAGATTTTATAAATGGGTTTATAGATAATGTCATAAGAGAGGACAAGGACAGCAGATAAGTAAAGACCGAATCTCCACCAATATAGATTATTGCTTGTGATGAAGAAACTACACAACGCTATCACTACTACTGCATAGATAACCCGCGCAATCATAATTAAAGTATGGCGATCAAAAAGTTTCAATTTTTGAGCTTTATAGTCGACATCCTTAATTTCTATTGGATCGCTCTCAACCTCTTTAATAATGTCGAGAAGTTCCTGCTTGGTTAATTCTTTATCTTCAAATGTTATATAAAGATGATTGCCTGCGAAATCGATACGTGCATAGACAATACCAGGATGCTTATTGAGATGAGCTTCTGTCTTTGTCGCGCAGTTCGCACAATCAAAACCAGAAATATCATAGACTTTTTTTATCATTTTTTGTCTTCCTCCACTACATGTTCCATCGCGACATGAATTAATTTTTGAATATGTCCATCTTTTAATCGATAATAAACTTTCAAACCTTCTTTATTACTACTGACTAAACCTTGATCTTTTAAAACTCGGATTTGATGAGAAACCAAGGAAGGCGATGCACCAATTTCTCGAGCAATGTCACCCACACTCTTAGATGGCATGCATACAAGAGTCTGACATTTTCCACAGTGAGCACTCTCGCTACAGGAGCATTGGCTGACGTCCAAAAGAGTCATCATTATTTTGAGGCGAGTGCTGTCAGAAACGATGGAGAATAATTTTTGTATTTTGTTTAAAGTGTTTTTTTTCATAATTAAACAAAACAATTATATGAACCACCATTCATATAGTCAATAGAAAAATTAGCTATTTTAGAGTAAAAAATACCAATCAACGAAGAAATAACTATTTAATGTTAGTTAATAAAATATTAAATATTGAGACTAGATTTTTTTGCCGATAAACATGAAGTGTTCACTCATATGATAATAGTCAGGGTTTTCACAAAGGCGATAAGCATATTCAATAAATTGCTCTCTTGCCGCTTTCGTGGTCTTAAGCATTTCAAATTCATTTGGAGCAAGGATGCTTTCTTGCCCGAAGAAGGTAACATATAACAATTCATCTTTAAAAAGACTAAATAAATCGAAAACATCCTTTTTAGTGGTGAAAAAAGCATAGGTAAAACCCTTGCCACCAAAGCTTTCATTTTTAAAGAAATGCTCGTAGAAAGGGATATCTTCTGTAAGAAAGACTAATCGAGGGTCGTTTTTCATAACAAAAATAAAACCACCAAAGATAGAAATGAAAGATGCAAATAAATGACCGCCTGGTTTTAAAACTCGAATAGCTTCCGAAACAGCCTTCTTTCGATCATCAAGGTTAAGAAGGTGATATAGGGGCCCCATTAAGAAAACTTGATCAAAAGCGCTATCTTGGAATCGGCTTAAATCGCAAGCATCTCCTACTTCGTATTTCATTTTGACGTGATGATTTCTAGCCATCTTCTTTGCGAAAGCGACATTCTCTTTTGACAAGTCAAAAAGAGTAACTTGATGGCCTTTTTTGGCGTAGTGAATAGAATATCTTCCAGGTCCTCCTCCGATATCAAGAATAGAGTCTTCTGGTTTGATGTATCTATCCATCATTCTCGTAGTAATTCTAAATTCAAATGGATGGTCTTTTTTTAGTCGATCCCATTCTTTTCTAGGATTGATATCATAATGTTCAGCAATTTCTTTTTTAAACTCATCCATAATTTTAATTATTGTATCAGCAAATCAAGAAAAAGAGCAATGTTTGACAATTGCTCTTGTTAAATTTATTAAACTAAGTAATCGCGTTGATTATTTAATTACTTTTTTGCACCAGCTTTTTTCATGGCAATGAGGACATTTCATCCATCTCGTCCTACCAGAGTGAGGGGCCAAAAAAACTTGTGAGTAGGTGGGTATGAACCGATGACCACATTTTTGACATTCATAATACCCAGCTTTTTGTTCGATGAGTAAACAAAAGGCTACTGAGGGAATAAATACTAAAAATCCAAAAGCAAGAGATAATATTCCATACAAGTAATAGCCTTTTTCTATCAATAATCCAAAAGGTATAGTCGAGGCTAAGAACACTAAGGTAGCGAATGAACCAATGATAATTTCGGCATCCAATAATCTTTTGTCGCCGGCAATTTTCATCTCTTGTAATTCAATTAGTTTTTGTTCAGCTTTATTCACATAATCTTTGGAGTCGATATGCTCACCATTCAAGAGATCATTAATAGTAATAGATAGAGCGGCACATAGCATAGTCATAATAGAGACATCCGGAAAACCATTCCCGCATTCCCATTTGGAAACGGTCTTAAAACTAATGTTTAATTGTTCTGCCAGTTGCTCTTGGGTGAGACCTTTAGCCTTCCGACAATCTTTGATAAAGCCACCTATTTTCTTTAAATCCATATTAGTTTTCCTTCTTTCGACATCATTCTACGATTGTTTGATAATTAATTACACCCACGAGTCGTAGAGTTAAAGATTTCTACGGAAAGAATAGTTCATAGAGGATTTATATATTATATTTTTAAGCATTTCTGCCGTGTTTTAATCTTTAATGGAGCACGCGACGGGAATCGAACCCGCATATTCAGCTTGGGAAGCTGACGTTCTACCACTGAACTACGCATGCATTGAAATAATTAAAGCACAAAGTGGGGCAAAGAAAAAGTCCCCAAAAGACAACGTAACCAAAGAATATATCGAATGGCTTGCTCCCCTTGTTGGAGAAATGCCCGAATTTATTTCTTTCCTTGATTAGGATTGACAGCATTTTGACTATATTAAAGTGAAGAATTTTTTTGTTTACCGACTTTTGTTAGTTATCAAAATGTAGACATAATGAAAAACTCATTGTAATACAAGACTTGTAACTAATAACTATAAGTAAGTGTTGTAAAAAAGAAAAAACAAAATATCTTTGACTATAATAAAATATAACGGCTAAAAAAATTTTGAAAAACTCGAAAGTTATAATGCAAGAAAACATTTGAAAGACATATAAAACAATAATACATTTTTTGTAACACTAATAAACAACAATCATATAAAACACTAAAACAAAACCGCAACGTTAATTTAACTTTGCGGTTTATTTTTATAAATAATATTTTTTACTTAGCAAACAAAAAAGACAAAATTAGTTTTGATTTTTTTCCAACACGCCTTCAAGTTGATTTTGCGTTCGCAAACTGTTTAGTTCTTTCTTAAACACAACGCCAAAGAATATTACTGTTGTGATAACCGATATCAAGTCGGCGAGCGGTTCTGCTAACAGTACTGCCAACTGTTGATTTTGAGTAAATATTAACGGCATAATATATATTAGCGGTATTAAAATAATAACTTTTCTTAGCAAAGCGATAAACAAAGATTCTTTTGCTTTGCCCAAAGCGACAAACATTTGCTGACAAACAATCTGCGCGCTGAACAATCCTCCGCACGCCAAAAATACCCTTATCATTTTTTCTACGTAAACAATGATTTGTTCACTATCGGTAAACAACTGGGCAAACGTTCGTGGCGTTATCATAATTAGTCCCCAAATAACAAACGAATACGTCATTGCCACCATAAGCAATAATTTGAGCGTTTCTTTCATTCGTTCGGGCAGTTTTGCGCCTTTGTTATAACTCATTATCGGTTGCGCGCCCTGTGATAGCCCTATAAGGGGCAAAATGATGAACTGTGATAAACTCATAAAGATTGTCATTGCTCCCACAGCGGTATCGCCACCGTATTTAAGAAGAGAAATATTAAAGCAAATTCCTAGTATGCTTTCTGTGAAATTCATAATAAAAGGAGCAAGTCCAAGGGATAATGCAGGTAGTATTATGCGCGATTCAAGTTTGAAATTTTTGAGTTTTATTTTCAAAACTGTCTTATTACCAATCAAAAACAGCACAACCCATATCGCCGAAACTGTCTGCGAAATGATGGTAGCAAGCGCCGCCCCTTTGACTCCCATATTAAACACAAAGATAAATAACGGGTCAAGAATAAGATTTAGCACCGCTCCGATAATAACGGTCAACATACTAGTTTTTGCAAAACCTTGCGTTGTGATAAAGCAATTTAGTCCAAGCGTCAAGTGTACCGATAACGCGCCTAACGCGTATATTTTCATATAGTCCCAAGCGTAATCGATAGTAATGTCGCTCGCTCCAAACAGCAATAACAACTCCCTTCCTTTCCACTCGAATATTACTATCATCAGTAGTCCCGAGATAATCAACGCAAGAGCGCAGTTACCCAAAGTTTTTTCAGCAGATTCTTTGTCGCCTTTGCCCAAGAATATCGCCGCTCTTGAAGCGCCACCGACGCTACACAAAGATGAAAAGGACATTACTATTATTAGTACGGACAAACATACGCCTACGCCCGTCAATGCGTCTCCCCCAATAACGGGAATATGCCCTATCATTATTCGGTCTACTTCCATATAAAGCAAATTGACAATTTGCGCAACGATAGTAGGAACGGCTAATTTGAATAGCAGTTTGCTAACTTTTGTATTTTTTAGAAGGTCTAATTTTTCTTCTGTCGCCATATTTTTCTCCAAGTTTATTGCCTAGTAATCAATAAATAAATATTATGAGCAAGTCGATTATCCTTTTAATCGACATTTGTCGCATTTTAGTATATAGGCGAACTATATCATTATATTTTATTTTAGTCAATAGAAAGAACTCGAAAATTTATGCAATCGATAGCGTACGCATTTTTTGTAGTTTAATACGTCTAAAAAAGTATAAACAAAAAGGCCCCGTTATCTTTGATTTTGTAGCATCCACAAAACCTTTTTTACCTTGTAAGATTAAAGCATCGTCATAGATTGTATCTTTAATGTTGTCGTAAATAATTTTTAAGAAGCTTTCGATATCTGACCTATCGATGTTCGTTTCTATTACAGTATCACTTAATGTTTTAACGAATGCAAAGCTTCCACCATAGGCTTGAGAAAGTCTATCATTTTCTTCATTTATTCTTTTTGCTTCTTCAAGAGCTGTTCTTAATTCATCTGATAATTCATCAATTGTTGCATATTCGAACACTTGAAGTTTCTCGAAAATTTTCTTAAGTAATTCTTCGAGCTTTTGAACCTTGATATCTTTCTTGTTTTTATTCTTTTGAACTTCTTTTTGAAGTTCAGTAAGTACATCTTTTACTTTATTGAAGTCCTCATCCTTTAGCATAAATTTGCCTAAGTCAAGAATGGCAATTCTTGTTTTTATAAACTCATAAACCACTTTGATAACTTCTTCATTATTCATGATATCAAGAGTATCGATTACCTTGTTTGATAAATTTATGAATGAAATTCTATCATTAACTGTCTTTAAATATTTATTAACCTTGTCATCATCAATTAATTTAGAGTATTCTTCTGCTCTTGAAAGTTTGAATTCAACAGAGCAGTCTTTAACTCCAGTTAATAACTTTCTAATCTTTATTAATGCTTCCTTATTGAAGTATTGCATCATGTTTACAAATGTTTCAATATTATCAACAGGAATAAACCTTTTCAATTCAGCCAAAAACTTATCAAGTTTTCTCTTGATATCTTCTTTATCAACAACAAGACCTGATAATGATACTTCATCATCGCCATCTTCGTTCATGTCAGCTTCAAGTTCTTTAATATAAGCGTCAAGAGTGCTGTTGTATTCTTTTTCGATGTCAACGAAGTCTACGATATAACCATATTGATAAACTTTTCCTGTAGGACTTTTATATGGTCTATTGACACGAGAAATCGTTTGAAGCAAGCTTTGTGCGTGTGGTCCTCTTAAAAGATACATTTTCTTTAGTCTTTTTACGTCATATCCAGTTGTAAGCATATAATGAACAACTAAAATATCAGGGAATCCACTTTCTCTAAAGTTAATTTGATGTTGTTTATTTAATGCATTTTGAACAGCATTATTTTCACTATCTGACATTACTAGGCCACTTGTAAGTTTGCTATTGTTCTTAAACCATTTATTGATTTTACTTGCTTGGTCGTTAGAACGGCACACGATCATTCCACCGATTGTATTATCAGTGTTTACAAGTCTGAATTGCCTGAAGTCCTTTTCGATATATTTTGAAACACCCTCAATATAGTCATCAGATTCATACACATCTTTGCTATCGAGGTTTTGGTTTTCAATATCAAGATTTTCTTTAATCTCAGCCTTTGCTGCAGTATCAATTTGTTCTTTTTTAATTCTTAATGTATAACCATCAGCGATTGATTTATCATAGAAATATTTGTGGATGTAATCACCAAATTTTAAGTTGGAACGTTCCTTCTTAGTTAATAAAGGTGTTCCTGTCATGGCAATATATATACCATTCGAATCACAGGTCATCAAATTCTTAAAGAATTCACCATGAACATTATACGATCTATGTGCTTCATCAACAAAAAATATTCTTTGAACTCTCACATTGTAAACATTCTTGATGACTGGCATTTTTGATTCTTCCATCAACTTATGAATATTAACAATACAAATCGTACCAATGCCATCATTATCTTCATCAAGAGGTTTCTTTAGTTCTTTTGCAAATTCAGCCTTACTTGAAACGTTTGTTACTACAAAACCTCTGTTCGTAAATTCAGTTGTTGCTTGAGTCATTAAATCAAGCCTATCTACGATAAAGAAGAATCTAGTATTAACATTCTTTTTGGCAAAGTAATCAGTGATGACTTTTAGTGAGTATGCTGAAAGTGCGGTCTTACCTGAACCTTGAGTGTGCCAAATAATACCGTTTTTATCCTTTTCACCAAATCTCTTGATAATAGCTCTAGTAGCAAAAAACTGAGGATATCTCATGATGTGCTTTTGCTTGATTGGAATTTCCTCATCTATATTTGTAGAAGCGTTATGGACTTTCTTAATTTCTGTTAGGAGCATAATGCCATAACGAAGCATGTAGAAAAATCTCTCTTTATCAAAAAGGGATGTAATGAATCTATTACATGGAGTAAGATCTGAAAGATTAGTATTGAACTCTAGTGTTTCAGTTTCATCTGGATTATATCCACCATCTTTTACTACAAACTTGACTGTAGCTTCATTAATTTCCTTAAACTTATATCTGGAATGATACTCTTTTATATCTTCTCTAAAAAAAGAGAATGTCGTACTTTGACCATTTGGAGTTGTATAGAACGATCCCGCTCTAACTTCGTCAGCAATGTCATCATCGGAGTCTTCGTACTCCATGTTGTTTGAAAAAGAGATAATTTGCATTAGATTGAAATACTTTTTATAGTCATCATTCTTTAATCTCTTATTAATCATTCTTTCAAATTCAACTTGAATTCCACCACTATTATCAGGATGCTTTACTTCCAAGAATGCTAAAGGCATGCCATTGATAAGAATGTTGATGTCAGGCCTAAAAGAACCTTCTTCTGTTCCTTCTTTAACACTGAAAGGCAATTCATTGACAACGGCAAAGTCATTATTACTATAATCATCTAGATCAATTAATCTAATTGGATGTTCAGAAGAAAGTAATCTTTTATAAAACTCTTTACCTAAGTCATTATTTTTAATTAGAGTATTAATCTCAGCCAAAAGAGCGAACAATTCATCATTTTGAATTTCTCTTTTATTGATTCTTTCTAAGGAAGTTTTAAATCTATCTATAAAAATCTTAGTATCAAAATCGATCCGAGCACCTTTAAGTGATTGATATTCATAGCCCAATCTTAAAAATTGAATGGTTGCAGGAAATTTAACTCTTGTATCCTCATTAAAATGTAACATTATTCTTTCCCCTCCAAATCAATATTATTTTCTTTACAAAGCTGAACAATTTTTCTTCTAATTTTTGTTGTTGGTTCATGTTTACCTGTTTCCCATCTGTTAATAGAAGCAAATGAAACACCTAAAAGCTGAGCTAATTCCTCTTGTGTGATAATTAGCTTTTCACGTAGTTCTTTAACTAATCTTTTATAGTTCATATTCGTTCATCCTTTTCTTGTAAATAACTTGTAATCATTATAACACTTTTTTCTCAATTTTACTATATAAATACCAAAAAAAACAGGAAAAGTATATTAATTTTCTCAAACTTGTCTCTACCAATTCGGTGGGGACTTTTTTATTTTTATCAACATTTGAAAAAACTCCTTTTTTTGAGATAAATGCTCATCTATTTATCGAAAGAGATAAAGAATTTCAAAATCATTTGGCAAATTTCTCTCGCCTTCCCATTTGACTATTGAAGATGCTAATTATTCTTCAGGTAAAGAGTGAGAAAAAAATATTTTAAGATTTTTTTGGCAGGAGTCAAACAAATATCCCATTTGACCTTTAGAAGGAAGAAACAAGGACTTTATAAAGCAGTCCCTAAAGAACTTTATTGATGGTTTCAACTTACTGGCCAGTAGATGAAATAAAAACAATTTAAGGAGGCATAAGAATTTTGCATGAAAACAAACGAGGAAAAAATTATGAAATTTGAAATCTATTCATCCAATTACATTAACAATCCACAGAACTGCTTATATCCAAATAAGTTTATCGTTAAAGATGAAGTTAGTGCTAAGGAAGCATTCTCACATGATTATGTATGTGCGAAATATACAGATAATTATAGGAGCATTGATACTTTTCAAAGTACTAGCACTATAGCTTTTGATATAGATAATGATCATACGGAAGTTGAGTCCGAATGGATTACACCTGATGTCATAGCTAAAGAGTTTGATGAGCTGAGTTATATCATTCACTTCTCTAGAAACAATTTGAAAGAGAAAAAAGGTCGTAAATCTCGACCAAAGTTCCATATCATATTTATTTCTAATCCTTTAACTAATGCTGATTCAGTTCGGGATTTAAAGCTAAAGTTTTATGAGTTTTATCCTTATGTAGATAAGAATGCACTTGATGCAGGAAGATTTATGTTTGGAACTCATAATCCTGAAATTATCATTCACGAAGGCACAAAAACACTAGATGAACACTTACTTAAGAAAGAAAAGTCCATTGATTTCTTAGCTTATGATTCTATTCCAGAAGGCTCTCGTAATGAAACGATGCTAAAGATTGCAGTTTCTATTCTTAAAAGAGATGGTAATATTGAAGCGACTAGAGAACTTTATCGTAAGAATGCTAAAAGATGTAATCCACCTTTATCAACTAGTGAATTAAACACTATTTGGAAACAAGCTCTTAAATATTATGGTGAAATACAAAAACAACCTGATTATCTGAAACCTGAAGATTATGGTAAGGAGTCCTTCGATGAGATTATACCTTTACCAGATGTAGTTCTTCCAAGCTTTCCAATAAATGTTTTAGCCCCTGCAGCAAGAGATTATTGCCTAGAAGTAGCTGAAAGTACACAAACACCTCCTGATATGGCTTTTGTATCCGCTTTGGCTATCTTAGCTCTAGCTATGCAAAAGAATTATAAGGTTGTTGGAAAAACAGACTGGGAAGAACAGTTATCTCTTTATGTAATGATTGTTGCTGAGCCTAGTGATAGAAAATCAGCTGTTCTAAATCAAATGGTTAAAGTGATTCACGCTTTTGAAGCCAATTACAACAATAGCCATCAAACTGAATTACAAAAGAATCATGATGAATATAATCGCTTGAAGAATCATAAAGCCAAGATACTTAAAGACTTAGAAAACAATAAAGCTACTCAAGAAGATTATGATGCTGTAGTTGATAAACTAGTCAACTTTAAACTACTCAATTCATTAAACCTTACTTTAGATGATGTTACAACCGAGTCTATTGCTGAAAACATGAGTACTCAAAATGGTTGTATATCCATTGTTTCAAGTGAGGGTGGAATGGTAGATATCATTTCTGGTCTTTACTCTAAACTAGTCAATTTGGATATTTACTTAAAAGGCTATTCTGGTGACTCACTTAAGGTAGATAGAATTGGTCGTGATTCATTATACATACCAAATCCCAGACTTACCATACTCCTAACAGTTCAACCTAAAGTGCTAGAGAACTTCATTACCAATTCTACTTTTGAAGGTAGAGGTCTTACAGCTAGATTTCTTTACTCAATTCCTAAGTCACTAGTTGGTAGTCGTAAGTTTAATACTGAGCCAATCAAATATGAATCAAAACAAGCATTTATATCACTTGTTAATGAGATCTTAAATGAAAGTGGACAAGCTACTACCTATATTCATTTATCCGATGAAGCAACCAGTCTACTTGAGGAATACCACAACAAATTTGAAGTAAGGCTTGCTACGGATTTAAAAGAAATAGGCTCGTGGGCTGGAAAGCTACTAGGTAACATTCTAAGGCTCTCTGCAATCATTACTCGTGCTAAAGGTATCAAATATGACGAGTTCTTAGGATATAAACCATCAACAGATGATAGTGCTGTATGGATAGTTCAAAAGGATGATATGGCCAATGCGATAAAGGTTGGTGAGTACTTTCTAGAACATGCCCAGTGTGCTTTCAATCTGCTAGGAGTCGACCAAAAGACTAAAGATGCAAAGACTCTTATAAAAGTTATTAAGGAACATAAACCAGAGTTAACAGAAGTCAATGCACGAATCATAGCTCGTATTACCAGTAAGATTGGTAAGAAAGATAGAATTACACCAGTTTTGTCAATGCTCGCTGACTACGGTTACCTAAAGGAAAAGCAACAAAAGTATGAATCAGGTCGTCCTAGAAGCGAAACTTACCTTGTAAACCCTAAAATCTATATAGATGATGGGGAGCCTCCTTAGGTAAGATAGACTTTTGTCAATATTGTCGGTGTGTCAATATAGAAGCATTTTTTACTATATTTATTTATTACTAAATATATTGTTGAACACACTTTTAAATATAAACACGCATGATATGGTCTGACAATATTGACAAAACTACCCCTATGGCGGTCTTAATCTCTACGACTATTGATTTAGACACCGACGTGGGGTTTCACGCGAAAAAATAGCGTAATCAAAGGGGGTATAGCCCTCAACTGAAAAAATAATTATAGGAGCTAACAAATCATGAAATTAAATGTTACTTATGGTGGAGACAACCACTTATATAAAAACGATTTGAGACGCTTTTCAAATAGCAAATATAAATGCATCAAGCTATTTATGACTAGTGACAAAGGACTAGTTGGTATTTGCAAAAGCAAAGTAAGAAAAGAAATGCCTTATAAAGTTACATATGGCTTAAGTGAGACATTCTTTGAAGATTTAGAAAGTGCTGAAACTTTTGTCAAAGAAAGATTTACTGGTTATGCGGAGGTACTTAAGAATGAGTAATTTTAATCCTAAGTTCTATCCACTAGTTGAAAGTGATGATAATGAATTAACACCAATATTCCCATCACCTACTAGCAAAAATATCAAAGACAAAGTCAAACACTATCTATTTGAAGTAAGTAAGGCTCAGTTTCTTCTTCACTCTAAAGCAATGTATGAAATCAAAGATAAAGATATCAAATGTCCATATTGTGGAGAGCCAATGAGTCCAACAACAATTACTGGTGATAATGAAGTCACTGTATACACCTGCATTCGTTGCAGAAAAGAAAACAATTAAAGGAGATTAACAAATTATGAAAATCAATCATTATTATTTAAAGGCATTAGACAATATGTTAAGAGCTAGTGCAAAACCTGAAGACTTTTCACTTCTTCAAGAAGGAAGCTCAGAAGCAAATTCATTTATATTTCCTATTGAGGATGAAATCTTAAAGAAAGACAACTTATTTAGAAAGCATGCAACAGTACTTAACTGCTTCAAGAATGGCGGTACTATCGTTGCAACGGTATCTAATACTAAAGCTACAATCATTCCTGAAAATGGAAATTATCCAGAACAGAATGATGAATTTAGTGAAGCAAGATTCAGTTCATATAAGATTGGATCACTTACTAAAATCAAGACTTGGTTTATCTATGATAGAAACTTTGATGTAAAAGCATATTTATCAGGTGAATTTGCTAGACGTTTTGGTAAGGCTGAAGAAGATATCGGCCTTAATGGTACTGGTATCAATGAGCCACTTGGACTTCTAAACACTGCTCAAACTGGAGCAACTTCCACTGAACTTACTTATGATAAGGTAGTAGATTTATATTTCAGTGTCCAAAAGGAATATAGAACTAACGCTATCTTTATTATGAGTGATGAAACAACTATGACTCTTAGAAAACTTAAAGACGCTGATGGCAATCCCTTATGGAATCATTCTAACAATACTATCTTTGGTAAAGAAGTTGTCATCAGCCCTTATATGGAAGATGCCGAAAAACCTATTATCTTCGGAGACTTAACTTATTTCTGGATGATCATTAGAAAACCACTTGCTGTTAGTGTGTTAAATGAAAGATATGCTGAAACGAATGACATTGGCTACATTGCAAATGAACGCTTAGATTCAAAGCTTGTGAGGTCAAATGCTATCAAGGTATTAGTTATTAACAAGGAGGAAATAAACGCACAGTAAACCGTATTTCGGGCCTTTCTGGGGAGTGTAACGCTTCCCAGTTGGGTTTGTGCAATAGACTATGGATGAATGTTTAATATATGAAACTTCTACTGTTATAAATGGTACTACATACATTGTTCGTTCCATTATACCCTCAAAAGATGATATAAAAGTTATTAAAAACAAGATTAAGAAACTAATACTTAACAATCTTGAAAATAAGGATAATAAACAAAAAAACATCCGCCTAATGACTTGATATAAATCCCCTTTAGAGTGATATATATACACACCTAAAGGAGGTATCAAAATGGGTAAAACATTAGAAGATTTAAAAGAAATTTGTAAACAAACGAACACCAGTTATTCTGGTATTGAATTCTTGCTTAAGTATTATCAAGAATCACTACACTGGTCATTAAATAAAGCAATTGCTTATGTGATTGAGTTATTTGAAAATGACACTATTGATTCCATAAAAGTACTTGGTAAAGATGGAAAGGAAATCTAACGAGGAGGACGATGTAAATGTTACAACTAAAAAATGAAAAGATTACTGCACTTTATTGTCGTCTTTCTCGTGATGATGAACTTCAAGGTGATAGTAACTCAATTATTCATCAAAAGGAAATGTTAAAAAAGTACGCTGAGGATAATAGTTTCAAAAATTTAGAGTTCTTTGTTGATGATGGATATTCAGGAACTAATTTTAATAGACCAGATTGGCAAAGATTAAATGCTAAAATAGATGATGGTCTTATAGGAACTATTATTGTTAAGGATATGAGCCGTCTTGGTAGAGATTATCTTCAAGTTGGTATTTATACTGAGATGGTTTTTCCTAACAATGATATAAGGTTTATCGCAATCAATAATGGTGTTGATAGTATTAATGGAACAGAAAATGATATGACTCCATTTATAAATATTTTCAATGAATATTACGCCAAAGACACATCAAGAAAAATACGAGCTGTTGTAAAAGCCAAAGGTGAATCTGGTAAGCCATTAACAACTGTTCCACCTTATGGGTATTTAAAAGATAAAGAAGATAAAAACAAGTGGATTGTTGATGAAGAAGCATCACTTGTTGTTAAAAGAATATTTGAATTATGTGTTAAAGGTTATGGTCCATCACAGATTGCAGATAAACTAACAGAAGAAAAAACAGACTCACCTGTCGCTCATATGGAAAAGTTAGGATTAAAAAGTTCTGCTCGTGCATCCAAAGATAGTGCTCCATACTTTTGGAATCCTAAAACTATTAGCGATATTTTATCTAAACAAGAATATTTAGGTAAAACTATTAATTTTAGAACATATAAAAAGTCTTTCAAGAATCACAAAACCTACTATAACCCACCTGAAAAATGGAAAGTATTTGAAAATACACATGAGACAATTATAGACAAAGAAACTTTTGATATTGTACAGCATATTAGAGAAAATCATAGAACTCGAACTAATCTTGGAGAAATGCCACTTCTTTCTGGAATGGTATATTGTGCCGATTGTGGTGCTAAACTTTACCAAGTTCGTGGTAATGGTTGGACATATGATAAGCATTATATGGTTTGTGCTTCATATAGAAAAAAGTCTAAACAAACCTGCTCATCACATCAAATTAGAAATATAGTATTGGAAAAGTTAATCTTGCAAAGAATCAACGATATGATCAATTTAGTACATAATTCAGAGAGTGAGTTTGTTGAACTTGTTACTAAACAAACAAAGGAAAACACAAATAGAAAACTAAAAGAAGCTAAAAAAGAATATGAGATTGCAATGGCTAGAATAAATAAACTAGATTCAATCATTCAACACTTATATGAAGATAACATTGAAGGTAAAATATCCGATGATAGATTTAGCAAACTCTCTGTAAATTATGAAATCGAGCAAGCTGATTTAACAAGCAAAATTAAAGATCTAGACATCTATATTAATGAAGAAACTAACAAACTAGTTAATGTTGAATCATTTGTTACTGCGGTTAAAAAATATACCCACATAGAAACCTTAGATTGTGAAGTATTGCGAGAACTAGTTAGTAAAGTGCTTGTGTATAAAGTTGAAAAAATCGATGGTAAAAGACAACAAAGAATTGATGTAATATTTAATGGTCTAGAGGGAATAAAGCTAGACAAATGAAAAAGCGTAGCTACCTAATTCGATAACTACGCTATTTTTCTAGCGTTTTGGGTAATCCCTATCGGAACTCTCCAAATCGGGGCTTTTTCTTTGCTATAAATAGGCGATCAACAAAAGCGTCTGCGCCGCCAAGTTGATGAAGATGACGAGCCACTCGCTAAAAGCTAAGATGAAAAAGCGCGGTCTGACAATCACGACG
>Ga0116157_10002692_pt1 | contig 17281 bp, 17 predicted proteins | sample AD_UKC048_MetaG_FD_89882 | JGI IMG/M metagenome (GOLD analysis project Ga0116157, IMG submission 89882) | Active sludge microbial communities of municipal wastewater-treating anaerobic digesters from USA - AD_UKC048_MetaG | ecosystem: Engineered > Bioreactor > Anaerobic > Digestate | place: USA...
ATCCATTCTTTTTTATCAAAATCATATTTATAATTACCAGTTTTCTTAATTATCTATAAACATTCACCAATTTTCATTCTTATATTGAATTTAAGACATAAGAAAAATGTATACATTCTTGTATTTCTAAATTTAAAGTTTTTAATCATTTTTAATATCTCCTTTTTTATGTTTCTTTTTTCAAGTTTTAAATTATACCATAAAAAAATCAATTTGTCAAGACCCAAATGGAAAAAATAGATTAAAATTGATTAAGTTATTTGTAAAAAATAAATTGCAGTATTTTTGGGGGTTAAAATATGCCATAGCCTAATGAGTTAGTAAATCCATATTTTCTTAAAGAATAGATTATTGAATATTTAAAATCTAATTATGATAAATATAAATATATTGATTTTAATCAATAGGATTCATAGTCTTTAATAACAGATATATAGAGTTATATAACTGTATTAATATCAAATCAATTTGAGCAATAGGTTTCAGATTTTTATATTGCAACATAGAATAATGATAAAATAGAATTGTTATTAAGTCAATATGGATATAAAAAGAATTTTGGTATACCTTCACAAGTTAATTTAAATTTAAAATTTGATTCAAAATCAATGATACAATTAAATATGTTGGAAATAGAAAATTTTATAATTCCACCTCTGATATTACGAGTCATTGATTAGAATAACAATATTTGGCTAAATAAAAATTCGATTCTTGTTACGAGAACAATGGATAAATTTGGAAAAAATAATGAATATTATTCATACAGAATGGCATCCACAAATGGAAGTAATATATTTTAGTTTATACAAATGCATTTGGTTATTAAACCATTTAATCCAAATTTGGAAGAACTATCAAGGAATAATATATTATCAGAAACAGAAGGTTATATAATCAAAGATCATTATATAGATGATTTCAAAAGACTTTATTTAGATCTAAAAATAATGTCAAAAACAAAAATTGAATATATGTTTAACAATAGAAATATTACTGAGTATTTATATGATACATTTAAGAATGTAGAAACTATTTAGAATAGTAAGTATCATGTATCAGATTATGATTCTTATATTAAAAATAAATATATAACTCTTAGTTATAATGAAATAACAAATATTTTTGAGTTAATAAATGGTGATGATATTAATAATGGTTATAAAATAAAGTAGAATGATTTACCATTATTTTTATAGTATTATCAAACAAAAGGTGAAAATTAGAATTAGATATTAGGGCAAGTAAACAGATATGTTGGTCTTGAATCTCAAATTTTAATAAATGATAAAATATATTTGAATTATGTTGATTTTAATAATTATACTGATTACAATATAAAAGGATTGTTTATCCCTCAAAAAATAAAAATAAAATACAATTTCAATACAAAGAGCTATTTAACATAGGAAGAATTACAAAATCAAAAAACAGAAATATATTTATTTGATTTATTAAATATACAAAATACAAATGAATCTATGCAGTATTATGGCTATAGCCCATTAAGTATTATAGTTAAGCAAGAAGAAAATGTAGTTGTTGGGAGAAATTAGGAAAAAATAGAGTCTATAAAACATAATTTTAATTCATATATTAAATAGAAAAATAAAATAGTAACAATAAATGACATAAATAATTATTTAAAATATTTCCTCAGAGGATTTTCTGATTCTCTTAATTAGACTTCAACTTATAAATACATACAAAATAAATCATATGTTAATGGGTTAGAAAATAGATTATATATTTGCCCTTAGTTATTTAAAGATGATAATCTAAGAAATTTCTATTTGCCAAAAGGGAGTAAAATATTATCTTCTGAGTTAATCAAAGACCCAATAATATTATCTAAATTTAATTATACAAAAGAAAAATATAATATTCAGCAAGAATTAAAAAACAATATAATATAGACAATGGATGTTTAGTTTTAGAGTAATAAAATTTATTATATATATAGTAAAAATCCAATAGAAATATTTTAGGATTCTAAAATATCTATAAATTCAATATTTTATAATCTAAAAGATAAGTTAGATCAGTATTCTAAAATAGAAAATAATAGATTTAATATTTATGAAAATATAAATTTAATAGATATATTAACTGCAATATCAGAAGTAAATGGCATTATAAATGTTAATATGGAAAAGTTTTTAGAATCTTTTGATGTTATTATAGAAAATACTTTGGAATCTAATGATATATTACCATTGCAATTTCAAATTATTTAGAATAAGCCAAAAAAAATAAAGACATAGTATTTACTACCAATATCTACAAATTCAAACGAAGAATATTTTATATCAAATTCTTTAAATCTATTCTTATTTGAAAATCAGATTGGGGAAATAATTAAAAGTGGCACTAATGAAATATTTAATGAAACATTAGAGTTTGAAAATTTTATAATGTAGAATCCAATAAATATAAAATTACAAGAAGAAATTATATAGTATGATTATACTATATTACCATTATATACAGTTAAAGATACAGTTCTTCCAGTTCCACAAATAATTGATACAACATATTCCAGAATAAAAATTGTAAAGACTTTTAATTAGTCTAATAATACACAGTGTATATTATTAAATTATAAATAGAAATATAATCAATAGTAGGAATCTTAGTTTGATGAAGATATTATATCAGAAACATTTGCAAGTTTTGAAATATATAATTCTCTGAGTTGCTAAAAAGAGTTACGGAGGGTTTATGTAGAATAATCTTTATTCTTGGGGTAGAAATTTATATGGGTAGTTGGGCAATGGAAATACATAGACTGTAACTATTCCAACAGCATCTGGTCTTACTGATATAAAATAGGTAAATATTTAGATATTTTCTGGATTTGCAATAAAAAATAATAATAAATTATATTCTTGGGGATATAATGAATATGGTGTTTTAGGTCTTGGAGATACTACTGATAGATATACTCCAACACAAATTGGAACATCTAATTGGAAGCAAGTTGTATAGTGTGTAAGTGCTTATAATTATCCAAGTTGTATTGCTATAGATGAATATAATAAATTATTTGCATGGGGGTATAATAATTATATAATATATACACATCCAACAATAGGTTCAACATATACTCCATTTCAAATTGGTTCTTCAAATTGGAAAACTGTATCATGTGCGTTTGATAGTGCTGTATTAGCTATAGACGAAAACGATTATTTGTATTAGTGGGGTAATAATTGTTATGGGCAAGCTGGTATAGGATCAACTTCCACTTCAGTAACAATATAGACAAAAATAGGAGTTTCAACTTGGAAATATATTTCTTAGGGGTATTATGCTTCTTTTGGAATAGCAAGTAATAATAAATTATATTCTTGGGGATATAATGAATATGGTGTTTTAGGTCTTGGCGATACTAATAATAGATATACTCCAACACAAATTGGAACATCTGATTGGAAATAGATATCATGCAATATGTAGAAGTATATGTGTTAGGCACTTGATATAAATGGAAATTTATATACATGGGGACTTAACGGTATTGGTCAATTGGGTGATGGAACAAAAGTTAATAAAACTTCCCCAACTTTAATAGGTAATAGTATTTGGAAACAAGTGAGTGTTGGATTTGGGGAAAATGGGTATCACACTTTAGCAATATTAGAAAATAATAATTAGTTATATGCTTGGGGAAACAATAATTTTAACCAGTTGGGTATTGCTGGATATTATGAACCTTATATACCAAAATTAGTTAATGATTAGTTAACTTGGAACTATGTATCTTAGGGTTCACAAAGTTCATTTGGAATTGAAGCACAAATATATCAACTAAATTTAAATACTGCTGGTACTGGAGTTGGAACAGTTCAAATAAATGGTGGTACTTAGGATTAGACTGCATCCAGTGGTTTTGTTTCTGATACTTCAATTACAATAACAGCAAATCCAACTCCTGTTAGTATATTAAATGTTTTTATTGGTTGGTACGATGGTGAAACGTTAGTATCAAACGATTAGGCTTATACATTTAATATGCCTTAGTCATAGATAACATATACTGCAAAATTTATAAAAAAAAGAGATTTAACACTTGGTATTGGAATTCCAAATACTGGAAGAGTTAAAGTAAATAATAATTCTTGGTACACTTATTTAATAACTTATTAGATTGAAGTTGAAACATCTACTACAATATATGCAGAACCAAATTCTGGATATTTGTTTAATGGTTGGTACAATGGTGGAACATTAGTATCAAGCAATTAGACTTATACTTTTAATATGCCATAGTAGTAGACAACTTATACTGCTCAATTTACTCCAATTTCATATTAGTTGAACCTTAACAAAACAGGGAACGGAACAGTTAAAATAAATGGTGGAACATAGGGATCAACAGCATCAAGTAGTATTGCTTATACACTAATAAAAAATATACAAAAACAGTTTAATTTTAGTTCTAAAATTATTAAAAATATTACAGTAATTGATATATTTAATATATTATATTATGGAATTATAAATAAATCTAATACATATTTTGTACAATTTAAAAATATTAGAAATACAAATAACTTTGATTTTATAAATATTAATTTTATTTTAGCAAATAGAAAAATATTGGAGTTTAATTTTAGCTTTAAATCTATAAAAAATAAAAGCATAAATATATTGGAAAAATAGTGTACGATTCAAAATAAAACATTTAATAATTTTACAATATTCAATTTAGTTTTCAATAAAGAATTTCCAAATATATGTAATATATTAAATAAAATATATTATCTAAGATTCATTGATATTGTTTCTAAAAATTATATAATAAAAAATATTAGTATTCTATATTCATCTAAAGCGTGTACAATTATTACAAAATATAGGCAAATACAATTTTAGGAATATGAACTTATTTCTACATTTAGTAAATATAGTATATATAGAAATTATAAAATTGAATATCATTTAAAAGTAACCCTAAAAGAAAATTTATAGGATGTTACACATTTAGAAATATATGATATTGAGCAATCTACAGGAAATCTTTTTAAATTCATAAATTTGCAAAAAATATTGAATTTGTATTTAGATACATATTATAATGAAAATTTTATCATATCTTTACCACAAGTTACAAATCAATTAATACCTATAATTTTTAACTTTGATATGTAGGCATTAAGCAAAAATAATTTTAATGTATTACTTGAATCAAAATATAATCCAATTTTAAAAATATAGAACTTGAAACAGATTATGGTGTTATATACTCCAAATAAATTTTATTTAACTGAATGGTAGCTTGAATATTATTAGAAATTAGATAAATATATATATCCTTAGAAAATACAAAAAGTAGAGGGTAGTTTTAATTTATCCATACAATTATTAGATGACAATAGAAAAAAAGTTATATTTAGAGATATTTAGGATACTAATTTATATAAAATCGATACTGTATTTTCACATTTTGAAAACATAAATATAAATAATTTGATTAAAACTGAATTATACAATAGAATAAATTGTAATTTATTTACACAATTTGAAATTAGTCAAGAACACATAGTTGCTAATTATAAATTAGAACCTTATCTAAATAGAAAAAGATTTAATAATATAGATGATTATAACAGTTAGTTAATGCATGTTGATGGTAGATATATTTCAAATATTTATTTTAATTCACCTTATTATAATGTATTCGATTAGAAGTAGTTTGATAATAATTTAGAAGAACTAAGTAAATATATTTCAACAAATGACATTACTATTAATCCTTTAAAATCATTTATATATGGAAATTCAGATAATTATTATTTTAGAAATAATATAGATACATTAAATTCAGACTCATTTTTGATTGATGGGGGGTTAATAGATAAATATAGTAAATATAATTTATATAATAAAGATTCTAATATTAGAATATTTTATTTATTTCATAAATTTAATTCTGCTGGTGAATTAAATTATATTATAATATATGAATATATATTAGAAACCAGTTTTATAGGTAAATATGATTTAATTTATAAGATGGATAGAGAATTAAACAATACTTATATTGAATTGTTAAGTATAACTAATTTATTGGATATTGAAAAAATTAAATTGAATTTTATATCAAATACATCATGTAATATAGCATTTATAAATGTTCACGAATAGAAAGTATATTAGGATAATATAATTTCTGTTAATATTGGTGGCGATAAAATACAATTAAGGAATTATAATGATATAAAAATTAAAGATTTGGAAGGTAATTTGATTGAGCATGGTTCTAATATTTATTCAAATTTAGTTTTAATGAGCAGTGTATTTTAGAAAAGTCAATACCAGTCACAATAGCATAATACAATTTTTCTCAGGGATGTATTAAAAGAAAAAAATTCATTAAGTTAGTATAACTACGAAAGTTTTTTTTCTTGGATTGGGGTGGAATTTTGAAATGAGTTCAATACCTAAACTATATAATAATGGAAGTCAATTATCAAGAAGTTTATTAAATTCAAGTATTACTGATTTGTTTCATTTATAGATTTTATCACAACATAAACAATTTGTTACGAATATTAAATATTTTTAGAATTAGCAATTTTCAATAATAACTCCATATAAAACAGATTTGGTTACATATATAATAGAAAATGGGTATTATATTATTAACATTTCTTGGAATAAACTTAATTTGCCAATGTTTTCAATGTTTGAAAATATTATAGAGTTGTATAATATATCAAGAAATGAAACTTATTTTATGTTATCAAAAAATAATAATAATTAGACATTTACTTAGCCATGTGAATTTGTAGAAATAATAGAAGATGTTGAAACAAGTTTATACAGAATAACTGGATTTTTATCAAAACAATCTGTTATAGAAAATTTAATATTTACAATTTCATCAAGTTATACAAACAAAGCATAGAATAGTTTATATTTTTTAAAACATATTGGAAATAAAGAATATTCAATTTATGAAATTGAATTGTCAGAAAATAGTATTGAATCAGAAATAAATAATATATTAAATATTATCCAATCTACAGATGATGAAAATATAGATTTATCTTTGCTTGAATTGATTGGAATTATTAAAAAAGAAACTAATATTACGATAAATTAGAATGAAACAATAAATTTTGATGATATAACTCTAAACTGTAACTATTATAATAATGATTATGACTATCTGCAATATTTAAATATATCTGATATTTTATATTTCTATGTTAATAGATTATCAACACCAATTCATAACCATGATTTAACATATGAAAAAAAATCAAATAAAATTATGAAAACAGATACACCATCAAAAGTTGAAAATATATTTGGATATAAGGTAGTAGAAAATGAAATGGATATGAGTTCTGTTTTTATAGATTGGGCTAATGGTAATATACAAAAACTAATTATTAATGAAAATCTTGATTTATATTTTATTTGCCCTGATATAAATTATGGATTTGAATAGACTTTGTTTTTAATACAAAATAATATTGGTAACTATACTATAACATTAAAAGACAGTAATATAAAATGGTTAAATAATACAGAAAATACTTTTGATATATCTTAGAATGCTGTAAATATTTTAAAAATTATATATGATGGATAGACATATTTTATTGAATTAAAAAATTAAGGGGGTAATTTTTGATATGATAATAAATACTCAAATTCAAACAAGTATTACAACAATACTTGGACCAATATAGTCTGGTAAAGAAGTTTCTTCTGTTTCTCTATTTTTTTGTAATACTAATTTATCAATAGAAAAAAAGTTTAGTTTATATGCAGTTCCTTCTGGCGTAGCTATTTAGAATGATTCAAATGTTTTAATAAAAGAATTTCCAATTCCATAGGGAGATACATTACCTTTTTAGCAAGAAAAACTAATTTTATCACAGGGTGATAAATTGGTATAGATTGCTAATGAACCTGGAATAACAGTTACTATTTCATATATCGAACTATAATTTTTTTTTTGGGGGTAAAATATTATGTAGAATAATCCTTGTTTTATATATGATCATTAGGTTATTAAATTACGAACAAAAATAAGTGATAGGCAGTTGTTACCAACAGATGTTCGCGAAAGAGAAATAGTATTTGATGATACATCAAACGAATTGTATGTCAAAAAAAATTCTCAAGAGTTGTTGGTGAAATATTCTGAAAGCAGTGATTCAAAAACAACTACAGCAAATACATGGAGTTAGCAAAAAACAAAAAAAGAAATTATAAAAATGTAGTTAGTTTTAGGTTGATATTTTACACATCATGTTTTTAAAGGTTTGTGATTAATAATGTAGAAAAATACATACTTATTTAGTTCATTTATAAATATTGAAGATACTTAGCATAAATTTATTCCAAATATTGCATCAAACATAAATATTCAATATAATTCAGACGATTACTTGTTATATAGATGTAGTATGCCTATATTTTTAAAAATTATTAAAGAATATGAAACCCCAGAATTTAGTAATTATTTAGCATTAAGATTTTTTAATTTTGATTGTTAGAAATGGAAAAACAAAAATTTTATAACATATGAAAGTTTAACTGTGCCTGGAGTCTTGTCTATTACTTCAAATAATATTTTAATAACTGGAAATACACACATTAATTAGAATACAACATTATATACATTAGTATAGAGAGGAGTTAATGATTTTACAAAATAGATAGAAAGTAAAATTAGAACTCGATTCTTAAAATCATTAAACACTAAATAGTTAAAGTAGAATAGTATATTAGTAAATAATATAAAAATATTAAATGATTTTTTGAATATAAATGCAAAAAATGATAATTCAGAAATTGGGTTTGAAATACAAAATAATACAAATACACCAAAGTTTGTTTGGAAATATGGTAATAAAGGGTGGTAGTTTTATTGTATTGATAAAAATAATCAATTAGTTCCTTTTATTTATTCTCCGTAGAATTATAAAGATAAATTTATAAGTACAACTGGTAGTTATGTGAGTGGCGAATTAATAATAAAAAATAGTATAACAAATAATAAACATTAGGTTACTAAAGGTTATATAGATTATCTATCACATAATTTTAACGTTACAATAGGTTAGCATAATCATGACGATGTATATTTGAAAAAAACTGGTGGACAATTTATAAATGATTCAATGTTAAATTTAAATTATCAGATAGATTGGGATTCATCTGATAAAAAAATATAGATAAATAAAGAAACTTGGGATAACAAAATAAAATCTCACAATCATGATTCACTATATATAAATAGAACAGGTGGAATTTTAAGTAATAATTTAATAATAAATAAAAAACAATATGTTAATCTTGATGCTTTAACAATGGCAGAGGAAAATAGATAGTAGACAAAATATGATGTTGATAAAAAATAGCAAGATATTTATAATTATAATCATACAAATTATTTGTTTAAAACAAAAAATTTAGAAGATTCAAATTATGTTGAATATAATGGGCAAATATTTTTAAAAAATCTTCCACGATTTACATCAGAAGGAGAAAAAGATTTTGCCAATAAAGAATATGTAGATTTAATATCTGGTAAATTATTTAATGGATTTTTCAAATTATAGTTTACAGATATAAATCTTGGTTGGGTTAGTCAAATGTATGAATATGATTTTAATTTTGAAAATTGGTTTAATGCTTATTATCAGTTACTTCCAGAAGAATTGAAATAGATTTATGGTAAAGCAAATAGTTATATTATTTTTCCTATTGTGACATATAAAACACTAAGATTTACAAATTCAAATTTAGGGCAATATAAAGGTTAGGATGGAATAGGTATAGGAACAAATAAATTAATAAACTATAAAATATGTAAACCATATTATTATTCTTTAATTGAAGGAATAAAGTGTATGTATAAATTTAAATTGCGTCTTGGATAGTTTGGAATAAATCAAATAGAAGAAGGAAATACGTATGCATAGTCTAACCAAACATCAGGATATGTAAATTTTAGAATATATTTTATTGGTGGACCTTAGCCTTTATTTATAGAAAATTGGAATAGTGATACAAATAATAATGGAGATTTAAGAATTCCAAGTTCACTTTATAACGAATTTAATTTACTAAATACATTGTATTGCCAAAATGAAACAACAAATATTTTTAATCCAAATTTTGATGATTATACAATAGAACTTTAAGTTGGTGAAAAATTATGTCTAATTTATTAAAAAATACAAATGTACATTTAGTTAAATAGTCTTATTTTAATTTTAAATATTAGAAAAATATAACCTTTGATTCAGGTAATATATATATATTAAAAAATTAGAAAATTGGTATTTCACCATTAGATTAGATAATTGCTAATACAATGGAATTAAATAATTCTATATTTAATTGTAATATTGAAATAAATATAGATTTGATAGTTAATTCAATACTGAATTTATTAGAAGATTATACATATTTAAATACAATTAAATTTGAAAGTAAAGAAAATTGTATACGATAGAATAAAATTATATTTAATTTTGGAAATGAGTTTATATTAGAGCCAGATTTTGGTTTTGATTTTTTTCATTCTAAAGATAAATTTTAGTTTTTAGGTTGGGATAATGATTTACAATAGTTTGTTTAGAAAGATGAATCAAACAATTATTTAGAAGTTGAATTTGATTCTGATATAACTGATTTTTCTTATAGTTGTGTAGATAAATCAGGAGATACTGTTGATTATGTAATTTTGCAACGGATGTCTTAGAATAATTTATATTCATAGGTAACAAAAGAATATGTAGATAATTATATTTCTTCAAGTTCTGGGTTAAATCATGATACTAAATATATAAGTTATACTGGAAGAAATATGGAAAATACAACAAATCTTAAATTTAATGGAATAGAAAAAGAAGTTTAGATAAACGGTACATTAAGATTATTAAAATAGCCCATACAAAATAATCATTAGTAGAATTTAGAATATTAGAATTAGAAATATAATATTTTTGCAAATCATAATCATAATTAGGATTATGTATTATTAAAAGAATCAGAATCCGAACCAAATTATCCAATTAAAGAAAATTATTTTACTTTGGGTAAAGATTAGAATATTAATTCTGAATTTATAAGATTAAAGCAAGTAGTAAATATACAATAGTATCATAATCATGATTACTTGTGGGAAGAAACAAATTTATCAGCTACTGGTGATACTATAACTGGAACAGATAAATTCAAAAATGTTGTAAATTCTAATTTGTATTATTCTACACCGTATGATAATATAGATAATATAATATTAAATTCAAACGATTCTGTTATAAAATAGTATATAGATAAAATAAAAAAACCAAATTATGGTAAATTATTTATTGGGTATTATGATTTTATGAGAGGTAATTCAATTAACGAAGGGCAAACAATAGCATCAATAGATTTAACAGGTTGGTATGAGTATTATAAACAAAAAATAAATTTAAACTTATCAACTACTAATTTTATTGTTTTCCCAATTATAACTTTATTAGACTTTGTTATACCAAACAAATAGTTACAAAATACTTGGAACATAGGTAATCAAATTAATTCATATCCACACTTAGGCTATCATGGGCAATCTAAATTTAATTTTGGTAAGTGGAATTATCCAGATGAATCAAAAAGATATATTATAGATATGCAATTAAATTCTTAGGATATTATATATGATATAGAAAATAATTATAGTTTAAGCTATGCAACTTCTGGATATTTTTAGAACTTTAGAATATATTTAATAGGTGGAGCTATTGGGTATTAGTTCAAGTATTATGATTCATTTGTTGATTTTTTAGACAATAGCGTAAAAATTTAAAATGGAATTAAATTAGCCAACTAAGGTTTACTATATTTTTACAGATAGTACATATAATATAATAATGAATTATTTAATAATTACAAATGGTACAGATATTAATAATACATCATTTTCTATATCAATAAAATTAAAAACTATTTCTACTATTGATAATAAAGCATGTAATAAATCTGTATACACATCATATGAAATGAGTAACATTTTTAAAAAAAGTAAAATAAAAAATATTGAAAATAAATTATTAAATAATTTTGATAATTTTTTATATATAAAAGATTTGCTTGATTTTTATTACAGACCAAAATTTATTTATAAAATAGATTCAGAAATATTATATGTTGGGCAACAATATAATTTGCAAATACAATATGAAGATTTGTCAGATGTTTAGTTTATAAATTTTTATAAAACATTCAAAATAAAAGATGATTCATAGTTATTAAACAAACCTATTATATTTATTAGTAAATCAGATTTTATAAATAACAATATGACAATAAATTTAAATATTTCTTCTGAATATACTGGTACTCATTACATAAAGTTATTACCAACTAATATACAATTGATTAAGCCATTAATAATACCATTAAATTTTTATTAGAAATTGGGTGAGTTAAATTGAATAAGCAATCGTTTAAATTATTAAAGAATACTGGATTTGACAATAAATTATTAAAACAAAACAATATAGAAAAAAACAAGAATGAATCCATATTAGTTCGTGGTGATTTAATTTAGAATAATATAAATTAGAAAAATATAATATAGTATGAAAGTTCAATTGTTGAATCTGATATAAAATAGGATAATTTTTTAATAGAAAATCTACAAAATCAAACTAAATCACAATAGAATATACTAAAATAGAATGATGTTACATTTATAAATTCAGATATTATTACTTCCCAAGAATCAAATAGTATTGGTATATCTAATAATAAAATACAAATAAATGCAGACCAAAAACTTGTAGATTCATAGAGTATTTCATTTAATGTAAATGTTGATTATTACAAAGAAACCAAAATTATAAAATATGATAGGCAAAATAAAAAATTTAAAATTATTGATGAAAATGAAAATAATTTAAAATTATATTTTGATCCGTCGTATATAACTAATATATTTTTGAAAAAAACTGGTGGTGAAATGTTAGGTGTATTATTATTAAAAGATATATCTAACTATTAGGTTAATCCAAATATTTAGTAGAATATTAAATATTTTAAAAATAAAATAGAATCAAAATATTATCATTTCCATACAGAATATATTTCTATAAATGGTGAATACAATGGTAGTGGGGAAGGTACAATATTAAATCATATATTATTAAGTAATGAACCAGTAAATTATTTACATTAGTAGACTAAAAAATATATTGATGATACAACAATATTGAAAATAACTGAACTTCATCCCAAATATATTTCAAGAACAGAAGATGATTAGATGGATGAAAATAGTTCATTGCAATTAAAACCAGATGTTTTACCAAATCAACTAAAACATGCATAGACTTTAAAATATTTAAATGATACAATTACATATGTAATACAAACACATAATCACGACTCAAAATATATTAAAACAACATCAGTAGATGTGCAAGATTTATAGAGAATTCCAAGGCTTCATGATGATTTTGTATTAAAACCAAATGAAATTAATACAAAATACAAAACTCACATATAGTCAAAACAGTATTAGGATTTTTTAACTCAAAAAAATATTAATGGTAGCTTATTCATTTCCTATTAGCATTATTATACTGGAACATGTTTTTCTAAATAGAGTATAATAGAAGATGAAACTGTTGATAATGGACTATATAGATTAACTTTTGATTTTACTGATTGGTATAATGAATTTAATTAGGCGTATAAATTATAGATGGATACAGTAAATGATTTTAATACAAGTGATTTTATAATAATACCAATAATTACACCAAATTCATTTGAAATACCAACGTCTGAATTTATAGATTAGAATGAAAATAGAGAATGGTTTACTAATGATCCATATTATGATATTGTTATTGATAATATAACTTATCCAAATTAGAATAAAAATTATATTGTATCATTTGATATTGGAATTATACCAATTGATGAAACTGGTAGTAGGACATTATCTCCAATATAGGTTGAGGAAAGAGAAAATACACCAATGTAGTCTTTTACAATTATGTTTATTGGTGGGCCAATAAACTTAGTTTTTAATTCTTCTGAAATACCTTAGCCTACTTTGATTAACTAATTAAAGGAGTAAAATAAATGGAATATACTTATTATTTGTTTATTAACAAATTAAATAAAAAAGTTAAATCTATCCAAAAACTAAGTATGATAAATAATGGAATAAAAACAGATATACAAAATGAATTAAATACAATACTAATAAAATATAAAACAAAAAAATCTATTGAAGAAGAATTTTTTAAACTATATAAGTTAAATATGTGGGAACACATTTATAATTTTTAGTATCCAAATGTAACAGATATAGATATTATTGATGTAACAAAATTTATATAGTTATAGACAATAAAAGTAAATATATTTGATTAGGATGGAAACTTAGTTTATACTGAATAGGAAATACAAGATAAAATTTTATATAAAATACCAAAAATATTATTACCTATAAATACTTTTTTTAAAATAAAAATATCTATTTATGACCCAGATGATTACTTGAAATTTATACCCTATTTAGATATTAACGAAATAAATTATAATATTACAGTAAATGATACAGATGTTAATAAAATAGATTAGGAAACATTTGGGATTATATATGATATACCATGTAACAATTTGTTTTTAATCAAAGAGAAAAATTTGGGAACATTATATCAAAGAAAATTAAATATAAAATTTTCAAGTAAGATACAATCTCCTAAAATTATTTAAATACTGGTGATTCTTAATGATATTAGACAACATAAATTACGAAGACATATAGAAAATGCAAGATACTTTTTTTTATAATATACTATTATTTTCAAAAATTCCAATAAAAAAAAGAATTGGAATAACTCCTTATATTTTATCTAATTGTGTTTCTTATACTGAAACTATTAATATAAAAAATTTGAATTTTGTTAAGGTTGAAAATATAAGTGAATACATAAATAAATTAATATTCTTAAATATAAATGAAGATAAAATAATTATTAATTAGAGAAGTATATATAATACTAAATTAAATAGAACTTATCATATACTTCATTCAGACTACAATTCAATAACATTTATGAGTTAGCCAGAAAACAAATTATTACTTGATGAAACAAATAAATATAGAGATGAACTATTAGTTTCATATGATTATTAGTTTCAATGGGAATATGTTAGTCCAGCATTAGAAACTGTTTTTATTCCTCAAAGAATAAATTATGTAAAATAGAAGTTAACACCAGTATATAATAAAAATGTTACTTTCAATAAATTAAATATTACAATAGATTATGATAGAGATTACATAACAACACCACAAAATTTGATAGATAATTCAGAATAGATGCTGTTAAATATTTTAGTAAAAAAACCATATTTATTTGAATTGTATGAAATAAATATATCCGATATAATAACACCAGTAATGGAAAATTTTATAGATATTGAATATACAAAACTCGATCAAATAAATTATAGATATATTTTAAAATCTTTATTAGAATTTTGCTTCAAAAATATTCCGAATAAAATAATACCAAATATAAAAAAAACATAGAGTAAGCAAATATTTAATTCAGAAAAAATAATTACATTAACTGATTATAAATTAAATATAACAATTGAAGTAACATAGAATAATAATTTGAATAAAAAATCAAATACATTAGCAAATATATCAGATGGGTATACACTAATGTTCTTAAATAATTATAAATATTACACAAGTAATATACCAGCAAGTTGTATATATAATGATAAGGTAATTTAGGAAATCAATGGAGCAACAATTTAATTGGAGTTGATTAAAAAATGAATGTTCCAGTATTCTTATATACTAACAATAAAAAAAATGTAATGAATCAATTACATATAGAAACTTAGGATAAAAAAGCAAAGATAAATCCAGCATCCCCATTTGGAATAATACAAAATACCTCAGTTATAACTATAAATGATACTGTTATTGATTATAGAACCACTCTAAATGATACTAACATAAGAAAAATAAGAGCTTATATATATAGATTCTATATACCATATAATGATATACGTTTGAAAAATAAAGATATTTGTATAACATCTGCAAAGAGTATTTATAATTTATCAAAAAATAGGCAATATGATATTTTAAAAGTAACAGAAAAGTTTATTGATTTTCATACTGACCCAGAGTAGATAATCAAAACTGATATTTTTGAGCCACTTCAAGGTGAATTAACTTAGAATATAGATACTTTACTAATTTCTTTTGGTTATATCGATTCGAAATATTATTTATATCAAGATAAAAGATAGTTTAACCCATTACTTTGTTAGTCATTAAATGAAACAAATAATCAAATATAGACAATTTAGAACAGTTAGATATAGTGGGATAAATGGGAAAATTGGAATACACAAAATAATTGGTATTTAACTTCGCATAAAAAATTAACAAATTATACTGAGCAAAGTATTTATGAAGCAATTCCAAAAACTAATACAAATTCAAAATTATATATAAGAAACAAATTTAAATTAAAATCTGGAAAAAAATTTAATTACACAATAAAAACAAGAGTATTTGAAGATAAAAAATGTCTATTTAAATTAGTTATAAAAAACATAAATCAAAACTTAATTATATTTGAAGAAGTACAAGAAGTTACGTTATACAAAGAAAAATGGTAGCTACTTAACTTTAATTTTATATGTTTATATGATATAGAATTAAATGATATTATAGAAATTTAGTTAGAAATAATAAATTACAAAGATAAAATCATTCAATTTACAGAACCACAATTTGAAGAGAATGATATATATTCTCCATTTATAAATGGGGAAAGAGAAAAGAAAAATATATACTATACATCATAGTATTATCAATCTTATTTTGAAAATGAAAATTATATGTATTTATATATTACACCAGATATAAACAGTGTTTATAGTTAGCAAAAAGAAAATAGATTAATTTTATATTATTTCAGATACAATCAAGAATTTGCATATATTGAATGTTATAAAAAAAATATACAACAAGATTTTAATAATATAAATAGTGTAGATAAATCACAACTTGATTTAATAAAACATGTACCTATTAATAATTCTTTGAAAAATAATAAAAATTTGAAATTTAAAGCAAGCAATATCATATTCAAAATAGATATTTCTAAAATATAGGATGAAAACTGTAATTCAATAGATGACTTATTTACTAAAATATATAAAAACAAATTTGAACTATCATTTTTATAGTCTTTTAATACAAATA
>Ga0116157_10002693_pt1 | contig 17279 bp, 18 predicted proteins | sample AD_UKC048_MetaG_FD_89882 | JGI IMG/M metagenome (GOLD analysis project Ga0116157, IMG submission 89882) | Active sludge microbial communities of municipal wastewater-treating anaerobic digesters from USA - AD_UKC048_MetaG | ecosystem: Engineered > Bioreactor > Anaerobic > Digestate | place: USA...
CATCATGGCTGAACTGACCCTGCGCAACATCATCAAGCGTTATGGCACCACAGAAGTAATCCATGGCATTGATCTGGACATCAAGAATGGTGAGTTTGTGGTTTTCGTCGGCCCATCCGGCTGCGGAAAATCAACGCTATTGCGCATGATTGCTGGCCTGGAAGAGATCTCCGACGGCGAACTCAGCATTGACGGTGTGCGCATGAATGAAGTGGCCCCCGCCAAACGCGAGATAGCCATGGTGTTTCAGTCCTACGCCCTGTATCCGCACATGAGCGTGTATGACAACCTGGCTTTCGGGTTGCAGACCGCTGGAGAGAAAAAGGACGTGATCGACCAGCGCGTGCAGCATGCAGCGAAGATGCTGAAGATCGACACCTACCTGCAGCGCAAGCCCAAGGCCCTGTCAGGCGGGCAACGCCAGCGCGTTGCCATTGGTCGGGCTATCGTGCGGGAACCAAAACTGTTCCTGTTTGACGAGCCGCTTTCCAATCTGGATGCCGAGCTGCGTGTGCAAATGCGTGTCGAGTTGTCGAAACTCCACGCCGATCTGGGCACCACCATGATTTATGTTACCCACGATCAGGTCGAGGCCATGACCATGGCCGACCGCATCGTGGTGCTTCGCGACGGCGTGATTGAACAGGCAGGATCGCCGCTGGATCTGTACAACAGGCCTGCCAACCGCTTTGTAGCCGGCTTCATTGGCAGCCCCAAGATGAATTTTCTCGAAGGCACAGCGGCAGGACTCACCTCTGCCGGGCTTCAGGTCAGACTCCATGGTGGCGAAACCGTCGTGGTGCCGGCAGCCACGTCACAGATTGCCGACGCTGCTCCGGTTTGCGTCGGCATCCGGCCTGAACACGTGGAATTGGCTGCAGGAGGCCTTCCCATGCAGGTCGCGTTGACCGAGCAGCTGGGCGGTAACACGGTACTCTATGGTTCCCTGAGTGCCCAGCAATCGCTGGTGGTACAGGTTGTAGGCCAAAGCCACATCAAACGTGGTGACACGGTTCACGTGCAATTGCCGGCGGCCAGCTGTCATGCCTTTGCTGCGGATGGACGAACATTTTCAAAGTGATTTTTAACAAGGAGACACTGAGATGACATTCAATTCCCCTGTTCGAAAACTATTGACCGCAGCTTGTCTGCTGGCTCTGACAGGAACTGCCCTGGCGCAATGGAAGCCCACCCATCCCATCACGCTGATCGTTCCCTGGGCACCCGGCGGATCAACCGATCAGGTTTCCCGCGTAACGGCCGCCGAGCTGGAAAAATACCTGGGCCAGAAAATTGTCGTACTGAACCAGCCTGGTGCCTCTGGCTCCGTGGGCACCAAGAATGCACTGGAAGCGCCCAAAGATGGCTACACATGGGCCGCAGGTGGCGCCAAGGACCTGGGCACCTACAAGGTGCTGGGCATGCTCGACACATCGGCAAAAGACTGGAACCTTTATCTAAACGTTGCACACATCGCCGTTGTCGGTGTGAATGCCGATTCGCCCTATAAAACCATGAAAGACCTTCTGGACGCCATGAAGGCAAAGCCTGGCAGCATTTCGGTCGCCACGGCAGGCGTCAACTCCAGCGGCCACTCGGCCATTGAAACCATTGCCCGTGTTGCAGGTGTCACCTACAAACACGTGACCTACGACGGCGGCGCACCGGCCGCGGTAGCCACCGCGGCTGGCGAAACCCAGGTCACCACGCAATTGGCAGCGGAACAAACAGACATGATCCGCGCCAAAAAGATCCGGCCGCTGGCTGTGGTGGGAGACAAATCCATCGAGATTGAAGGATTCGGCACCATCCCGCCCCTGTCGCAGACTTTGCCTGGCTTCACGGATCCGATCAATTACTTCGGCATCTTTGTTCCCAAAGGCGCTCCACCAGAAGTTGCCCAGACGCTGGACAAGATCTGGGCGACTGAAATGAGCAAGAACGACGCGCTGAAGAAGTACGCTCAGTCACGCGGTGCCATGTTCGCCCCCATGGCCGGTGAAGACGCGCAAAAAGCAGTGTTCCCCGCCATCCAGTCTTATGCCTGGACACAGCAGGCTGCTGGAAAAGCCAAGGTATCACCGGACACCGTCGGCATTCCCAAACCCTGATACAGCACAAGGCACAACATGGACGAGGGTGGCAAAACCACCCGCTCCGATATCCGGGGCGGCGTGGGTTGGGTGGCTTTTGGCCTGGTGATTCTGGTCGAAGCCCTGCGCATGGACCGGTTCACCAGCATGGGCGCGACCGTCTATACCATGCCGGGCTTCGTGCCGGGCATGATTGGCGTAGTCATCATGGCGCTCGGGCTGATTCTGGCGCTGCGCAGCTGGCGACGACTGAAAACGTTATCGTCACCCGCTGAATTCGGGGATCTGGCCCAGCCCGTCATCAATGGCCGCATCGGTTTCACGATCCTTCTCACATTGGTCTACGCAGGCGGGCTGATCGGTCGTATTCCTTTCTGGCTGGCCACCGCAGTGTTTGTTGGCGCCTTCACCTGGCTATTTGCACCTCCCGAGCAATCCGTGCAACGGCGTCTGACCCATTGTGTGCTGGCCGGCGTGCTGACGTCGGCAGTGGTTTCTGTCGTGTTCCAGGAAATTTTCCTGGTTCGCTTGCCGTGAAGCAGCACTGCCATGTTTGACGGACTCATCTCGTTCTGGCAATCCATCGTGCACTTCAGCACGCCGGAGGTCATCTTCTACGCATTGCTGTCGTCGCTGGTCGGTGTGGTGATGGGCGCGTTGCCCGGGCTGACCGCCACCATGTCACTGGCCCTGATGACCACGCTGACCATCAAGCTGCCCCATGATCAGGCGTTGCTGATTCTGGTCTGCACCTATGTGGGCGCGATCTATGGTGGTTCGCGATCGGCCATTCTTCTGAACATTCCCGGCACACCTGCATCGGCTGCGTCCTGTCTGGACGGTTATGCCCTGGCACGTCAAGGGCTGGCGGGGCGCGCAATGGGCATCGCCACCAGCGGCTCCGTGCTGGGCACGCTGATTGGCATGTTCTTCCTCGCTGGCTTTACCCCGGTTCTGGGCAACATGGCACTCAAGTTCGGCGCGTACGAGTTTTTCTGGCTGGCACTGTTTGGCGTCATCATTGCCGGCACACTCACTGGGGATGACCCACTCAAGGGCTGGATTGCCGGTGTGGCGGGTTTGTTCATTGCCGGCATTGGCCAGGAGCCGCAATACGCCTATGAGCGCTTCTCCTATGGTGTCCGAGACCTGGCGGGCGGCATCCAGCTGGTGCCTGCACTGGTCGGTGCTTTCGGGTTTGCCGAGTTGCTCACCGCCATGAAAGAGCGACAGGCTCCGGTCAAGATCAGCCCGTTCGATACCGTCATTCCGCGGCTCGGGGACATCACGAAATACTGGCGAACCATCCTGCGTTCCGGGCTGATTGGTACCGGCGTGGGCATCGTTCCGGGTGTGGGTGAGGATGTAGCGGCCTGGTCTTCCTATGCAGCGGCCAAACGTGCCAGCAAGGAAAAAGAGCTCTATGGCAAAGGTTCGATCGAAGGCCTGATGGCCGCCGAAACCGGCGATAACGCCTGCGTGCCGGGCGCCATGATTCCGGTGCTCACACTGGCCATACCCGGATCGGCACCAGCGGCCGTTCTGATGGCCGCCATGATCATCCACGGCGTCAAGCCTGGCCCGTTGATCATGGTGGAGAGCCCGCAGTTTGTGTACGACATCGTGGCCATGATGCTGTTTGCCACCATCGGCATCCTGATTTACGGTCTGGTCCTGACAAAGGCGTTGGTGCAGGTCCTGCGTGTGCCCCAACATTTCATCGTGCCCATCATTTTTGTGCTGTGCGCCGTTGGCAGTTTCGCCATTTCCGGTCGCTTGTTCGACGTGTATGTGATGCTGGTGTTCGGACTCGCCGGATTTTTCCTACGTGGTTTCGGCTACCCGATGGCGCCGCTGGTGCTGGGCGTGGTTTTGGGTGATCTGCTGGAGAAAAACCTGCGTCGTGCACTCTTGTTGTCTGATGGCGATCTGACGCCCTTTTTCACGCGGCCCATCTCTGCCGTCGTCGCCGCCATGATCTTTGGAACCGTGGGCTGGAAGATCTGGACCATAACCCGGAGCAAAAAGCCATGACTTCGTCCCGTCTCACCACCGCCGTCAGCGTGCGTGAGGTGTCGCTGTTTGAGCGGCACGTCAATCTGCGGCTGCCCTTCCGGTTTGGCGCCGCCACGGTAACCCAGTGCCCACAGGCGTTTGTGCGTGTCCGTGTGGATGTTGCAGGCAAATCCTTCGAAGGCGCCAGTGCCGAACTGATGGTGCCCAAGTGGTTTGACAAATCGCCTGCGCTCACGCATGCCCAGAATTTTGAGCAGTTGCGCGAAGCGCTTCGCTGCGCACGCGAATCCTACCTGAACGCCGATGCGCCTCTGTCGCCTTATGCACTCTCACTTGCGCAGGGAGAGTCTGCCATCAGTACGTCGGTCGCCCGTGGTCTGCCCCGCCTGGCAGCGCAGTTTGGCTCAGCACTGCTGGACAAAGCCGTCGCCGATGCTGCTTTGCGAGCCACAAGTCAAAACTGGGTCGATGGCGCTTCCGGAGGCGTGCTGGGCGATCCCTGGTCGGGAAAGATCACATGGCACAAGGCATCAACTGTCTGGGTTCGCCACACGGTGGGTCTGGCTGACCGGATCGTCACGTCAGACCCCGGCACAGACCCGGCAGATGGACTGCCCGCCACACTGGAAGAAGCCATTGCCCACTATGGCTTGCGCTACTTCAAAATCAAGCTGAGTGGTCAGGCCAACGCCGACCGGGATCGGCTGACCCGCATTGCCGGTGTTCTGGCCAACAGCGCCAGCGACTACCGCGCCACGCTGGATGGCAATGAAACCTTTTCCAGCGCGCAGAGCCTGGGTGAATTCTGGCAACAGCTCAAAGCCCAGGCCCCACTGAAAGACCTGCTGGCCCGCACCCTGCTGCTGGAGCAACCGCTACCCCGTGCCATTGCGTTGAACGAGTCGATAGCCAAGCTTGGCATTGACGTGCCGGTGATTCTGGATGAGTCCGACGACCATGCCGACGTGTTTGAGCGCGGTCTGGCGTTGGGCTACCGCGGTATTTCGTCCAAGGCCTGCAAAGGCATTTACCGTTCACTGCGCAGCGCCTGGCTGGTGGCGCAGGATCCGCAAAACCGGCTGCTGTCCGGTGAGGACCTGACCTGTCAGGCCGGACTGGCCGTGCAACAGGACAGCCTGCTGGCGTCCAGCCTGGGTGTCAAGCACATTGAGCGCAATGGCCATCACTATGTGGATGGCTTCGGCGCAGCGCCCGACAGCGAGTCTCTGGGTTTTGCACAGGCGCACCCGGGCCTGTATGCAGTCAGCCAGGGGCGCGCCCGGCTGGACGTGCGAGGCGGCCAGCTCAATCTGGCATCACTTCACGGACCCGGCTTTGGCCGTGCTGACTCTCCGCAGTGGAGCCACCTGAGCCCCATGAGCTGAACAACCCCTTCATTACAAACCGCTTTCAACAGGAATTCACCATGAGCACACAAACCCTCGGCATCATCATGCACGGCGTCACCGGCCGCATGGGCATGAACCAGCACCTGATCCGCTCCATCGTCGCCATCCGCAAACAGGGCGGTGTTACCTTGTCCAACGGCAGCAAGGTCATGCCCGACCCCATCCTGATCGGCCGCAACGCCGAGAAGATGGAAGCGCTCGCCAAAGCCCACAACATCGCTCGCTGGGGAACTGACTTGGATGCCGCGCTGGCCAACAAGAGCGACACCGTGTTCTTCGACGCCGGCACCACGCAAATGCGCCCCACCCTGCTGGCCAAAGCCATCCGCGCAGGCAAACACGTGTATTGCGAAAAACCCATTGCCACCAACCTGAACGAAGCGGTTGAAATCGCCCGCCTGGCCGAAAAATCAGGCCTCAAGCACGGCGCTGTGCAGGACAAACTCTTCCTGCCCGGCCTGCGCAAGCTCGACATGCTGCGCCGCGCAGGCTTCTTTGGCCGCATGCTCTCTGTGCGCTTGGAGTTTGGCTACTGGGTGTTTGAAGGCGACCTGCAACCCATTCAGCGCCCCAGCTGGAACTACCGCAGTGAGGACGGTGGCGGCATGATCCTGGACATGATGTGCCACTGGCGCTATGTGCTGGACAATCTGTTTGGCGAGGTCAAATCACTGTCTTGCATTGGCGCCACCCACATCCCCCAGCGTTGGGACGAAGCGGGCAAACCTTACAACTGCACGGCAGACGACGCTGCTTACGCCACCGCCGAACTCACTGGCCACAACGGCGAACCGGTGATTGCACAGCTCAACATGTCGTGGGCTACCCGCGTGAACCGTGAAGACCTGGTGACCTTCCATGTCGATGGCACGCACGGCTCCGCGGTCGCCACGCTGACGGGCTGCAAGGCGCAAAGCCGCGTCAACACGCCGCGCCCGGTGTGGAACCCGGACGAGAAGCAGACCATGAATTTCACCGAACAATGGCAGGACGTGCCGGACACGCAGGTCTACGACAACGGCTTCAAGATCCAGTGGGAGCACTTCATCCGCCACGTGGTGGAGAACGAGCCCTACCGCTGGACCCTGCCCGAGGGCGCCAAGGGCGTACAACTGGTCGAAGTGGCCCTGCAAAGCTGGAAAGAGCGCCGTTGGGTGGATGTTGCTCCGCTACAAGTTTAATAGCTGCTCGCGCATATTCCACGAGGGCTAAGGCACGATTTGGCCCCTAAAAAAGGAGGATTTTCATGTCCCGCACACTTTTGCTGCCTGACGCATCAGGCAAACTGACACCCTATGGACTCACGGGAACCACGCCCATCCCGCCCGCGCGCAATGCTCCGGCGTTCAACCGCATCGTCTATTCTGCCGCCCACGTGGTGGCCGACCCGCTGGCCGCCATCGACCCCTGGCTGCAATGCGCGGTGGACTGGGACACGACCATCGCCTACCGTCGCAACCTGTGGTCGCTGGGCCTGGGCGTGGCCGAGGCCATGGACACAGCGCAGCGTGGCATGGGGCTGGATTGGCCCACCTCGCTGGAGCTGATCCGCCGCTCGCTGGACGCGGCCAAAGACTTTTCGGCCCAGGGTGGCAAGGCGCTGGTGGCCTCGGGCTGCGGCACTGATCATTTGGTGCTGGAGAATGTCAAGACGGTTGATGAGGTAATCGCCGCCTACGAGATGCAGATGGAGGCCATCGAGAAACTCGGCGGCAAGCTGATCGTGATGGCCAGCCGCGCTTTGGCCCGTGTGGCCAGGAGCCCGGCCGACTACGAACGGGTGTACAGCCGCATTCTGAGTCAGGCCAAACAGCCGGTGGTGCTGCACTGGCTGGGCGACATGTTTGACCCGGCACTGGCCGGTTACTGGGGCAGCAGCAATGTCGAGCAAGCCATGGCCACGGCGCTGGGCATCATCGCTGCGCACCCGGACAAGGTCGATGGCATCAAGATCTCCCTACTCGACAAGGACAAGGAGATTGACATGCGCAGGCGTCTGCCGTCCGGCGTTCGCATGTACACGGGCGACGATTTCAACTACGCCGAGCTGATTGCAGGCGACGGCTTTGGCAAGGAGTTGTTCCATGGCCAGAGCGACGCCCTGCTGGGCATCTTCGACGCCATCGCCCCGGTAGCGAGCAGCGCTCTGGGTGAACTGGCACAGGGTAATCTGGCCAAATTCCACGATCTGCTCGGCCCCACCGTGCCGCTGTCGCGCCACATCTTTGCCGCGCCCACGCGCTTCTACAAGACTGGTGTGGTGTTCATGGCCTGGCTCAATGGGCACCAGAAGCATTTCACGATGGTAGGTGGGCAGCAGAGCACGCGTTCGCTGCAGCACTTTGCGGAACTGTTCCGCCTGGCGGATGCTGCCAGCGCACTGCAGAACCCCGAGCTGGCGGTGCACCGCATGAAGACGCTGTTGGCTTTGCATGGTGTCGAAGGCTGATTTCCCATGCGCAATTTTTCTGACGACCACCACTGGCTGTCCATCAACACCGCCACGGTGCGCAAGCAGTGGCCGCTGGACCGCATCATCGAAGAATGTGCAAAGCGTGGCATCCGCGCCATCAGCCCCTGGCGCGATCAGGTGGCGGCTATCGGCCTGGACAAGATAGCGAGGCAGCTGCGCGACACGGGCATCGGCCTCTCGGGGTACTGCCGTGGCGGCTTTTACCCGGCAGCCGATGCCGCAGGCCTGAAAGCCGCGCTGGTGGACAACCGCCAGGCCATCGACGAGGCCAAAACGCTGAACGCGCCCTGCGTGGTGCTGGTCGTCGGCGCCCTGCCGGGTGCGCTGGCCGGCAAAGCGGCTTACACCGACATCGGCCGCGCCCGCAACGAAGTGTTTGACGGCATCGCTGCCTCGCTGGAATATGCGCGTGAGGTGGGCATGCCATTGGCCATTGAACCGCTGCATCCCATGCAGGCGGCCGAGCGGGCCTGCATCAACACGCTGGAGCACGCGCTGGATGTGTGTGATGCGCTGGACCCGCAACGTTCGGGCGCACTGGGCGTGGCACTGGATGTTTATCACGTGTGGTGGGACCCCAAGCTGCAGCAACAAATTGTCCGCGCGGGAAAAGACCGTCTGCTGGCCTACCACGTGTGTGACTGGCTGACCCCCACCCGCGACTTGCTAAATGACCGCGGCATGATGGGCGACGGCGTGATTGAACTCAAAAAAATTCGCGGCTGGGTCGAGCAGGCCGGGTATCAGGGCTTTGCAGAGGTCGAAATTTTCTCGGAACTCGACTGGTGGCAGCGCCCCGGTGACGAGGTACTGGACACCTGCATCGCGCGGCTTCGAACTGCCGTCTAGCACGGCCCGCCAGCCAATCTCAGTACAGTTCGTCCGTATAGGCTTTGTCCAGCAGCGCCTGCGTTTTCTGGACAGCATCTTCACTGGCATCGCCACCGAGTACCGGTGCAAGTTGCCGGGCTCCAAGAGACTCCGTGGATGCGTCCCAAAACTGGGGCTGCCATAGGCGGGATCGAATGAAGGCCTTGCCGCAATGCATAAAACACTCTTTCACGTCGACCTGCGTACACAGCAGCGCGGGTTTGCCATTCACCTGCAGTTGGGCCAGTACGCCGGGGTCGTTGTGCAACGTCGCGACGCCTTTCACGCGCAAAGTTTCCCGCTGGTTCGGCACCACAAATATCAAACCGATTTCGCCATTGCGAAGGATATTTCTGAACCCCATCGTGAGCCTGTTTCCAGGCCGGTCCGGAATCAGAAGATTCCCGGATGCGTCGATGGCAATGAATCCGCGCGGATCCCCCTTGGGCGACACGTCAACATGGCCGTTGGCGTCAATAGTTGAAATGAAAACCAGGGGCGATTGCCGAATGAACTCCTTCATCACGTCGTCCAGCTTTGGCAATATTTTTGCCCTTACGAACTCCATGGGCGGGCCAATGACCGACTCGAGTTCCTTTTCACTGGTTATCAGATATTTGCTTTCCATGACCTTTGCCTTCTCCCTCTTGGTGTTTTACGCTTGGACATCTCGCTCACCTGGGGCGTATGGAAACCTCAAACGGCCACAGGCGGCAATTAGTTTGATGATAAAACTAATTAATGTCAAGTAGGGTTTGGCTGGGCACCGCCGGGACTCAACTCGGCCGGGGCTTGCCTGGGTCAGCCGGGTACCAGCGCCGTGCGCCGGACCCGTTTCACGTTGAAAGCGCTGGCAATCAGAACCCCCTGCACCAGCGCCAGGCCGATGAAAACCGGCGTGTACTGGTGGTGGTCCATCAGCGTGCCAAATACCAGCGGCGCAATCGCCTGGCCAATGTCCAGCCCCGAATACACGATGCCGTACACCCGTCCGGTTGAATTGGGTGGCGTGGAACGCTTCACAATCAGGTCACGCGATGGCCCGCCGGTGCCCGCGGCAAAACCCATCAGCCCAAACAGCACCGGCACCATCAGCCCCGGCACATCCACCAGCCCCAACACCAGCGCAATACACGCCGCCGCGCCAAAACCCATGCCCACCACGCGTTCACACCGCTCGGGGTCTGACGCCAGAAACCCGCCCAGCACCATGCCACCCGCCGCACACACCATGTAAACCGTGAGACACGTGGCCACCAGCCCCAGCGGCATGCCGTGCAACTGGCGCGCTGCTTCCGGCGCAAAAGCCTGCACCACGCTGAGCGAGATGGCATACAGCAGGAAGAAGGCAAAACACATCCACACCGCAGGAATGTTCAGGAAGGCATACGGGTGTTCTTCCTTCACGGCGGTTTTGCTTTTCTCGGGTTGAACCACAGGCAGGTACAGCGTGTCGCGGTACAGCAGCACAACGGCCAGCACCACCAGCACCAGAACACCCGCAGACGCCAGTGCCACACGCCAGGAAAAAGCCATCGCAATCGGCACCACAAAAGCGGGTGCCAGCGCCCACCCCAGGCTGCCGGTGATGCCATGCACGCTGTAGGCATGGCCCAGGCGCGGCGCACTCACCTTGCGGTTGAGCAGCGTGTAGTCCACGGGGTGAAACACCCCATTGCCCATGCCCGCCACCACTGAAAATCCAGCCATCACCCAGTACCCGGAGCTGATGGAAAAACCAAACGCCGCCAGCGCAATCAGCGCCAGGCCGCCATACAACACGGGGCGCGGTCCGAACTTGTCCACCACAAAGCCCGATGCCATCTGCACCGCGCACGACACCACAAAAAAGATGGTCATCAGGAAACCGAGCTCGGCGTAACTGGCGTTGAGCGCTTCCTTGAGCCAAGGAAACAGCGGCGCCAGCAGCAGCTGGCTGAAGTGACTGATGAGGTGGACCATGCCCACCAGACCAATGACCTGGGCGTCGTGACGCAAGCCGGCATCGCCGGAAGGGGGAAGGTTGAGGGTGGTTGAAGTGCTCATGACGTCATCGTAGTCGGGGCAGGGAATTCCGAAATGCGACAAAATGCCAATATTCGTCGAATACCAGACAACCTGAACCCGACCACCCGCCAACCCGATGCCAGCACCCCGCTCTCGCCCCTACGCCCGACCCGGCATCGCCGTGGGCAGCGACGATGCCACCGCGCCCCGCCCGGACCCTGACCGCCCGGTGCGCGTGCGTGCAAGGTCCCTGCCTGTTGACACCCACTTCGAGCCGCACCACCACGCCTGGGCGCAGCTGGCCTATTGCGCCAGTGGCATTGTGCAGGTGACGGTGGCCGCGCCGGATGAGGTGACCTACATCGTGCCGCCATCGCGCGCGGTCTGGATTGCCCCTGGCGCGCGTCATGCCGTGCACGTGCTGGAGGCCGCCGAATTCCGGTCGCTGTACATCGACGCCAGCGCCACGCCGGCGGGCTGGGCCGGTTGCCGCATGCTGGTGGTGTCCAGCCTGCTGCGCGAGCTGATCCACGCGCTGGACGCCCCCGCCCCGCCGGCGCCTGCGCGAGAGACGATGCTGACTCGACTGGTGCTGGATGAACTGTGTAACGCCCACACCCAGGCACTGGGTGTGCCCATGCCACATCCGCAAACCGGCGACAAACGTCTGCGCGCCCTGTGCGAAGCCGTGCTGCGCGCCCCGGCCGAACGCACCACGCTGGCCGACTGGGCGGTGGACATCGGCGCCAGCGAGCGCACCGTGGCGCGGCTGTTCAGAACCGGGCTGGGTACCAGCTACCAGCAATGGCGACAGCAGGCCGTGCTGGCCCACGCCCTGCCGCTGCTGGCGCGCGGCACCACTGTGAGCCAGGTGGCCGCCGCCACCGGCTACGCCAGCGACAGCGCGTTCAGCGCGATGTTCAAGGCCGCCATGGGGCAATCACCGAGCCATTTCATGCATAAAAATGAGGCCTAGCCCTCGTCAGATATGCGCGAGTAGCTATCAAATAAATAGCGTTATGAAAAATCAGGCCACCCGCGCTGCTTGTCCCGTCGTCTGACTTGACCTGCGAATACCTTGCCGCCAGCTCTGGCTGACTTGCTTGCGCCGATCCGGCACGGCAAGCTGCTTCGGTTCACAGGCTTCCCGGGTCAGGAGGTGGGCTTTCAACTCCATGACAACCGGGTCGCAATCCCCATAGCGGGCCGTCAATTTATTGAGAACTCTGCTCAATTCTTCAGTTTGGCGTGACATGTAACTTGCTCCTTGAACCAGCTGTTGGGAAAACTGTACTGCGCAATTTCAATGGCGTCTACCCAATCAGATGAACGGATAAGCGCAAAAAAAATTCCGGCTTTCGACATGTTTATGTCATGAAATTGACATGCCTAAAACCAATACTGAAAGGTTAAACAGTAGCCCGTTCATGCTCATTACACCCCCTTCCAACTATGGAGCCGATACCTCAGGCTTGATTTGCGGCTTCCAGTTTGACAAAGGGGGTAATGGGGCGTCCATTGATGCCAGCCAGGCACTCCAATGGCTCGCTGCCGAAGAGTCTGGCACGGGCTTTATATGGCTTCATTTCAATCTGGCACATTCGGCCACAGAGAAATGGCTGAACGACTACGTTTCGCTATCGAAAGTTTTCCACGAGTCGCTGAAAGACGGCTCCCGCTCCACACGTGTCGAGATGGATGACGACACGCTGGTGGCAGTAGTGAATGATGTGCACTACGATTTCACATTTGAACCCTCTGACATTTCGACGCTTTGGCTCTCCATCAGTCCCCGCCTGGTCGTGAGCGCCAGATTGCAGCCATTGCGATCCATCGATCGCCTTCGCGATGCAGTCAAACGTGGTGCGACGCTGCGGTCACCGGTGGAGTTGCTGGTGCACCTCATGCACGATCAGGGTGATGTTCTTGTCAACATCGTCCGCAGAACAACAGCCCGTGTGGACGACATTGAGGACCACCTCCTGTCGGAACGACTGGAAAGAAAACGCGCAGACCTGGGTTCTCTACGCCGCTTGTTGGTGAGACTGCAACGTCTTCTTGCGCCAGAACCGGCGGCCCTGTTTCGGCTGCTGACAAAACCGCCGTCCTGGATGGTGGAAGACGATCTGCAGGACCTGCGGCAATCAACAGAGGAGTTCAATGTCACCCTGAGCGATATGGCTGCACTTCAGGAGCGCATCAAGCTGCTGCAGGAAGAGATCGCTGGCCGGGTTGCCGAGGCAAATAACCGCAGTCTCTATGTATTGACTGTGGTCACGGTACTTGCCCTTCCCATCAACATCATTGCCGGCCTGCTGGGCATGAATGTGGGCGGCGTGCCCCTGTCAGACCACCGTCACGGTTTCTGGATCGTCGTCGCCATCATCGTGACCTTCACATTCATTGCTGGCTGGATCGCAACCAAAAAGCAGCGCGACTGATGGCTCTACCTTTGTGTGGTGACTCCTCAGATCCGCGTGCGCCAGACGTGGTAACGCGAGCGTTGCAGCGCAATCAACTCGATCAGACCCCAGGCGATACGATCCACGCCGCTCAGCAGCCTGAAGGCGCCAGCCCATGGTTTATTCAGACGGTGATTCATGCTTCGCAGACCTCGTAGTCAAAAGCATCAGCCTACATTTGAAATATGACAAATTCGCGTCATCGCCACTTGTCCGGGCCGAATCATGATTTTCCCGAGCTGGAAGAGCTGGAAAGAATCATTTCTATCGGGGGCAAAGACCTGGAGGTACGCGTTGTCCAGCATGTCAGCGCGGTTGCTGGGCCCTCATTGCCGGTCTACGCAATCTGTGTGGGAAATCCGGGCCTTGACGTGCCTGCGATAGGTTTCTTTGGCGGAGTGCACGGACTGGAGCGCATTGGGGCAGAGGTTGTTATCGCTTTTTTACACAACACAGTGATGCGCCTGAAGTGGGACGCAACACTTCACCGGCAGCTCGAAAATATCCGGCTGGTTTTCATGCCCATTGTCAATCCGGGTGGCATGCTGATGGGTACACGCGCCAACCCTCAGGGGGTTGACCTGATGCGCAACGCACCCATTGACGCCATTGGCAAGATCCCATTTCTGGCGGGTGGCCAGCGAATCAGCGCGGGGCTCCCCTGGTACCGCGGCGTCGAAGGGCAGCCCATGGAGACGGAAAATCAGGCACTTTGTCAGGTGGTAACGTCTGAGCTGCTGAGCCGGAAATTCAGCATGGCTCTGGACTGCCATTCCGGTTTCGGTGCCAGTGACCGGATCTGGTTTCCTTACGCACATACGCAAGACCCCATTGAACACCTGGCAGAAATGAAGGCACTGAAAGAGGTGTTTTTCCAGACACACAGCCACCATCAGTATGTGTTTGAGCCTCAAAGCATGCAGTACCTCGCCCATGGGGACCTGTGGGATTACCTGTACAAGGTTGCATGTCAGGAACCTGGGCCCATTTTTTTGCCGTTGACGCTCGAAATGGGTTCGTGGCTGTGGATCAAAAAGAATCCACGGCAGCTGCTGTCGCTCAAGGGCATATTCAACCCACTCATCGAACATCGCCAGCGCCGTGTTCTCAGACGCCACCTATCCTTGCTGGACTTCCTGGTCCGCGCTGCTTTCAGCCACAAGAACTGGTTGCCGGCTCCAGAAGGGCGAGCAGCGTTGCAGGCTGCGGCCCTGCAGGACTGGTACGAATAGGCGCGCAATGGCAACATGGCTATTTCTCAGAGGGTTGACGCGTGAGTCGGCACACTGGGGAACCTTTGTTGATGATTTTCAACAACAGATTCCTGGCTCCATCGTCCTGGCAATTGATTTGCCAGGAAATGGGCGACTGAATCACCTTGCCAGCCCGATTTCTGTCGGAGCCATGCTGGAACACTGCCGCGCGGAACTGATTCGTCAACAGCAGAAGCCACCCCTCATGCTGCTGGCCATGTCGCTGGGCGCCATGGTGGCAGCGGAGTGGGTCCGCCGGTTTCCCGAGGAAATTGCCGGCTGCGTTCTGATCAACACCAGCTTTCGCCCGTTCAACCCTTTCTATCAGCGTCTGCGTCCCCGCAACTATGTGACGCTGCTACGCATGTTGGGTCTGAACAATGTCAGTCCGGCAGCCTGGGAACGGGCCATCCTTCACATGACCAGCAACCGGCCTGATCAGATTGAAGAAATCGTGCGTCAATGGATTGGTATCCGACTGCAGCGGCCTGTACGAAAGCTCGAAGCGGTCCGTCAATTGGTTGCCGCGGCACGCTATCGTGCCAGTACGCAGAAGCCGGCTGTCAGCGTGCTGCTTTTGGCGAGTGCAAACGACCAGCTCGTGGACGTGAATTGCAGCCGTGTCATCCAGGCTCGATGGGGCTGCCCGCTGCAAATACATGAAACCGCAGGGCATGATTTACCGCTGGACGATTCTCTTTGGGTAATCTGGCAGGTACGCAACTGGCTTTCGCGGACAGGGCTGAACGGTTGAAATGCTTTTTCTCAGCCATCAGGTCATCTCAGCGGCCGTCGCAGAATAAGACAGCGTGTAAAGACCATTGAACGCACCGGCCTGCGCGCCAAGCAGCACCAGAGCGTCCGGGCTGAGCCGTGAGGCAGCAAGTTCCCTCAACACATCCGGGTCGTAACCAATCACGAGCAACACCCAATCGGCGAACTGATCGTTACCCCGAATTTTTTGCTCCGTCGTCTGGGCAATGGCCGGCGCCTCGTGGCGCAGCAGGTGGCCACCCACGCAGCCGGGCTGGTCCACAAGTTGATCGATGCTTGCCTTCAGTGATGCGCGCAAGGTGTCGCCCGTCTCTTGCGCAGGCGAAAGACGGATCGTCAGCGCGTGGCGTGCGACGTTTGCGCCACGGGATTCGAGCACGTGGCACTGGCTGCGAACCATGTTCCGGTGATGGGGCATCATCTTGCGGGACCACGGCGAAGGCGTATTCAGATGCGCCAGATACCGGGGAGATGACAGCACCTCATGGGCGTCCATTTCATACATCTGGAAAACGCCCTCGCCGCCATCGGCACTGCTCCAGCGTGTCGCACGCTGGAAGCCCGGGATGGCCAGCCGCTCACGGAAATGCTCGTGCGAGTGCCAATTCTGAAACTCGGTGTTCATGTCGGGCGCCATGTCCCACCACATGGCCAGGGCTGCTTTTCCAAGAAACGACATTTAATTTTCCTCAGGTGCTGGATCGACGCCATCCCCATTGTGGGTCATGGGACAAATCTCCTCGACGTCAAGAGTGCCCGGCAGCTGCTGTTTGGGGCAACGCATGGCCGGTTTCAAGGAAAGTCTTGAGGTTCGACAACACCACGGGCCAGCCGCCAGATACACCGGCCAGCATGGCCGGGTCTTTGGCCAGGTCATCATGGGCGACCGTCAATTTGACCAGGCCGTCACTGCAAGGTTCGATGTCAAACGAAACCCGTGAATGCCGGGACTCGTCCGCCGCGTCACCCGGCCTCGACCAGCTATAAACCAGGCGCTTTGGCGCATTGGCCTCCATCACCTTGCCAACGATGTCCACCACGCCAGAACCATCAGCACGCCGGTGCTCCCATAACGACCCCGGCTTCCAGTCCGACACGTTCACGCGGGCGCAGCCGGCACGCGGGTCCACCCACCATTGGGCCATCATGTCAACCTCCATCACGGCCTGCCAGAGCTTCTCTGGCGTTGTGGCGATGTAGGTTACATAGACATAGTCAGGTTTTTTCGTTTCCATTTTGATTTCCTTCCAGTTGAGTCTTGAGGTCGTATAGGACGCCAAGGCGATTGCGTTCAAATTTCCTGATCCAGAGTTCCTGAATTTCAAAGAGCGGCACGGGATTGAGGTAGTGGAGCTTTTCGCGCCCTTGCCAGATCACGGCAACCAGATTCGCCGCCTCCAGCAGCTGCAAGTGCTGGGTGACGGCCTGTCGGGTCATGTCCATCTGCTCGCAAAGCGCCGTCAACGTCTGGCCGTTGTCGCTGTGCAGCTGGTCAAGCAGGCGCCTGCGTGTCGGGTCTGCCAGCGCCTTGAATACTTTGTCGATATGGGGGGCCTTTTGCATGGGGGGTTGATGATGCGTTGAATTATATGCAAGTATTTACCTGCATGTCAAGCAAGCGGCGACTGCATGCTGTGCGCGCGCGACTGGTACCGCGCGGCCTCACTACACTAGCCCGCATGAGCACCCCCTCACAACCGCAATGCGTGCGGGACCTGCTGACCGCCTATTACTGGCGTGACAACGCGATCCGCAGTCGAAGCGTGAGTGACGTCGTGCTGTCCGGCAAGGTCGATGCGCCTGCCCCGCCGCCAAGACTGGTTGCAGACTGGAACCGGGAGATATCGTTGCATCTGGGTCTTGAGCCCGGAGATGTCGAGGCATTGCCTCTGGCGAGGGCCCGTATGCGCTGGCCAGACTAC
>Ga0116157_10002695_pt1 | contig 17278 bp, 12 predicted proteins | sample AD_UKC048_MetaG_FD_89882 | JGI IMG/M metagenome (GOLD analysis project Ga0116157, IMG submission 89882) | Active sludge microbial communities of municipal wastewater-treating anaerobic digesters from USA - AD_UKC048_MetaG | ecosystem: Engineered > Bioreactor > Anaerobic > Digestate | place: USA...
CTTATTGACACCGAGGGGCGCATTCTGGTGATCAACCCGGCAGGCAAAGCAATTTTGCAACGCGAAGAAAACGAAATCACCGGAATTCATCTATGGGAATTCTTTGCCTCACCCGACCGGGATACCCTGCGAAAAGACATCATAGAAACCTTTGCCAGCAACAGTATCTTCGAAACCGAAGCTGAGTTGAGAATAAACGATGACCCTGTCTTTCTTACCCTTATATGCAGGCCGGTTCCAGACAGCGGTGCCCTGCTGTCGAGGGCAGTAATTATCGCCACCGATATCACCCTGCGAAAACGCGCTGAACTTGAACTGAAAAAGACCCTCGACACCCTTGAAGAACGGGTTGTAGAGCGAACCCGTCAGCTGGAAACGGCAAATGCCGAGCTGGCAAAAGAAATCACGGTAAGAAAAGAATACGAAGAAAAGCTGAAGAAGGCCATCGAAGATGCCAAAGCAGCCAGTCTTGCCAAAAGTGAATTCCTGGCAAACATGAGTCATGAAATTCGCACACCGATGAATTCAGTTCTTGGCTTTATCGACTTACTGCTGTCGACCAGCCTCTCTGAGAAGCAGCGTGATTATGCTGCGATTGTCAAGTCTTCCGGTTCGCTTCTTCTGGCTTTAATTGACGACATCCTGGATCTTTCAAAAATCGAGGCAAACAAACTGATTCTCGACAAAACCCCGTTCTCTTTTGGCAAAATGATAAGAGACATAGTGAAACTTTTTGAGCCAAAAGCAGCCGACAAAGGTATTACATTGCACCTGGAACTTGATTCTCAATTGATTGCACACGAGGTAAACGGTGACAGTCAAAGGGTAAGACAGGTTCTGATCAACCTGATCGGGAATGCGGTAAAATTCACCAAAAACGGCTACGTTAAGATAAAAGCCAGACAGAGTTGCAACAACTCAGGCAACTGTTACATAGATGTCAGCGTCGAAGACTCCGGCATCGGCATATCTGCCGCGGATCTGCCACTGATTTTCGAGAAATTCACCCAGGCCAACACCGGCACAACCCGCAGGTTTGGCGGCACTGGCCTTGGTCTGGCCATTTCGAAACGACTTGTCGATCTGATGGGCGGCACCATCGGATGCTGCAGCACTCCCGGCAAGGGTTCCGAGTTTTTCTTCAATATTCCCTTCGACCAGATGGCGGCAGAAAGCAGCAACCCGGAAAATAACGCAAACAGCAATGAACTGTCTGGAAAACCCGAAATCAAACCGGCAGACGTTTCGATTCTGATAGTTGAAGACGATCCCGCCAGCTGCAAATTCGCCGAACAGTGCCTTGAACTTTTTGGTTTCAGGCACCAGAGCGTCGACAACGGCCTGAAGGCAACAGAGATACTTAACCGCACCAGATTCGATCTGGTGATTCTTGACTGGTGCCTGCCAGGCTGGAGTGGTCTGGCAATAACCGAGGCCCTGAGAAAAAATCAGGGCCCGAATCAGCATGTGCCGATTATTGCCGTTACCGCCAGAGCAATGAAAGGCGACCGCGAAGCCTGTCTCAACGCCGGCATGGATGCCTATCTTTCGAAGCCATTTTCACCGGAAGACCTCTTGAGACAGACTCTGAAGCTGCTTAAGCTCAAAACTCAACCCTGAGCCCTCTTTTGCAACTGCTCGTCAATTTTATTGATTAAGGTTTCGCGGTTCACCGGCTTGAGAATATATTCTTCAGCACCCTTTTTAAAAGCGCTCATAAAGGAATCTTTAACTGCGGTAAGAATTATGATGGGCAATCCGGTTCCAAGTTTGATGCCGCGATTTTCTTCATCTTTGCGAATGCGTTCAAGCACTTCAAGTCCATCCATTTCAGGCATCGACACATCAAGAAGCATCAGATCGTAATCGTTGCCGGTTTCCCAGGCGGTTGTATAAAGTTTAAGGGCATCTTTGCCGGAATATGCAATATCGCAACAGGCTCTCTCAGCCAGAAATTCTTTCAACAGCCTGCAATTAACAGATTCATCATCAACAATTAAAAATTTTTGCATGTTTTGCCTAACCTTTGCTTTCATTTTTCTACCATACTGATATTATAATAAAAAATTCGCCTGTCAGCAGCCTGAATCCGAAAATTGGCAGAACCATTTTTCAACTATTCTCAATAAATTGATAACCCACAAAAAATATTGTATACTGCCTGCCATGCAAACAAACATCGACATAACACGCGCCTTCATGGAAACACCCGACGGGGTACTGTCAATCCACCAGATTTCACGAAAGCTCAAGCTTCCCTATGGTACGGCATATAACCGTGTCCACCTTCTTCATGAATCGGGTATCGTACAAATTCTTCCGCAGGGCAAGGCCAAGCTTTGTGCTTTAAATCCGGAGAACCCGATGACTGCCAGTCTTCTTGCTCTGGGCGCTGCTCAGACTACCGATCTTTTCATAAAAAAGAATCTTGAAGCTGGCCTGTTGCTGAAAAAAATTCGTAAAGCAGTTCTGGAAAATGCCCGCGACAGTCTCTACGCCGCAATTATCCTCGCGCCTGAAATGCTTGGTATTGCAGCAGCGGCAAACCCTGAGATGGGTCTCAATACTCCCGGTCAGGACGTCTCTCTTCCAGGTGTCGACAATCCGCCGGTCGGGGGTGCCAGTCTTGATTTTTTCTACATTCAGGCATCGAGCTCATTTGACGAGAACCGCGTAGAAACAGCCATAACATCACTTCTCCAGCCCGGCAGTGATATCAGAGTGACCAGCATGACCGTTGATCGCGACACACTTCTTGGCATGTTCACCGAGAATGAGAATGAAGCCGGTCTGGCTGCCTACCAGATGCTGCACGAGGGAATGCTGCTCTTTGGCTTCGAAAACTTCTACACTCTCATTCTTGAAGCCTTTGCCCGCAAACTTTCGGCATAAAGCACAGGAGTCATAAATGCCAGCAAAGCTCAGATCAATTATTTTGCCCGCGATGCTTGCATGCCAGATTGCAGCAGCAGCGCAGTCTCTCCCCGAAAATCCCGGTAGAAAAATATTCCCCTCCCCCGCCGACCCGGAAAGCCCGCTCCTGGTAAACGAAATATCAGCAGTAACCGGGATTGCCACCGACAGCCCGGCCTTTAAATTTATCGAAACCGGCGACAAAATGGTCGTCGAAAACCGCCATTCAGAGGCTAAAGAAGCATACCGCACCGCTCTTCGCCTTGAACCAATGAATCTTTCGCTCTGGGCTGCTTACGATGATACAGTAATCGCTGAATACATTGCCAGAAAGCGCAAAGAAAAGCAAAACCCGGTCATCGAACGCGATATTGAACCACTTTTCAGCATTGACCGCATAGACAGTTATATCGAACTCGGAACCCTTTATGTAGTGGGTTCTCTCAGCAATTTGTCGAAAACCGTCAAGAAGAAAATTCAGCTCACCGCAAAGATCCTTGACGAAAACAAAAGAGAGCTTCGCAGTGAAACAGGCACCCTGAGAAGTTTTGACAAAGGGCTCCTGCCAAAGGAAAGCTCTCTTTTCGAGATCCCGTTCAAAGATCCGCCCGTCGGGGCAAAATCATTCCGGGTGGAGATCACGGCCTGGGAATAAACCCTGCGCCGTAATTTCTGAAGGTTCGAAAATCAGCTGTTCGGATCGGTCAATCTGACGAGAGTGTGCCTGCCGTCAAAAATCCAGACAATGTGAACCATTGCCGAGATGAAGACGACAAAGCCAACCCAGCGAAGCCAGGAATTTTCAAACATATCGATAAGATCTTTTTTGAATTCCTTCATTTCTTCGGGGAAGGCGAACATCAGAACGCCGGTAAGCGCAATAAAAGGAAGAGTAATCATCCAGAAAATTTTTCTAATGAACCACACTTTTTGAACCCTCGCTTGATGATGTTGATTGGCATGACTATAACAAAGATTATAAAACTTGTAAATAAAGTTTAAAAATTGTATTAATTGTTGTGTACAGCTACCTTGCCGGTATATATTCATAAGCAAACAATCGTTCAAAATTCCGTGAACTTAGCCGATAATGCTGCAAATCCTATTCTGCTCTCAAGGTCAGTAAATTAATGGGTTGGTTTTCGCGAAAAATTTCGGATCCTGAAGAGGCTTTTGGAAGACTGCTTCAGAAAGACAAACGAACATCGGATCGTGCCAAGAGCGACTTTGTCTCAAGCATGAATCATGGTCTGATTGAATTTCTGCACGACAAATTCGAAGAGAACGACAATCTTGAAACCAGATTGAAAATTCTCGAGGTTTTCGTTGATTACCGCAATCAACTGAACGAAGAAGATCTTCGTCTGCTTTTGACGCTGATCAAATATCCCGACACACTGCTGCGCGAAACTTTCAAAGAAATTCTTGTCGGCATCAAAGAGGAAAACCTGAAGGCGGTTACCGAGGTTCTTGGTAAAACACTCGACCCCGATATTCATCGTACCATCCAGCATGGTATCGAGAAATCAGGCATTCTCAAGCAGCTTCTCGAAAAGTGGAACAACTATTCGGTCAAAGAGCAGATTCTTTATCTTGAAGAAATTGTCATGCTCCAGAACCCGAAGACCTACCCCATCTTCTTTGATATTCTTAAAGAAGAAGTCGTCGAAGCCAAAAAAGACGAGAAAAAAATTCTGCAGGTCGAATTTTCAAAGCATGTCGACAAGATAAAAAACCCTGACTTTCTCGATCTTTGCATCAGAGAGTTGCCGGCAATTGCACCAGGCATGCGTTATCCAGTCTTCAAATGCCTGCAGTCACACGGCAAACTTTTTTTTGAGAAGGTATTTGACGGGCTGGGCAAAAAAAGCGAAGGCTTCAGACAGCATACATTGAAGCTGATGGAACAGCTTTCTGACCCGATGTCCTATCAATATCTCTTTCCATTTCTGCTTGATCCTTACAAGTCCATACCGCCGACAGTGGCTGATACGATCGGCAAAATCATTAAAGATTATGCCGAAGAACTCGACAAAATGGATCCGGCACAGCGCAAAAGCCCTGAAGTTCAAGCGCAGATCAAATATTTCACTGATCCACTCGAAAACAATCTTAACGACCGCTATTTTCAGTGCATCAAGCTGATGACCGAGTGTCTGCTTCGCCTGGGTCGCTATGACCACGATGTAATTTTCCGCAATTTCGCCAAGATTTTTCGCTATAACGAAGGCTACCTGAAAAGCTTCCTCAAGGGTCTCGACCCTGCCATACGCAAGAATCTTCTTATTAACGCCTGCTGTTACAAAGATGTCGAAACCGGCAAAACCGCCCTCAAGATACTCGGCGACCCGACCGAAAACTACATCATCGAAACTCTGAATACCCTTCTGCTTGAGCACTTCATGGAAGTACCGCCTGAAGTCCAGTCAGAAACCATTCAGCTGATGATGGATCCCCGCCTGCAGAGGTTTGTAACCGAGGTTCTCTACCACCAGGATCCGGCGCTGCGTTCACGCATTCTTACAATTCTTGGCGAATCAGGCCTGCAGAATGCTCTGCAGATTCTTGAAACCAAGCTGCGTGACCCGGATTATTCAGTGCGCATGACTATTCTGAAAATTCTTGATCTCAAGCATTTTCAGAACAATGCCGGCACCGAAATGCTGTTGAATTTTCTCAAAGACTCTGACAGCAGTATCGTTCTGCAGACAATAGAGCGCCTTAAAGAACGCGATCACCCGATGATCATCAACAACCTGACAAAACTGCTCGCTTCGAATGTTGTAGAAATAAAACAGGCAGCCCACAAGGCCATAGCATTTGTCACGCGCCGAAAATATATGACCGGCTTCGACAAAATGACCGAAGACGCCCGCAAAGCCATTGGTCAGTCATTGATAAAAATGGATACTTCCTTCATGGAAGATATTACACGTGATCTGTCTGCATCTGACCAGCGAACCCGTGTTCTCTCAGCCAAGATTCTTGAAGTTCTCTGTGACCACATTCCACCAGAACTCAAAACTCACCTGATTGTCGCCATCCAGGACCCCGACCCGCAGGTGAGAGCAGTTGTAATCATGGGCCTTGGCAAAATTGGTGGCCCCTCGGTATCTGGCATGCTTGTCGGATTTCTCAAAGACCAGGATGACCGTGTCAGAGCCAACGCCGTTGAAGCCATGGCTGAAGTCGGCGATATTTCTCTTGCCGAAGAGATTCTGCCATGCCTTTATGACGACAATAACCGGGTACGTGCCAATACTATCATAACACTCTGGAAGCTTGGCTATTACCAGATTTATGAGCCGGTAATAGAAATGATGCGGCATCCCGACAAATGGATGCGCGCCTCGGCGGCTTTTGCACTTGGTGAACTGAAAGACAGCAGGTTTTTTCCGATTCTGATTCAGGCGATACGCGATCCCGAGCCGGATGTTCGGCGAAACATCATCAAGGCCCTCGGTAAAATCGTCAATCCATTCATGCTGGCGCCTTATATCAGACCACTGCGTTTTGACCCCGACGAGAACGTCCGCAAGGAGGTAATGGCGGTTCTCTCAGCCAAACCACCAGCCCCAGCCCAATGATCTGGCCATTTGGAAGCAAAAAAGACCCGGAGCTTCTGCTAAAAGACCTTGAAAGCCCCGACGCAAAAACGCGCGAAGCCGCTTTTCACGGGCTGATCGCGCACACGGCAAAAGAGACCGACCAGATTGTGCTGGCAGCTCTCGAGGCTTTCAATGAAGCTTCGATTGAGATTATTCTACCTCTCATCGATGTCGCCGGGCAGAGGGGCATTCAGGAAGCTCTGCCGATCTTCAAGGCACTGCTGAAAGGCAAAGAAACCCGACTGCGGGAAAGCGCTCTGCAGGCTCTCTCGGCCCTCGGGACCCAGGAAGCCTTAGACATCATGATCTCTTGCCTGAACGACGTTGACCCGCGCATACGCCAGAAGGTGCAGCATGCGATCAGCGAAGAATTCGGCCAGGAAGCGATGGGCGCTCTGCTGCGGGCTCTCCCTGAAGATCGCACTTCGCCGCTTTATTTCGAGATTGTCTCATTGATGGAAGAACTCGACCTGTTCACGATCATCAAAAACAATTTCAACCAGCCGGATGTTCTGGTGAAGGATTTTTATTTCGACACCCTGACCCGCTTCAGCCGGCCTGATTTCATACCTCTTTACCTCGAATTTTATCCAAAAGCCTCAAATGCCCGCAAAGAAAAGATAGTGCAGATTCTCAACGAATACCCGGTAAAGGAATTATTGCCGCATTTCATTGAACAACATCGACTTGGGCATTTTGAGGGCTTGCATAACCTCTCAGAACTGGTTCTCATCAACCGTTTTTCTCAGGCTAAAGATGAGGTTCTTGACTTTGTCTGTTCTATTCATGATACGCGTTTCCGGATAAAAATTCTGCCAGAGCTTTTCAAGCATTTTGACCCATACTGCTTCGACAAAGGCTTTGAACTGCTCAAGGAATCTGCTACCGAGATTCGCAGCCAGGTTCTCAATGCTCTGATAAGCCTGATCAAAAAGACCTGGGAACGGATGAACGACCGCAGCGAACCGAACAAAATCATGCTTGCAGGCCTTTACGATTCCTGGGAAAAGCGTGTGGTCGAGTTGATGCGCAGCCGCGAAGACATTTCTGATGAGCACCGTAAAAACATCAGAAGACTGTTTTACGCGCTCGCCCAGAATCGACACGCTCTTATCAGGCCGTTTGTCAAAGAACTTCTCCAGAAAAACTTTCATGAGACCTATTTTTCCTTAAAAGACTGGCCTTTCGAAGAAATTTTCAATCTTTTTCACTGGCTCATTGAAAACGACCCCTCTTTTGGTTCTCTGATGCTGAGCGCCCTGCAGGGCAACAATGACGACACTCTCTGGCGCCTTGTTCTAAAGCTGGTCAACAGTTTTCCGGAAGAAGAGGATCGCGAAGCTTTCAAACGCAATCTGGCCGCGCGCAACCGCAACATTGCCATCGAAAAATTTCTGAAAGATTCTGACCCGGGCGTCAGGCTTGCGGCCCTTGAGTTCGCCAGCGAGCTTAAAATGAACGGTCTGCTGGAGCTGTTGAAGTCTTCAACGAAAGATCCGGCTCCCAATGTCAGGCAGACTGCACTGAAGTGCCTCAATCAGCAGCATTTTCCGCAGATTCAGAGTTTCCTGCTCGAAGCTTTGCATGATCCCGACGAAGGGGTTGCATTCTTCTCGCTGCAGACACTGAAAGCGCAGATGACGCCAAACCAGCTGGCCCCGCATCTGGTCAGATTTATCAACAGCAGCTCAGAAAAGCTGCGCAATTTTGCCCTTGAAGAGATTGCCCGCCTCACCAAAGAACGTTACAAGGCCAATTTTGCCAAGTTAACCCCAGAAGTGAGGAAACTTGCCGGTAAGGTCATTCAAAAACTCGATCAGAACTTTACCGAGCAGGTCATTCAGGATCTTTCATCTCTCGACCCGCAGACCAGGCTGCAGGCAGCCCTGCTCCTCGAAAACATTCAAGTCGATGACAAGGGTAAAGACGCTTTGCTTGCGGCAATGAAAGACCCCTCAAAAGTCGTCAGAGCCGCAATCGTCAAAACACTCGGTGTTATCGGTGACCAGGACCTGATCAAGCATCTGATCAGCTTCTTCAATGACCCAGACCCGAGAGTCCGGGCAAACACTGTAGAAGCCGTGTCACAGCTTGGAGACCGGCAGGCCATTCAGATATTGCTGCCGTTTCTCGAAGACGGTAACAACCGAATCCGCGCCAATGCGCTCGTTGGCATTCGAAAAGTCGGCAATTTCAATGTCATGCCGATTATCCAGAAAATGCTGACACACCGTGATCCCAACATGCGTGCAAGCGCCATCTGGGCAATGGGCGAAATCTGCGATCCCAATTTTTTGAATTTTATCTTCCCTTATCTGAATGACCGCAATGAAATGCTGTGATTCAACGCTATCAAAGCAGTAGCCAGAATCAACCCACAGATGCTTTCGCAGTATATGCCGGTTCTGCGTAAGGACCCATCACAGAAGATCAGAAAACTTGTTGCCGATCTTAGCTTTAAGGTGCTTTAAATGAGTCTGACCGGGCGGGAAGTGCTTCAGGCGCTTCAAGAATATTTCAGCAGTTCGAGTCAGCAGACAGAAACTTTTCTGATGCTGATTTTGCCGGCCCTTTTTCTCACCATCGCCCTGATTTATGTCAAAACCAGCCCTGCCAAGTCTGCAGACCCCTACTTTGCCATCTCAAAGCAGGATTTTGAGCTGCTCGAACACATCAGAATCCAGAAGGGTCTTGAAGAATTCGACCGTGATTTTTTGATGAGCGTTGCCTTCACCTATTCGGTTAAACCAACCCGAATGCTGCTTGATCCGGCCACTTTTGCCAAGATCGAAGAAATGATGACCGATAAGATCAAAAAAGGCGGCGAAGATCCGGCAACCAACAAGAGCCTGATCTATCTGAAGAACCTCAGAAAAAAGCTGTTTGGCTCCTGATTGACGCCTTAAAGGTTTCGAACTGCCGAATCTAAAATAATGGTGACCGGCCCCTGGTTTTCTTGTGAAATCAGCATGTCCGCACCGAAAACCCCTCGTGCAACCTTGCACACTCCGGCGGTCTCAAGTTCGGCACAAAACGCTTCATACATTTTTTCGGCGGGTTCTGGCGCTTCTGCCTCGATAAAGCTGGGCCTGAAGCCGTTGCGAATGTCACCGAACAGTGTGAACTGCGAAACGACAAGAATTTCGAAGCCACAGTCCTTCACCGACAGGTTCATTTTACCGGCCTGATCAGGAAATATTCTCAAGCCGGCAACTTTTTTTGCCAGCCATTGCATTTCTTTAACGGTGTCGCCGCGACCGACGCCGAGGTAACAGACGAGTCCCTGGCCGATGCTTGAAACCAGACATGCATCGACAGAGAGTGATGCGCATCTTACTCTTTGGACTACAGCTTTCATAATCAACTCCAATAAAAAAGGCGCCTTGCGGCGCCTTAAAAAAAACAAAACTTACTTGGCAGCGGCGCTTTTCTTTTCAGCGGTGCTCAGTTCGCACATGACCGGGCTGGCAATAAAGATCGATGAATAGGTACCAACGATTACGCCGAAGGTCAGAGTCATGGCAAAGCTCTTGATCGAGGCGCCGCCCAGAACGAGAATAGCGATAAGAGCAAGAAGGGTGGTTACAGAGGTATTGATAGTGCGGCCGAAGGTCTGATTGATTGACAGATCGACGATACTGGCCAGATTGGTTTCTTTTGAAATCTTGCGGTTTTCGCGGATTCTGTCGAGAACGACGATCGAATCGTTAACTGAATAACCCAGCAGAGTCAGGATCGCGGCAAGAACGGTGACGTCAAATTCAATGCCGACGATTGAAAGAAAACCGAGGGTGATGAACAGGTCGTGCACAACAGCAACGATGGTGCCGGTGGCTGACTGAAATTCAAAACGATAGGCCAGGTAAAGGAGAATACCGATTACTGAGAGCAATGCAGCCCAGATGCCCTGTTTTTTCATTTCATCACCGATGGTCGGGCCAACGTTGGATACCTGAAGGGCTTCATCAGAGAACGGGGCCATTTCCTTGAGGCTCTTGAGAATCTGATCGTGCACTTCAGCGTTTTTAGCGGTATCTACCGGAGCGGCGGGATACTGAATGATGAATTCACGGCCCTGGCCACCGGCAACTGACTGAACGACAATCTGTTCAGAGGTAAAATAAAGACCCAGTGATTTTTCCATCTGCTTGAAATGTTCGCGAATCTTGTTTTCATTTGATTCAGCGTCAAATCTGACGTGAATGATGCTGCCGCCCTTGAAGTCGATGCCATAGTTCAGACCTTTGACGAAGAGAAGCAGGATGCCAAGAATCACCAGCAGACCGGAAATATAAAAGAACGTACTCTTGTGTTTCATTATTGGAATAAGCATGGTTTTCAACCTTTCTCTTTACTTTAAATCAGATGCTCAGGGTTTTGGCGCGACCATCGGCGTAATACATGTCAAGGGCCAGTTTAACGCAGACGATGGCGGTGAAAACGTTGGCAATGAGACCGATACCGAGCGTGGTCGCAAAACCGCGAATCGGGCCAGAACCGAAAGCATAGAGAATTGCAACGGTCAGCAGAGTGGTTACGTTAGAGTCGATGATACAGGCAAGAGCACGGTCAAAACCGGCGTTTATCGAAGCTTTAACAGTTTTGCCAGACTTGAATTCTTCTTTGATTCTTTCAAAAATGATAACGTTGGCGTCAACGGCCATACCAACGGTAAGAATGAGACCGGCAATACCGGGGAGAGTCAGCGTGCCGCCGAAGAAAACGAGAACGGCAAAGATGATCAGGGTATTGAACAGAACTGCCAGATCGGCGAAGATGCCGGAGAGTTTGTAGAATACTGCCATATACATGAATACGAGCAGGGTTCCGATGATACCTGCGGCCCAACCGGCATTGATTGATTCCTGGCCGAGGGTCGGGCCGACGACGCGGCTTTCGAGGGCAATCAGGCTGGCGGGAAGGGCGCCGGCGCGGAGAACGATCGAGAGGTTCTGTGCCTCTTCGAAGGTGAAGCGGCCAGTGATCTGGGCCATGCCACCGGTAATGCGTGACTGAATTACGGGAGCGCTGTGCACTTTGTTGTCAAGAACGATGGCCAGCTGTTCACCAATGTGAGAACCGGTGACCTGGGCAAACTTGGCAGCACCTTCGGCGTTGAATTCGAGGTGAACGATCGGAGCACCCATGTCGTCAAAGGCGACCTTGGCAAATTTCAGATCGCGACCGGTAACGTCGGCTTTTTTGTTGAGTTTGAACCACATGGCCTGCTGCTGCGGGCTAGCGGGTTTCATGAGAACGATTTCAGCTTCGGGGTTAACCGGTTCAAGCTGGGCGGCGGTAAGAGCCTGATCGACAACGATGTGGAACTGCAGCATGGCAGTGTTCTGAATCAGCTGTTTTACACGTTCCGGGTCTTTAACGCCGGGGAGCTGAATGCGGATACGGTTGCCTTCCTGGGCTTTGATGCTGGGTTCGGCAATACCATACATATCAATTCTGTTTCTGATGATTTCAACCGAGCGTTTAACGGCATCGGTAATGCTGTCGTTTTCCTGGATCGAGTTGAGGTCAACCTGATAAACAAGGTCAATACCGCCCTTGAGGTCGAGGCCGAGGGTAATCTTGGATCTCGGGAAAAGAGAAGAGAGTATCAGGGGCAGTCTGGCATAAAGTCTTGAGGAGCCAACAAGAGCTTTAAGCTCGTCAGCCGATTTGCCGTTAACTCTGATGCTGGCGTTGCCGTTTTCATAGTCCGGGTTGATTACGCGGGCTTCACAACCTGCGTCAACAAGAGTCTTGCGCACAGTTTCCGCCACATTGTTGAGGGCGTCATCGGGGCGCGCCGGGTTTTTGCTTCTATTGAAAAGTTCTGCCATTTTATCAACCTGGATTTTCACCACGGCTGATTTTCCGTCTTCACCGGCAGAATATTCAAGCAGGCGGGCAGGCACACCGGCCTGTTCATCAGGGGAAATGATGCCGAAGGCGTTTTCCCATATCTTTGTAGACGGCAGCGCGTAAAAGACGGAGAACAGCAATACCGCTAATACTACAATGATTTTGACACTATGTTTACTCTTCATTTACAGAAACTCCCTTGCTGAGGTCGACCAAAGTAGACACGTATTATATTCAAGGGGGCACAGCAAGTCAATGAATATTTGCCCGGCGTTATGATAAAAGGTTTCCAGGTGAAAAATCACCACAAAATGTACATAGTTTTGTTTTTTCATTGCCTTAGCTTAAAAAAAAGGTTATTTTTAAGTCTCCATAATGCTTCAACCACAAACTATGCCGGTTAAAAACAGCTCCAGATTACTGTTGTTATTGCTGGTCATGCTGATTTCATGCATGGCTCCGCTTTTTGCACAGAAGCAGATCGGCGCCTCAGAAGATTTGACCAAAAAAGCCAAAGATCACCTGAACCTTTTTCAGTATGAACAGGCCCTGAAGCTGCTGAAGCAGGCCATGGATCTCGAACCCGACAACTGGGAACCCTGGTTTCTCGCCGGCCGGGCTTTTATCAAGATGAAAAAAGAGGCTGAAGCAGAAAAACTCCTTGCCAAGGCACTGAAGCTCAACCCTGGCGAGCTCGAAGTGCAAAAAACTCTTGGCGCGCTTTATATTTTAAACGCCAAAACTGCCCAGGCAAAAGGCCAGACTAACGAAATGGCCGAATTTCTGCATAAGGCATGTCTGGCCTACCCCGGCGGCACAAAAATATGGCAGAGCCTGCTTGAACACTGGTGGAAAACGGGCGAATACGAAAAAATCAAAAAAGAAGGCGACCTTATTGTAAAATCCAACGCCAAGTCGCTTGAAGAAGCCGATGATCAGAACCTACAGGCATCTCTCGTTATAGTTGCCAAGGCTTTTTACCGCGACGGCGATTTTGCCATGACCAAGACATTTCTTGATCAGGCCGGAAAAATCAGAGCTCACAACGATGACATGTATGCCCTCAAACGAGAATTGAGCAACAAGGCCGAAGAGAACGTCAAACGCCTGGTTGACGAAGCTAAAATCAGCTCCGAAAAGGGTGATTACACCAAAGCCCTTGAGCTGCTGCAGAATGCAGGCAAAATGCCCGGAGCAAAATCCTCAGAGATCCTTGAGCTGATGGACAAAATTGAAAAAGAGGCATCTCTGAAACAGTCAATAAAAGACGTAGACGCCCTGATTGCGGCAAAAAAATATGAAGAAGCTCTTGAAAAACTGCATGAGTCAACCCAGGAATTCCCGGAGAACAAAGACCTGGCTGAGCGGCTGACATCTGTTTCAGGCATTGTCGACAAAATCCGGGCCGAAGAAGCAAAGGCCAACGCAGCTGTAATCGCCGAAAAGAAGCGAAAAATGGAACTGGCAAGACAGCTGCAGCTTTTTATCAAGGAAGGCGAAGAAAACGAGCAGAAAAAAAACTTCGACATGGCAGCCATGAGCTACGAGAAAGCACTGGGGCTCGCACCTGACAATAAAGACCTGCCGGCACGCATTGCTGAAATGAAAAAAATGTCTGCAAAGGCCAGAGAGAGACAGAACGACTTTTCTGTAAAATTCAATGAATTTGACAACCTATTTTCGGCCGAGAGCTATGAAGAGTGTTACAGCCGTGGCAAAGAACTGCTTTCTGAATTTCCTGAGCACAGCAAGGCCATTTCAGCAATTTTTGCCGAAACCTGTCTGAAAACCGGTAAATACACTGAAGCTCGCGAAGCCATAATTGCCCTCGAGGGTGACCCTGAACACGAAACTCTGCATGACTACATCATCGGCATGGTCAGTTATCAGGAAGGTGACAGAGATAAAGCACTCGAATACCTCACCCGGGTTAAAAACCGTAACAGTTCGTTCAGAAGCGATATTTCCAGCACTATCTACTGGATATATCTTTATAAGGTGCAGTTCGGGATTTACATTCTCATGCTCGGCCTTGCGTTTCCTGCGGTAAAAATGGGCAAAGAGGCACTTGCAAACTGGAAAGCAACGAGCATGATCAATAAGCTCGAAAAGATCAAAGAGAGCGGCAATTATGAAGTCAACCTCGCTTTTCTTGAAGAGCGCTTCGCCAAAGAAGACACACCTAACCCCAAACAGGTTCAGGTCATGCTGGCCGAGGCCCTTTTGCGAACCGGCAACCCGCAACGGGCCTATGAGATGGCCAACAACCTTCTCAAAAAAGATGCCCGCAACCCTCTCGCCAAAAGAATTGCCGGCGAAGCCGCCCTTATAATTGAAGATTCTTCACCAATGGGTCTCGAACATGTTCAGGCTCTGCTGAAAATTGACGAGACCCGCAAAGACGTCATCTCATATCTGGCGAGGGTATATATCAGGCAGCAGGCTGACCACAAAATGGCTCAGGATTTCATTCTCAAAGCCATTTCGATCAACCCGGCCGATGTCGAATCGGTTGTCTATCTCGCCGACGTTTTTATCAAGCGGCAAACTTACAGCCAGCAGTCTCTGAAGATTTTTGAGCGCGCCATAAAAGCCGCACCAGAAATTCCCGAATATTATATGGCAATCATCGAAAACTACCATCGGCTCGATAACCCACAGGAAGCACAGAAATGGCGTGAGACTGCCGCAGCCCGCTTTCCAGCCCAGGAAGAATTCATGGAAGATCGACCAAGAACGAATGCCGGTCAAGCTCGCAGCGGACTGCGCCTCAAAACCGAAAGCGAGGCAGCCGCAAGACCGGCCCCCGGGGCTTTTCCTGACTATGACAGCATAGGCAATGACAGCGGTCAGGCAACCCCACCTGCAGGCGGATTTCCTGATTATGAAAACATTGGCAACGATGCCTACCCGTCACAGACAACAGGTTCCGGCGCATTTCCTGATTATGAAAGCATCGGCAATGAGCCTGGGCAAACGACAGCGCCTGCAGGTGGCGGGTTCCCCGATTATGACAGCATAGGTGATGACAACGAAAATCTGCTGCCACCACTTAAACCGACAGCACCTGCGGCTCCGCCGGCAGCAAAACAGGCGCCACCTGCCGGGCCACAAAAGAACTGCCCACACTGCAATGCAGTAAACTCTTTAAAAGACTATTACTGCAACACCTGCGGCAAACCCTGCTGACCCATTCTGTCGATAACCTTGCCGCCAGCGCAGATTTGAATGATGAAGCCGCTGATTTAAGTCTAAAAAAAACCGCCCCGGTTTCCCGGGGCGGTTTTTTGTCAGAGCTTATTTTGCTTTGGGCTTGCGGCCGGGTTTGCCTTTTGCAGGCTTTTCGGCTTTTTCAACCTTAGCTGGTTTGGCAGCTTTGGCAGTTTTGGCAGTTTTTTCGGCTTTAGCAGGCTTTTCAGCTTTAGCGGGCTTTTCAGCTTTGGCTGGTTTGGCCTTTTTACCTTTTCCGATAAATTCTTCTACAAGCTGAGCAACAGTCGGGCGACCGATTTCCTGCAGTTCGTAGCCAACGCGCAGGCAGGGCTTTTTAACCTTAACGACACGAGTGATATCGATCGGTGTGGCAGAGATGATCAGGTCGCATTCGCAGGCATTGATGGTCTTTTCCAGATCATCAGTCTGTTTTTTGCCGTAGCCAAGAGCCGGGATCAGGTCGCCAATGTGAGGATACTTGTCGAGGGCGGCGAGAATAGTGCCTTTGAACCAGGGTTTCGGGTCGATGATTTCTCCGGCGCCATAACGCTGGGCAGCAACGATACCGGCACCAATGGTCATTTCGCCATGGGTGAGAGTCGGGCCGTCTTCGATAACCACAACTTTTTTGCCTCTGATCTTTTCCCAGCCGTCGATAAAGATCGGGCTGGCAGCGTCGATGATCTGGCAGGTCGGGTTCATGGCCAGAATGTTTTCGCGGACGTAGTTGATGTCTTCGGGGTTTGCTGAGTCGATCTTGTTGATTACAACTACATCAGCGGTATAGACGTTGGCTTCGCCAGGATAATAGGCGGCTTCGTGGCCGGGGCGATGCGGATCGGCAACGACAAATTTGAGATCTGACTGGAAGAATGGGAAGTCGTTGTTGCCGCCATCCCAGACGATTACATCAGCTTCTTTTTCTGCATTGCGGGCGATTACTTCATAGTCGACGCCGGAGTAGATAACGGCGCCCATATCGATATGGGGTTCGTATTCTTCGCGTTCTTCGATGGTGCATTTATGCAGATCAAGGTCTTTGTATGAAGCAAAGCGCTGGCAGATCTGCTTTTTGAGATCGCCGTAGGGCATCGGGTGTCTTACAGAAACAACCTTGAGGCCCATGGCCTTGAGAGCCTTAACAACGGCACGGGTAGTCTGAGACTTGCCACAACCTGTTCTGACGGCACAAATAGAAACTACCGGCTTGCTGCACTTGATTGCTGTCTGATGGTAGCCGAGCATTTTAAAAGCAGCGCCAACAGCAGTTACCTGGCTGGCACGGTGCATGATATATTCATGCGGCACATCGGAATAAGAAAAAACTACTTCCTGAACGTTGTGTTTTTTGATGAGGTCGAGAAGTTTTTCTTCGGCTTCTATCGGGATTCCCTTTGGGTAGCCCTTGCCGGCGAGTTCGGCGGGGTAAACACGGCCATCGATGTCGGGAATCTGGGTAGCAGTGAAAGCGACAACTTCATAGGTCGGGTTATTGCGGTAAACCATGTTGAAATTGTGAAAATCACGACCTGCTGCGCCCATAATGATAGTTTTAATTGCCATACAAACATCCTTTTGAAAAAATTTAACCCCGACCGCAACAAAACTGGCCGGGGCATTCTTTAATGGTTACAAGTTGAACAGGAGCCTGAGGAACAACTGGAGCATGAGCTGCCGGAACCGCC
>Ga0116157_10002699_pt1 | contig 17258 bp, 16 predicted proteins | sample AD_UKC048_MetaG_FD_89882 | JGI IMG/M metagenome (GOLD analysis project Ga0116157, IMG submission 89882) | Active sludge microbial communities of municipal wastewater-treating anaerobic digesters from USA - AD_UKC048_MetaG | ecosystem: Engineered > Bioreactor > Anaerobic > Digestate | place: USA...
AGGCGCTGCCCGAGGCGGACGCGGTGCTCGGCTTCGACGCCTACCCGCGGCTGGGCTCGTTGCTCGGCGACGTGCTCGACGGGCACCGACCCGCGGCGCACACCCCGGTGGACCGGCGGACCCTGCTGCCGATCAGCCCGGTGGCCCGGGCGGGTGCGGTGTCCGGGGTCAGCGTGCCCGGTCACGCCGCCGGTCCGGTCGTGCCGCGCACGCTGCTCGACCCGGGGCCGGTGGCCCCGCTCAAGATCGCCTCGGGCTGCGACCGGCGCTGCACGTTCTGCGCCATCCCCTCGTTCCGGGGCGCGTTCGTGTCCCGGCCGCCGGCCGAGATCCTGCAGGAGGCGGCCTGGCTGGTCGATCAGGGCGTGCGGGAGGTCGTGCTGGTCAGCGAGAACACCACGTCCTACGGCAAGGATCTGCCCGGCGATCGGCAACTGGCCGACCTGCTGGCCGGCCTGGCCCAGGTGCCCGGGCTGACCCGGGTGCGGCTGTCCTACCTGCAGCCGGCCGAGACCCGACCCTGGCTGATCCAGGCCATCGCCGAGATCCCGGCCGTGGCCGACTACTTCGACATGTCGTTTCAACACTCCTCGCCGGCGGTGCTGCGCCGGATGCGCCGGTACGGCTCGACCGACTCCTTCCTGCAGCTGGTCGAGCAGATCCGAGACGCGGCCCCGGACGCCGGGATCCGGTCCAACGTGATCGTCGGGTTCCCGGGGGAGACCGAGGAGGACCTGGCCGAGCTGGAGCGGTTCCTGGTCGGGGCCCGCCTGGATGCGGTCGGTGTGTTCGGCTACTCCGACGAGGACGGCACCGAGGCGCTCGGGCTGGCCGGCAAGCATGACGAGGACGTCATCGCCGAGCGGGTGGAGCGGATCACCGAACTGGTCGAGGAGCTCAGCGCGCAGCGGGCCGAGGACCGCATCGGCTCGCAGCTGCTGGTGATGGTCGATCGAGCGGCCGGTGCCCCGGACGGCGACGGGATGGCCGTCGGTCGCGGCGACCATCAGGCCCCCGACGTCGACGGCGAGGTCCGGTTGATCGCCGACCGGGTGCTGCGGCCCGGCGAACTCGTCCGCTGCACGGTGACCGACAGCGACGGGATCGACCTGGTCGCCACGGTGGAGCCGGCCGCGGATCCGGCGGAGCCGGCGCTCCGGGTCGCGCCGCGATGACCGATCGGCCGCCCCCGCCGGTCTCGCTGGTCAACCTGCCCAACGCGCTGACCGTCCTGCGGCTCATCCTGGTCCCGGTCTTCCTGCTGGCGCTGTTCGCCGAGGGCGGCCACGACACCACCTGGCGGTGGATCGCCTGGGCGGTGTTCGCGTTGGCCGCCATCACCGACCGCTACGACGGCCACATCGCCCGCAAACGCGGGCAGGTGACCGACTTCGGCAAGATCGCCGATCCCATCGCGGACAAGGCCCTGACCGGCTCCGCCCTGATCGGCCTGTCCATGCTGGGCGATCTGGCCTGGTGGATCACCGTGGTGATCCTGGTCCGGGAGATCGGCATCACGCTGCTGCGACTAGCAGTGATCCGTTACGGGGTCATCGCGGCCAGCCCCGGCGGCAAGGCCAAGACGTTCGTGCAGATCATCGCCATCGGCCTGTACATCCTGCCGCTGCCGGCCGCGCTGGAGTGGGTCGCCGAGGGCGCCATGGGCCTGGCCGTGGTGCTGACCGTGGTCACCGGCGTCGACTACGTGGTGCGGGCCGCGCTGCTGTACTCGCGGGCCCACCGGCCGGCCGGCCAGGCCTGATCGAGCCGCGGTGCCCTCCACCCCCGCCGGGCCCACCCTGGCCGACCTGCTCGGCGTCCCCGGGGCCGCATTGACCCGGCTGATCGGCGCGCTGACCGACCGCGGTCTGACCGTGGCCACCGCGGAGTCGCTCACCGGCGGCCTGCTCGCCGCCTGCCTGACCGAGGTGCCCGGCTCCAGCGCGGTCGTCCGCGGGGGCCTCGTGGTGTACGCCACCGACCTCAAATCGACCCTGGCCGGGGTGGACCCGCAGTTGCTGGCCGAGCGGGGACCGGTCGACCCGGACGTGGCCGCGGCCCTGGCCGCCGGTGCCCGCGCCCGCTGCGGCGCCGACATCGGCGTCAGCCTCACCGGCGTCGCCGGACCCGATCCGCAGGACGGGGTGCCGGTGGGGACCTGGTACGTGGCGATCAGCGGCCCGGGGCCGGCCATGGCCCGGCGGACCGCCGATCCGGACGACGCCGGACGGAGCCGGGCCGCCATCCGGGCCCGCGCCGTGCGCGCGGCCCTGGACCTGCTCGCGGACGCGGCGCACGGCCGCGCAACGGTTTCGTAACCCGGCGGTGATGGACTTCGTGGAACATCGTGACCAGGATCGACGTTGTGGTGGTGAGAGCAAGCGCGCGGGCGCGGATTGCCGTGGTCCTCACCAACCCGGCGGCCCAGATCTTCAGCGCGGTACCGTAGCAACCGACCGCAGAGAGGAGGTGCGACATGCTCCTGCGTGACGCCGTGGGGGAGACCCTGCGTGACGCCCGGAACCGGCAGAACCGGACGTTGCGCGACGTGTCGACCGCCGCAAACGTCTCACTCGGCTATCTCTCGGAGGTCGAGCGAGGACGCAAGGAAGCCTCCAGTGAGCTGCTCGCCTCCATCTGCGACGCCCTCGATCTGGAACTGTCGGATTTCCTCGATTCGGTCAGCCGGACGATGCGAACCGTCAGCGTGGCCGACAAGCGGGCCGTGGTGACGAACTCGATCAAGGCCGGCATGGGTTCCTCGAACCGGGAGCGCCGGATCGACGGGTCGATCAAGGAGTCCATGAAGGACACCCGGATCGAGCCGGAATTCCGGATCGTGGTGCCGTACGACGGCACCCGCCCGGGCGCGCCGGTCGCCTGAGCGCCCGCCCGACCCCAACCAGAGCCGCGGTCAGCCCGTTCGGGTGTGCACCAGCGCCTGCAGGGCCGACACGGCCCGCAGCGCGTCGTCGGCGGGCACGAACACGTGGTCGTGGTGCCGGCCGGCGATCACGTTGGCCGCGATCCCATCGGTGGCCAATGCCGTCGCGACCGCGGCGGTCAGCCCGACCGCGTCCAGCGCGGAGTGCACCCGCAGGGTGATCTGCCGGCACCGGAAGGTGCCGGCCAGGCCGGCGTCGGCCGCCTGCTCGGCCGCCAGTACCAGGGTCAGACCCTCGTCCTCCCGCACCGTGGCCACCGGCGCCAGCCCGTCGGGCACCCGGTCGCCGGGCACCGAGCAGTAGACGAACTCGCCGTCGCGCAACTCGGGCTGCAGCGATCGCAGCAGCTCGTCAAGATCGGTGACGGGTCGGCGTCGCCGGTAGGTGACGAAGGCGTACCCGTCGGCCTCCTCCCGGTCGGTGACCGCCCAGAGCGCTGGATCGATGGCCGGGAAGACCGTGTCGCCGGGCGCCGAGAGGTCCAGATGGGTGATCTCCAGCCGGTCGGCCCGCGGCAGGGCCTGGGCGTAGATCTCGCCGCCGCCGACCACCATCACCACCGGGTCGGTCTGCGCGCCCAGCGCGATCGCGCGGTCCAGCGAGTCGGCGACCTCGGCGCCGGGGGCCCGCCAGTGCGGGTCCCGGGTGATCACGATGCTGCGCCGGCCGGGCAGCAGGCCCATGGACTCGAAGGTCTTGCGGCCCATCACCATCGGATGACCCATGGTCAGCCGCTTGAACCGTTTGAGGTCGGCCGGGATGTGCCAGGGCATGGTGCCGGCCGCCCCGATGACCCCGTTACGGGCCACCGCCGCAACCAGCACCACCGTCGGCGCTGCGTCGATCATGGTGGCGTCGATCATGGTGGCGTCGATCATGGTGGCGTTCACACCGCGATGGGGGCCTTGATCGCCGGATGCGGGTCGTAGTTCCGGATCACGATGTCGTCCACGGTGAACGCGTCGATCTCGGTGACGTCCGGCTTGAGTTCAAGTTCGGGCAGCGGCCGCGGGGCGCGGGTGAGCTGCAGCCGGGCCTGATCCAGGTGATTGGCGTACAGGTGGGCATCGCCCAACGTGTGGATGAACTCGCCCGGCCGCAGGCCGACGACCTGGGCCATCATGCCGGTCAGCAACGCGTAGGAGGCGATGTTGAACGGCACACCCAGGAACACGTCGGCCGAACGCTGGTAGAGCTGGCAGGACAACGCACCGTCGGCGACGTAGAACTGGAACATCGTGTGGCAGGGCGGCAGAGCCATCTGGTCCACCTCGGCCACGTTCCAGGCCGAGACGATGTGCCGCCGCGAGTCCGGGTTGCTGCGCAACGAACGAACCAGACCGGCGATCTGGTCGATGTGCCGCCCGTCCGGGGCCGGCCAGGACCGCCACTGATGGCCGTAGACGGGTCCGAGTTCACCGTCGGCGTCGGCCCATTCGTCCCAGATCGTGACGCCGCGTTCCTGCAGCCAGTGCACGTTGGTCGAACCCTGCAGGAACCACAGCAGCTCGACGATCACCGAGCGCGTGTGCACCTTCTTGGTGGTGACCAACGGAAAGCCGGCCGACAGGTCGAAGCGCATCTGATGTCCGAAGATGCTGCGGGTGCCGGTCCCGGTTCGGTCGGACTTGACGGCGCCGGTGGTCAGGATACGGTCCATCAGGTCCAGATACTGCTGCATGACGCAAGCCTATCGGCCGGTCCGGCCGGACACGCCCATCGCGCACCGTCAGCGGCGCGGCTTGTCCCCGGGGGCGCGGCCGGTGGCCAACTTGTAGACGCCGGCGACCACGATGGCCCCGATGATCGACCCGATCAGCCCGGAGGGGCGGATCTGCAGGCCGTCACCGGCGATGAGGCTGAAGATCAGGCCGCCGACGAACGACCCGATCAGGCCGACGACGATCGCCGCGGTCCAGTCGATCGGCCGTTTGCGGCTGCGGAACACCAGCTGCGCCGCGGCGCCGGCCAGCATCCCCACCAGGATGATCGCGATGATGAGCACGGGGCCACACGTTACGCGATGGGCCAGCTGATCATGGTGCGCCCGGCCGAGTCCCGTAGCTCCACTGCGCCCGGTCCGGGCGCCGCGTCGAAGAACGCGCGCACGGGGGCGCTAGTGCCCGCCGACACCGATGCGAACGAGGCGGCCGAGGACACGACATTCGGTGGTGGCACCCCGATCGGGTCGCCGCCGGCCGGCACGAAGACGAACGAGCTGTCCTGGACCCACTGGCTGGTGTCGGTGCCGGTGCCGGTGCCGGTGATGGTGAAGTCGGCGGCCAGGAAGGTGCCGCTGGCCGGCGGCCGGGACGCGCCGGCCTGGGCCTGATCGACCCAGCCGACCCCGGTGAGGGTGACGGTGAACGCCGGTCGCCCGATCTGCGCGGTAACCGGCTGGCCGGCCGCGCCGGTGACGGCCACCGCCGGCGCCGCGGTCAGCTCCCACGTGGCCAACGGCGGGTCGCCGTACCGGTTGCCGGCCAGCCGCAGCTGCCCGGTGGTGGCCGCGGTGTCGAACGCCAGGTAACCGCCGACCGATTGGCCGGCGGTCAGGCTCACGCTGGTCAGGTCCGGCTCGAACCCGCTGATGATGTCCACGTCGGCCGGCGCGGCGCCGTCGGCCGGGACGAACGACCAGTCGAAGAACGGCACGTGCACGGAGCTCGATCCGTCATCGACCCGCTGGATCGTCATCGCCACCAGCAGGGTGGGGGCGTCGTCGGGATGATCCCAGCCGCTGCCGGGCTGGGACTGGACCCCGGACACCGACACCCGCAGCTGGGCGTCGTCGACCTGGACGGTCACCGGGACGTCGACGGCACCGACCTGGGTGGCCGGCGCATCGCGGCCCGGGATCGACGACCGCACCGCCCCGACCACCGCCAGCACGCCCACCACGATCGCTCCGACGGTGACCAGGATGACGATGAGGGCGACCAGCCCGCAGCCGGCGCCCGGGCCCCGGCGCCGGGCGGGCGCCGCCACCCCGGTGCCCGGCGGGATCGGCGCGAACGCCGGCCGGGGCGGGGGAGCCGACGCCCGGGCCGGGTCGGCCGGCCAGGCGGGAGCCGGTCGGCCGGCCTGGTAGGCCCGGGGCGCGTCGTCGCCGGCGCCCGGCTGGTAGACCGGCGCGTCGCCCCGATACAGGCCGTCCTCGGATCCGTCCGATCGGCGCTGCCCCCCGAACCAGCCCATGTCCAGCCCCTCACGCCACCCGGCCGGCTACGCCAGTCGCATCCGGACGATCTCCCGCAGGCTCGGCTGCTCGCCGTCCGGACCGGCCTGATCGAGCCGGATGCTCGCCCGCGACCCGTCCAGGGTCAAGGACATCACGTCGTTGCCGAACAACGGGCCGGCCAGCCGGTGCCAGCGCACGGGCGGACGCGGGATCCGCGCGATGGTGCCGATCAGCGTGCGCACCGACCGTTCGGCGACCGAGCTCCAGCCGGCCCGGAAGGCCAGCTTCATCGCCGGCGGGACCCGGTTGTGCAGCGGCGAGCAGGTCAGCTGGTACACCGCCGAGCGGGTGCCGCCGGGCAGGGTGGCGGAGGCGATGTAGGCGTGGTGCACATCCCCGGACAGCACGCACACGGTGTCCGGGGCCGTCCCGCCGCCGGCGTGCTCGCCGCGACCGACCGCCCCGATCAGCGCGGCCAGCTTCTCGAAGGAGGCCCCGAACGAGGCCCAGTGCTCCAGGTCGGCCGCCCGGCGCAGCTTCTCCGAGGCGGCGGCGAGCAGCCGGCCGCGCCGGCCGGCGCACAGGACCTCGTTCCACGCCTCGATGTCGTGCAGGGCGGGAGCCATCAGCCAGGGCAGCGAGGTGCCGATCAGCAGGTGCCGGTAGTCGCCGTCGACCTGCTCGGTGATCCACGCCATCTCGCGTTCGCCGACCATGCCCCGGCGGCCGTCCAGCACCCGTCCGCATCGCGAGTCGATGACCAGCAGCCGGACCGGGCCGAAGTCGCGGCGGTAGGACCAGCGGGCCCCCTTGGCCCCGTTGGCCTCGGCGTCGGCGGCCTCGGCGAAGGCCCGCAGCAGCGGTTCGGCGTCCCCGCCGCCGGTGCGCACCTGTTGGTACAGCTCGTTGTCGGCCAGTTCGCGGGGGCCCAGGTTGCCCAGGTGCTGATACACCCAGTAGGAGGACAGGGCGCCGACGATGCGTTCGTGCCACCAGGGCTGCGCGGCCATGTCCTGCCGCCAGGACTGGGAGGTGTTCCAGTCGTCTCGCACGTCGTGGTCGTCGAAGATCATCGATGACGGGACGGTGGACAGCAGCCAGCGCACATCCGGGTCGGTCCACGACTCGTGATAGAGCCAGGTGTATTCCTCGAAGTCGGCGACCTGCTCCTTGGCGCCGGTGGTGATGTCGCGGCGTTGCCGGATCTTGTCCTGGGTGCCGCTGGTGGTCTCGTCGGCGTAGACCTGATCGCCGAGCAGGATCAGCGCCTGCGGCCACTGCTGGGGGTCCTGCTCGATCAGCCGCCGGGACAACCCGGCCAGGGCGTCGGCGTCGTAGCGCGGGTCGTGCACGGCCGCGGAACTGGCGTACCGGCAGGAGCCGAACGCGATCGTCACCGGGCGGGACTCGTCGACGGTGCGGATCACCGACGCCGGTCGGTCCCGGTCGGTCCGCGCCGGCGGCCAGACCCGGTCGCCGTCCAGCTCGACCTCGTAGGCCGTGGTGGTTCCCGGGGTCAACCCGGTGATCTGGACCAGCGCGTAGTGGTGCCCGGCCACCGTCCAGGTCTGCTCGACGGCGTCCAGGATCCGGACCTGGGCGGGCTGGTCGGTCTCCACCCAGATCGTCGCGTCGGTCGGCCCGACGTGTCGCAGCAACGGGCCGAGCAGCAGTCGGGTCACCCGGCATGTGTACCAGCCCACACCCACTGATGTGCAGGGTCCGTTCGAGCGCAACGGCCACCCCCGTTCACCGCGACTGGCTACGGTGAAGCACGTGTCCCCTTCCACTCCTGCATACCCGACCGAACTTTCCCCGACCGAGAACGAGCTGCCGGACCTGCGCGCCGCATCGCCCGACGCCGAGATCGCCGCGGCCCTGGTCCGCACCGCCGGCCGGTTGGCCGCGCGGATGCGCTCAGCCGGACTGCTGGTCGAGGAGAAGACCAGCATCAGTGACGTCGTCTCGGACGCGGACAAGGCCGCCGAGGCGCTGATCGTCGACCGGCTGGCCGGCATCCGGCCCGACGACGGCGTGCTCGGCGAGGAGGGCGCGGCGGCTCCGGGTCGGCGCACCTGGGTGATCGACCCGGTCGACGGCACCTACAACTTCGTCTCCGGTCTGCCCGCCTGGTGCTCGGCCCTGGCCCTGACCGACGGCCCGGAGGGCGCCGGGGCCACCGTGCTGGGGGCCATCTACCAGGCCACGACCGACGAGCTGTGGCTCGGCGGGCCGCACCTGCCGCCCTCGCTCAACGGGGTGCCGCTGCCGGCGCTGGCCGATCGGGAGCTGCACGAGATCGCGATCACCACCTACCTGCACCCGCCCCGGCTGCTGGACCCCCGGCTGCGCGACGGGCTGGTCCGGGCGATCGCCGGCGCCGCCTCGGTGCGGATCATCGGCTCCGGATCCATCGAACTCGCCGCGGTGGCGGCCGGCCGGCTCGGCGTCTGGCTGCACGCCGACCCGCCGCTGTGGGACTGGCTGCCCGGGTCGGCCCTGGTCCTGGGCGTCGGCGGGGTCACCGACATCTTCGAGTACGGCGGCCACCGCTGGCACGTGGCCGGGCCGCCCACCGCGGTGGCCCAGGCCAAGGCGGCGGTGCTCGGCCTGGGCTGACCGGTCACACCGCGGGCGGCTGCTCGAAGCTGACCTGCTCGGTCGGCACGGTGCCGGCGGTGCGGCCCGGCGCCGTCTGGAAAGACCAGTACAGGTTGGTGTGGGCGATGACCGACTCGGGCGGCGGAGCACCGTAGGCGGTCAGGTCCTCGGTGGTGTGGGCGTCGCCGACCAGCGTGGTGTCGTACCCGCGGACGAAGGCTCCGTGCAGGGTGGACCGGACACAGGCGTCGGTCTGCGCGCCGGTCACCACCACCCGACCCACGCCCAGGCCGGCCAGAATCTCCTCCAGCGGCGTGGCCTCGAAGGAATCGCCGTGCCGCTTGTGCACCAGCGGCTCGCCCTCGGCCCGGACCAGTTCGGGCACGTACTCCCAGGCCGGGCTGCCGGGGGTGAGTTCCTCGCTGGCGTGCTGGACCCACACGACGGGCACCTGCTCGCGGCGGGCCTTGTCCAGCAGCCGGTTGATGTTGGCCACCACCTCGTCGCGGCGGGGGCTGCCGTCGACGACGCCGTTCTGGACGTCGATGACCAGCAGAGCGGTGTGGGGGCGATCGGTCAGTGTCGTCATACCCGCACGATAGGACCGTGGTCCGACAGTGACCCCGAAGGTGCGACCATCGGCGGGTGGACACCGCGCTGTTGATTCTCGGGTTGATCGCGGCGGTGACCGCAGCCAGCGTCATCGCCAACCGCGTGGGCGTGCCCGCGCCACTGCTTTTGGTGGTGATCGGCATCGGCGCCTCGTTCCTGCCGTTCCTCGAACCGATCGAGCTCAGTCCCGAACTGGTACTGGTCGGGTTGTTGCCCCCGCTGCTGTACGCGGCCTCGATCCGCACCTCGCTGGTGGACATCCGGGCGAACCGGCAGGCGATCGCCTGGCTGGCGGTTGGCCTGGTCATCGCGACCACGGTCATCGTCGGGTTCGTGGCCTGGTTGCTGATCCCGATCCCGCTGGCCGCCGCCTTCGCCTTCGGTGCCGTCGTCGCCCCCCCGGACGCGGTGGCGGCCACCGCGATCGCCCGCCGGATCGGGTTGCCCCGGCGCGTGGTGACCGTGCTGGAGGGCGAGTCGCTGCTCAACGACGCGACCGCATTGGTCGCCCTGCGCACCGCCATCGTGGCCATCGGCGCGACGGTCAGCGTGTGGAGCATCAGCCTGGACTTCCTGTGGGCGGCGGCCGGGGGAGCGGCGATCGGGGTGCTGGTCGCGCTGGTCCTGGCCCTGATCCGGCGCAAGATCAAGGACCCGTTGATCGACACCACGGTCTCGTTGATGGCCCCGTTCCTGGCCTACCTGCCGGCCGAGGAGGCGCACGCCTCCGGCGTGATCTCGGTGGTCACTGCCGGCCTGGTGCTCGGCCACAAGGCGCCGATCATCCAGGACGCGACGTCCCGGATGAACGAGCGGATCAACTGGGACACCATCCAGTTCCTGCTGGAGAACACGGTGTTCCTGCTGATCGGCCTGCAGGTGCGGCGGATCGTGGAGGGCATTGGCGGCTCGTCGCTGTCCGGCTGGACGATCACGCTGTTCTGCGCCGGCGTGCTGGCCGCCGTCATCCTGGCCCGGCCGTTGTGGGTGTTCCCGATCGGACTGCTGCTGATCCGGCCGCGCCGCTCGGACAGCCCGGACTTCTCCTGGCGGACCACCGCGGTCGTGTCCTGGGCCGGGATGCGCGGGGTGGTCACCCTGGCCGCCGTGTTCGTCATCCCCGACACCGTGCCCAACGTGCAGGTGCTGGTGCTCGGCGCGTTCGTCGTGACCGCCGGCACGCTGCTCATCCAGGGGCTGTCCCTGCCCTGGCTGGCCCGCCGGTTGCGGATCCGCGGCCCCGACGAACGGGAGGACGCGCTGAGCGAGGCCACGGTGCTGCGGGCCGCGGTCGAGGCGGGCCGCCGCGAACTCGACCGGATCATCACCCCGGACGACGACGAGGAGGTCATCCGGATCCTGCGGGCCCGCGGCGAATCGCGCCTGAACGCTTCCTGGGAGCGGCTGGGCAGCGTCGAGGCCGACGAGACCCCCAGCGAGCTGTACCGGCGGTTGCGCACCGCCATGCTCGCCGCCGAACGGGCCGAGGTGCTGCGCATCCGCACCACCGGCGAGTTCGACTCCGAGGTGCTGGCCGAGGTGATGGACGACCTGGACGTCGAGGAATCGATGATCGACCGGCGGGAGGCGCGGGCCGCGCCGTCCTCCGAGACCACCCTGGTGACCCCGGAGCGCACCGCCAGCACGTGCGTAGACCTGGACAACGCCCCGGCCGACGCCACCCCGCAGACCCCCGACGCGTGCGGGGATTGCCTGCGCGAGGGCACCCGGTGGGTGCACCTGCGGCTGTGCCTGACCTGCGGCGCCGTCGGCTGCTGCGACTCCTCGGTCGGCCGGCACGCCGAGCGGCACTTCCACCAGTCGGGCCACCCGGTGATGCGCAGCTTCGAACCGGGCGAGGCCTGGCGCTGGTGCTACGTGCACGAACTCCTGGGCTGATCACCGCCAGCCGATCACTGGTCGGGGATCGGCACCGGCGGTTCGGCGGCCTCCGGCAGGGCGTCCAGCGGGTGGGCCAGCTCGTCCGGGCCGAGCTTGGCGATGAGCAGGGTGCCCACCGCCAGCAGCCCCGGCACCAGGCCGGCGACCAGGAAGGTCGGCCCGATCCCGACCAGGTCGCCGACCGGCCCGGCCAGCGCCATCGAAATCGGCATCAGCGCGAGCGAGACGAAGAAGTCCAGGCTGGAGACCCGACCGAGCAGGGCCGGCGGCACCCGCCGTTGCAGCAGGGTGCCCCAGAGCACCTGGGCGGCGGAGAAGACGAACCCGGTGACGAACAACGCCACCACCATCACCGCCAGCGAGCTGGTCAGGCCGACGACCACCAACGGCAGCGAGCCGAAACCCCACCCCAGGATCATCAGGGTCAGGTAACGCCGGGGCATCCGGATGCTGGCCGCCGCCAGCGACCCGGCCGCCCCGCCGATGCCGAACGCGGCCAGCGCCACCGCGAACGCGCCCGGACCCCCGCCCGTCTGGTCCTTGACCGCGAACGGCAACAGCACCTCGACCGGTCCGACCACCATCAGCACCAACAGGGTGGCGAACAGCAGGGTGGTCAGCAGCCAGCGCGTGCGCACCATGTACGAGAAGCCGTCCCGCACGTCGATCAGCGCGCTGCGCAACGGGTGCACGTCCGGATCCAGCTCGCGGCGCACCGCGGTGGTCCGCATGGTCCACAGCGCGGCCGCCGTCCCGATCTGCAGGATCGCGACCGCGGCGAACGCGGCGCCCGGCGACCACACCGCGATGATCACGCCGGCGGCGGCCGGGCCCAGGCCCTGCATCACCGCGGGCCGCAGCATGCCCTCGATCCCGTTGGCGGCCAGCAACTGGTCGGCGTCGACGATCGCCGGCAACCAGGCCGAGTACGCCGGGTAGAAGAACCCGTCGGCCAGTCCCAGGACCAGACCGAGGACGGCCAGATGCCAGATCTGGATCGCGCCGGTCAGCGCCAGCACCCCGGCCAGGGCGAAGCAGACCCCGCGGACCGCCTCCACCACCAGCAGGATCTTGCGTTGCGGCACCCGGTCGGCGACCACGCCGCCGATCAGCACCGACAGGGTCAGCCCCAGACTCGACCCGAAGGCCACCAGGGACAGATCGGAGGCGCTGCCGCCGAGCTGGATGACCTGCCACACCGAGGCCACCAGCCAGATGCCGACGCTGAACAGCGAACAGGCCAGGGCGGTGGTCAACCAGCGGTACTGGGGGTTGCCGAACGGACGCAGCGCCCGCGGCAAGGACAGCGCCCGCGGCAGGGACAGCGCCCGGGGCACGGACCGGGGTCGCCACAGCCGCTTCCGCCGCGGTTCGCGGTTCGGCGCTCGACGCTCGGTCATGATCTTCGACTCCTGACGGTGGTGCTCACGGGTGCCGGCCGGCGGGCGGGCGCGGCCGGGGCGCAACCCATCGGGGACGACGGGCGTCCACGATGCTGCCCGATCAACCACGGTCGGGGCCAGCAATTTGCCGGTCCGGCCGCCGTGCCGGGGGGCACCGGAGATCCCGGTCACAGCGCGGCGACGCGCCGGGGCGCGGCCACCGCGTGCGCCCGCCCCCGGTGGCTAGCATCGATGCTGCCGGACAGTGATCCACCGTGCGCCCCGCGAGGTCGCGAAAACCATATCCGCACAGCAGGGTTGCGGCGGCCGAAATGCCAGATGGGTGGACAAGGATGCTCCGCACGGGACCGCAGTGGCTGCTGCCGAAGCTGCGACGGGTGGCCGAGTCCGCCGCGCCGGACGCCTCGCTCGGCCGGCCGCAGCGTCCCGCACCGCCCCGTCCGACCGGCCCCGGCCGGTGGATCCACCGCCAGTTTCGCAACGATCAGGGCGCCCGCGAGTACGACGTGTACCTTCCGTCCGGATTGACGGTTCATGACCGAACTCCGATGCTGTTGCTGCTGCACGGGTGTCAGCAGCGCTCGGTCGACTTCGCCATCGAGTCGGGCTTTGTCGCCGCGGCCGACGCGCACGGCCTGCTGATCGTCGCGCCCCGCCAGGATCGCCAGCACCAGCTGCAGCGGTGCTGGCGCTGGTACGAGTCCGAGCACCAGGGCCGAGACCGGGGCGAGCCGGCGATCCTGGCCGGGCTGGTACGGGAGGTGAGCGCCGAACGCGAGCTGTGGCGGGTCGATCGGCGCCGGGTCTACGCGGCCGGCCTGTCCGCCGGCGGGGCGATGTCGCTCATCCTGGCCACCACCTACCCGGACCTGATCGCGGCGGCCGGCGTGCACTCGGCCACCGCCTACCGCAGCGCCACCCAGGGCTTGGGCGCGCTGGGCGCGATGGCCGCGCACGGTTCGCTGCCCTCGCACGACCGGATCGGCGGCGAAATGGCCCCGGTGGTGCTCATCCACGGCACCAACGACCCGGTGGTGCGAGCGCCGAACGCGGACCGAATCGTCGACCAGTGGCTGGCCTCGCGCGACGCGCAGCGGCTCACCGGGCTGGATCGGGTGCGGCCGCTGGCCACGACCCGCGCCCTGGTGGTGGACGGGCGGCGCTGCATCCGCACCCGCTGGTACACCGCCCGCGGGCGCCGGGTGCTGGAGTACTGGCGCGTGGACGGGCTGCGCCACGCCTGGTCCGGCGGACATCGTCGAGGCTCGTTCATCGACCTCACCGGCCCCCGGGCGGCCGAGGTGATGGTGGCGTTCTTCCAGCGGCACAAGCTGGCCCAGACGATGGTGCCGGTTGTCGCCGACGAGAGTGGCCGGCCCGCCGCCCGTTGATCCGGGGTCACGACTGATCCGGGGCACGACCCCGACCGATCCAAGTCAAAGATTCTTGACATCGTGTCGGTGACGCTTTACATTCGGTGATGTCAAAGATTCTGTACATCAGGAGTCCGGATGCCGATCGGCCAGAAGCGCGCCTGGGTCATGATGGTGGCCAGTGCGCTGGCGTACACGGTGTACGTCGTTGTCCTGCTCACCCGCCGCGACGGCGGGCCGCTCGCCGAGACCGCCTACGTCGCACCGCTGTTGTGGACGGTCGGCGGCAGCGTCGCCGCCACCGTGCTGGCCGAGATCGTCATCGCGGTCTCGTCCCGACGAGAAGGCAAGTCCGCCTGGCGCACCGACGAACGCGATCGCGAGATCGACCGGTTCGGTGAGCATGTCGGGCAGGCCTTTGTCGTGATCGGCGGCCTGGCCGCCCTCGGCCTGGCCATGCTTGAGGCCGGCTACTTCTGGATCGCCAACGTGATCTACCTGGCCTTCGTGCTCTCGGCCGTGCTCGGCTCGGCCGCCCGGCTGTCGGCCTACCGGCAGAACTTCCAGCCATGGTGAAACCCACCCGGGTGACGAACTCCATTCGCGCCCTTCGGTTTGCGGCCGGCGAGATGACCCAGGCCGACCTGGCCGACCGGATCGGCGTCACCCGTCAGACGGTGATCGCCATCGAGCAGGGCCGGTACTCGCCGTCGCTGGAGATGGCCTTCCGCATCGCCCACGTCTTCGGCGTCGGCCTCGACGCCGTCTTCCAGTACCAACCTGATTCCTGACCTGATTCCTGACCCGATTCCTGACCCGAACCCGACCTACCCCCGATCTGAGGAGCGCGCCATGAAGGCGATCGTGCAGCACCGCTACGGCGGCCCGGAGACCCTGGAGTACGCCGACATCGACTCGCCCACCCTCGGTCCCGACGACGTGCTGGTCCGGGTCCGGGCCGCGGCCGTGGACGCCGGCGTCCGGCACCTGATGAGCGGCGTCCCCTGGCTGATCCGGCCGGTGATGGGGCTGCGCCGCCCCCGCCAGCCGGTGCCGGGCATCGACGCCGCCGGGGTGGTCGAGTCCGTCGGCTCCGCCGTCACCGACCTGCGCCCGGGGGACCCGGTGGTCGGCGCGGTCCGGGGCGCCTATGCCGAACTGGCCCGGGCCCGACGCCAGCGCTGGGTCCGCATCCCCGACGGGATCTCGTTCGACACCGCCGCCGCGATCCCGACGTCGGGCACGACCGCCCTGCTCGCGGTCCGGGACACCGGCCGCGTGCGGCCCGGCCAGCGCGTGCTGGTCACCGGCGCCGGCAGCGGGGTGGGCAGCTACGTGGTGCCCCTGGCGGTCCGCGCCGGAGCCCGGGTCACCGGAATGTGCCGGCCCGAGAAGGCCGACCTGGTCGCCTCTCTCGGTGCGCAGGAGGTCATCGGGTACGACCAGCTGACCGGGTCGCGGGATCGCTGGGACGTGATCATCGACATCGCCGGCAACACCGGCCTGACCGGGCTGCGGCGCCTGCTCACGCCGCGGGGGACCGCCGTCCTGGTCGGCGGGGAGGGCAAGGGGGGCCTGTTCGCCGGCTTCGATCGGCAGCTGCGGGCCCTGCTCGTCTCGCCGTTCGTTCCGGAAAAGCTCAAGCCGCTGACCGCGGTCACCCGGGCCGCCGACCTGGCCGAGCTGCTCGCCCTGGTCCAGCAGGGCGAGCTGCGGCCGGTCGTCGACCGCACCTTCGGCATCGGCGAGGTGGCCGACGCGCTGGCCCACACCTGGTCGGGCGGCGCGGCCGGCAAGGTCGTCATCACGTTCTGACCCGTCAGGGCCGACCGTCGCGCCCGCCCGATCCTCGGTCCGAGGATTCCCGGGCAGCCGGCCGGGCCGCGCTGCCGGACGATGGGCCGATGCAGATCTCCGCGCGGAGCCGGGTGGTCACCGGCCTGCTGACCCTGGCCGCGCTGGCCGTTCTCGGCGGGTGGAGCGTATGGGCAGTCACGCCGCCGCCACCCAAGGCCGCCGACGCCCCGGCCGAGACGTTCAGTGCGAGCCGGGCCTTCACCCACGTCGACCGGATCGGCCGGCAGTTGCACCCGGCCGGGTCGGCCGCCGCCGCCGACGTCCGTGACTACCTGGTCGACACCCTGGCCGGGCTGGGCCTGGACCCGCAGGTGCGGGCGGGGATCGGGGCGACCAGCGAACTGGGCGGCCAGTACGCGATGGCCGACACCCGCAACGTCGTCGCCCGGATCCCGGGCACGGCGTCCACCGGGACGCTGATCCTGATGGCCCACTACGACTCGGTGCAGGTCTCGCACGGCGGCAACGACGACGGGGCCGGGGTGTCCACCCTGCTGGAGATCGCCCGGGCGCTGACCACCGGGCCGGCCCCGGCCAACGACGTGGTGCTGCTGTTCACCGATGCCGAGGAGGCCTGCCTGTGCGGGGCCGAATCCTTCGTCGCCCACGATCCGCTGGCCGCCGGCCGGGCCGTGGTTCTCAACGTCGAATCCCGGGGGTCGACCGGCCCGTCGGTGATGTTCGAGACCAGCCCGGGCAACGCCGATCTCGTGTCGGTGTACGGGTCGGCGGTGGACCAGCCGGTGGCCACCAGCCTGGCCGTCGAGGTGTACCGGATCCTGCCCAACAACACCGATTTCACCCCGTTCCTGGACGCCGGCCGGTTCACCGGGCTCAACTCGGCCTACATCGACGGGTCGGGGGTGTACCACGCGCCGCAGGACACCCCCGCGTCGATGGACCAGGCGAGCCTGCAGCATGAGGGGGACAACGCGCTCGCCCTGACCCGCGCCCTGGGCGGCGCCGACCTGACCGAGCTGTCCGCGCCGGCGGCCGGTGACGCCAGCTACTTCCCGGCGCTCGGGCTCCTGGTCCGGTACCCGGGTGGGTGGGTGTGGCCGCTGGCGATCCTGGCCCTCGGGGCGGTGCTGGCCTCCGCCGCGGTGGCGATCCGGCGCGGCGTGGCCGGCGCCGGTCGGCTGCTGGCCGGTCTGGGCCTGGCGGTGATCCCGCTGGTCCTGGCTCCGCTGGCGGCCCAGGGGTTCTGGGCGTTGCTGGTGGTGCTGCGGCCCGGTTACGCGAACATGCTCGATCCGTGGTGGCCGGGCTGGTTCCGGGCGGCGGTGGTGGCCCTGGTCGCCCTGGTCGTGCTGACCTGGTTCGGCCTGCTGCGCCGCCGGATCGGCCCGTGGCCGCTGGTGATCGGCGTGCTCGGTGTCCTGGC
>Ga0116157_10002718_pt1 | contig 17225 bp, 14 predicted proteins | sample AD_UKC048_MetaG_FD_89882 | JGI IMG/M metagenome (GOLD analysis project Ga0116157, IMG submission 89882) | Active sludge microbial communities of municipal wastewater-treating anaerobic digesters from USA - AD_UKC048_MetaG | ecosystem: Engineered > Bioreactor > Anaerobic > Digestate | place: USA...
AAAAAGTATTAGCTCCAGAGCCGGTCCCAGGAACGGAATTGATCCCATTCTGGAGTGGGTTTGAAATAGCTTTGGTCTTCTGGATCGAGGTGTTTTTTCACCTCTTCATCGTTGAGGTCTACCCCGAGTCCCGGACGATTGGGCACATTGGCGAACCCTTTTTCGATCAAAGGCACATCGGTTTTTTTGACCAAATTTTCCCAATACGCCAGGTCGACGGAATGGTGTTCCAAAGCTACAAAATTTTGTGTAGCTGCCGCACAATGTACGTTGGCCATAAAGGAAATTGGTGTGCCTGCAAAGTGCATGGCCATTGCTACGCCACGCTCTTCGGCATAATCGCCAATTTTTTTGGTTTCCAATAAGCCTCCAGAGCTGGCCAGATCCGGGTGGATCAAATCCACTGCCCGATGGTCAACCAGCTTGATGAATTCTTCCTTCAGGTAAATGTCTTCGCCCGTTAAGGTCGGTGTTTCGATGGCTTGAGAAATCTCTTTCCAATCCTCGGTGTACTTCCAGGGGATGAGGTCTTCCAACCAGGCCAGGCGGTATTTTTCCACAGCACGTCCGAGGCGGATGGCGTTGTTTTTGTCAAAATGCCCGTAGTGATCCGAAGACAATGGAATCTCATAGCCCACCGCTTCACGCACTTTGCCCACGTAATCGGCCAAAATCTCCAAACCTTTATCGGTAATTTGAACCTGAGTGAAAGGGTGCTCGGTACCGCCGTAAGTCATTTGGGTGTTTTCCCACTGTTTGCTGACATCCCAGAAATTACTATTGGATAAGGTGCCGGGAATTTTGTGGAGGGATTCGATGCCAAAATCCATCTTCAAAAATGTATAGCCTTTGCTTTCTACCCGGTCTTTCATTTTCGCTGCGAACGCGACAGGATCATTCAACCGTGGCGTATCCGCGTACAAGCGAATTTTGTCGCGGTATTTTCCGCCCAGCAATTGATAAGCAGGTACATTGTAGGCCTTTCCTGCCAAATCCCACAAAGCCATTTCTACGGCACAAACCCCGCCAGCCTGGCGACCGTGGAAGCCAAATTGCTTGATTTTTTTGAAAATCATTTCCACACTACATGGATTCATGCCCATGATGCGGCTCTTGAGGAACAGGGCATAACGCCAGTTGGCGCCATCACGCACTTCCCCCAAGCCATAAATGCCCTGATTGGTGTCGATGCGGATGACCGGGCAACGGCCCCCACCATTCATCACCACGGCATAACGCATGTCGGTGATTTTGAGGTCGCTCGGTGCAGAAGCGCGGTTTACTTTGGAAGTAGAATGTTCAATGGTTTGGGTGATGGGCGCATTGATGAATGCCCCCAAGGCCAGACCCGTCATGCCCACATTTTTGATAAAATCACGGCGGTTAGAACCAGCTTGCTGGTCTGTTTGCTCCGCAGCATTTGGAGCCGGGTCTGATAACCCAAATTTTTGAAGGTAGCGTTGCGATGGTGTAGTCATGTTTTTAGTTGTTTAATAGTTAATGTGGGAATTACCAAGTGCGTTCTTTCATATAGGCGTCAAGTTCGGCGCGGGTCATGGGGAGTTTTTCGGGGTGGGAGTCCAGCCAGCTGAGAAAATCTTTTTTGATGTCGTCGGTCCATTGGCGGTCAATTTGGCCAGGAGTGAATTTGCCTTCGCGCAGGCGTTGGTGGCCAAAGGCATCGCGCAGGGCCACAAACTCCGAGTTCAAGACCAAATCATCCAATAGGTGTGGAGGAATAAAGACAACCCCTCCCTTTTTAGCCAATACCACGTCTCCAGGGAGAACTGTAGCACGACCGATGCGAATGGGATTGTTGATCGAAGCCAGCATCATTTGTTGGATGTAAGAGGGGTCTGCACCTTTGATCCAGGCATTGAACCCCTGAATGGCTTCCAGGCCTTCGATATCACGTACCGAGCCGTAGAAAATGACCCCATTTTTTGACTTGGCATAAATGGAGTTCCCCAGGTTGTCGCCGATGAGGGTACCATCTACAATTTTGCCATAACTATCGGCTACATAAACATCGCCCGTTTTTAGCACATCGATGGGCCAGGAGTTGGTGCCTCCGATCCGGCCTTCTTTTTCCCCGGCAGCTTTAATAATTTTGTCCCATTCCGGGCGCAAGGGCATGTATTGGGCGGTGACAGCCCGACCCACCATAACTTGTTCAGTGCGCAACATCATCCAGTCCCCCTCAAATTGGTTCTGGTAACCTTTGTTGCGCAAGTACCCCCAAGCCTCTTCGAGAGAAACTTTTTTAAGGCGTTCGATGAACTTGTCATTCGTTTTAGGGCGGCCATCCGGCAGGCGTTCCCCTTTCCACTCGGGGGTAAGGGCAATGATTTGCTCCTTTGTTGGAGTTATTTGTTGACCATTTACCGCCAAACAGGGAAGAAAGGCGAGTACAATCAAGACTAGTTTGCTGAGTTTGACCATGAGCTACTGTACATTTTGAAGTTAGAGCTTGTTTAAATCCTGAAAATAAAGCAAATTTAGCGCATTACAAATATCCTCAATTCAGAACAAACTAACTTCCATATATGCTTAGCGGCGAATTTTGTACTTTTCACAACAACAATTCACCTATTTTCATTGGCAAAACCTCAAACATAAAATAATTCAATAACTTTTAACTGCTAGTGGCAAGGGCATTAAGTTCTGGCGCTAGTATGATCGGCGGTGATGACCCACTGGCCCTTGATTTTTTTCCAAATCAGGATAAAATATCCTCCAGGTGCATCGTTTTTGCGTTTGAGGTCCCAGGTGCCCACCAGGAAAACCGATTTTTTACTGAGTTTTTCCATACTTACGATCCCAAAGGTGAGTTGCCCCATGGCATCGCGGTCGGGATAGCGGCGCTTGTAATTATCCAGGGTTTGTTGCCAACCTTTGGTGACACCATTGGCCCCAATGAACTGGAGGTTTTCGGACTTCCAATACACTTCCATGAAGGCCGGGATATCACCGTTGTTCCAATCTGCTTGTTGTTTCAGGATGGAGGCACGGATGGTAGCGAAATCCACGTCTTCTTGAGCGGCAAGTGTTAGTCCAAACAGCAGCATAAAAGAGCAAATAAGCAAGCTTTTCATATTTAATGGATTCATTTTGTTTGAAAGATATTCTTGAAGAAGAAGGAATTTTGCCCGCATCCGGTACAGATCCATCCTGAATTTTGATCGTTCAAAACGAATACGCAATACCAAAAGCGGTACTCAAGTTTGCTTTGTTCCGGGTCGGAGGCACAATCGTTTCGAAGCTGTAATCCACATTGATGTTGACCGAAAATTGCTCCGACAGTGGCAAGGCCGCTGTGGCCATGCAGCGCAAGATTTGATCAAACCTATCTTTCCTGAACCAGGGAACGTATTGAATATCATGGGTCAGGATCAATTTATCCTCAAAAGCTTTGTAACTGCCTTGTGTACTGAGTACATAAAAAAAGCGGTCAAAGCTCCGCTCGCGGTTCAGGCTAAAAATGGTTTTGTGGTAAAAAACCGAATTCAAGAACACCAAATCTACTTTTTTCGTTTTTGCTACTCTCCAGGCAATCCCGGGTCCCAGGCTGTAGCGCGTTTTGATGGCCCGTAAGGTGGTTGCTTCGTAACGCGCACTAAAATTGGGGTAGAATTTTTTGCGGTAAAACAAATCGATCGACATTTTGGAAAAAATGTCGTCCTGGAGGACATTTTTGTTCACCCTCGAATACGCATATTGAAACTGGGGGCTGATTTGTAGTTGTTTCGTTTTAAAAACTGGGCTGAGATCGCTGCCAATCGAGGTGGATTGTAAGTTACCCGTCTGCAAGGCAACATCTAAGCCGAGGGTACCGCTCACGAGCCATTTTTTGTATTCAACGGTGTCTTTTTGGGCATTCACCCGATCGGCGAGGGCAAGTAAAAGCAAGAGGGTTAAAAGTTGTTTCATGGTCAAAGGGCATTGGTGTTGCCTACGAAATTAAATTTTTAACCCAATAATTCTACATTTTTTTAAACATTAGCCTTTGCCAGCAAATCCGCAAAACGCCACACATCTTCAAAGGAGTTGTACATCGGGGTCGGAGCAATCCGAATCACCCCGGCTTTCTCCCCTTTTTCGCCCGGCAAATTGTGTTCGCGCCAATCACAGATGACGCCATTTTGGGTCAGGTAATCAAACAATTGTTTGCCTGCAGGGCCAGTCAGGAAGGAGAGCTGTGCGCCCCGTTGTGCCGGATCGCGGGGGGTAATGATGTCAAAACGGCGCTCATCGATATTTAGGGAATCAATCAAGAATTCAAGATAGGCCGTGAGCTTTTCACTTTTGGCCCGCAACGCTGGCATGCCTGCTTCCAAGAACAGGTCGTGACTCGCGCGCATCGGCGCATACGCCAGAATGGGCGCGTTGCTCAACTGCCAGCCTGCTGCACCGGGTATGGGGTCAAAGCCTTTTTCCATCAAAAAACGCCGTTCTTCGTTGTGCCCCCACCAGCCTGCAAACCGGGGGATTTGAGGCTTGTTCCCGTGTTTGGCGTGTACAAAAGCACCACTGGGCGCACCGGGACCAGAGTTGATGTACTTGTACGTACACCACACAGCAAAATCGACGCCCCAATCGTGCAAATGCAGGGGAACATTACCCGCAGCATGCGCCAAATCAAAACCTACATACGCCCCTACCCGATGGCCTGCCGCAGTAATCGCAGGCATATCGTACACTTGCCCGGTGTAATAATTTACACCAGCAAACAGCACCAGCGCGGTTTGTGCACCATGTTGCTCGATGGCCGCGAGGATGTCTTCGGTGTGCAACAATGCCTCTCCCGAACGAGGGGCTACTTCAACGATGGCTTCGGCAGGGTCATAGCCATGCCAGCGCACTTGCGTTTCTACGGCGTATTGGTCGGAAGGAAAAGCCCCTGCTTCCATGATGATTTTAAACCGCTCCGCATTTGGTCGGTAAAAACTCACCATCATCAAATGCAAATTGACGGTGAGGGTATTCATAATGATGACTTCGTCTTCTTGAGCACCGACAATGTGGGCGGATGCAGGCGCCAGGGCTTTGTGGTATTGCGTCCAGGGCAGTTCCCCTTCAAAGTGGCCTTCCACCCCCAGTTCTTGCCAATGCTGGAGTTCTTCTTTAATAAATTCAGCTGCTTTTTTGGGTTGGAGCCCCAGAGAGTTGCCGCAAAAATACAAACACTTGTTACCCTGGTGTTGAGGAAACAGGTATTGATTCCGGAAACTACGCAGGGAGTCCTGAGCGTCCATTTGACGGGCGAAATCGAGGGTGGCTTGAAAGGTCATTTGGTTTGGTTTAAGAGCGTGTTGATGGCTTCACGGAACAAACATAAACATTGTCGTTAAGTTGAAATTGATCCGGGGAGATAAAAACTAAGTTTTCGCATTTATCCATCTTCTTGTCGTATTTTTTTTGCGGTAAGCAGACCAAGGTGTGATCTATTGTTGTTAAAAAAATAACTCGCGCTGTTTCGACCTATCCTCACAATTATAGACCTTTGAGCATTGGAACCGAAACCATTGCCATGAAAAACCTCCTCTTGCTCTGCACCCTCCTCTGGATCACCACCCCCTTGTATGCCCAACAATGGTACAAAGGCAACCTGCACACCCACTCCCTGTGGAGCGACGGCGATGATTACCCAGAAATGATCATGGCCTGGTACAAGGCTTCGGGTTATCATTTTGTGGGTCTTTCTGACCACAACACGCTACAAGAAGGCGAAAAATGGCGCTGGATACCCAAAGCTCCCGAGCGCCGTCGTGCCTTCGAGCGCTACCTGCACCAGTACGGCCCCGAGTGGGTCGTCTACGAAAAACGGGGGGGAGACTCCCTTGGCGTGCGGCTCAAAACCTTCAAAGAATACGTGCCCCTTTTTCAGGAAGCGGGGCGTTTCCTCATTTTGCCCAGCGAAGAAATATCGGCCAGCTATGCCGGCAAACCCATTCACCTGAACGCCACCAACATCAAAGGTTTTATCCCTGTCCAACGCGGCAACAGCGTAACCGAAGTGATGCAGAGCAACATCGATGCGGTGTTGGCGCAGCGCCGCATCACGGGGCAACCGATGTTTCCGCACATCAACCACCCCAATTTTCATTTTGCCATCAATACCCAGGACATGCAGGGACTCAAAAACGAGCGTTTTTTTGAGGTCTTCAACGGTCACCCCGACGTATTCAACTACGGCGACAGCAGCCACGTGAACCTGGAAACCATGTGGGATCAAATCAACTTGCATTACGTCCAAATCGGGCAACCCTTGATGTACGGCCTGGCTACGGACGATAGCCACAACTACCTCTTTTTTGGACTCAAATATGCGAACACCGGGCGGGGTTGGGTGATGGTGCGTAGTGATTCGTTGCACGGTGGAGCGATTGTGGAGGCCATGGAGGCCGGGCAATTTTATGCCACTACGGGAGTGGAAATTGAAGATTTGGCGCAATCCAGCCAGGCCATTGCTTTTCGTGTCAAAACCCAGCCAGGCATCGAGTACAAGGTTCAGTTCATCGGCGTGCTGAAAGGAAAAACCCAAAGCGAGGTGCTCAAAGAAATCAACATCAAGGGAAATGATCCCGCTACAGTAAGTTATACTTTGCGGGGGGATGAATGGTTTGTTCGTGCCAAAATCAGTTCGAATAAGGACAAATTCAACCCTTATTTCCCCGGTGATTTTGAAATAGCCTGGACGCAGCCCGTGGCACCCTTTCACCTGCCAGCACTGGCAACCGTTTCGCCCTTGCGCAATGCCCACGCCCACAACGATTATGAGCACAATCGCCCCCTGCACGATGCTCTTGCACAGGGTTTTACGAGTGTGGAGGCCGATGTGTATCTGATCGGAGATTCTTTGTATGTGGCGCACCATAAGCCATTCTATCGCGATCCGGCACGTACCTTGGAGCAGTTGTACCTGCGCCCCTTACGTGCGCACATCCAACGTACGGGCGGGAAAGTATACGCTGGATTTACTGATCCGTTTTATTTGTTCATCGACCTCAAAACGGCGGCGGACAGTACCTATCTGGCGCTGGAAAAGGTGTTGCAACGCTACGCCGATATCCTCCAGAATTGTACCAACAAAAAATGTAGTACGGCACCCGTGCAAATCGTGCTTTCAGGCAATCGCCCTATTGAAAAACTTAGCAAACAACCCATGCGGTATGCCACACTGGATGGCCGCCCCGGTGATTTGGGGAAAAAGATCGCCCCAGCGCTAATGCCCATCATCAGCGATAATTACCGCAATCAGTTCAAATGGCTGGGCAGTGGAGAGATGCCCGCCGATGAAAAACAAAAACTGAACGATCTGGTCAAACGGGTACATGCCGAAGGTAAAAAGCTGCGCCTATGGGCTTCGCCCGAAAATGAAAAAGTATGGGAAGCGCTCCGACAAGCCGGAGTAGATTTGCTCAATACTGATCGGCTGGAAGAATTGCGCGTTTTTTTGACGCCTAAAAAATAGGCTTCACACTATTGTGTTGTTTTTCTCCGTTATTTTGCCATTCAAATCCACGAAAACAAATGCCCAACAATAACAATTACGTAGCCATTATGGCGGGAGGAGTTGGCTCACGATTTTGGCCAGCCAGTCGCACCGCCACCCCAAAACAATTTTTGGACATCCTGGGAATTGGAAAATCGCTCTTGCGCATGACTTTCGAGCGCTTTTTAGCGCTTTGTCCTGCTGAAAATATTTTTGTGGTCACCAATGGCATTTACCGCGAGTTGGTCAAGGAACACCTGCCAGAATTGAGTGACAACCAAATCCTCTGCGAGCCTTCACGCAACAATACCGCCCCCTGTGTAGCCTATACTGCCCTTAAATTAAAGGCGCTAAACGCCGAGGCCAATTTGGTGATTGCGCCATCTGACCACATCATCCTCAACGAAGCCCGCTTCATTGAAGCGCTGGTTACCGCGTTGGATTTTACCAAGCGAAACAATGCACTGCTGACTTTGGGCATTCAGCCTACCCGGCCAGATACGGGTTACGGCTACATCAATTACCAAAAAGCCCCAGTTGAAGGAGAAGTACATCCGGTGATTCGTTTCACCGAAAAACCTCCGCTGGAGCAAGCTCAATCCTTTTTGGCCAGTGGTGATTACCTTTGGAATGCGGGTATTTTCATCTGGAAAGTGGAGCATCTTTTAGCTGCTTTTAGCCGCCATGCCAAAGAAATACTGGATGTACTGGACGCCGAGCCGGAGCATTACAACACCTCTACCGAGCAAGCCTACATCGATCGGGTGTACCCCAATACCCTCAGCATTTCTATTGATTACGCCATTATGGAGAAGGCAGACAATGTGTTTACAATTCCCTCCAGCTTTGGTTGGTCTGATTTGGGCACCTGGGCGTCATTGCATTCGGAAGCTGAACACGATGCCCAAAATAATGTGATGAACCTGGGGCCACATTTGTTGCACAATGTAAACAACTGTTTGCTGCGAGCACCAAAAGACAAACTGGTGGTGATCACCGATTTGGAAGATTATATTGTGGTGGATGAAGAGGATATCCTCCTCATCCATCCTAAGTCTAAAGAACAGGAAATCAAGAAAATAACCGAAGCGATTGGCAATCAATTCGGAGCAGGTTTTTTATGAAAAATTGCTCCGCGTTGTGGATAGTGTTTTAATCATCTCTCAATAAAGCGCCATATCAAACCGCTTCCGGTACTTCAGCGTCAAAGGATGTTGAACACCCCAGCTGCGAAAGAGGGAGATGGCCGTTTTGCGGGGCTGGTCATTGTTGTAAGTTTTGTCGACCATGACCGCCTCGATGATTTTTTTGATGGCCCCTTCATAATCTCCACCAATGGCCAGGGTCTGGGCTTCGCCCAATAAACTGGCAGCCGGATGTGCGGTGGAAGGCACTGCTTGAATCCAATCGGCAATGATGCGAATGTCCGCAGCGGCTTCGGCCAATTCATGCCCGGCAGGAATGTCATGAATCAGCTGGCGAGCAGCCGCAGGATCAGGAACAGCCAGTTGTTGCGCCAAGGCCAGGCGGGCTATCAGTATATCGGGATTTTCTTCAACCAATTCAATCAAGGCCTCCAAAGCGCCCGGTATTCCGGCGGATACTGCTTCAAGCAAAGCATTTAAATCATCTTCTTCCTCACCTTCTTCCGCTTCTACGGGAGGCAGGTGAGTATCAAGCCATTTCTGGATTTGTGCCCGGGGAATTGCACCGGAAAATTCGGCAATTACTTTGCCTTCGTACACCATTTTTACATTGGGAATGCCCCGAATACCAAAGGCTTCGGCCAATTGGGGATACGCTTCGGTATCAACTTTGACCAGTGTCCAAAGATCGGCTTGTTCTTGTGCCAGTTCTTCAATCACGGGTCCCAGAATCCGGCAAGGGCCACACCATTCGGCCCAAAAATCGATCACTACGGGTTTTTCGTAGCTGCGTTCAATCACGTCTTTTTGAAAGTCCATTAGGATAGAAGTTGTTCAATGGGCAATTTAGATTAAATTATGATTGGAATTTGTATTGAAATCAGTAATTTTAGTGAAATTTATCAATCCCATCCATAAATGTTATTATTATTCAAGTCTTTACACATCGTTGGTTTTGTGGCCTGGTTTGCGGGTATGTTTTACCTCGTGCGCATGTTTGTGTACCACCGCGAAGCCCAGGATGACGAACAACCCAAACGCGACATCCTCACCCAGCAGTTCAATCGCATGGAATGGCGCGTGTACAAGATCATTTGTAACCCGGCCATGATGTTGACCTGGATCTGTGGCCTGGCCATGCTTTTTATATATGGACTGGAATGGCTCAAGGTAAACCCTTGGATGCACATCAAATTGGTCTTGTTGTTAGGCTTGACTGGCTACCACCTGTGGTGCAAAAAAATGATTGTCAAGCTGGAAAACGGAGATTTTACGCTCAGTTCCCACCGCTGGCGATTGTTCAACGAAGTGCCGACGGTTTTTCTGTTGGCGATTGTGCTCTTGGCGGTTTACCGCAATGCACTGGATTTTGTGATGGCCCTGGCAGGCATCATTGGCTTTATGATTTTACTGATGATGGGTGTGCGGGCGTATCGACGGGCGAGGGAACGGAATCCGAATATTTGATGATTTTTACATTTTTGGAATAACAGGGCTTCCACAAAGGGATGCCCCTACGATTGTATGCTGCTGTCACCTCTTTTTTGGGCGAATCTGTTATTTTGGCCAGTAGTGATCTACGGGGGGCTATGCTTGTTCTTTTATTTTTTCCAAGATTATTTTTTCTTTCGTCCCGAAATGTTGCCCAAAAACTTTGAATACCGTTATCCCTTCCCCTTCACCGAACATACTTTTGAGATGGAAGATGGCGGGGTGATCAATGCCCTGCAGTTTAAGGTGCCCAATTCACAAGGGGTCGTTTTTTACCTCAAAGGCAACTCGCGCAGCCTCAAAGGTTGGGGCAAATTCGCCAAAGACTTCGTGAGCAAGGGTTACGATTTTTTCATGATTGATTACCGGGGTTTTGGCAAAAGTAAGGGCCGGCGCACCGAAAGTATCCTGCTGAACGATGCCCAAACGGTGTACAAATGGCTGATCAAGGAGTACCCCGAAGAACAGATCGTCGTATATGGTCGCTCTTTGGGTAGTGGGATAGGCGCCAGATTGGCCTCCTGGAATGATCCCCGGATGTTGATTCTGGATTCACCTTATTTCAGTTTTTACCACCAAATTCGCCGGTACGGCTGGTGGTTGCCCCTGCGCTATTTGCTGCGTTACCATTTGCGGACCGACCAATTCCTCAAAAAAGTAAGTTGCCCAATTTACATCATCCACGGCGATAAGGATCGCTTAATTTCCTACGACCAAGGCAAACGCCTGCACGAAATAAGCGCTGACCGCAGCACCCTCATCACCATCGAAGGCGGCGGGCACAACAACTTACCCGATTTTCCGGAGTACCACGAGCACTTGTACGATATACTCAACGAGCAGGAGGCGCTGGTTATGTACACGAAGTAAAGTTGAAAAGTTAAAGCGTTTAGGGTTGAAAAGTTAAAGATGTTCAAACTCAAAATCATTTATTTCCTATTCATCTACACCCTACGCGGCACCTTTCGGCAGCGGGAGGCTTTGGAGCGTTTTCAGCAACGTAAATGGCATAGGTTTAGGAAAAAAGTACTCACACTCTCCCCTTTTTACCAAGAACTGGCTCAAAAAGAAGCAGACTTGGCCGATTTCCCCCTGATGAATAAAGCGGCCTTTATGGCCAATTTTGGCCAAATCAACACCTTGAGCATCCAGCGGGAAGAGGCCATGCAGCTGGCACTACAAGCTGAATTCGAACGCGACTTCAGCCCTGAGCTCAAGGGAGCAACCGTGGGTTTATCCACCGGAACCAGCGGTACCCGTGGCCTTTTTTTGGTTTCCACTACAGAAAGAGCGCAATGGACGGCCATGGTCTTACGCAGGGTGGTGCCCATCAAGTTCTTCAGGCGCCAAAAAGTGGCTTTTTTTCTGCGGGCCAATAGCAATTTGTACAGCTCAGTGCAATCGGCTAGTCTGGAATTTCGCTTCTTTGATATCTTTCAACCCATCGAAAAGCTGCTGGTAGCGCTGGCCGATTTCCAACCTCATATTTTGGCCGCCCAGCCTTCGATACTGAGCGCAATTGCCGAAGGCCAAGTGGCGGGCAGCGTCAACATCCAACCACACTTACTCATTTCTTTTGCGGAGGTACTGAACGATGCGGACAAACAATTTATTCAAAAGACATTTCCGGTTCCCCTCCGCGAAGTCTACCAATGCACTGAAGGTTTCCTGGCCGTTACCTGCGCCCATGGTACCATGCACCTGAACGAGGACATCGCCATTTTTGAAAAAAAATACCTGGACGAATCCCGCTTCATCCCCATCATCACCGATTTTACCCGTAGCTCCCAGCCGATCGTGCGCTATGAGCTGAACGATATTTTGGTGAAAAAAACCGAGCCCTGCCCATGTGGTTCCTGCTTTACAGCTTTGGAGCGCATCGAGGGTCGGGAGGACGATATTTTAGTGTTTACAGGAAAAAATGGTGAACTGATCAAAGTTTTTCCAGATCTGATTTGCCGGGTGATTGCGCGGAGTACGGAGGGGTTTCGGGCTTATCGGCTCAGGCAAGTAGGGGCACTGGAATTGCAGTTGGAACTGGAAAGTGACGATTTTCAGGGTGTTTCCACCAAAATCAGCGCTGCGTTACACGTTTTTTTGCAGGAAAAAGGAATCAGTGATATGACGATAACGTGCAAACAAGGGATCGAACGGAGTGCAGGAGAAAAGTTGCGCCGGGTAGAACGGAAAATCCCCCCTTATTGATAACTGACTCAAATCAAACGGAACAAATTGTCAAGATCGGTACAGCTACGCCCTGAAATAAAATTTAAAGGAAGGCCTGCACTTTTTCCTTGCGGTGCACAGGTTACCACAGTGATGAGATTTTGTTTAGCCATTTGATTGGCCTCGCTGCAGTAACAGTATATGCGGACTTCGCGGTCGGTCAGGTTTTGGATCGTCACACCACTAAAGTACAATGTATCATTCATGGGATGGAATCTCCCGTTAATATCTTACCTTTTAAAAGGAAAAACAAGATATGCTCGGGCGATTCGTCATCTACATTGCAATAGCTGTTGTTACTTTTTTGCGCACGAGCATATTCTTGGGCGCCCCTTAGATGTCTTCGGATTCTAAGGTGGTAAAAACAAATTATTTCACCACCTTAGAATCCGAAGACACCTAAGAGGCACCTAAGCTTGGTACAATCCTCTTACTCACTCCGCATACTCTCCAAAGGATTCGACAGCGCAGCCCGGATCGCCTGAAAACTCACCGTCAACAAGGCAATAGCCAAAGCTGAAATCCCCACTAGTCCAAACATCCACCAGGTGATCTGAATGCTGTATGCGAAGTCATCCAGCCAGGCATGCATCAGATACCAGCCTATGGGGAAAGCAATAATGGCAGCCACCAACACCAGCCACAAAAAATCTCTGGACAACATGCTCACAATACTCCCGGTCGTAGCACCCAGGACCTTACGAATGCCAATCTCCTTCACTCGCTGCTCGGCAGTAAAAGAAGCCAGGCCAAACAAACCCAAACAACCGATAATGATGGCAATCAAGGCGGCCAGTTTAAACAACTGCGACATTTGCCGCTCCTGTTGGTAAAAACTGGCAATGCGGTCATCCAAAAACTGGTAATCCAGGATGTATTCAGGGTAAATTTTGTTCCAGGCTTTTTCAATCAGTGGGATAGTTTCCAACAACTGCCCAGCCTGTAGTTTGACATTGGCGGTACCGTAGTTGTCGCTGTGCATCATCAGCACGGGGGCGATTTCCTCTGACAGGGATTCCGAATGGAAGTCTTTCACCACGCCTACAATGGGTGCTTTGTAGTAGCCGTCCCAAAGGTTGATCATTTTGCCAATGGCATCTTGTGGGTCTTTTACTCCCAGGCGTTTCAGCAAGGTTTCATTCACGACAAAGGCACGAAAGGTATCCGTACTCGCAAAGGCATGGCCCGCCGCGAATTCAATGTCGTATAAGCTGAAATAATTGGGATCCGCCACTTTCATATTGGCCGCAAAATCGCTGTCCTTCTCGGCATTGTCGTAGCGCAGGGGTGTGAACCAATTGCGGTCGTCGGCAGGTGAATTAAAACTCATGCTGACTTCCGCGACCCCACGTTGTTGCAGGAGTTCATTTTTTAGCGAATTGACTTTGGATTGGCTAACGCTATCGGTCGGCACGTTGATCAGAATTACCGGGTCTTTTTGGCTAAAACCAAGATTGGTGCTTTGGAAAAAATTCATCTGCTTGACTACCACCAACATGCCAAAAATCAAGACCTGGGCAATGGCAAACTGAAACACCACCAAGGCCCGGCGCAAAGTCGCATTGCCGGTACTTTTCACCCGGCTTTTCAGCGCAACAATCGGATTGAAGCCCGATAAAATAATCGCTGGATAAAACCCGGACAGGAAGGTAACCGCCAGGGTTAAGCCAACAACAAAGGCCAGCGTATCCCAACCATGCAATACTTGTAAAGTCACTGGAAATTCCAGCAGACGACTCGCCAGAGGCATGGTCACCTGAGAAAGCAGTAAGGCAGCGCCTACGGATAGGCTCACAATCAGGGTGGTTTCCGCTAAAAACTGGCCCAAAAGTTGGCGGCGATTGCCCCCTACTACCTTGCGTACCCCCACTTCTTTGGAGCGCCGAATGGCCTGAACCGTAGCCAAATTGATAAAATTGATACAAGCCATCAACAAAAGAAAAACACCCACCAGGGTCAGTGAGCGAATGGTGGCTTTGGAAAAAGTGCGCCCAGAGGGGGTGCTATAAGCTGCGTCGAAGTGCATCTCTTTCAAAGGCTGCAAGCGAAACACGGCTTTATGGGCATCAGCCGGGCGGTGTTTTTTGGCAAATTCTGGCATCATGGTATTGAACTGCTCGCCGCTGGTATTGGGGGCAAGCAATACAAAAGCCTGCCAGGCACTATTGATCGAAACCCAGTCGGTCGAAGTGCGCGGCGTAACCGAGTACAAAACGGTGATGGGCAGGTCACTACTGGCGGGTGGGTTTTTGATCACCCCGCTGATGTTCAGAGTGCGGTTGTTGTTGAGTCGGATCGTTTGGCCCAGGGCTTTTTGCCAGGTACCAAAATAGCGCTCGGCTACTTCCTGGGTCAAAACGGCGTTGTCGGGTTGCCCTAAGGTGGCGCTGGCGTCATTGGACAACCAGGTGTAATCAAAAATATCGAAAAAGCTGGGGTCTACCGCGTAGATGCCACTGGCTTCCCGGAATTTTTGGTTACTGGAATTGACGGTGATTTGGCCGGAGCCACCGCCGATGTAAAAGGAAACCCGTTCGATTTGAGGATACTCGGCTTTTAAAGTAGCGGGCACGGGATAAGGAATGGCACCAGTCAAATTTGGCCCTTCGGGTGTTTCCATATCGGTCACCAGGCGGTAAATGCGGTCTTTTTTCTGGTGATGCGTGTCGTAACTCAATTCAAACTGAATGACAGTGTACAACATCAAGGCACAAACAATGCCCACGGTCAAGCCAGTGGCATTCAGGATGGTATAGGTGCGGTTGCGCAAAAGACTGCGCCAGGCAATTTTAAAATAGTTTTGCAACATGGTCGTGTGATTTCGGTATGTTTGGGTAACGCAAGTTCCGTGCCAGCGAAAATAATTCTTATAGTTCGTTGATAATCAAAAAAATTTAACGTTTATAATTGTTCGGTTTTGGACAGTAATTGTCCGCTTTTGGGTTTACAGAGAAGGCTTGTAAGTTCATTTTTGACCTATCCGCATTGCTTTCGATTTTCGCAGGAAAAAGGAGTGAACAAACTAAGTATCACCTGAGTACAGCTAAAAAGCTACTCCGTGTGGAAAGAAAAAATAGCATCAAATTAAAATTGAGGCGCCTCAAATCGTGATTTGCAGCATTCAGCTCAGGTAGGAAGCGAATCTTTGTACCATTCATTCACTTCAAAAACGCTGCACCATGTTCAAGATTTTTGCGCAATGCGCCCTGCTTTTTTTCAGCCTCCAACTTACTGCTCAAAGTACCAGCAACCCGGTTCGGGTTAGCTTCACCCTGGCTAATCCGGGGCTGAGCACCAAAATCATCGATATTCGGTACTTCGATAATGCTCAATCTAAAGCCAGCGGCTACGGCTATCACTTGGGTGGGCTCAGCAGCCATGCCGTGAACATGCCCTCAGGTACACGCATTTATGAGCAACGAAAAACCAAGTGGCAACTTATCCGGGTGGTCACTGCCGCAGATGCAGGCCAAAAAATCAACCTTGGCAAAACCTATGAAATCAGCCACCAACAATGGCTTGATGCCGCCTGGGCTGAAAAGTATGAAGAAATTTACCGCCTGGAAAAAATCAAAGAACAACCTGAAGTGGAAACCTTTGCACAAAAAGCAGGTTTAGACATGGTCACCTTCAAAGTAGCGGGTAAATCGATGATCGGCAAACAGGTGTACGTCCGAGCTGAAATCCCTGGCGATGAACAAAATTTCAACGTAGGTTTTAGCCGAAAGCTGAGTTGGGGTAGTGTTTATCGGGTAAGTTACCCAGTGGGCACCAAATTGTACCGTTGTGAAGCGCCCTATTGGGAAGGCAAACGAGTCAAAGAATCTTTAATCCTGACCGTAGACAAAGAAAAGAGCCTTTATTTGATTCGGATATGAGGAATTGGTTCATCATTGTACTTATTCACTAGTGAATCAATCTACATTCAAGCTGCCTCTATGCAATTCAATTTCAACCTCTATTCTACTCCTTTGCTTTTTGCTTTTATCCAAGGCTGGATTTACGCAGGTATGTTCTGGCTAAGGGCATGGCGGCATGGACGCTGGTCAGATGGGCTGTTTGGCGTGTTGATCGCCGCATTCACTTTCGAGATTTGGGAGTATATGCTGGGTTTTGCCGGGATTGAAATCTTGTGGACTACATTGGAGTTTTTTCCTCGGAACTTTAATTTATTGATCCCCGCCTTGAGCTGGTTTTACCTGAAAAGTCAATTCAATACGCACTGGCAACCGCGTTGGCAGGATATGTGGCATGCGGCCCCATTCAGTTTATATTTTGGCTATCACTTGCTGGTGTTCTTCCAGGGTCCTGACTTTGTTGAATGGTGGAAAACCGAGGTACACTTTCCTTGGGGCATCCAATACCTGGAAGCCATTTTGTCTTTCACGCTGACTGCCCTGTATTTTTATCGGGCCTACCAGTTGTACCATCAATATCGATCGTGGTCGCCTACCCAATTCTCTAACCCGGAGTTGCTGAGTTTTGGCTGGTTCCGTAATTTTTTACTGGCCTATTTTTTGGCCAGTGTCATTGGTTGGAGTATGACTTTAATCGACCTGTGGCTGAACCTGGATTTTTGGCACGACTGGTGGGATGAACTATTCAATGCCGGATTGATTTATTACCTCAGCATCGCAGGGTATGCCCAAACCCAAGCCCGCCAACTGGTTTTTGATCCATCCACGCAAGATGCCCCAATTCCGGAGATGGCCAAAACCGATAAACTCAGCGAAGCAGACCTGCAGCACTGGCGAGAACAATTGACTCGTTTGATGGAATCTGAAAAAATGTACCTGGAACCAGAATTGGCGCTTGCGGATTTGGCGCGTCGACTGGGCACCAATACCTCGATACTTTCTGCTACCATC
>Ga0116157_10002720_pt1 | contig 17219 bp, 12 predicted proteins | sample AD_UKC048_MetaG_FD_89882 | JGI IMG/M metagenome (GOLD analysis project Ga0116157, IMG submission 89882) | Active sludge microbial communities of municipal wastewater-treating anaerobic digesters from USA - AD_UKC048_MetaG | ecosystem: Engineered > Bioreactor > Anaerobic > Digestate | place: USA...
CCGTAAAAACACCAATACATTAAACAAGCCATCAAAAGAGTTTTATTCACGACACACAAAATTACTTTTTCAAGTTGGCGATGTAAAAGATGATACTTATAAAAAGGTAATGGGATTACCTATTGAAATTGTTCCGGATCGAAATCCGTATTCATTAAAGAAAGGTGATTTGATTCGCTTTAAAATTTTGTGGCAAGGCAAACCAGTTTTTGGAGCCAGGATAAAAGTGTGGAATCGTTTTGATAATCGCACCACCATACAAAATATTTATACCGAACAAGACGGAACCATGGAAACGCATATCAGCAATCCGGGTGCATGGATGGTGAGTGTTGTAAGAATGATACCTTCAACAAAAGAAGGAGCGGATTGGGAAAGTTATTGGGGTAGTTTAGTGTTTGGTGTTAAATTTTAAATTTTACTATAGAATGAGATTATTATTCGCAGTGCTCTTATGTGTTGGATTTCAGGTACAAGGACAAGATGAAATTCGTACGTATTATACTGATGATGACAAAAAGACGGAAGATATTGCACTCAGTACGTATTATGTGGTAGAAGTGGAGAATCCCAATAAAATTGATACAATGCGATCTTTCTATACAGCCACAAAAACCATTCGATCGAAAGAGGTTGTGTCGGAAGGTAAGATAAACAATGGGGCTTATATCCAATTTCACCCCAATGGACAAATGGCAATTGAAGGCAATTTTGAGAAGAATCTTCCCTTGGGCATATTTAATAATTGGTATTCAAACGGCAACAGACAAAGCGTTGAAAAATATTTGTCTGGCTCGTTTAAAATGGTGGATTACTGGACAGAATCAGGAAAACAAATTGTTAAATCAGGCACAGGATATTGTGAATGTGTTTTTAAAATTTATCAGCGTGGGAAAATGGTTGAGCGAGGTAAACTAATAGATAGCCAAAAGGATTCTGTATGGACTGGAGTTCGGGACTCTGTTACTTACTATGAAGAAATATATAACCAGGGAAAATTGATTTCAGGCATTAGTTATGATGATGATCGGAATTCGTATACCTATACTGAAATTGAGAAAATGGCGGAGCCAATGGGTGGCTTGACTTTGTTTTATAAAAGCATTGGTTCGAGTTTAACTTACCCAAAAAAGGCAAAGAAGGATCGCGTTCAAGGAATGGTTTTTGTGGAATTTTTAGTGAATAAAGATGGATCATTATCCGATTTTAAGATAATAAAGGGAATTGGATCAGGCTGCGATGATGAGGCAATCAACACCTTGCGCGAGATAGACATAAAATGGAATCCGGGATATCAACGTGGCAAACCTGTACGGACTAGGTTTGTTTTGCCTGTAGGCTTTAAGCTCTAATTTTCTAACCTTTAGAGGATCACATACATGACAACATCAATACATTCCGATCAGGCACCCGAACCCGTAGGTCTTTACCCTCACGCAAAACGAATAGGTAATTTACTTTTTCTTTCCGGAGTTGGTCCACGTAAAAAAGGTTTGAAGGAAATTCCGGGGGTAACGTTAGATGATGATGGAAATATTTTAAGCTATGACATTGAAGCGCAATGTCATTCCGTTTTTCAAAACGTAAGATTTGTTCTGGAAGCTTCCGGTTCGCGATGGGAGAATCTGGTTGATGTTACTGTGTTCCTAACGAACATGAAAAATGATTTTCACATTTTCAATACAATCTATGCGGAGTACTTTAAAGATAGTCAACCTTGTCGTACTACCGTAGAGGTAAATGCATTACCTACACCTATTGCAATTGAATTGAAATGCATTGCTACAATTTAATATAGCCTATCAAGAATTTGATTAGACAATAATGATTAGCTCTGTTTGAGCGTCAATGTAAACGTGCTTCCCTTTCCTTTTGAGGAAGAAACGTCAATATTTCCTCCGAGCTTTATCATAATTTCTTTTACGATAAAAAGTCCTAGGCCTGATCCTTTAGAGCGATCTGTTCCCCGATAATACATATCGAAGATTTTAGGTTGATACTTTTCTTCAATGCCTATTCCATTATCAGAAACAGTAAGGATGACATGTGAGTTAGTTGAATGTGTTTCTATTTGAACAAAAGAATTCTCTTTCGATAAATCCGCATACTTAACTCCATTCCCAATCAGGTTGTGCAAGATTACCTTAAGCCGATCTTGATCTGTTAAAATAAGTTTATCTACCTCGATTTTATTGATGAAATTTATTTTCTGCGCATCCGGCCAGAAGGCGAGCTCGTTCAAAACATCCTGAGTGAGTTGATGTATATTACATTCTGCAATGTTAACTTCTTGTTTTGAGTTGCGCGAAAACTCCACCAGACTTTTAATTACCTTATCTAATTTCCGAATGCTGGTCTCAATGTAGTCGAGGTAACCTTTTACCGTTTCCGGATTCTGTTCAATCCTTGCAATGTTTACGAGGCCGAGTATTGATTTTAGTGGTGCGCTTAGATCGTGAGAAGCACTGTAAACAAAGCGATCTAATTCAGCGATGGTCTTATCGAGCTCGGCAATTGTTTCTTCTAGTTTTTGGGTACGTTGATCAACCAGAAGTTCTAACTGATCATTAATTTGTTTCAGGTTAGTTCGGGCTTCTTCCAGATCTTCTCTCTGCAAATTGATGTGATCATTTTGTGATGTAAGTTCTTCGTTTTGAGCCTGAATCTCATGGTTCATAGATGCGATTTCCATTTTCTGAATTTGCAATTCGGTATTCTGATTTTGAATTTCAGTATACCGTTCACTCAGTTCATTGTTTTTATGTTTCAATTCAGTGGTTCGTTCTAAGACCTGTCGCTCTAATTTTGCTTTTTGTTTCAACAAAAAATTAAGTCGAATCCTTACCATTGCGAATATGAAAAGCCCGATGCAGGCAATCACTATAATTTTGAATAAAATAGTTTGGTACCAAGCCGGATGAACAACAATGGTGATGCTCTTTTCGTCATTCGTCCAAAAACCATCGCTGTTGCTTGCTTTGATCTTTAATTTATAAGTACCCGGATTAAGATTCGTGAAGGTGGCTTTCCGTTCTCTTCCAATCTCTTGCCACCTTGTGTTCAATTCTTCTAAAAAATAAGCATATTCATTTCGGTTGGAAAGATTGTATTCGAGCATGGTGAATTCAACATCAAACGAATTTTGATCATGATTCAGGTTGATCACGGGTGTCAGTATAATATTTTCTGAAAGTGGTGATTGTGGATCACGAATACTTACTTCTTTATTTTGAAGTGAAAACCTGGTGAAAACAAGAGGTGATAAATAATTGCTCTTTTTTATATCTCCGGGAATGAAAGCATTCATTCCATCGGTTCCTCCAAAAACCATTGTGCCGTTCGAATAAAGCAAGGCACTGCCATGATTAAATTGATTTCCCTGCAGGCCATCTGCTTTTGAATAGTTTACAAAAGTTTCTTTCGATAGATCCAGAACAGAAAGACCTTTGTTTGTGCTAAACCATGCGGTGTTACTCAATGTGTCTTCCAGTATCGCATACACAACATTATTGGACAGTCCTGATTTTTCATTATAGACTTTTACCGTGTTTTTTTTAGGGTTATACCGAATTAGTCCTGCACCATTCGTACCTAACCACAGCACACCTTCTTTGTCTTCATGGATGGACAGAATGGTAAGTAGTTTAGTTAATATTCCTTGTTCGATGGTTTTAAACAACTGCGTTTCGGAATCGAAAAGATTTAATCCTCCAACTTCGCGCGCTACCCATACCTTTCCATCACGACCAATGTGAATAGAAGTAATCCTATTTATTTGAGCTGAGTTGCTTTTGGAAGGAAACCTTGAGTAGTGGGTAAATTTATTCTGCTTGGGATCGAAATAATGTAAGCCTCCATTAAAAGTTCCGATCCAAAGATTGTTGAGCGAATCTGCTTTGATGATGGTAACTTCATTTGCTAAGAGACCATTTGTTGAATTTGCATCGTGACCAAAATGCTCATACGATTTTGTATTGATATTTAATTTGAACATACCCGTGCCCCATGTTCCGATCCAAAGATTCCCCAGTCCATCAGTCTCCAGGCATTTTATTTTGTCTGCTAAAGCATGGTTTAGTTCAATTGGTACTTTTGTAAAATTACTCTCTTTAACGCCCTGGCTTGGTTTCTTCAAATGATGAAGACCACCGCCATCCGTTCCTACCCACAGATCACCATAACCATCTTCAGCAAAAGTAAAGACGTTATTGTGAGTAAGTGTGCCAGTCAACCATGCTTTGGATTTGATTGGGAAGAACTTCAAAGCGTTCTTATCGTAAACATTGATGCCACCATAGTATGAGCCAATCCAAAATCTATTCCGTTTGTCTATAAAAAATACTTTTATAGAGTTGCTTAATAAACTGTTTGATTCAAATGGATTGTGTTTGAAGGTAGTAAAAGGAGCTAGTGAAAAAGGATCAGTACCATTACGGATCACGCTAAGTCCGTTGTCAGTGCCGATCCAAAAATTACCTTCCGAATCTTCGGAAATATTTTCGATTTGATTGTGCGGAAGAAAACCTTTTCGCGCCTCACTGGTGTGATGAATTAATTTTTTGGAATTTCGATCATAGATAAACAATCCGTTGTCCCACGATCCAATCCACATTCTGTTTTTAGAATCCAGAAATATATGGTGGATGCTGTTGCTACAGGAGTCTTTTAGTAGTTGCTCAAACTTTTTTGTTTTAGGATTAAAGCGATTTAAGCCAGCACCATTTACGCCTATCAATAATGAATGATCTGTGTCTTCAACAATGGAACCTACGAGGTTGGTGCCAGAACGATCTTTCCGTTTAGGAATTTTAAAGTTAGTGAACTCGATAGAGGATGGAATCTTGGAAGGCGTTTTAAAATGACTAAAACCACCTTCCTCAAGCCCCAGATAAAGTGTGCTATCCGCAGTTTCGTAGATAATTCTCACATAGTTTCCAAGAATTGAATTGTTGTCAGCAGGGTTATGAATGAAACGTCTGAAAGAATCTTTGCTACGGTCGTAGAGACAAAGACCTGCATCAAGCGTACCGATCCATAAATTTTTTTTACTGTCCTCAAATAAATATAAAATGTAATTGCTGCTTATAGTGGTTGAATCATCTTCATCATGATGATAGTTTACCATCGAATGTCCATCGTACCGTTGCAAACCATCTTCTGTTCCAAACCAAATGAATCCCTGATAGTCTTCCAGAATAGTTCGGACATTGCCCGTTACTAAACCACCATCGGTTGTGATATGATCGAAGCTTATTTCTTGTGCAGCGAGATGTGAAAGAGGTATCAAGGCAAGGATTTGCATTGAAAAGAGCCTACGTAATAATGTCATAGTTGTCGCTGACTAATTCAAGATAAATCAATTCTGGGTTCCTGATGAAAAGATAATGATTTATTAGTCTTTAAAAAACCAAAGCACAAGGAGTATTAAAGGTGTTTGATATGACTCAATAGAAAAAAAGGTAGCTAATTTTAATACTTTGAACTACACAATGGAGCACTGTGCTGAATTAAAAATAAGGATAATATAGTGTTAAGATACCTGAAGAAGGACTATCGCTTCCGTCCAATAAATAGCATCTCACCTTTCACAAGTCCAAACTTTTTACGCGTCTCATCCGATAAGGTATTTACAAATTCATTTTCAGTCGCGATCAGGCCTGCACGTTCCATCCGCTTTGCATAATCTTTTCCATACTTGCGAACATGATCATCTTGTCCGTACGCTTTTTCGCGTTCGCGCGGATCTGTAATAGATGGATCTTCTAATGTTACTTCTGGTATCGGATTAAAGAAAGGTACTTGGAGAATGGCAAAACCTCCGGGCTTCAACACCCGATGAATCTCACTCATAGCTCTGATGTCGTCTCGTACATGTTCGAGTACATGGTTGCAGAGCAATGCATCAAATGTATTTTCGGGAAAAGGAATGTCGTGAATATCCATTTTCACTTTTGCCAGAGGTGATTCAATGTCGGCTGTAATGTATCGATCACCATGAATTTTCTCGAATCGTTTTATGAAACAGGCTTCAGGTGCAATGTGTAACACATGCATCGGATGCTTAAAAAAGTCAGTCTTTTGATTAAGATAAAACCAGATTAATCGATGACGTTCCAGCGAAAGACAATTAGGGCAAAGGGCATTTGGCCTTGGATTTAATCGGCCGTAAGGAAGAAATTTACGAAAGCTCTTTTCGCAAACCGGACATGTAACATCACTACCGCTATAAAAAATACCCAGTACTTTAAGCCCAATTCCGCTTATACGTTGCAGGTATTTTCGTGGAACGAAGCGAATCAGCAGGGAAATCAGTTTTTTCATGGCCGGCAAAGATAGAAATCAAGATTTAAGTTTAAAGTTTAAAGCGTCAGGTTTTGGTCCACAGACCACTGTCGACTGTGGTCTGTGGACACATAAAAATATCCATTCACGGTAAAACTATTTGGCTTACATGTCCATCTTTATACCAGATTGGCTGAGGTAATGGAAACAGTAGAGCGCCAATTGATAGTTTAAATTCCTAATCTGTGGTTGATACTTTACTAGACATCGCAATGATGCATGCTGATACCCTCGTAATCCGGGCCAAACAAGGGGATCAACCTGCGCAAGGCAAATTAGTGCAGCTTTGGTACAAGCGAATCTACAACTACGCCTATAAGTTTTTTCTTGATCACGACCTGGCCATGGAGGTCTCTCAGAAAACATTTATTTCGATGTGTCGTAATCTGCCCAGCCTTCAGGATAATGGGCGGTTCAAGTCATGGCTCTATACTATTGCCGTAAATTATTGTCGTGAAGAGGCTCGGAAAATCAAAGGTAGCAGGGCCATTTCATTTGATAAGGTATGGAATCCGGAAGCGGAGGAATCCCCTCAGTGGGAATCATCGCGGCAGCGAAATGAAAACCCGGAACGCCAGCTTCAGCAACTTGAACTTGCCGACATTTTGCAAGAAGCATTGCTGGAGTTGAGTGTTGAACAACGTGAGGTTGTTATTATGAAAGAGTATGAGGGGCTAAAGTTTCGGGAGATTGCTGAAGCTTTGAATATTTCTGAAAATACTGTGAAGTCGAGAATGTATTATGGACTTGATGGGTTAAAGAAAATTTTAGATCGTAAAAATATCACTAAAGATACCTTGGGTTATGAACTATAAACCAAATGAAAGCGAGTTGATGGCTTACCTCTACGGAGAGTTAGAAGGTGAAGCCAAAATGAAAGTAGAGCAATACCTTGCCTTGCATGAGGACGAGAGGCGTTCACTTGAAAATTTAAAGAGCGTCAGTAATCTTTTAGGGCGTGTAAAGGATAAGGAAGTTATTGCTCCACCCATTTTTATTGGCGATGCAAAACATTATTTCTGGGACGTTCCGTATTTTAAAACCATCATGAGTATTGCAGCCTCGTTGTTGCTTGTGATGATGGTGGGATATTTTATGAACGCCCGAATCAGTATGGGTGGAAACGAATTTAAGATCAGCTTTGGGAAACAACAAGAGGTGCTTCCGGTAATTATTCCGGAAACAAAACCAACAGAAGCTTCATTAACACCCGATCAGGTTCAGGAGATGATCAATTCATCTTTGGCAAACAATAACGAATCGTTTCAGTCAAGCTTTGAAGCATCACAACAAAAGCTAGATGCTTCCATCCGAAAAACACTGGCAGCGAATTCTGGTAACATGGATCAACTGGTGCGTCAGGCTTCCCTGGCATCTCAAGCTCAGATCAGTGATTATGTATCCAACATCCAGGCGGAGAACATGAAAATGGTGAAAGATTATTTTCAACTCACGGCTAACGATCAGAAAAAATATGTTGAGGCATTACTGGTTGACTTTTCAAAATATTTACAACAACAGCGCAATGATGATTTACAATTGGTTCAGACGAGATTAAATAGTATGGAGAAAAATACCAATGTGTTTAAGCAGGAGACGGAGCAGATTCTATCGAGTATTATTACAACAGTTGGCAATCCTACATCAACAAGAGGGATTAAGAATTAAGATTTTTTAAAATTTTCAGCTTTTAGCTTTTTGCTTTCAGCTTTACAAAACAAAATAGTATAGATATGAAAAATAGATTTCAATTCTGGAAAGGTGTAGTGTGGATGGTATTGATGGTATCGCATCCTCTCTTTGCACAAAAGGTAGATGAGCAAAGAATGCAACGCGATATTGCTGTTGCCCAAAATGTATTAAGCACTTTGATTAAACAGCAGTTTGATCAACAGCGGATGTTTTTTCCACTGGAGGTAACGGCTAATTATCAACCTGGGTATGGTGTAACATTTTATTTGCCAGCTGATTTTACAACACCTATTTCTTTTGCAGTGGGAGGAATGGGAATGAATGGAAGTAATAATGTAATGATCTGGGATGGTAGTCCTGAACCAGCCGATGCGCCACAACCTCCTGGAGTGGTGACTTACAGTTACAGTTATGGTTCATCAGATAGTGAAAGAGAAGCTTATGATCGAGCGCGATCTGAAAGCGACCGTGCACGTGGTAACAATACAATCAAGCTTGCCGGAAAACCGACTAAAAGTAAACGCTTGGATATGGACAGCGTGCGAGATGCTTACAATTTAAAAGTGATTGAAGCAGCAAAGATGTTCCTTGTAGATTATGGTGATATGATTACACAACTTCAGCCTGATGAAAAAATCATTGTGGCCAATCAGGGAGATCAGCCTCGTGTTTGGGTAAATCAATATTTTAACACGCCACAGCGTACCCATCTTTCAGTAGAGGTAACGAAGTCTGATTTAACAAGCTACAAACAAGGTAAAGTAAACCGTGATCAGGTTCTGGCGAAAGTGAAAGTGGTGAATACTCAAACAATGGAAGCAGTGGAGCCGGATTTCGAATTGTTGTCAAGCATTTTCAACAGCTTGTATCGAATTGATCTTTCTAAAACATATTTCACGGAAGACAAAATATACTTTGAGCGTTTGAAGGATTATGGTGTGGTGTACTACATGCAAATGTACAGCGGAATTGAAACAGAATACAGACGTTTTGCTTTGCCAACCCTGGGGCTTGAGGATGTTGATCTGGCCACACGAAATAAAAAGGTAGCAGAACTGTATCCCAAGTTTGAAAAGGAAATGAAAGAGAATATTCTCGATTATGGTAGAACACTAAAAAGTCTGAAGGATGATGAGAATCTTATTTTTCAGATCAAGTTAACCAGGTGCACAGGTTGTGGAATACCCACAACACTTGAGTGTACCGTTAAAGGAAGTGTATTGAAAGATTTTAATGCTGGCAAAATTGATAAGAACGCTGCGCTTGGTAAGATGTCTGTAAAAAAGGGGGCGAACCAATAATTAATGACAATAAAGGTGAAAGGATAGCCGTTATCCTTTCACTAATTACAGGATAGGGCATTGATGTGTGTGAGTGGTAGGTAGTGCTGTAACCTTATTCGTTTTTTGGAGTAAAGTAACATTAGCAATTAACTAATAGCAGAGTTGCTAAACCAAACCCACACATGAAGAGAAAAGTACTTATTGGAGCAGGAATTACCATTGGAATCCTTGCTGCCTATTTTATTTTCAGGACCAATACCGTTGGAGGTGTAGCGGATATTATAGCAGACGTAAAACGTGGTCCCTTTAAAGTAGAAATTGAAACCACAGGTGAGTTAGAAGCCAAGAACTCAGTAAAAATTTTAGGACCTTCCACGCTTCGCGAATTTGGAATCTATCAGGTCAATATTCAGGGAATAATCGATGAAGGTACAGTGGTGAAAAAGGGGGATTGGGTAGCCACGCTAGATCGTTCAGAATTTCAAAATAAATTTCAAGCCAAGCAGATTGAAGTTGAAAAAGCCAATTCAAAATTTGTACAGACACAATTGGATACTACTTTAATTATGCGGCAATCACGTGATGAGCTAATTAATCTTAAGTATGCAGTAGAAGAAAAAGGGATTGTGTTAGAGCAATCAAAATTTGAACCTCCAGCCACGATTAAGCAAGCCGGTATTGATTTGGATAAAGCAAAGCGTGGTTATGAACAGGCTTTGGAGAACTATAAGATAAAAAAGAAACAGAATATCGAAAAGATGCGCGAAGTAGATGCCGAACTTCGTAAAGTAAATAATGACTTCAATAACATGACAAAAGTGTTAGAGTCATTTAATGTCATTGCACCTGAAGAAGGAATGGTGATTTATGAAAAAGGTTGGGATGGAAAAGCAATTAAGGCGGGTTCGCAAATCAGTGTTTGGGAGCCAACAGTTGCAACGCTTCCGGATTTGACGAAGATGATGTCTAAGACGTATGTGAATGAAGTTGATGTTCGCAAAGTAAAACCAGGACAAAAAGTAGAAATTGGATTGGATGCCTACCCGGATAAAAAATTAAATGGGCAGGTTGTTCGTGTGGCCAATGTTGGTGAACAACGCCCTAATTCGGATGCAAAAGTTTTTGAAATTGCTGTAGAGATTAGCGGAACAGATCCTACGCTTCGTCCTTCCATGACAACCAGTAACAAAATTGTTGCGAATGTAATAGACAGTGCATTGTTCATTCCATTAGAATGTCTGCACAGTCAATCAGATACCATTACCTATGTATTTAAAAAGGATGGAGCCAATGTGGTGAAACAAGAAATAATAGTTGGAGAAATTAATGCGAACGATGCTGTTGTGCTGGGTGGCCTTTCTGAAAGTGATAAAGTATATCTATCTGTTCCTCCCGGAAAGGAAGACGATGAGGTTATATTATTAAAAGAAATGAATGGCAAACGGAAAAAATTAAAGGAGGAAGAGAAGAAGGAAGAAAAACCTGTGCCATCTATTGTTGTTCCGGCAAGTATCACCAATAAATAACATCTCAGAAATGTTGCCTCAGCGCCTACTTGCCAATCTATACATTGCTATTGATGCAGTGTTAACAAACAAAGTCCGTTCATTGCTAACCGCACTCGGTATTATTTTCGGTGTTGCTGCTGTTATTGCTATGTTGGCCATAGGTAACGGAGCACAACAAGAAATTCTGAATCAGATAAAATTAGTGGGTGTTAATAACATTGTTGTAAAGCCCATAATTGAGCAGGAAGAAGAGAAGGTAACGGAACAAGCAGGTCAGAAAGAAAAAAAGAAATTCTCTCCGGGTTTAACCATTCGTGATGTTAGAAGTATTGAAGAAGTTATCCCCGGTGAAATCGTTATAAGCCCGGAAATTATTTTGGATACATACGTTATTCGAAATGGACTAAGAAGGTCGGCAAAGCTGGTAGGTGTAGAACCTGTTTATTTTGATATTTATAATTTTACTTTAGCAGAAGGACAGGTGTTTAACCAAGAGCAGCAACGGCTGGGAGCGCCCGTGTGTATTATAGGTAATTCAATCAGAACAAAATTTTTCCCAACCGAAAACCCTATCGGAAAAAGTATTAAGGTAGGACGACAGTGGTTAAAGATTGTGGGTGTTTTGGCTGAACGGGTAGTTTCTGAATCGAGTATTAGCAAGTTGGGCATTCGTAATTTCAACATGGATATCTACACTCCCCTTCAAACGGTTTTAATTCGATACAAGAACCGCGATAAAATAACCGCTGAAGCACTTCGGTTGGCTGCCATGCAAAGTCGAGGGATGTTTTTTGGAGGAGGCAGCTCAAACGAACAATCAGAGCTTGAAAAAAAGAATTATCATCAGCTTGATCGATTGGTTATTCAGGTGAGTCAGACGAATCAACTTACACCAACTGCTGAAATTATTTCGCGGTTGCTTGAGCGCAAGCATTATGATGTTATTGACTATGAAATCGAAATCCCTGAACTCTTGCTGAAGCAACAACAACGAACCAACGACATTTTTAATTATGTACTTGGCGCGATTGCAGGAATATCATTGCTGGTAGGCGGAATAGGCATTATGAATATTATGCTTGCCTCTGTTTTAGAACGCATTAAGGAAATAGGACTAAGGTTATCAATCGGAGCAAAGAAAAGTGATGTTGTGCAACAGTTTTTATTTGAAGCAGTGATGATTAGCGTGAGTGGAGGTTTGATTGGTGTGGTACTTGGAATTTCAATGGCACTTGTTGTTTCTGAATTTGCAGGTATTCCTACCATTATTAGTTTCTCATCCATTGTTTTATCATTTGGTGTTGCGGCAACAGTAGGTTTAATATTTGGAATTGCCCCGGCCCGCAGGGCAGCCAGTCAGGATCCGATTACTTCGTTACGATATGAATAGAGACTTTATTGTATTTATTTTTTTTATGTTTTGTTGTGTAGGGCTCAATGCTCAGAATAACTATTCTATTGAAGATGTTATTCAACGCTCACAATCTCAATCACCTTTTTTCAAACAAGCTGAAACCAGAAAAGAAAATCGGTATTGGCAGTATCGTTACTTCAAAACAAATTACAATCCTCAAGTAAGATTAATAAGTAACAATGCCGGAGCTCTATATAATAATAGTTTCAGTCCAGTGCGGCAACCCGATGGATCTATTGAATACCTTCAGGTAAATCAGTTTAATCCTGGGGTAAATTTTGCATTACAGCAACCCATTCAATGGACAGGCGGAATGGTTTCGGTCAATACTACTTATAATTATTTTAACAACATCACTACCAAGGAATCACAATGGAATGGATCCATTTTTAATATTCAATTAAATCAACCTGTACTTTCGTACAATCGCTATAAATGGGACAAGCGTATAGAGCCTATTCGGTATGAGGAGTCTAAACGAGATTATGCCGAATCGATGGAAGAAATTGCACGCGATGCTGTTAATTATTTCTTTGGCGTATTGGAAGCTCAAGTCAATCAGCAAATCGCTCAATACAATCTAGCCAACAATGATACTATTTATAAAATTGAACAGGGACGTTACAACATTGGAACTACATCTCAGGATAAACTCTTACAAGTTGAATTGCAATTGTTACGATCACGTCAGGATGTTGCACAAGCTAAACTAGATCTTCAAAATGCCAGCCTTTTATTGAGATCATACATTGGTTTACGAAATGGTGAAGGCTTTGAATTAATGTTACCGGATGAAATACCAATATTAACGGTTAGTGAAGATGAAGCACTTAAACACGCTCAGGAAACCCGATCAGCTTTTATTGCATTTCAACGGAGGAAAATTGAGGCTGATGCAGAGGTTGCTGAAGCAAAAGGAACCCGCTATGAAGTTGGCCTTTCAGGTGGTTTTGGATTAAACAATGTTGGTAGTTCAGTTAGCGATCTTTATCAAAATCCGGATCGTCAGCAATTTGCAAATCTAACCTTCAATATTCCTTTGATTGACTGGGGTCGCAGACGTGCCTTGATGAAAAGTACGTATGCCAACAAGCGATTGAATGATTACCTCATCGCTCAGGATGAAGTATTGTTTGAGCAAGAGATATTGACTCAGGTACGTCAGTTCGAAATGCTTCAGCTTCAAATTGAAATAACAAAGAAGTCCGATGAGGTTGCTTTCGAGCGATATAAGGTAGCACAGAACCGTTACCTAATTGGAAAAATTGATATCACAAACCTCAACATTGCCTTAACCGAAAAAGATAATGCCAAGAGAAGTTATTTGCAGGCCTTAAAATCATTTTGGATAGCCTACTATAATTTAAGAAGACTAACACTCTTTGATTTTGCTGAAAGCAAATACTTGTACAACCCATTAGACAAAACAGATCGATAGGTATCACTAGAAACTAAACTTGCTCAGGAACTCTTCTAATTCTTCCTTCAGCGTTCTATGATTGTTAATCCCTAATGTTGAATTAATGACTTCGTTTGATTTTACATTGAGCTCATGTAATCTTAAATGCTGATTGATGAAAATGAATTCAAGCGGTGGGATAAGCTCTTTCATCGCATCAACAATGTCAATTACTTTAAGGCTTCGCTCTACAAGATTATAGGTACCGCTGGCCAATGGTGCTGTTAATAAATTATTCAATGCTTCTGCCAGAAGATTAATATGAATAAACGAGCGTGATTGCTTGCCATCACCCTGAATGGTAATAATCTTATCAAAGTTGGCTTCGAAAACAAACTTGTTGATAACGGCATCGAAGCGCATACTCTTGCTATAACCATACGCATTACCACACCGGATAATGTAGGTATCAATTTTATCGCTTAGTCTTCTTACATGTTCTTCACCACGGAGTTTTGAAACGGCATACGGTGTTTGTGGATTCAGTGCTGAATTTTCATCAACGGCATCTTTTGACGAACCGTAAACTCCTGTACTGCTCGTATAAACAAAACGTTTTACATTACTTTCTTCAATAGCATAAACAAGTTCAGCTGTTCCCCAATGGTTTACTTGTTCGTACATGTGTGCATCTGAACTGGCAAAGGGTGTTGTTACTTTTGCTGCTAAGTGATACACCACATCAACCCCTTTTAAATTCTTTCGAAGACTTCTTGAATCCAGAAGCTCTCCTTTTACGAAAGATATCTTTCTGTATTGCTGAAGCCTTAAGCCCAAAAACATGTTGAAGTTTAACCTGCTGAGGTTATCATAAATTACAACTTCTTTAACTTCTGGATTTGCGATCAATTGAGAAATCAACTCGGTGCCAATATAGCCAGCACCACCGGTAACCAATACTTTCATTTCTACTTGCTTATTAAATCAGTGTGTAGTCCGCATTCTATTTTATTAAGGCCGAACCAACGTGCCTCTCGCTCTTGCATTTCGGGATCCAATTTACGGGTACAAGGTTCACAACCTATACTCACATAACCTTTTTCTTCCAAAGGATGCTTTGGTAAATTATATTCCTTCTGGTATTGCCAGATCATCTTTGCATTCCAATCCAGCATCGGGTGAAAACGAATTGATCCATGTTGTGCAGGTTGTTCTACCTTCATGGCAGCACGAACTGAACTTTGATCTGCCCGAACTCCATTTATCCAGATATCATTTGATCGGAGGATTCCATCCATAGGCTGCGTCTTATTCAGATAGCAGCAATGATCGGGATCGGAAGTAAACAGTAGTTTTCCTTCAGAATCGCGCTGCATAAATTTTGGAACATCAGACTTTAGATCAACGATCGGTAATCCAAAAAGCTCAGCTATATGATCTCTAAATTGAACTGTTTCCGGAAAATGATAGCCCGTGTTGATAAAGTATACAGGAATTGATCGGTCGATTCGACTGAGCATGTGAAGGAGTACCAAACTATGCGATTGGAAGGAAGAAGTGGTAAACATCTTCTTTCCTGAAGCCTGGTAATCCTCAATTTTAGCCTTAATTTCTTCAAATTTCATGCAACTCATCTGTTAAGTAAAGCACTCTAACTACCTAATAATCAGTTTGACTGATTCGTTGTGTTGAATTATAACTTCAGTTTACTACCTTCGATTCCCTTAAAAACCAAACCTTAAACCGAATTGAGCCCTAAATATCGCTTTCTTTTGGCAGTCTTGCTCACCCTGTTTGCAATTTGTAGTCAGGTTGTTTTTGGACAGACAAAAGAAATTCGTCAGGACGTAATTATCAGCAATGCCAAATTAGGTGTTGAGTTAAGTTACCTACAACCAGAAGATTGTACAGCTGGTTCAGGTGCAATCAATATATCTGTTGGAGGCGGATCCGGGAACTATACTTTCAAATGGATTGGTCCATCTGGATTTACAGCTTCAAGCCAAAATATTTCAGGTCTGGTTAGCGGAAACTACGCTTTAGAAGTAAAAGACGGTGCAAACTGTACGATCCTAAAAAATTTCACCGTTGGTTCCGAATGCACAAGTCCTTGTAATCTTGGTATATCAGGAGTTGTTACCAATGCAGCAGCCTGTAATCTGACGACCGGAAGGGTAGTGCTAACCGTATCGGGCGGCTCGGGCTCATATAGTTATACCTGGTACAATGAGTTGTTTAGTCCGGTGGCATCTACAAAGGATTTACTTTCAGCACTGGCTGGAGTTTATTATGTAGAGGTTGTGGATGTAAATAAAGCAGGCTGTTCTGTTTTTTCTGTATATACCATTGACTCACCTTTTAAAGTCAATTATACATCAGCGTTAAATACTACATGTGCTCTTCCTTTTACTGGCTCAGCTACAGCTGTTTCAACAGGGGGTTCAGGTAACTACTCCTACGAATGGGTTTATCCGGATGCGGTTACAAAGAAGACCGGTGCAACTTTATCAGGCGTTTCGGGTGGGAGTTACTCCGTTAAGGTAAAAGATAATACACTCGGCTGTGGGATAACGAAGTCGGTTTATATTTCAAACTCTGCAACGGCTAAATTGAATCTAACAGGTTTAGAAACAGCAAGTACCTCGTGCAGTCCGGGAAATGGAGGTATTGACATTTCGGTTTCGAATGGCACTGGTGATTATAGTTTTACATGGTATAATCAAACAACATTTGGATTTGCATCGGCAACGGAAGATTTACAAACTGCAGTACCGGCTACCTATAGTGTTTATGTAACTGATAATATTTCAAAGTGCAGCCTTTATCAACAGTTCACTGTTTTAGATCAGACTTCGAAGCCAACGTTTACCGTAAGCAAGATTGATAATGAAAATTGTTCAGCACCATTTAATGGGAGTGGATCAATTGTTCCGTCAGCAAGCTCAGGCTCTTTTTCAGCAACGTGGTTTGATGGAAAAGAAATTGTGTCCACCTCCTTATCGCCTACTGCACTTGCTCCTGGTTCCTACGGAGTTACGTTGACAGACAATGGCAATGGTTGTTCAACTTCGAAAAATTATGCGATTGATCCCATTGTAATAGAAGATCACTCCAAATCACCGCTTTCGGTTAGTATTGATCAGGTAATTCAAAATTCAAGTTGTGGTTCACCGAATGGTGCAATTCAACTTTCTATTACAGGTAATAATTATTCAGTTTCCTGGGTAGGTCCAAATGACTTTACTTCTTCGCAGGAAAATTTAACCCAGTTGGATTCAGGTCAATACACACTTCTTGTATCAGCAGTTTGCAACGCAGCTCCCATAATTGCTCCGCAACAAGTTCTTGTGCAACCAGACGAAGCCGTGCGACTTAGTTTATTGGATTTTATTTCTGATCCAGACGGCAACCTTGATCCAACTTCTTTTGAAATTATTCAGCGGCCAGCCAGTGGTGCATCTGCTCAGATTGAACAGAATAATGAGTTACTAATCCGGTATCAAAATATTTCTTTTCGAGGTTCAGATCGTTTAACCATTAAAGCATGCGATTTGTTGATGGCATGTTCAGAAAACGTAATC
>Ga0116157_10002725_pt1 | contig 17206 bp, 13 predicted proteins | sample AD_UKC048_MetaG_FD_89882 | JGI IMG/M metagenome (GOLD analysis project Ga0116157, IMG submission 89882) | Active sludge microbial communities of municipal wastewater-treating anaerobic digesters from USA - AD_UKC048_MetaG | ecosystem: Engineered > Bioreactor > Anaerobic > Digestate | place: USA...
CATTCATCTTTTGAACCAATTAATCGAATTTCATACTGTGGATAAGCATGTATTATTAATCGAATCAGTTGAATAAAATTTTGCTCGCCCCACCTTCTTTCCAATCGTAAATCTGAAGCATTTGGATTGATGATAAGATACTCATTGTTATCTATGATTGAACCTTTATCTAATTCTAAAAAAGGATACAATTTTGCATTTTCAATATCAGATACAAATAAAGATGCAAATTGTAAATACACTTTTGAGATAGGTACACTTGCATTAAAATACATCATATGTGTATAGATACCCATCCTAAACGAACTTGAACGCAAATAAAAACCTAACCTATTTTTCGAGAAAGTAAAGGCCGCAAATATTGTACTAAAATCAGAGTAAATTTCTAAATCTATATACACATCTGGTCGTATGCGAATTAAGGTAATCAATGCTTTAAGCGATGAAATGATAAACTTAAAAAAGCCTTTATCATTGATTAAAACTGTTTTATTCACATAATGTATTGAAGACAATAATTGTTGATTTGCCGATGTTGAAACAAAAATAATGGTTGCATTCGGATAACGTTTATGCAATGCCTCCATCATAGGCGTGGCCTGCAAAATACTGCCCATCCCTTTGAACTTACAAATAGCAATTGTCTTAAATTCCTTATTCAGATTGTGATCGATATTGAATATTTGACCCGCTAAACGAACAAATAAATTTAATACCTGCCCGAAAGGCTTTGCTATTAATTTATCAATAAGTATTAAACGTTTAGTATTCATAATCCTTGTTCAGTGAAAAATATAAGCTTCGAAATTTTGATACCATCTGATGTTTCAATTTCAATTGATTTATTTAGAAATTCGAACCATGCATATTGGTTACTCAATCTTATCATATATTCATATTCGTTAATAACTGATTCAAAAGTAAAGCTTCCAATAATTTTATCCCCGCTTTTTAAATTTAAAATAATAGTTGATCCATTCGGATTTGATACAATAATCTTTACCAATATAGAACCATGGTTTAACTCTGCTGAACAATTCACTAATTGTTTGTTGACACTCGAATCAAATTTTGGAACCTCTTCAAAAATAGGTTTGAGCTTATCATTACTTTGATTTGCATAGTATTTTTGTATGGCTAAAGCTGCTTTTTTATATTGAAAGGTCTGCGGCTTTAATATTAAAGTATCTGCTTCATATTGACTTGCATCCCAATTTAACGATTTCAATATCCAAACACTTTTATGATCAATAATACCAAATGGTTTATAATTTTTGTAAATAAATTCAGCTAAATAATAATATCGCATTGCATTCGGAACCTGATCGGTTGCATCAAACCAATTTAGCGGATAATTTGAATACACGACAACTGGCACCATTGACGTATCTAATCTCTTCAATTGTTGTTTTTGTGTATATCCATCAATTGTATTTTGTAAACTTTGACAAAAATATGACGGAACCCTTCTTTGACAAGTTGAATAAAGTATAGGTGAATTTGAAAAATCTAAAAAGGTTTGATCTTCTTTCAAATGCGAATCTAAAAATTTCCGAAAATCATTTTGATTATTGGTTTGTTGATCTCCCGCTTTAAAGCATCTTCCTTCGATATCATTTCGCTTAAACACTTCGCTAAAGTTTTGAAAACTATGATTGGTTAAAAACAATTCAAGCATTCTATTATCCTTCGAAATGGGAAAATAACTTAAGATAAGAATGCCGAAAAATGAAAATCCAAAAAACAGAATATACTTAGTTATGTCAGACATTTTATTAAATAATGATAGTCCCAATAATGCTGTAGCCAAATAAAACATTGAAATTAAAAAGCTATCATTATTCTCCATAAAACCATGGCGTACTAAACCTCGTTGAAAATTTGCAAGTACCATAATATAAAAAAACAGTGAAGCATTTAAAAGATATTGTTGATCCACTGAAAGCACTTGACTTTTTATTCTTTTAAAATAAATAATTCCAAATATGGCAACTAAACTAAACAGTGGTAATAAAAAATGATAAAAATAAAATTGCTGATTCATTTCAGCTGAAAGCGAAGCATAGCCATGTGCCTGATTCGCTGATAAATAGTGTAAAGCTGATTGAAAATTTGAATAAATAGAATCAAACGGCCTAAACAATAATAACACAACAAGTAAAATCAAAACCAAACCAATAAAAATTGATGAACCTTTTAGTAGCGAGTTCAGGTTTAATTTTTTTCTTTCTGCAAATAAAACAAACGGCAAATAAAAGAATAAACTAATGACAATAGCTGATCCTAAATCAAGTTTCCATAAGATCGAACAAAACACCAAGACTAATAATAGCAAGTAATTTTTAGTTGATTGATTAGAGATTAATTTATGTACAAGAAACAAAATCAAAATACTATAAAATAGTGTTTCATTAAATAATGAACTCATAAATGGAAATGCCATCACAAATAGAAGTGACAATATAGGTTGCTTCAATATCCTAACACAGAAAAAATATGTAATCAAATAAAAAAGTACCACATCAAAAAATGAATAAACCAAAAAATCATAACCTTCTTTATATCCAAAAATTAAATGATAAATGATACCGCCATACTGTTCTGACAACATATGCGAACTCATAAAATCAAGACAAGGTATTTCATGAAATTTCCATAGACGTAATTGCGCATTCGTACTATTTGACAATTCATAAAATTCAGTTGGAAGCGCTTGAAGGGGATGATAAACCGACAAAATCAAAAACGAAATCAATGCCGATGGTATATAATAAATCGACAATAATTGACTCAAATTATACTTACTCGATTTGAATTTTTGAATTATAAAAGAGACGACAAATATTGAAACCAATCCAATTCCGAATATCAATTTATAGTGGATATCAAAATGTCTATTAAGTCGAAAATAAAAAAATGTTTCAGTGATGATAAATATCAAAATCGGAACAGAAACAAACGGCAGTGAAAACAAAAACAATTTGGATAGCTTTATCTTGAATTGTTGTTTAAGCAAAACAAATAAGAAGGTCAGAAGCAAAGTGAGCACTGAATAAACTAAATGAATATGTTTATATACAATCGCTTCATCACTCAAAAGAAACATGATCAAACTCAAAACAATAAATGAAAGTGAAAAAATTGCTGAAATAAAAATTGGGTGTATGATATATCTTATGCCCTTCCAAAAGTTTGCAACCAATGAAAATATAAACACCAAACTTATCAAATCAAACATTAAAAACATGCTTGCATTGGCAGTCACCCCATAAATCGAAATGATGGTCAACGCAATGCCTGTCACACTCAGTAAAATCAATATTTGCTTTGTTACAATTTGTATGGATAACCATCTAAATAAACGCTCCAAAACTAGATAGGCAGTAAAAAAAAGTGAAGTCCCTAATAAAATAGACTTAAAATAAAAACCAACTCGTTGATTAATATCAACACCATTCAATGTGGCTTCACTTATATACAGATGTTCAGGATCATGCAATGAAAAATCATAAGCATTAAACCAACTATGCATAATCAAACCAGTAATAAAAATGGCGACCGCACAAATTTCTTTTTCAAAATCATGTTTAGCTAATAACCTTTGAAGCATGGTCTGCGAAAGATATTGTGAAAATTACGATTAACCTAATCGGGTTACAAATTTGAATTTCAAACCTCCTAAAAAGAGAATTACAAAATTTCCTTCATCACATTATAAACAACATGAGGCTTACCTAAGGTATAAAAATGAATCACAGGCGCACCTGCTTTTATCAAGTCTCTTGTTTGAGCCAATAACCATTCAGTTCCTACTTTTTCCATATCCTTATCATTCTTACATTTCATCATTTCTAATGCCAATTCATTCGGAATATCTACATGAAAAAATGAGGGTATGGCTGTTAATTGCTTTTGTGAAGTCAAAGGTTTAATTCCAGGAATTATAGGTGTATCAATATTTAAAGCCCTGCACTTTTTTACAAATTCATGATACTTCTCGTTATTAAAAAACATTTGGGTTGTAATATAATCAGCGCCAGCATCAATTTTATTTTTCAGAAACATTAAATCTAAATCTGGATTCGGACTTTCATAATGCTTTTCGGGATAGCCTGCTACGCCAATGCAAAAATCGGTATTCACACCGCCATCAATATCATCTTCAATATAATGACCTCTATTCAGCAACTCAATTTGCTTTACTAAATCAATAGCAAAAGTATGTCCATTCGGATCTGAACTAAAATACTTTTCATTTTTTGGTGGGTCGCCTCTCAATGCCAACACATTATCAATACCTAAAAAATTTAAATCAATCAACGCATTTTCTGTCTCATCTTTCGAAAAACCACCACATATTAAGTGAGGTACCGCATCTACTTTATAATGATTCATCAATGCAGCGCAAATACCAACAGTTCCGGGGCGTTTACGAATATCAATGCGCTCAAATGAGCCATCCACCTTCTTTTTAAATATTTGTTCAGAGCGATGATAAGTTACATTAATAAATGAAGGCTTAAATTCCATCAAAGGATCCAATGTTTTAAAAATCGAATCAATACTTTTACCTTTTACAGGCGGCAAAATTTCGAACGAGAATAACGGCTTCCCTTTCGCCTCTTTTATATGTTGGGTTACTTTCATAATTGTGCACAAATGTACAAGACGAATATCAATATTTACAATATTCAGCGATTGAACTTATATTTATAAAGTATATCAATAAAAAATTAAATTTGGGCGGTATACACGCTATCCGCTTCTACTCCTCACTTCGTCGTGCCTCCTTGTTGCGGGGTAGCCGCTTCTATCGTTACCGCAATACATCTACTAGCATGAATATCTAGTAACTACCTGATACAATATTTTCGATCGGCATTCTGCTCAATATCGAACGAGCCAATGTAAGTTCATCGGCATATTCGAGCTCGCCACCAAAGGCAACCCCTCTCGACAAGGTTGTAACTTTGATAGGAAGATGTTTTATCTTTTTTGTAATATAATATGATGTGGTATCGCCTTCAATGGTTGGACTAATAGCAATAATTAATTCATCAGTTTTTTGTTGTTCAAGTCGAACCACCAACGATTGAATATTTAAAGTGTCTGGACCAATACCATCGAGTGGAGAAATTAAACCGCCCAAAACATGATAAAGTCCACTGTATTGCTGTGTTGCTTCAATAGCCATTACATCTCTGATAGATTCAACGACACAAATCTGGCCCTTTTTGCGAGTATGATCATTGCAAATTTTACATATTTCATGATCAGATACATTATGACAAATAGAACAGTATTTAATATCCGTTCGCATTTTCATTAAGGTTTGACTGAATTTTTGAATCACTACTTCATCTTGTTTCAATAGGTGAAGCACGAGTCGCATAGCGGTTTTTTTACCAATACCAGGAAGTTTAGAAAATTCATTCACAGAATCTTCAATTAGTGAAGATGAAAATATCATGCCTCAAAAATACATCGCATGAAGTAAAATTTGAGCATTTAATTTTTATAATAAGAAGAGAAAAGAAATATTGATTTAGTTCAAACAAGTAACAAATACAAATGGCGAATCAATATCATCCTTCAATATTTTTTTAATTCTTAGCGGACTTCTTTTGATTGTGTATTTGCGCAAGTCAATAATTTCAGAGTAATCAGCTTGAGCAATATTGTTTTGTTGCTTGGCAAAATAGTCACTAATTTCTTGAATTTCCTCTGTACTTGAAATCAAGCCACTGTAACTAAAGAGCATATCCTTGTATCGTTGTGCAGCCATAGTTTTATCTTCCTTTTTTGGGGTTATAGTGATTTAGGTTATTCCCACACCCACATCCTTTTCCCATTTTGCAACTTTGCAATGTGAATAAAAGAAAACACAAGGTTGCTATTGACAAAAGAATTTTTCTTTTCATTGTTGTTTTGATTGTTTTAAGATTGTAAAGATATGTATTTTGCGAATTAATTGCACACACCAAAAAAAATATTATTTGTTCCACTCGATTGGGGGCTAGGCCATGCTAGCAGATGCATTCCACTCATTCAGCATTGTTTAAACCTTGGTTACGAAGTGATCATAGGCGGTAATGAAATCACTAATTCTCTACTCCGAATTGAGTTTCCGCACTTACAATATTTACTTATTAAGGGCTATTCTGTTCAATATTCGAAATTCAAATGGATGCTCCCACTATCCATTTTAATGCAAATTCCTAAATTAGTTTTAAGGATGAAACATGAAAACTCGTGGTTAAATCGTATGATTGATAAGTATCAAATTGACATGGTCGTTTCTGACAATCGTTATGGACTTTACTCGAAAAAAATACCTTCTTTTTTTATCACACATCAACTTCAAATTCAAGTACCGCAATCAAAATGGATACAATATCTCGTCAATAAAATAAATCATAATCTTATTCGAAAATTTACTCTTTGCTTAGTACCCGACTATCTCAACGAAAATATGGCAGGAAAGCTCTCTCAAGCCACTAATTTAAGTCATATAGAATATATTGGTAATCTCTCAAGATTTAATAAAACCCATGAACTTGAATTTAAATATGATCTTCTCATTTTACTATCAGGCCCTGAACCACAACGAAGTCTTTTAGAAAAGCAATTGCTGCAAGAAATATCAGCGTCTTCAAGTAAAACCTTGGTGGTTAGAGGCAAACCAAATTCGAAAGAAAATTTAATAAATACTAATACCATTCAATATGCCAATCATCTTACGGCACATGAATTGCAAGAAGCCATACTTTCATCTAAAATAATAATCGCTCGATCGGGCTATTCAACTGTAATGGATTTAATCAAACTCAATAAACACGCTATCTTAATTCCAACACCCGGACAAACCGAACAAGAATATCTTGCAAAATATTTAAGTGAGAAGAATTGGTTTTTATACGCTGAACAGCAACATCTTTCCATTTCGAAAATGATGAATGAATATCATAAATTCAATTTCTCGGCTTTCCCCAATTGGAAATTCGATCAATATAAATCGAGCTTGTTATCCATATTCAATCGTTAGGCACAATGCATAAAGACCGAAAACACTCAATTGGAAAGAAATTTTATCTTCAGCTAAAAAAGGTTAAATTTGCCTCATTGCAAATAATGTGTCATACAAAATGAAGGCAAAATATTTAAACCCATTTACTGACTTTGGATTTAAAAAAATCTTTGGCGAAGAAGCAAATAAGCCTTTGTTAATAGATTTCCTGAATGCCTTGTTGCAGAATGAAGACAAAATTGTTGATTTGGCATTTAAGAATAATGAACAACTTGGCCAGACCGAGATAGATCGAAAGGCGATCTACGATATATATTGTGAAAATGAGAAGGGTGAGAAATTCATAGTTGAACTTCAAAAAGCCAAGCAAAATTATTTCAAAGAAAGAACAATTTATTACTCAACATTTCCAATCAGAGAACAGGCAGAAAAAGGTGAATGGAATTATAATTTAAAAGCGGTTTATTGTATTGGCATTTTGGATTTTACTTTTGATGATTACGAAACCGAACCTGAAAGAAGTGAAGTTGTTCATACAATAAAATTAAAAAACCAGAACGACAAGATATTTTATGAAAAGCTAACATTCATCTACCTTGAAATGCCAAATTTCAAACAATTAGAAAGTGAACTTGCGACACGCTTGGATAAATGGCTATACTTCATTAAACACTTAGAAGATTTTCAAACAATACCATCCATATTTTCAGACGAAGTATTTAGTCAAGCATTTGAGAAAGCTGAACTAGCTAAGTTTGGACAAACTGAATTAGCTACCTATGAAAATAGTTTAAAAATTTATAGAGATTTAAAAGGTGTAATTGATACAGCTTTTGATGAAGGAAAACTTGAAGGAAAACTTGAAGTGGCCAAATCAGCTAAACAAATCGGATTGAAAGTAGAGGACATAATTAAACTTACCGGTCTAACCAAAGAAGACATAGAAAAGCTTTAAGTGTAAATGCATTGCACTTAGTATAAGTTTCGCAACAGTTTGGCATCAGTAATTGGCTGAACATTTGTACCTTCAATCAGCTTATGCACTAAATTTGAACTTAAGTGCTCCTTATTCCACACCAATCTCAATTCTAAAAAACAATATCAAAAGGCAAATTCGAATTTAGCAGACAGACTCTTATCTATTTTCTCTTGGTACAATTTGCGCCATCAAATCGGCCTCGCAAACAATTTTGTTGCCAACATAAGCTGTACCTTTCATCTCACAAATACCTCTTCGAATAGGTGATTTCAATTCCAATTTCATAATCATAGTATCGCCAGGCATTACTTTTTGTTTAAAGCGCGCATTATCAATTTTTAAGAAATAAGTATCAAACTTTTTCTCTGGCCCGCCTTGGTTATTCAATACCAATACGCCACCGGTTTGGGCTAAAGCCTCCAATTGCAGAACACCCGGGAAGATAGGATTATCTGGAAAATGTCCTGTAAAACAAGGTTCATTAAAAGTGATATTTTTTATACCTACTACATGATTATCGCTTAAATCAATAATTTTATCTACTAATAAAAATGGATATCGATGAGGCAATAATTTTGAGATATAATTAATATCAAAAATAGCAGGTTCAGTTGGATTATAAATTGGCACATCCAACATGCTTTTATTTTTCTTAATATAATCTTTAATCTTTTTAGCGAAAGCCACATTTGATTTATGTCCAGGTCGGTAAGCGATTATATTTGCCTTAATTGGATAGCCAATCAATGTTAAATCGCCCACAATATCTAATAATTTATGACGAGCGGGTTCGTTGGTATGATGCAATTTGACATTATTCAAAATACCCTCTTGTTTTACTTCAATTTTTTCCTTGTTAAACAACTTTGCTAATTTATCAAGTTCCTCATCGCTCAAAACACGATCAACCACAACAATGGCATTATCAACATCGCCACCCTTAATTAAATTTTTACTATGTAAGTATTCGATTTCATGAAGGAAGCAAAAAGTTCGACAGTCGGCAATTTCCTTTTTATAATTTTGCAGACCCTTTATATACGCATGTTGTGTACCTAATACATTCGAATTAAAATCAATCATGGTTGTGATTTTATAATCCGGACTTGGCGTAGCAACCATTTCAACATTTTTCTCCTCATCGATATAAGTTAAATTCGTATCTATTGAAAAGTAAATTCGTTTTGCATTTTGCTCTTCAATGCCAACCTTTTCAATCATATCAACAAATGCTTTGGCACTTCCATCCATAATTGGAATCTCCTCGGCCGTTAATTGAATTAATACATTGTCAATACCCATGCCAGTGAGGGCAGATAAAATATGTTCAACTGTACAAACCTTTGCACCATTATGTTCTAAAGTGGTGCCACGTGAGGTATCAACAACATAGTCTACATCCGCTTTCATGATTGGCTCACCTGGAATATCTACTCTTTGAAATTTAATTCCAAAACCAGCACTAGCAGGCTTTACTGTCATTTTTGTATGCACACCTGTATGCAAGCCGACACCTTCAATACTAAATTCAGATTTTAATGTTTGTTGATTTACTTGTTCCATTATATTATTTTCAATGTTCAATTTAAATTTAGACAATCTCTTTATTTTGCAATTCACCAATTCGTTTCTCTAGTTCATCAATTCGTTTGAGCATATCTGGTAAATTCCTATAAACAACTTGACTTTTCAACGAGGTTCTATAGTCGAAGGCTGGAGAACCTGTTAAAGATGAATTCTCTTTCGTTACTTCTTTTGCGACACCACTTTGGGCATTTATTTTAGTGCCATTTGCAATTTGAATATGCCCTACTATACCTGCTTGTCCACCTATCATACAATACTTGCCCAATTTTGTGCTGCCCGAAATACCAGCTTGCGACGCAATAACTGTGCTTTCGCCAATTTCAACATTATGCGCAATTTGTATTAAGTTATCGAGCTTAACACCTTTCTTAATCCTTGTTGACCCCATCGTTGCTCTATCAATGGTGCAATTGGCGCCAATTTCAACATGATCTTCAATGACTACATTTCCTATTTGAGGAATTTTTTTAAAAGAACCATTTTCGGGTGCAAAACCAAAACCATCACTGCCAATGACTGTACCCGCATGTAAAATGCAATGACTGCCAATCACACAATCTTTATAAATTTTTACACCAGCGTAAATGATCGTATTCTCACCAATGCTTACATTTTCACCAATATAGGCATTTGGATAAATTTGACTGCCCTTTCCAATTTTAACACCATCAGCTACATAACTAAAAGCCCCTAAATAAACATTTTCATCAATAACGGCACTTAGCGCTTTAAAACTCATTGCCTCAATGCCACTCTTAGGTTTACTGGCTGTAATTTCTTGGTAAGTTTGAAGCAAAATAGCAAAGGCAGCATAAGCGTCTGCAACTCGTATGAGCGTTGACTGTACTGCATTCTTTAGCACCATTGATTCATTTACAATAACAACACTTGCTTTAGAATCATATAGATACTCTTCATACTTCGCATTCGCAAGAAAACACAAATCACCTTCGTTACTTTCTTCAATTTTTGCAAATGATTTTACTTTTGTATTTGCATCACCTTCAATGCGACCTCCTACCAAAGTGGCTATTTGTTGAGCCGTAAACTTCATATTATCCAAATTAATTTCTCAAAAAACAAATGTAGTACTTTTTTATGGGTACTAAAAGCCCGTCTCCAATTAAGGTATTCTCAACTTGAGATATTTCCTTAATCTCGCCCGACTTAAAAGCAATTTTTATATTCTCATCACCAATGGCATAGGTATGATTGGTGGTTGCATCTTGCACAAAATAGTATCTTAACTCATCATCCGAAAACTGCCATTTCTCTTTCAAATCTTGCTTTAATTGCTCAATTTCTGATTCAGTTTCTGTTGTTAAAAACTTTACTTTAAATAGATTTCGATTTGCCAATCGTGAGCATAAATCTGAAAGGATTTTATCATCGTGATTGGCCCATACTTTTACCGAGGCAACAATATCAAAATCATCTAATTTCAAAAATTCATCTAAACAAGTTGAATTAATTTGAAAATCTTCAAATGTAAAATGATGTTGCAAAAAAAACTGTAGACTTGGTGTGGCAAACAAGACATGCCCTGACTGTGTTAACTCCTTTGCTCGCTTTAAAATATGAACAAGCATAATTTCAGAACTCAATACTGTTTTATGCAAATAAACTTGCCAATACATGAGTCGGCGAGAGATTAAAAATTTCTCAATTGAAAGTATCCCTTTTTCCTCAACAACAAGTTGATCATTGATAACTGTCAACATTTTAATTATTCTGTCGTAACCTACCACACCTTCTGAAACACCTGTAAAAAAACTATCTCTCGCCAAATAATCTAAACGGTCTACATCTAATTGACTTGATACTAATTGATGTAAAAATTTTTTAGGATAATCTCCTTTAAAGATACGAATAGCCAAACTCAATTCGCCATTCAGTTCTTGATTCAACCTTTCCATAATCAAAAGCGATAATGCTTCATGATGAACATCTACTAAGGTATTTTCAAGTGCATGCGAAAACGGACCATGCCCCATATCATGCAATAAAATTGCAATTTTAGCGCCTCGTTCCTCCTCCGTTGAAATGTCAACACCTTTTTGTTTCAATTCATTGATAGCAAGATGCATTAAATGATAAGCACCTAACGAATGATGTAAACGTGTATGTACAGCACCTGGATAAACTAAATATGCCAATGCCATTTGCTTAATCCTCCGAAGACGTTGGTAATAAGGATGTGATATGATACGATAAATCAATTCATCATCAATTGTTATAAAACCATGAACAGGATCATTAATAATCTTTCTCAATCTTTCAATTTTATGAATTGCGAAAATACTATATAAATCAATACATGGCTGATCCGGGTAAATTCATCTATCGGTGATTTCCTAACGATATAAAATCTAGAAAGGATAATGCAAATGGGTCTAAAAAATGCAGGCAGTCCATTTCAGATTGGCATCATATCTACCTTAAAAATACTTGTGAGTATATTATCCTACTTGATTTATCCTCTTTTTGTAAAATTATTGGTTCAATTATTTCTTAAAGAAATCATAAGATAAAGTCTAAACCTTGTCACTAAACAATATTTCATAACTTGCGGCGTTTCTTAGACCTAACTAATAGATTCACAAAAAAAATAACTATGAACACAAAAATTCTTTGGATTGACGATGAAATGGACTCTTTAAAATCTCAAATCATGTTTCTTGAAAATAAAGGATATGAAGTTGAAACATTTTCGAACGGCTATGATGGACTTGAACATTTAAAAGCAAATCATATTGATGTGGTACTTTTAGATGAGAGTATGCCCGGCATGACTGGTCTTGAAACACTTGCACAAATAAAAGAGTATAATGTGAATTTACCAGTGGTGATGGTAACAAAGAATGAAGCCGAAAACATAATGGAAGATGCCATTGGGTCTCAAATAACAGATTACCTTATTAAGCCTGTTAATCCGAATCAAATTTTACTTACCCTAAAAAAAATTATTGATTCAAAAACATTGGTAAGTGAAAAAACAACACAAAGTTATCAGCAAGAATTTCGTAATTTATTTTTAGCGCTTAATTCAAATCCGAATTATAACGAATGGTGTGATTTATATAAAAAATTAGTGTATTGGGAACTTGAAATGCAAAAATCTGATAGTCCAGAAATGCTGGAGATATTTACTTCCCAAAAAGAAGAGGCAAATAACGAATTCTGCAAATTTGTAGATAAAAATTATACTAAATGGGTAAAACCAGGCAACAAGGAGGCGCCAATTATGAGCCATACTTTAATGGAAACCCATGTATTTCCTCATGTTGAAAAAGGCAAACCTCTATTTTTTGTTTTAATTGATAATTTGAGATGGGACCAATGGAAAACGATTCAAAATAAATTTGCTGATTTTTTTAGAATCACAGATGAAGACTTATTCTGCGCTATCTTACCAACCAGTACACAATATAGTCGTAATGCCATTTTTTCGGGGATGATGCCAGTTGATATTGAAAAAAATTATCCTGTTGAATGGAAAAATGATGATGAAGAAGGTGGAAAAAATTTATATGAGGAAATGTTTTTTGATGATCAAATCAGACGTAAAGGTTTAGGAAATTTAAAATTCTCTTATACTAAGGTAACCAACCACGATCATGGTGATGCACTCGTGAATAATATTCAAAACTTAATGCATAATGATATTAATATCATTGTTTATAATTTTGTTGATATGCTTTCGCATGCACGTACTGAAATGGAAGTACTAAAGGAATTAGCAAATGATGAAGTATCGTATAGATCGCTCACCAATAGCTGGTTTGAGCATTCTCCTCTCTTTCAAGCATTAAAAAAAGTGGCAGATAAAAATATTAAATTAGTTGTCACTACAGATCATGGTAGTGTGCAAGTAAAGTCTGCCAGTAAAGTAATTGGAGATAAGCAAACCACTTCAAACATTCGTTACAAACATGGCAAGAATTTAAATTACGATGGTAAGGCTGTGTTGTCTTTTAGAGAACCACATGAAATTGGTTTGCCAAAGCCTAATTTCAACTCAACATTTATTTTTGCTAAAAATGATTTTTATTTATGTTATCCAAATAATTATAATCATTTTGCTAACTACTTTAAAAACACCTTTCAACATGGTGGTGTTTCACTCGAGGAGATGTTAATACCTATCGTTAAAATGGAAAGTAAATAAGGTTAATCAATATTGTCCCATTTCTTTGTTAGACTCAATTTGAAATTCGTTCATTGACTTGAGTCAACTAACTAATTTCAAATATTGGAATGTATTGCATGAGAACAATATTTACATTTGGTTTTAATATCATTAAACTAATTAAATCATGCATATTATATTTACCGAATGAAAATAGTGATCATTGGTTCAGGTAATATCGCGACTTTTTTTTCGAAGAAATTTAATAAAAGTGGTCATGAAATAATACAAATCATATCAGCTACAACTGAAAATGCAAAAGAATTAGCCAATCAATTTAATTGTGCTTATACTTCTAACCTTCAAGAAATAAAACTTGAGGCAGATATTTATCTATTGGCTGTTAAAGATGATACGGTAACTCAAATTATTCAAGAGGTGAAGTTCAATCAAAAAATTGTCATTCATACCGCAGGATCACTTAACCTTAGCCATATTGCAAATGCCTCTGAAAATATTGGTAGCATTTGGTGTATGTACTCGATTAATAAAAATCATTTACCTAATCGCGAAAATATTCCACTCATCATTAATGCATCAAATAACGAAACGCTCCATACCATTCGAAGACTTTCAGAAACTATTAGCACGGCTGTCTTTTCATTAACTGATGAGCAAAAAATGAAAGCACATTTAGCGGCCGTGTTTGCAAATAATTTCGCCAATCATATGTTTACTATTGGTCAAGATATTTTACAACATGAAGAAATATCATTTGATCTGCTCATTCCCTTAATTGAAAATACGGTTGAGAAATTAACGTATACATCACCAGACAAACTTCAAACAGGACCTGCCATTAGAAATGATGAATTGACAATTGCAAAGCATTTAGATTTATTAAAAAATGAAGAGGATACAAAAGAAATATATACGCTCTTGACTAAAGCCATTCAAAAAAAGTATGGTTGTTAAAATTCCAATTACTATTTTAAAATAAAAGCTCGACTTAGAAAAGACGAGCCTATAATTTTCTTGTCCTACTTAAAATGAAAACTATATATTGAAAACCACATGATAAAAATCAAGTGATGAAATCCATGATTTGTTAAACACGATCATTTCTGATCAAAGTCCTCGCGATTTTCCTAGTTAATAAAATTGGATCAAAATCAATTTTATTAACTAGGGTTGGTGTTAGAATGGATCCATTTCTGGAATGACGCAATCTGCATGACACCAATATTTATCATCGCTTGCTTACTAATTATTCAATTTAATGATAAACAGATTTATATCTTATTTCACTATTTTTTGTACGTAGTGAATACCTGTAGTCAAATTTACAATTCGTAAGAAATATGTACCTGGCGCAATATTTGATAACTGCTCAAGTAGAATCGTATTGTTGCCTGATTTTAATTCTGAATTGATTGACTTAATCACTCGGCCTGATACATCAGTTAATTCAAGATAAATTTCAGAAACTTCTCCACTTGGATAATTGATTGTGATATTATCACTAAATGGAATAGGATAAATTGAGATATCACCATTCGAACGATTAAGCTTCACATTAATAATATTTGAAAGAGTATATCCTCCGTCTAGATCATTTAATTTTATTTGATAAAATAGTGTTGAGCCTTCAATTAGATTTTCAATATTATCAACGAATGAATAGTTTGTTTTCCCGCTCGTTTTAGTAGATGCTAGACTGGTACCAATAGTTTGGTAATCAATACCGTTTATACTTCTTCTAATTTCAAAGTTTTTAGTATTCACTTCATCAGTTGTATACCAATTTACTTTAGATTGAGTATTGCTAATTAGTATTGCATTGATTGCTTTTAAATCAGCAACACCTAAAGGAATTCCTAAGTAGAAACCAGCATCAATATTTGGATTGTAAGAACCTGAGTTTAATGAGATCAGATTTGTTTTACTATCGGCATTGATATCACTATTTAATGAATCATTGATGGCGCCAATCACTTGTGTTCTCGTATATCCATTTGGCAAATTTGAAAAACCAATTATATAACTATCCACCTTCAAATTTGGAAATGAATTTAGGCATTGCAATTATGTGTTTATGAAAATTTGGTTTTTGACCATAACTATCCAAAGTTCCAAACTTCCAAAAGAAATTTCCAACAAATGATTTATTTGATTTGCAAGCTGATAGTAGAATTTCCATCTTATCAAAACTAGTTAAAGTCTCTGCCTCATCTATTGATTGATATGTTGCAATTTTGAAACCATATTTATTATATTGACTTAAAGGCTGAACAATATCTCTAATTTGATGAATAGACGAAACACTTTCGATATCATTTTTAAGGAGTTCGAGATTTTCAATATGATTATTTAGTGGATTAGAATCTTTATTAATTATAATAATATTTTCATCGTTAAAGTCAATAGGTTCTACAAATAAGTGGTAAACATATTTCTTCACTGGAATAGGCAAAGAATTGCCCAATGTCAATTCAAATAATTGCTTCTTAAAGATTGGATAATAAATCAGAGATGGCTTTAATTGTTTAAATTTTGATCGCAGATTTGTCTCGTTACCATTTTCAAATTTCACTATTTTTGATGGAACCTTTACTCGACCGAAATTTGAAAAATTAAGAGCGAGATCTTCTAAAACTTGAAATTGCAACCAACGTTCTTGACAGCAATCTAAAGTATGCTTATTGAATATGTCTGCACTAGATAGAATATGCTTCATTACTAATTTACTATTCTCCTCTTTATTTGAACCTTTAACATGTTAATTAATAGAATCTCCTGTGTTGCTAATTTTCAATTCTAGTTTGGAGTATGTTGGCTCAGTACATCGTTCGGAGTTGCCAATGGTGAATTAGATAAGTAAATCTTATTCAAAATAAAGTTCTTATCATTATCCAAGTTATTGTACTTCACCTTACCATCCATATTCGCGTCCTCCTTTCTATACACCGGACCTAGTATATTATTGAAAGTCGTTAGTCCCACGGCATAAAGGATCGGATCTTTATCATTGTTCAAACCATTGTATTTTGTATTCTTATCAGTTCGAGTATCACCTGGCCATAACAACCTATATACGCCTGCCCCTTCTCTTGCGGGTTTGATAATTCCAGGTTTTGTCCAAACAGGATTACTTGTTGTAAAGTCAATAATTGAACTTGTACTTGACAAATACATGCTATTTGCAGTCATGACTCCTAAATGATTTCTATGTTTTACTGTGATGTAATAATTACCAGGACATATGCAATCAAAGTTCAACGGATTTCCATTTATATCCACAATATCGCCATCTCGTTGTATCAATGCATTTTGAGTTGCCACTATAGTATAAGCAGCGTCTGTATCCCTTAACTCCACATGTACCCAATCAACAATGGCATCATTGCCTGTGACTGATAAAATTGAATTACTAATGGTTTCACCACCACTATAACCAGGGCAACCAAGAGGCATAAAGTTCATC
>Ga0116157_10002733_pt1 | contig 17160 bp, 15 predicted proteins | sample AD_UKC048_MetaG_FD_89882 | JGI IMG/M metagenome (GOLD analysis project Ga0116157, IMG submission 89882) | Active sludge microbial communities of municipal wastewater-treating anaerobic digesters from USA - AD_UKC048_MetaG | ecosystem: Engineered > Bioreactor > Anaerobic > Digestate | place: USA...
GCAAAAGGCTCACGTTGCAGCGGGTCGGTGCTTATCAGGAAGCTGGCGACCGCTCACTGCAACTGTGGGCGTTGCCACCCAGTGGCGGCCCCAAATCGCTGGGTGTTCTGGGCAGTGACAAGGTGCTGCGTTTGACTGCTGGCGAGGGTGATGTTCGTGAGGTACCCACACTGGCCATCAGCCTAGAGCCCAAAGGCGGCGTACCCAGTGAAGGTGGCCCCACCGGGCCGGTGCTGTTCAAGGGCGCGCTGATCCAGAAGGTGCTTTAAGAAGAAATCGAGCCCGGCATCAAATAAATTTCAACCCGGACTCGGCAGTATTCAAACTGCCACCCGCAGACTCCCGGTAGGATAACGGCACATACAAGGAGACAAAGCCGTGCCCGTGATCACCACCATTGAAGACCTGCGCGTTCTGGCGAAGAGACGTGTGCCCCGCATGTTTTATGACTACGCGGATGCGGGCTCATGGACCGAGAGCACCTACCGCGCCAACAGCGACGACTTTCAGAAAATCAAGCTGCGACAGCGTGTAGCGGTCAACATGGAAAACCGCAGCACGGCGACCACCATGGTGGGGCAGACTGTGAAAATGCCGGTGTGTATTGCGCCCGTGGGACTGACCGGCATGCAAAGCGCAGACGGCGAAATCAAGGCCGCCAGGGCGGCGGAAAAATTCGGTATTCCGTTCACACTGTCCACCATGAGCATCTGCTCCATTGAGGACATCGCTGAAAACACGACTGCGCCATTCTGGTTTCAGCTCTACATGATGCGGGACCGCGAAGCCATGGCCCGCATGATTGACCGCTGCAAGATCGCCAAATGCAGTGCCCTGGTTCTGACGCTGGACCTGCAGGTCATCGGGCAGCGACACAAGGATTTGAAGAACAAGATGCGAGCCTCGGTGATCCCCTCACTGGGCAATATCGTCAACATTGCCAGCAAGCCGCGCTGGGTATTGGGCATGATGGGTACGCGCCGCCACACCTTCCGCAATCTGGTTGGGCATGTGAAGGGCGTGAGCGACATGAGTTCGCTCGCATCCTGGACCAACGAACAGTTTGACCCCCGCCTGTCCTGGGCCGACGTGCAATGGGTCAAGCAGCAATGGGGCGGGAAACTGATCCTCAAGGGCATCATGGATGTGGAAGATGCGAAGCTGGCCGTGGCCAGTGGGGCGGATGCCATCGTCGTCAGCAACCACGGCGGGCGCCAGCTAGATGGTGCCCCTTCCAGCATCGAGGCGTTGCCCGCCATCGTGGCGGCGGTTGGTAGCCAGACCGAGGTGTGGATGGATGGTGGCATCCGCAGCGGACAGGATGTGCTTAAGGCATGGGCACTGGGTGCGCGCGGCACCATGATTGGCCGGGCCATGGTGTATGGCTTGGGCGCCATGGGGGAAGCAGGCGTCACCAAAGCGCTGGAAATAATTCACAAGGAGCTGGACATCACGATGGCATTTTGCGGCCACACCCAACTCACCAACGTGGACAAAGACATTTTGCTGCCTGGCACATATCCGTCTTGAGGCCCAGCGCGAGCCTCTTGAACGGCCGGCTGTTTGGGGTAGGATGAAACGCATAAATGTCCTACCCTGAAAAAACTTCTTCCTCCTCCGACACGTCATCTACCAGAGCCCCTGGCCGTGGTGTCAGCCCCTGGTGGCGTGCCGGTGCCATCTTCAGCGTGATTGTGCTGCTGGTTGCCGTAACTTCCGCGTTCAGCATGTATGAGCAGTTCAAGGCGCAAATGCAGCACATGCAAAAGCAGCTGCAAACGGTCGCCCAGATCAAGACCATCTCGGTGCTGACTGACGATCAACACGCCCCCGCCATGTTGATCACGCACGATCCACAGGAGTTCACCCTTCAACTGCAGCGCCTTAATAGCGTGGCAGAGGGGCAGGAAGACAGCATGCAGCTGTGGGCACTGTCCGGCGCTGAGCGGCCCCGCTCGCTGGGGGTGCTCAGCAGCAAGATAAAAATGCAGCGCCTCAATGCGAGCGACAAAGATCTGGCCAATGTGGACCAGCTGGCCATCAGTGTCGAGAATAAAGGCGGGGTATCTCCCAGCCAAGGGCCTCGCCTGCCCTACCTGTTCAAAGGCGCGGTGGTTCAAAAAACACGTTGAGGCCACCGTTGTCACCGGTACGTCGTATCGCCCACCTCGACATGGATGCGTTTTATGCATCCGTCGAATTGCTTCGTTACCCGCAACTCAAAGGGCTGCCGGTAGTGATCGGTGGCGGGCGGCGCAATATTCAGGCTGCACTTGAAAAAATCCGGCTGGAGCAACCCGATCGCGAATGGGATGAAGCCAGCGAACGCGCGGCTCTGCGGCATATCCCCATCGACGAATTTGCACGGCTGGAAAATTACGTCGGCCGCGGTGTGATCACCACCGCCACTTATGCAGCCCGACAGTTTGGCGTGGGCTCGGCGATGGGGTTGATGAAGGCCGCCAAACTGTGTCCACAGGCCATTCTGCTGCCCGTGGACTTTGACGAATACCGCAAGTATTCACGCCTGTTCAAAACCACCATTCTCGAGATTGCACCGGTGATGGAAGATCGAGGCGTAGACGAGGTCTACATCGATTTCACGGATGTGCCCGGCGGCCAGCGGGAAGGCGGGCGCGTGCTCGCGCGCCTGATACAGAAAAGCGTTCTGGACGCCACCGGTCTCACCTGCTCGGTGGGTGTGGCACCCAACAAGCTGGTTGCCAAAATGGCCAGCGAATTCAACAAACCCAATGGCATTTCCATCGTGCAGGAAGGCGATTTGCAGGAAAAAATCTGGCCACTGGCCTGTCGCAAGATCAACGGCATTGGCCCCAAGGCGGATGAAAAACTGAAATCACATGGCATCCAGACGATTGGCGAGCTGGCAGCCCGGGACGAACAATGGCTAATGGACCACTTTGGCAAGAGCACTGGCAGCTGGATGCACCACGCGTCATGGGGGCATGACAACCGGCCCGTAGTGACCGAGAGCGAGCCCGTCTCCATCAGCCGCGAGACAACGTTTGACAGGGACTTACATGCGGTGCGTGATAAAGCCGAGTTGGGCGCGGTTTTCACGCGATTGTGTGAACAACTCGCTGCCGACCTGCAACGCAAGGGCTATGTGGGCAAAACCATCGGTATCAAGCTGCGGTATGACGACTTTAAGGGCGTTACCCGTGACCAGACCATAGACACCTATACGGCGGACGCAAAAATCATTCGCCAGACAGCCGGGCTGTGTCTCAAGCGCGTGCCACTACAGCAGCGCTTGCGCCTGCTGGGCGTACGAGTCGGAAATCTGGAAAAAATGTCTGCGGCTCTGATCCAACCTGCGCAAAGGGCTATCAATTCTGAAACATTCAAAAACCAGCTGTTTTGATCACTTTAAAAGCTATGAAGCCGGTTCAGCCAGCCCGGACCACAGTTCGTTAAGGTCCTTGAAGTTCCATTTGGCTGGGTCTTCGCGGCTGGCAATATTTTCCCGATTGCCAGGAAGGGATAAATCGACCAACTGGGGAACAACTCGTTCGTTGGACTGAGTGGAAAAGAATACCTTCACCAGCGGTGTAGTCAGTGACTTGCCTCTTTGCTCCACGACCACACCCAATCGTCCGGAGCTGAGACGAACCAGCGACCCCACGGGATAGATACCGAGGCTTTTGACAAATGCCTGAAACACCTTGGCATCGAAATGCCCGTTGGCCCACTCCGCCATCTTGCGCAGGGAATGCGCGGGGTCCCAGCCAGATTTGTAGGGCCGGTTTGACGTGATCGCGTCATACACGTCACACACCGCACCCATTTTGGCGAAGAGACTGATTTCGTCACCTTTTAGCCCGTGCGGGTAGCCTGAGCCATCGGTTTTTTCATGGTGATGCAGACATACCTCCAGCACCATGGGGTCCACATTGGCACTGGCTTGCAGCAGACGATGCCCTTCCTGTGGATGGGTCTTTATGATGGCGAATTCGGCCTCTGTCAGCTTGCCTGGCTTGTTCAGCACGTCCATGGGCATGGCCGCTTTGCCCAGGTCATGCATCAAGCCGGCAATGCCTGCCGTACGGGTTTGCTGGGCGTCAAGACCCAGCTGCCGGGCCAGTGCCACCATCATGGCGCAGACCGCCACAGAGTGCATGTAGGTATAGGCATCGGCTGTTTTCAGTCTTGCCAGACTGATCAGGGCGTCCGGATTGCGCGTGACAGAGTCCGTAATGTCTTCCACCAATTGCCGGGCTCCACCCGTGTCAACCGCCTTGCCCATACGGGCTTCTTCAAACATGGAAATGACGGCCCGCCTGGACTGCCGGCAAATATGTGCGGCCCGGCCCAATTCATCCGCAATCGATACAGGCGACGTATCACGCGGCGTACCGACCGCGGCATGCAACTGTGCCTCCACTTGAACCTGTGCCTGCTCTTCCGATGTTGAGACCTGATCGGCAGGAACATCCAATCCCTTGCCCGTATCGATCCATACTTCCTTGATGCTACTGGCCAAAATGGCCTGAATGTCTTTCGGGTCACTGATAACGAACCCGCTGCGCCAGAAGGGATGCTCCATCCACGAGCCGCAAAACTCCTTCAGGTACATCCCCGTCTTCAGTTGTCCGACATTTATCTTCTTGAGCATCCAGGGAAGTGTGCCAAAACGGAATCGATTTCTGGTCAGGAAAAGACCGGCTTTGCCATGCTTTTTTGGGCATTGCCCGTTGTGGTAACACTTACATTGAGTGCATCGTTGGCGGATCTTGTATTCCGAGGAAAAAACCATCATGCGCATGAACTTACCAGTCACCCAGCAGGAATTTGACTACCCGGCTGAACACATGCTGGTTTCGATGACTGACACCAAAGGCATCATTACCCATTGCAATCATGCTTTTGTTGCCGTCAGTGGTTACACCTACGAGGAATTGATTGGCCAGAACCACAACCTCGTTCGCCATCCCGACATGCCACCCGCAGCCTACAAAGATCTGTGGAGCACCGCTGGTCGGGGTGCCCCATGGACCGGTATGGTTAAAAACCGGCGAAAGAATGGCGACCATTACTGGGTGCAAGCCAACGTCACACCCATCCTGCAAAACGGCAAACCCAAGGGATACATGTCGGTTCGGATCAAGCCTTCCCGTAAGGAAATCCAGGCAGCCGAGGCGCTTTATGCAAGGATGAACGCGGCGGGTGAATCGGGGAACTTGCCTTTCCAGCTGAATGGAGGCGAAATACGCCAAAAAGGGCTTCGTGGTTTGGCAAGTGCGTTCCAACGAGTGTCACCAACCGCAAAAATTGGAATGGCGCTAGCTGGTATGGCAGGAGCAAGTATGCTTCCCCGTTTTCTGGGAATACAAGGGCTGGCCGCGTTCGGTGCGGAATTCACAGCATTGCTTATCGGTGCCATTCTGACGTTGCTGTGGTTTCATCGAACCTTTACCGTGGCCGTCAGCGAGGCCCAGCGATTTGCCAACGATCTGGCCGGTTGCAACCTGACCACAACAGTGGCCAGTGATTTCGCGCCACCCATGGGGGCATTGGTCCGCAGCTTGCGCCAGATCCAGATCAATCTGCAAGCGGTTGTGGGGGACGTTCGTGGTGAAATCGCGAGCTTTACCCAGTCTGCAGCAGAGATCGCTGCAGGCGGCATGGATCTCTCAGCCCGTACCGAATCACAGGCCAGCAGCCTGGAGCAAACCGCAGCTTCAATGGAGCAAATCTCCAGCACTGTCCGGCAAACCGCCAGCACTGCCGCTGAAGTGTCCACCCAAAGTACAAAGAGTACAGATGTCGCTGCAAAAGGGGGAGACGCTGTCCACAAAGTAGGTCTGGCCATGCATGCCATCGAGACTTCATCCGGCAAGGTACAGGAAATCATCGGCGTGATTGAAGGTATCGCGTTTCAAACCAACATACTGGCGTTGAATGCCGCCGTGGAGGCGGCCCGGGCCGGAGATCAGGGCCGTGGATTTGCCGTGGTCGCCTCTGAAGTACGTGCCCTGGCTCAGCGCAGCGCAGTGGCAGCAAAGGAAATTCGCGAACTTATTGCCAAGTCTGCTGGTCAGGTCTCCGAGGGAATGCAGCAGATGACCAATGCCGGCAATACGATTGACGAGGTGGTGCAATCGGTCAAGCAGGTGGGCGATCTGATCAAATCCATCAGCAATGCAACACGAGAACAGGCCTTGGGCATTGCCCAAGTCAATGAGGCCGTAACCCATCTCGATACGGTTACACAGCAAAACGCCGCGTTGGTAGAGCAGTCAGCAGCGTCCGCGGCCGGCCTCAACACCAGTGCTGTCACGCTGGGCCGCTCAGTGCAGGTATTTCACCTGGCCTGAATGACGGCAATTCGGCTAAGGTGTTGACTATCGCCGAAACCCGGCCTATTCTGAATACCAACACTTTTCGGCAAGGATGATGAACGCAAAACAAGATGGTGAAAGCGTTGCAGAAGACGTGACCGGAATCGATAGGGAGGGCATTGTCAATTCGCTGACCACTCAGATCGCCGTGGTTGACGATCAGGGTGTTATTGTCTACGTCAATAGGGCATGGCAGGACTTCGCCCGAGAAAATGGAGCTCCGGCCAATCATGCATTTACGGGGAGCAACTACCTCGATGCATGCAGCCCTTCAGCTGCCCCCGGTGACATTGAAAGTGCACAGGTCAGCAACGGAATTCGTGAAGTGATGCTTGGGAGATCCGCAGAGTTTTCCCATGAATATCCGTGCCACGGCCCGAGCCAAAAACGCTGGTTCAAAATGCACGTCGCGCCGTTGGTCGGGCAAGCAGGTCACTTTGTCATCTCCCACGTCGATACCACTTCCAGCAAACGTCAAATTGCAGACAGTCAGGCCACTCTTCGCGAGATCGATGCACGTTACCAGACATTGATAGAGCGCTCGCCCGAAACGATCATTGTTCACCGGCGCGGCATCATCATCTACGTCAATCCGGCAGCAGTCACCCTTTTCGGGGCAACCTCATCAGCCGATCTAGTGGGCACCCCCGTACTGGACAGGGTTCATCCAGACTCGCTCAAACATACGCACCAGCGAATAAACGACATTACCCATCTGGGAGTCTCGGTGCCGCTGACGGAAATGAGATATATCAAACTCGACGGCACACCCATCGATGTCGAGGTAAACGGGAGTTCCATCATTTTTGATGGGCAACCCATGATCCAAACAATTCTCCGCGACATCACAACGCGTAAGCTGGCGGAGACCGCGGCCAGAGAAAATGAACTGCGCTTTCGCAGCCTGGTTGATTCGACAGACGGAATCGTCTGGGAAGCTGACGCGGTAGCCCTCACCAATACGTTTGTAAGCAACAGCGCGGAACGAATGCTTGGGTACCCGGTAGCGGATTGGTTGGTACCTGGATTTTGGGAGAGCCACATCCATCCCGAAGACAGGGTCTGGGCAGTTGACTTTTCCATGAGCCGGACAAACCGGATGGAAGACCACGAATTTGAATACCGATTCTTCGCCAAAGATGGTCGGGTGGTGTGGCTGCGGGACAGCCTGAAAGTCATTGCGGAAAACGGAAAACCCAAATGGGTACGGGGGCTGCTGGTTGATATCACCGCACAAAAGCTGGCCGAGCAGCGGATCCTGGCTGCTCAAGAGTCACTGCGCGAGTCAGCCATGCACACACAGACCATTTTGGACAATATGGCTGACGGTGTTATCACGATCAGCCCACAGGGTATCGTCGAGTCTTTCAACAAGGCAGCAAGCACAATCTTCGGTTACACATCACAAGAAATAGTCGGTCAAAACCTGTCCATGCTGATGCCCGAACCACACCGAAGCCAGCACAACGGCTTCCTCGCGCACTACCACCAAACGGGGGAAGAACGCATCATTGGCCAAACACTCGAGGTAGAAGGTCAACGCAAGGACGGGAATGTTTTTCCAATCAGCCTGTCCGTATCCAGAATTTCGCGTGCGGGGCAACCGGTCTTCGTTGGAATCGTGCGGGACATCACCCGTCAGCGACAGGACATTGAGGAGATCCGCCGTTTGGCGTTCTATGACTCGCTGACCGGTCTGCCTAACCGGCGGTTGCTGCTGGACCGCCTCAAACATGCCATGGCAACCTCGGGTAGAACCAACCAGCACGGGGCTGTAATGTTTCTGGACCTCGATCACTTCAAACAGCTTAACGACACACTAGGCCATGACGTAGGTGACGTACTACTCCAGCAGGTCGCTACACGATTGAAAAGCTGTGTGCGTGAAGGAGACAGCGTAGCCCGCTTGGGCGGTGACGAGTTTGTGGTGCTTCTGGAGGACTTGAGCGTTCACGTGCAAGAGGCCGCAACCCAAAGTGAAGGCATCGCCCTGAAAATACAGGATGCCCTGGGCCAGCCCTACAGACTGCGCGACCATGTCTACTACAGCACCCCGAGCATTGGCATTGTCATGTTCATGGCCAACAAAGAGCCCATGGAAGTTCTACTCAAAAATGCCGATGTCGCCATGTACCAGGCTAAATCTGCAGGACGCAACACCGCACGCTTTTTCGACCCAATCATGCAGGCAACTGTAGCGGCCCATACAGAAATGGAAACCGACATGCGCCACGGCCTGGCCTCGCGCGAGTTTGCATTGCACTATCAGGTTCAAGTGGACGTCGAAGGCGCTATCGTGGGTACAGAGGCACTCGCGCGCTGGAATCATCCAACACGGGGGATGGTGTCGCCCGCCCATTTCATTCCCCTGGCGGAAGAGTCAGGACTGATCTTGCCGCTTGGAAAATGGGTTTTGGAGACAGCTTGTGCCCAACTCGTTGTCTGGGCCAAAGATGCCGCTGCAGCCCATTGGACGGTGGCTGTCAACGTGAGCGCCTCGCAGTTTGTCCAAGCCGACTTTGTCACCAGCGTGATCAGCGCGGTCGAAAAAGCAGGTGCCAACCCTCGTCTGCTCAAACTAGAGTTAACCGAAAGCATGCTGGTAAATGATGTGGAGGACATCATCGTCAAGATGAATGCCCTGAAGGCTCATGGCGTGAGTTTTTCGCTTGATGACTTTGGCATCGGCTACTCGTCGCTGTCACACCTCAAGCGCCTGCCCTTGGCACAGCTCAAAATTGATCAGTCTTTTGTTCGGGACGTGCTGACTGACCCCAGCGACGCCATGATCGCCCGAACCGTTGTAGCGCTGGGTCACAGCCTGGGGTTGAAAGTGGTCGCGGAAGGTGTGGAGACGGCTGAGCAGCGCGACTTTCTGGCCGGTGTCGGTTGTGACACTTTCCAAGGGTATTATTTTGGACGCCCTGTCCCCGCTGCAAATCTCCTGAACAGTTGACGGCAACTTACGTCTAACTTACATTGGAGCATCCGATAGGGAGGTTCCATGATTTCTCATCTGACCCACGGCATTGCACTGACCGAACTACAGTGCATCAAGAAGTGGCATGTGGCACACCGAAAAAATCACCCACTCGAATACCACGTATGGGATGCCGTACTGACCCTGTGGCTGATCGGCTGGGTTGGCTGGCTCCCCGCTTTGGCACTGGATGCCTGGTGGGCCCTGCCGCCCTGTGCAATTGCCATACTTGTTCCGCGCTTGTACATTGGCTGGCGCAAGCAGGTCCACATCCAGCAACGTCTCAGGTGCGACTGGATGGACTGCACACGGTGATTTAAAGTGTGCCCATGAACAAACCGCCTTCCCAACTCACCTGCTTTTCACTCACCTTATCCGAAAACATCGCCCACCTGGTGCTCAACAAGCCTGAGGCGATGAACACCATGCACCCGACCTTCTGGCGGGAGCTTGACGAGGTGCTTGACCATCTCCACAAAGACAATGCTGCCCGCGTTCTGGTGATTTCCAGTACGGGCAAGCATTTCAGCGCCGGTATGTCACTGGAAACCTTCAGTGGTGTCCTGATGGACGATCAGAGCCCCGAGGGCCGGGCTACGATGTTTGACTTGATCAGCGCCCTGCAGTCAACCTTTACCAAGCTGGAGACCCTGCGCGTCCCGGTGATTGCAGCCATACAGGGTGGTTGCATTGGCGGCGCGGTGGACATGGTCACAGCCTGCTGCATCCGGTATGCAACGACAGACGCCTTTTTCTGCATCCAGGAAATCAATATCGGCATGGTGGCTGATGTAGGCACGCTGCAGCGCCTACCCAAACTCGTACCACTGGCTGTAGTCAAGGAACTGGCTTACACAGGGCGGCGACTGGGCGCGCAAAAAGCGCTGGGGTATGGACTGGTAAATGAGCTGTTTGACTCACCTGAAGCCCTGTTGGCAGCAGCGCTGCAATGTGCGAAAGAAATTGCCGTCAAACCACCGGTAGCGATATGGGGCACCAAGCAGGTGATCCACTATGCGCGCGACCACTCGGTGGATGATGCCCTGAAGCAGATGGGCTGGATACAGGGTGTCATCTGGAGTAACCACCACGTCCGCGAGTCGGTTACGGCCATGAAGGAAAAACGCACCGGAGAATTCCCTCCACTGGCGCTGTTCAAAGGTTTCACGAGTGCGTAAGAAAACCGCGTTCAGGGTAATCGGGCAAGACGCTCACCCAGTAAGTCAAAGAAACCTTCAGCATCTACTTTTCGGATGAACAGGGCATTGGCGGGTCGACCACTGACGCCCCACCAGTCGGCCACTGTCATGCCCATGGTGAGTTCACTGCGGGTCTCTATTTCGACGTTGATGTGCCGGCCACTGAACAGTTCCGGTCGCAACAAATAGGCGATGACGCAGGGGTCGTGCAACGGACCGCCGTCAGACTCGTATTTTTCAACGTCAAAGCGTTCGAAAAATTCCAGCATCTCGGCCACAACAATGCCACTGCGGTTGCCAATACGCCTGATCGCTGCAATCCGCGCCCGTGTCGTCAGGACCTGGTGCGTGACATCCAGCGGCATCATGACGATAGGAACGCCACTTTTGAAAACAGTTTCCGCCGCGTGCGGATCAACAAAAATGTTGAATTCCGACGTTGGTGTGATGTTACCGCCCTCAAAACAGCCGCCGCCCATCAAAACGATTTCAGCAATTTTCCCTGCAACGTCAGGCGCACGGACTAGCGCAAGCGCAATATTGGTCAAGGGCCCGAGCGGGCACAATGTTATGGAATTCGCAGGACGTTCGCGAACCGTCCGGATGATGAAATCCACCGCATCACCTGGTGATGGCGTCATGGTTGGTTCTGGCAAGATCGGACCATTCAGGCCGGTCTTGCCGTGAACGAACTCTGCCGTCACAAGTGGCCTGGCCATCGGGCAAATGGCCCCTGCATACACCGGCACATCCTGCCGACTGATCAGTTCCAGAATGATGCACGCATTGCGCGTCGTCAGGGCCAAAGGCACATTACCGGCCACCGTCGTGATGCCCACTACTTCAAGCTCGGGGGACGCTAACGCCAGAAGCAGCGCTACGGCGTCGTCCTGACCTGGATCCGTATCAATGATGATGGACCGGGGTTTCATACTGCTGGCTTCTAGAGCTGATCAGCCACTATTGACGCGCTGTCCGGACATTGGCTGGCAGCGTTTGCGGATAACTGGTGCGAAACGGATTGATATCGAGTCCGCCGCGTCGCGTGTAGCGCGCATAGACTGACAGCTTCACAGGTTTACAACGGCTCCAGATGTCCATGAAGATGCGTTCCACGCAATGTTCATGGAACTCATTGTGGTTGCGAAAACTCACCAGGTACTGCAGTAGTCCTTCCTGATTGATCGGCAGGCCGGTGTAGCTGATCTGCACGCTGCCCCAGTCGGGTTGCCCTGTCACCAGACAATTACTTTTAAGTAGATTGCTGCACAGCACCTCGGTCACGGGCTGGTCATCCGCTTCCGTGCGAAGCAGGTCGGGCGCAGGTGTGTAGCGGCTACATTCAATGTCCAGCCGGTCAAGACTCAACCCGCCCATCTCGTAGAGTGGTTCGCGGTCAAACAGCTCGGGCAGCACCAGCTTGACCCCCACGCTGGCCTGCATCGGCCCGCCGGCCCACACTGCGACGCTAATGTCGGTGCGGATGCGGCGCTGCACCTCGGCAGCATCGGCAAACACGGTGTTGCTGAACGAGTTCAGATACAGCTTGAACGATTTGCTCTCCACCAGATGCGTAGTCTCGCACGGCACGGTGATGTGGGCCAACGCCAACTGAGGCTTGCCGCGCGGATTGAGCCAGCTCAGCTCAAATGCCGTCCACATGTCGGCGCCGAAAAAAGGTGCGTTGGTCAAAGCACCGATTTCGGCACGCTTGTCGCTCCGTTCCAGAGGAAACAGCAACGACACATCGTAGTGATCAACGTAGGCCGATGACTTGCCCAGCCGGCTTTGCCCAGGGGTGTTGCTCATGGTTCAGGTCACCTTGACGGGTTCAGCAGCAGGCTGGTTAGTGGCCAGAAACGGCAGCAAATGTGTGAGCAGATGCTGCACCACGCCCGGTGGCAAATCATGGCCCATGCCCTCAATGCCCACAAGCTTTGCGCCAGCAATGCGTTTGGCCGTGTCGGCGCCGCAGGCAAACGGTACCAGCGGGTCCGCCTTGCCGTGCAACACCAGCGTGGGCGATGTGATGTGTTTGAGTTCCTGCGGCCGGGTGGCATCAGCCACAATGGCGAGTGTCTGCCGCGCGGAGCCCGCCGGGTGGTAACTGCGCTGGATGCCAGCTAACACCCGTTCATGCAATTCCGCTTCCAGCACCGGGAAAGCCGGACTGCCAATGACCTTGAACAGCCGGGCGTAGTAGGCCACGATGTCCTTCAGCTCCTTGCTTTTGGGCCGGCCCAGCAAAGCCTTCAGAACTTCGGGCCGCGCCTCGGGCAAACCTCGCGCACCGCTGCTGCTCATGATACTGGTCAGGCCGATCACCCGCGCGGGTGACGCTATCGCAACACGCTGGGCGATCATGCCACCCATGCTGACACCTACCACGTGGGCACGCTTGATTTGCAAAGCATCGAGCACGCCAAGCGCATCCGAAGCCATGTCAGTCAGGCTATAGGGTGACTGAACCGGCAGCCGTAACCGGAACTTGATAGCCGCCCACACCAGGTTGGGCGCGCCGCATTCGTCGAAGTGGCGGGACAAGCCTATGTCGCGGTTGTCAAACCGGATCACGCGGTAGCCTGCATCCACCAGCGCCTGCACAAATGCCGGTGGCCAGGCAATGAGCTGCATGCCTAGACCCATGATGAGCAACACCGCTGGTCGCACGTCACCGGCCACACCGGGGCCGGAGTCTTCCACTTCGATATCAATGTTATTTGCTCTTATTTTCATAGCTACTCAGGAATATTCGACGCAGGCTGAGAGCCTCTTCTGTTACTAAGAATCGGCTCTCAGACTGTTTATGATGTCACTTTGCGGCGAAACACCAGACGATCTGTCTGCGACACCGTAGGTGCAAAGGCGTATCCTTCCAGATCGAAAGCCTCCAGTCTTTTCACGCTGGTCACGTGGTGCGTCACCGCGTAACGTGCCATCAGGCCACGCGCCCGTTTAGCCATGAAGCTGATGACCTTGTACTGGCCGTTCTTGTACTCTTCAAACACACATTCCACCACGCGGGCCCTGAGCGCCTTGAGATCTACCGCTTTGAAATACTCCTGCGACGCCAGATTCACTACCATTGGCGTCTTGTGCGTTTTGTCAGAGGCCAACTCCTGATTGAGGAATTCCGAAATCTGCGCGCCCCAGAATTTGTAGAGGTTGGTGCCCGCCTCGTTGGCCAGCCGCGTGCTCATCTCCAGCCGATAGGGCTGCATCCAGTCCAGCGGGCGCAGCACACCGTACAGCCCGCTCAGAATGCGTACATGGTCCTGCGCCCACGCCAGGTCTTTGGTGTTGAGCGTTTTGGCATCCAGCCCACCATACACGTCGCCATCAAAAGCCAGCACCGCCTGCTTGGAGTTGTCTGCAGTGAATTTGGGTCGCCAAGCCTTGTAGCGCTTCACGTTCAGCGTGGACAGGGTTTCGCTCAGGTCCATCAATTTTGAGATGTCCTGCACCGACTGTTGGCGCAGCAACTTGATAAGTTGGGTGGACTGTTTGACGAACAGCGGCAGCGTGTGCGGCACGTCTCCCGCAGGCGTTTCATAGTCAAGCGATTTGGCGGGGGAAAGTAGAAACAGCATGGCAGCGATGGAGTGAACAAAAAAGGCTTCCTGAGGAAGCCTTCATTATCGTGAAAGAGAGCGCATCGGCTCTTTATGAGCGCTATTTAAGGTCACCCGCGAGTGAGGCCAGAGTCTCCGGCGCAATCGTGGTGTGCGCCGGGTAGTTGGTGTGGTCACAACCGAGCTTGACGCTGGCGCCCGCTTTCACAGCCGCGCACATGGCAGGGGTCAGCTCGAATCGCACAAAATGCACGGCTGAAGTTTTCTCGTCGTTCTCACGCTCCAGATCTTCGTCGGCAATCGCGTAGACCCGAGCGTGGCCTTCCACTTCGACGAACATGCGGTCTTCAACGCCAATCAGGCGAGCCAATTCACGTTTTCGCTCGTTCACGTCTGGATACTCGAGCAGCATGGTGGCCTTCCAGTTGCTGCCCTCGGGCATCAGCGGAACATAGGCGTCTAGTTCCTGCTGAATGCCTTCTTCTTCAAAGATTTTCTCGATGCGCAGCATCTCCTGAATCTGATAGCGAATGGTGGTTTCGCTCTCAAACTGCAGGTTGATGTGTTCACCCAAGCCAACGCTGCGCAATTTGCGGTGCGCAATGATGAAGGGCTTGTGCTCCTTGCGGTATTTGCTGTACGCCTCAAGCGACATGAGGCTTTCAATGGTGATTTTTCCGGTGGTTTGCATGTTTTACTCTATTTCAGATGATGCGGCTTACTCCAATCCGTAAGCCTCTCGGATGAGAGTCAGCGGGTGTTTTTGCGGCGGCAATCCTTGGCCATTTGCCAGGTTGTTCACCTCAAACCCCTGTGAAATGTGGTGCCCACCCAGCGGGCAGTCGCTGCTGATCACGTCGGGCAGGCCTCCATCCTTATGGCTGGCCATGGCCTTGAACAACGGCTTGCCGATTTTCATGGCCTGTTGATGCGTGGCCTTCTTCACACCAAAGGTGCCCGCGTGACCCGAGCAACGCTCATGCGTGTGAACACTGGTGCCAGGCACCATCTTCAGCATTTCTTCCGTCTTTTTGCCGATGTTCTGCACGCGGCCATGGCAGGGAATCTGGTAACTGATTTTGCCCAGGGCTACCGGGAAATCAACCTTCAGCAAACCATCGCGCTTGCGTTGCATCATGTATTCAAATGGATCCCACATGGATTCCTTGACCAGCTGCACGTCAGCCTCATCCGGATACATCAGCGGAATTTCCTGCTTGAACATCAGCGCACAGCTGGGCACAGCCGCCAGAATGGCATAACCCTCTTTCGCGTAGCGGGCCAGCACGGGAATATTGGCTTCCTTGCTGTGGTTTACCGACTCCAGATCGCCCAGCTCCAGCTTGGGCATGCCACAGCATTTTTCCTTGTCCACAATCACGTAGGGCACATCGTTGTGGTCCAGCACCTTGAGCAAATCCAGCCCGATACCGGGTTCGTTGTAGTTGATGTAACAGGTCGAGAAAATGGCCACCTTGCCAGGCGTCTTCTCGCCGTCTTTCACCACGGTGGCTTTGGCTTTCGGCGTGCCCGAACGAAACTTTTTGGTTGCCAGCGCGGGTAGCCAGGCATCCTTGTCCACGCCCAGCGTCGACTCCATCACGCTACGCGCAGCTGTAGTTTTGTTAACGGCATTCACGACCTGCACCACGATGGGAATGCCCGCCAGTGAGCCATGCACATCTGTAGACGCCAGCAGCCTCTCGCCAAAACCCACCTCGCCTTTTTTGAACTTGATGGCCTTGGCACGCAACATGGTATGCGGAAAGTCCAGATTGAACTCGTGTGGCGGCACGTAGGGACATTTGGTCATGTAGCACAGGTCACACAGGTAGCACTGGTCCACCACTTTCCAGTAATCCTTTTTGTCAACACCATCGACCTCCATGGTCTTGCTTTCGTCCACCAGGTCGAACAGCGTGGGGAAAGACCCGCACAGGCTCACACAACGGCGGCAACCATGGCAGATGTCGAAGATGCGCTCCATCTCGTGAAAGGTGGCTTCTTCGTTGTAGTAGTCCGGACCTTTCCAGTCAATGGGGTGGCGGGTGGGAGCTGAAAGATTGCCTTCGCGTGCCATGGTGATGGTCTCGTGGGTAGTTTTTAGGATGATTTTTCTGCATTGGGCGCTGTCACCGGTAAGTGGCAACGCCCAACACAGACGAATCAATACTTGTCAGTACAGATCAATCGACCAATTCAGCGAGTGCCTTGGCGTAACGATTGGCGTGTGAACGCTCGGCCTTGGCCAAAGTCTCAAACCAGTCAGCCACTTCGTCGTGACCTTCGCTTCGGGCGGTTTTAGCCATGCCGGGGTACATATCGGTGTACTCGTGGGTCTCGCCTGCAACTGCGGACTTGAGGTTGTCACGGGTGGCGCCAAAAGGCAGGCCGGTGGCGGGGTCGCCACAGGTCTCAAGCCACTCCAGGTGGCCGTGTGCATGGCCGGTTTCGCCCTCAGCCGTGGAGCGGAACAATGCTGCCACGTCTGGCTGGCCTTCAACGTCGGCCTTGTTTGCGAAATACAAATAACGACGGTTGGCCTGTGACTCGCCTGCGAAGGCGGCTTTCAGGTTGTCTTCCGTCTTGGAGCCTTTGAGTGCTGCCATGGAATTCTCCTAGTGGTTGAAAAAACAAACGCTTTTGCTTTAAGCCCGAGGGCCAAAGACGCATCAGAGTAGCCCAGATAAGCAGCTTCGTCTAATTGAGACCCTCAATGCTACGAATTGCCAATATCTATCGACTTGTACTTGTTGATAACCGTTCTCAATAAGAACCTGGCGCAACAATCATCATGAAACTCTGATTACGATATAGTAAACGCGTTACGCATAAGTGAATTCAGAAGAATTGGAGACTCATATGGCCGCCGTTTTGCCCCCCCACCCCTCGCTTCCTGCGCCAGCGCCCATTCAGCAACTCCACCACTACGCCTATCGCGCCAAAGATGCCGAGGAAACCCGCCACTTTTACGAAGACATTCTGGGCCTGCCGATGTATCACATCATCCAGAGCGACTACGTGCCCAGCACGGGTGAATATTGCCC
>Ga0116157_10002735_pt1 | contig 17159 bp, 19 predicted proteins | sample AD_UKC048_MetaG_FD_89882 | JGI IMG/M metagenome (GOLD analysis project Ga0116157, IMG submission 89882) | Active sludge microbial communities of municipal wastewater-treating anaerobic digesters from USA - AD_UKC048_MetaG | ecosystem: Engineered > Bioreactor > Anaerobic > Digestate | place: USA...
CGAAGAAGGTTTGCTCTATAATCCTCCAGCCAATGGAGCTGGATATATTTTACTGCCTATTGGAGACAACTATGATCGAATTCACGATATGGCACAAAATATTTTCAATCTTCCTCCTCAATCAGACATAAAACCCAAAAACTAAACAATCTTTAATGTATGGAATTATCGATAATTATTACAGGCTATAAAAATCCTGCTCTATTGAAGCTTTGTATTGATTATATAAAGAAATGTTTTTCCTATGAAAAAGAAAGATATGAAATTATCGTAACCTATTCCGAAACAGATGAATCTACAGGCATACTGATGAGAGAAGATTATCCGGAAATAAAATTCTTTCCTTTTTCAGAAAATGTTGGTTTTCAAGCTTTGGTGAAAAAGGGCTTATCGGAGAGTTCGGGTGATTATATTGTGATTTTTAACCACGATATAATAGTCCAGCAAAACTCCATTGAAAAACTCTTGGAATTTCTGAAAAAAAATCCCGAAGTAGGCTTGGTTGGTCCCAAGCTTTTAAGTTTTAATGAGGAACTTCAGTATTCTTGTTTTCGCTTTTATTCACCTCTTACAATTATTTATCGTCGAACTTTTTTGGGTAAAATATGGTTTGCCAAAAAACATTTGGATAGATTTTTAATGAAAGATTATGATCATAAAAACACAAGAGAGGTTGACTGGTTGATGGGATCTGCCATGCTAACTTCACGAAAGGCCATGGAAAAAGTCGGGCCAATGGACGAACGTTTTCAAATGTATATGGAAGACACTGACTGGTGTCGTCGTTTTTGGGAAAACAATTACAAGGTAATTTATTTTCCTGAAGCCGAGATGTATCATTATCATGGTCGAGGATCAGCCGGAAAGGGAATTATTCGGCTAATTGTTTTCAATAAGCTAACTCGAATTCACATAGTAAGTGCTTTTAAATATTTTTTGAAATATTTGGGAAAACCTTTACCTAAACATAATTAAAATAAGCGCTATCATGGCGCTTGAAATTCCGTCGCTCGTCCCAAAAGAAAATAAATTTTCTCTTGCGGACTCGCTAGGAATTATAAAAAAGCTTTATGGATCAAGAACGAAAAAAGGAGTTGGTTGACGAAATTAATAATATTCAAAATAATCAAGAAATTAAAGATAAGGAACATTTAAATGAATCAAAAAAACTTTTGTTCAAATATTTACTTTTTTTTGCGATTATTTTTGCTTTAATTGGAAGTAGCTTTATTATAGGCTACAAAGAAGGAAAGAATGGACAAGCTTCCAGAACTGATACGTTTATTCCAATTGATAGAACCATTATTGAAAATAAATTTCCAGCGGACGGCAAATCAATAGACTTTTCTCTTTTCTGGAAGGTTTGGGATCTCATAAAATCAAAGTATGTTGATAAATCATCCTTAAATACCCAGGATTTAGTTTATGGTGCTATTGAAGGCATGTTGGAGGCTACGGGTGATCCTTACACGACTTTTTTTGATCCAGCGGAAACAAAATCATTTACTGAAGATTTGGAGGGAAGTTTTGATGGAATAGGTGCGGAGCTGGGAGTTAAAGACGGTATTTTGACCGTAATTGCTCCATTGGAAAGCTCCCCAGCAGAAAAAGCGGGACTCCGTGCTGGAGATAAAATTATAAAAATAGGCGATAAAGCAACTACTGATATGAATGTCTATGAAGCAGTGGATTTGATTAGAGGCGATAAAGGAACGGAAATAAAACTGATCATTTTTCGCCAAGGCGACAAAGATACTCAGGAAGTTATAATCATACGAGACACTATTGAAATTAAAAGCGTTAAACTTGAATTCAAAGAAAACAATATTGCTTATCTCAAAATAAACAAGTTTGGCGAAACTACATACGAAGAGTTCGATAAAGCTATGAATGAAATAATCCTGAGGGAGGCAAAAGGGCTAATTCTTGATTTACGTAATAACCCAGGAGGACTTCTGGATCGTTCAATTTCAATTGCCAGTCGCCTGATACCCAAGGGCAAAATCATTGTTATTGAAGAAGATGGTTCCGGCAAAAAAACTAATTTGAACACCTCGGGAAGTGACAAGCTAAGTCAATTGCCAACCGTTGTTCTTATTAATGAAGGAAGTGCCAGTGCAGCTGAAATCCTCGCTGGAGCAATGCATGATAATCAGGGCACAAAACTAATTGGTAAAAAAACTTTTGGAAAAGGAAGCGTTCAAGAACTTATTAATCTTCCGGGATCTTCCAGCGCCAAGATTACCATAGCCAAATGGCTCACACCCAATGGAGATTACATTATGGAAAAAGGTATCAGTCCGGATATTGAAGTAGAGATGACAATTGATGATTTCAATAAAAACAAGGACCCTCAATTTGACAAAGCACTGGAAGTGACGAAAGAGGCAATAAAAAGCAAGTCAAACCCACAATAAAAAAGTCAAAAAAGAGGGGAATTTCTCCTCTTTTTTCTATTTTAGAATAGATTTGCCCAAGATTTAATTTCTGCTATAATTAACATATGCCCAGTAGTGAAATTTTGACTGGGCTTCGCCCAAAATAAAATTTGAGATAAGGATTGTAATTATAAAATTTATTTTAAAGATTGACATTATTATTGAACTTATAATGTCAAAATTCTACTACTGGGTATGAAAATAGTTTTATTATCAGATGTAAAAAATATTGGTAAACTCGGAGATATCAAAGAAGTGGCAGACGGTTTTGCTAGAAATTTTTTATTTCCCAAAAAATTAGCTGAAATGGCAACTGACGCTGCAATCAAAAAAGTTGAGATAGAAAAACAAAAGCAAAATGAAACTGCCAAAAAGAATTTGGAAGCAACTCAGGAATTAGCTAGCCAACTCGATGGAAAAGAAATTACAATTTCTGCCAAAGCTAAGGATGGAAAACTTTTTGGTTCCATCACAGCTAAAAATATTGTCAAAGAACTAAAAAAAGAAAAATTTGATATAAAAGAAAATTCAATCATCTTAGAGCCCATAAAAGAATTGGGTGAATATGACCTGAAGATTGAATTGGAACATGGCATTGAAGTTTCTCTAAAATTAATCGTCAAAGAGGAATAAGGATTTTCTGGTTCCATTTAAAAAATCATATTCAAGAGTCGCGGGGATGGCGGCTTTTTATCTAGTAAAATTTATTAAAATTATTCAAAAAAAATATGAAAAATAGAAAGTACATATTCGTGGTTGGGGGAGTAATGAGTGGGGTGGGAAAGGGGATAACAACTTCTTCTGTGGGAGCTATTTTGAAAGCTAGAGGTTTCAATGTTACCGCATTAAAAATTGATCCATATATTAATATTGATGCCGGAACAATGAATCCTACAGAGCACGGAGAGGTCTTTGTATTGGATGACGGGGATGAAACCGATCAGGATATGGGAAATTACGAAAGATTCCTAGATATAACTCTCTCGAGAGATAACTACATGACAACTGGCAGGGTCTATCAGTCAGTTATTCATAAAGAAAGAAATCTCGAATATAATGGAAAATGTGTAGAAGTTGTACCGCATATTCCATTTGAGGTTATTAGCCGAATTGAAAAGGCTTCCCAAAAGGCGAAGTCTGATATCACCTTAATTGAAATTGGTGGAACGGTTGGAGAATACCAAAATATTTTGTTCTTAGAAGCAGCTCGTATGATGAAAATAAAGCACCCAGATGATGTTATTTGCATCATGGTGAGCTATTTACCTATTCCTTCAAAAATCGGTGAGATGAAGACCAAACCAACTCAATATGCCGTCAGAGCTTTAAATGCAACTGGTATTCAGCCAGATTTTATTGTTGCAAGAAGCGAAACCTTTTTAGATGCCAAAAGAAAAGAAAAGCTAGCCATGTTTTGCAATATTCCTGAACGTTATATTATTTCTGCCCCAGATACCGAATCAATTTATGATGTTCCGATTAACTTTGAAAGAGATGACTTGAGTCGCTTGATTCTTAAAAAGTTGAATTTGAAATATAAAAAAACTGATCTCAAGGGCTGGTATGATTTGTCGGAAAATATAAAAAACGCTAAAGAAAAAATAAAAATTGGAATTGTTGGAAAATATTTTGGAACTGGCGATTTTGTTTTGTCTGATGCCTACATTAGTGTTATTGAAGCGATAAAGCACGCTGCTTATAAAAATAAGATAAAACCAGAAATTGAATGGATAAATAGCGAGCTCTATGAAAAAGAACCTCAAAAACTGGAAGAATTGAAAAATTACAACGGAATTGTTATCCCAGGTGGCTTTGGTTCCCGTGGAATTGAAGGAAAAATAAAAGCCATCGAATTCCTACGAACCAATAAAATTCCATTTTTAGGACTTTGCTATGGGATGCAGCTGGCTGTTGTTGAATTTACGAGAAATGTTTTGGGCCTCAAAGATGCCAATTCAACCGAGATCAATCGAGATACCAAAAATCCAGTTATCGATATTATGCCCGAACAAAAGAAAAATCTGGAAGATAAAAATTATGGAGCCACGATGAGGCTAGGAGCCTATCCGGCCAAAGTCAAAAAGAAAACAGTTGCCTTTAAGGCTTACCGTAAAGAAAAAATTTCTGAAAGGCACAGGCATAGATGGGAAGTTAACCCAGAATATATCAAAAGACTTGAAGCTGCTGGCTTGATTTTTTCTGGAAAATCTCCTAATGGAAAATTAATGGAAATTACAGAGTTGCCGGAAAACGTACATCCATTTTTCTTGGGAACGCAATTCCATCCAGAGCTAAAATCCAGTCCTATTAATGCTCATCCATTATTTCTAGAATTTATAAAAGCTGCTAAGAAAAAATAGGGAAAATAATAGACTCATCAAAAAACTACTCCGATTAATCGAGGTAGTTTTTTAATTCTTGTTGCGTATGTAAAGTTATTTCTTTTTAGCCTTAGGTTTAGTTTTGGAAGCTCTCGGCTTGGCTTTGGTCTTGGCTTTCTTTACAGTAGCCTCCTCAACTGAGACGAATCTTCGAGAGGCCAGCTTTCCAGTAAAAAGAAGAACCTTTTTATTGCTGAATTTAACTACGCCATCCTTCATGGCAAAAAGAGTATCATCAGCACCAGAGCGTACATTTTTACCTGCTCTAAATTTAGAACCTCTTTGACGTACAATAATCTGGCCAGTTTTAACAGCTTGGCTTCCGAATAATTTAACGCCTAGTCTTTTTGAAATGGAATCCCTACCTAGTTGGGTAGATCCACCGGCTTTTCTATGGGCCATTTTTTTATAGCTCTAAATGCTCTAATCGTTCTATCGTTTCACTCGTCAGAAGCGAGTTTCATTGCCTAGGAGATTACAACACCTATAACATTAATAACAATTGATAACAGAATTAATTCTACCAAATTATGCTATAATGTCAACATGACTCAGAATTTAATAAAAAAAATAAAAGAATTTTGGCTAAAATATGAAGTCAAAATAATCCTCCTTCTGGGCTTTATCTTGGTTGCTGCCATTTCTTTTGAGGGTGGGTACTTAAAAGGAAAATCTCTTAAAAATGACCTGATTGTGGTCGAAAAGTCCACTGCTGAGGCTCAAAATTGCGAATCTAGCGTAAATTCAACAAATTCAGGTCAATCGACCACCAACACTCAAAACAGTAAAAAAGAGTGCCTTTTTGTAGCCAGCAAAAATTCCAACAAATACCACACAGCTGGGTGCACCTGGGCCAAAAGAATTAAGCCCGAAAACATAGTTTGTTTTTCATCCAAAGAAGAAGCTGCTAAGACTGGACGTCAACCAGATGCCACTTGTATAAAATAACTTTCTTTAGTAATATTATATTTAGGTTCGCCCAATAGGCGAATTTGTATTATATAATTTTTTAATCAAAATTGTTATGAAGAGAGCCAAAGATAAAAATTTAGTTGTAATTTCACTTGGAGGTTCAATGATTGTGCCAAACGAAATTGATTGCGAATTCATTAAAAAATTCAAGAAACTAATAGAAAATCAAATTGAGAAGGGCTACAAGTTTATCATAATAACTGGAGGAGGGAAGACGGCCAGAAAATATATTGAAGCTTCAAGTAAGATAGACAATATTACCAACGAAGATAAAGATTGGATTGGCATTCATGCCACCAGAATGAACGCCCATTTTATTAGGACAATACTGCGAAAAAATGCTCACCCAAGAATCAACACCAATCCTCATGATCTTGAAGATTTCTACAACTTTAAAGAGTCTGTTTTGGTGGCGGCTGGTTGGCGCCCAGGTTTTTCTACTGATTTCGACGCAGTAGTCTTGGCAAAATATTTTGGCATCAAAAAAGTAATAAATTTTTCCAACATTGATTATGTCTGCGACAAGGATCCAAAAAAATTTCCGGATGCCAAAAAAATAGAAAAAATTTCTTGGAAAGATTTCAGGAAAATTGTAGGCAACAAATGGGATCCTGGCATGAATGCACCTTTTGATCCAATTGCTTCAAGGGTAGCTGAAGAAGAAAAAATGGAAGTAGCCATTATGAATGGCAGGGATTTAAAAAACTTGGAAAATTATCTAGAAGGAAAAAAGTTTAAGGGAACATCAATAGTATAGTTTTTTGGGATCCTTCTTAATAAACCTCATTTTGTGATTTTTCAAAAGGTAAAGAAGAATACAATAAGCCAGAAGAGCGATTGTCCCAGCTGTTAGTAAAAAACCAACCATTAGGGGTAGAGCTAGATCAAAAAAAACCGCTTTACTTAATAAAAATTTATAGCCAATGAGATCATAATTCTGGTCAAAATCCTGAATTAACTCCTGGCTATTTTTGTTAAATAAAAAGGCTCCAACGAAAGTTGCTGAAGGCAAAATAAAGAACGTTGTCCACATATTGGTGGCTAGAACTCCACCGATAGCCGCCAGACGATTAAGACGAAAGACTGACGACAAAATAATAGAGGCCGTTATACCTTCGCCGGGGATAATACCCAAAAAAATCCCCAAAGCCGCTCCACCAGCTACTTTTTGAGGCGTATCATCAATAAAAAAAAATTTCAGAAAAAGATTTTTAATTTTTGAAAATATTATTTTCATTTTTTCTTAACGGTCAAGCTTTTAGTTTCTTTGTCAATTACCTTGGCTTTTTCAACATTTTCTTTTACTTCAAAAGGCAAAACACCAAGAATATTGCGTAGGGCGATGCCATCAACTTTCAAAATATCTTCCCATTTGTCCAGTGGTTCCAAAATTTCCTTTAATTTTTTCTCGTCATATTTATATGTTTTGCGTAGCGTTTGAGCAATGACTCCATTTTCTCCAAAAACTCGATCAACGCCCTCCTGATCCATATATTGAGTAATATTCGATTGCAGTTTGGCCAACCTGTCTTTGGTAATGGTTATGGCTGATTTCAACTCTATAAATTCAGAAATAGCTGAGTTTATTTCTTCTGTGTCTATTTTTCTCAGTTCCTTGAATTTATGTTTCCACATTGGACACATATTTTGATATCCACACCAGTCACAAAGAGGGGAGACGATTGGTTCAAATTTACCTGTTTCAATAATTTTTATGGTATCCAAAAAAAGTTGTTGGCTTTTTTGAACACTCTCTAATGTTCTTTGTGATGTCAACTTTACGCCGTGCTTTAGATAATATAGGCTCACTTTTATTTTATCGAGATGTTCAACTTCCTTTGGATAGCGCGCCAAAAAAGCACTGAGATAGACTGAAAGTTGCAGATCATTATCCACCTTTTCTTGAGAAGGCATTTTTTTGGTAGTCTTATAGTCAATAATTTCATAGCCATCTTCGGTTTTATCAATACGGTCGATTATACCTGAGATAATATGCTTATTGTCATCTGCACCTATTTCAATCTGAAAACGTGATTCCAAATCAATAATATTGAAATTAGCAGGATTGTTCTTTCGATAGTAATCTTGAATTATTTTGATGCCCTGAGAAAAAGCTGCCCTTTCCTCATTTTCATCTTCAAAAACTGCAGGATTCCAAGAATTTTGGAAGTGCTCCATCGCTTGATCCAAAGTAGGAGAGAGAATGCCAGGAGTATGAATAAATTTCATTGTGGAATGGACAGTCGAACCAAAAACAGCCTCCTTTGACTTGGGAGTTTTAATTTTATCAATTTCAGAAAACTTATATTTGAGCGGACAGGTTTGAAAAGTATCTAAAGCCGAATAAGATAGTCTCATTTGCTTAATTTTTAGTTGTTAAAATGGCCCTTATTTTCTTAATTTTAGCTTGAAAATGTCCTCGGGTCAAACAATTTTTCTTTGACTATTGACCCCATAAACTTTCTGGGTTAAAATAAAAATATCGTGTGCTTGCAGCTGTCTTATTTAATAAATTTGAAACAATTTTTAAATAGATGTTTAAAAACGTCGAAGAGCCGAAAGCGGAAGAAATGTTTAAGTTTGCGGTAGCAATTTCATCAATAGTTTTTTTGGCCCTCGTAATTTCAGCTTCAATGGAAATATCCAGGTACATATAAATACATAGGGGTTAATAGGGCTTGACTTTCGTCAGCTTTTTTTGTATGATTAAAGCATACTAAAATAGTAGGTTATAAACTTATGAAATTTTCAACTAGAGCCGGATATGGACTGCGAGCTGCGGTCAATCTAGCCAAAAACTATCCTAAACAAAAAAATTTACAAGAAATTTCCAAGGAAGAAGGAATTTCACTGAAATATTTGGAACAGCTTTTTCGGATATTGCGTAAAAGTAATCTTGTGGTAAGCCAGAAGGGAAGAGAGGGTGGCTACATGCTTTTCAAAAAGCCAAAGAATATTAGAGTAGGTGAAATAATTGAAATGCTAGAAGGGCCGATTGCACCCATGCAATGTGCGGAAGGCAAGTGCAACATAAAATGTAATTGTGCTTCCAGTATTGTTTGGACAAAACTTCAAGAACAAATAAAAAAAACTTTGTACAAAATAAAATTAAGCGAACTAGTCAAATAATATAAAACTAAGAACTACGAACTATGAACAAAAAACTAATATATTTGGATTACGCGGCTACCACGCCGGTGGATAAAAAGGTCCTAAAAGCCATGCTGCCTTATTTTTCGGAAAAATTTGGCAATCCAATGTCATTGCATTCTTTTGGCGAATTTGCCAAAGAAGCTACTCAAAAATCACGCCAACAAATAGCCAGCTTTTTACATTGCAATTTAGAAGAAATAATTTTCACCAGCGGAGCAACTGAAAGTAATAATTTAGCCATTAAAGGTATAGTTAAAAAATATTTTTTTGGAAAAACAAAAAATTTGGATACCCGATGTAGCATGAATAAGCCACACATAATCACTACTGTTTTCGAACATCATTGTGTTCTAAATTCACTTAAATTCTTGGAAAAATCCGGTCAAGCCGAAGTAACCTACTTGCCAGTATACAAGGAAGGGGTGGTAAGGGCAGAAGATGTTAAAAAGGCCATCAAAAAAAACACTATTCTGGTTTCTGTTATGTATGTTAATAATGAAATTGGAACAGTTCAACCTATCGAAGAAATAAGTAAAATCGTCAAAAATTCCAGAGAAGGAGCCAAAACTCTTTATCCGATATTTCATACGGATGCTACACAGGCCATCAATTATTTCGATTGTAATGTAGAAAAATTGGGTGTAGATATGCTTTCGTTGTCTGGACATAAAATATATGGCCCCAAGGGTGTGGGCGCATTATACGTTAGAAAGGGCACTCCAATTGAAAAAACCCAGGATGGAGGCGATCAGGAGGGTCAAAAACGAGCTGGAACACATAATGTACCAGGAATTGTCGGACTTGGAGAAGCCATAAATCAAGTCAAAAGTCAAAAGTCAAAAGTCAAAAACATATTATCTCTGCGAAATTATTTGATTGAAAAAGTTTTGAAAGAAATTAAAGATGTAACATTAAATGGATCAAAAATAAAACGTTCACCAAATAATGCCAACTTTACTTTTAAAAGCGTGGAAGGGGAGAGTTTAATTTTAATGCTCGATCAATTAGGCATTGCCTGTTCAACTGGTTCAGCTTGTTCATCAGGGTCACTGAAACCATCACATGTGCTAATGTCACTCGGAATCAAAACTGAAGAATCTCATGGCTCAATTAGAATAACTTTGGGAAAATATACAACCAAGAAGGAAATGGATTACGCTATTAAAACGTTGGAAAATGTTATCAAGAAAATCAGAACAATTTCAGGAGATATCCTAAAAGAATTTTAAATAACGGGTTTTAAGTTTTAATTGAAATCTAAATGATTAAATTTTTTTATTTAAAATTTAGAACTTAAAATTAAAAATTTAGATAATTATATGTACAGCAAAAAAGTAATTCAACATTTTACCAAACCGCATAATCAAGGAAAGATGAAAAATCCTGATGGTATTGGTATGGTAGGTAATCCAGTTTGCGGCGATATAATGAAAATTTATATTAAAGTAAAAAAGAACACTAAAAAGAAAAAAGAGATCATTCGGGACATCAAATTTGAAACTCTGGGATGCGCAGCAGCCATTTCAACATCTTCAATGATTACTGATTTGGCCAAAGGTAAGACTCTGGATGAGGCCATAAAAATAACCCGGGCAGATGTATCTGAATCATTAGGTGGTTTACCACCAATTAAAATGCATTGCAGCAATCTGGCAGCCGACGGACTTAAGAAGGCTATTGAAAATTACAGAAATAAAAAATAATTACTATATTTGTACAGCGCACTGCAACAGAGAAGAGGATGGGGAAACTAAAATTCACAAATTAAAATAATTTTATATTTATTTATATATTTCATTGACCTTCTGTGCAATAAGATATTCAGAGGGGAGACAAGGGAAAAAGGTATCAAGCGTGTCGCACAATATATCTTTCACGACACTGGCTATAAACAAGCAGGGCTCTGACATTTAACCAGAGCCTTTTTTATTGATTTTTGGGATAGGGATGGGTACATGTACCCTAACTCATACAAATTGCGTATAAATTATTTCAGATAGTTTTTTGGATTAACCGATGCTCCAACTGGTAGCATCAATCCCTTAACTTTTGTAGATTCAACAACATCAAATGTTTTCTTGGCAAAGACAGAAAAATGTAAATGTGGTCCAGTTGAAAATCCTGTATTGCCACTGATACCAATAACTTCACCTTCCTTGACTGACTCCCCTTTCGAAACCGAGATTTTACTAAAATGTCCATATAGAGTTACGAGACCATCTCCATGATCAATGGCAACCCATTTACCATAGGCATAACGCCCATTATCTCCCTTTGCAAGTATTTTTCCTTTGCCAGCAGCATAAATATTTTTATATTTTATACTAAAATCTATTCCGTTGTGTAAACCTGAAGCATAGTTTTTTGAAAAACTTGTTTTTCCATAACCTTGAGAAATTACCACGGGATTAACTGGGTAAGTAAAATATCCTTTTTTTATTGGAGGTAGGTTGCTCAAATCAGCACCTGAAGATATGGAAGACTCCAATTCATTTATTTCTTGCCGTACATCATCAAGAAGCTTTTCGTATTTTTCTTTTTCGGCTTGTGTTTGAACCAGCAAGGTTTGCTTTTTACTTTCAGTTGATTGTAAACTTAAATTTTTTTGTTCCAATTCCTGCTTCAATTCTTCACTCTCATTTTTTTTCGCTTGCAGCTCATTTTGTTTTTTTTCCAAATCAGCTTTTGCCTCTTTGATTTCACTGAGAACATCGGAAACTTTCACACTCACTTGACCGGTATAGTCGAGCTGATTAAAAATTTCTGATAAGTTTTTTTCTAAAAAAATAATATCAGATATCCCCTGCTGATCATTTTCATAATATGATTGCATGAGATTGGAAAGAATAATTTCTTGATATTGTATTAGGTATGTTTTTTCTTGTATATTTTTTTGCAAAGAGACAATTTGTTCTGTAACTGTCTGCAAGTTCGCATGGGCTTGATTAAGATTATTCTGGTTCCGCGATTGTTCTAGATTAATAATGGAAAGCTGGCTTTGGATTGTTTTTGCTTGTTGCTGTTTTATTTTGATGATAGCTTCGTAGGTTGCAGCCTTTTTTTCTTTAGCCTCTATTTTATCCTCGCATTCCTCTTTATCATCACCGGTCAATCCCTCACAGGCTGCCCAAGAAGACGAGAAAGAAAAGAAAACAAAAATGCTCACCGTGGTCAGTAATAGAAATGATTGAAAAATAATTTTGTTTTTATTTTGCATTTGTAATTTTTTGTCATTCCCGCGAAAGCGGGAATCTAGTCTTATTTCTAAGATTTTTTTCTGGATCCCCGCCTACGCGAGGATGACAAATTATATTAACGCGATTGCGTTCTCAATTCTTTTTAAACTTTCATTTTTTCCAATTACCCAGGCACATTCAAAGGGAGAAGGCGATTTTTGTTCACCAGTCAAACAAGCGCGTAAAGGAAAAAGTAGGTCGCCGCGTTTTTCTCCTGCCGATTCCAAAAGAACTTTCTCCAAATTTTCTCTAGTCCAATCTTCTTCTGAAATTTTTTCCAAAACCTCTTTGGCTATTTCGAGTGCCTGCCTGATTTCTTCGTTAGTATTTTTTTTCCAACGTAGAAGTTCTTTGTCATAATTAATATCCTGAAAGAAAAACTTATTACTCTCGCCTACTTCAGAAAAATTATTTAGGCGATCGCGTTCTATTGTCAGAATTTTTTTCAAATATTCTTCTGATTTTTTTTCTTCAAAAGCATTGATGTAAAAATCTTTTTTTTCAAAAAACGGTAATGCATTTTCATATAATTCATCGGCATTCATTTTTTTGATGTATTGGGCATTCAACCAATCCAGCTTTTTCAAATCAAAAACTGCTCCAGCTTTGTGAACCTTTGCCAGTTCGAATTTTTCAATAAGTTCTGGCATTGAAAAAATTTCTTGTGTACTCCCCTCTCCAGGGTTCCAACCAAGCAATGCTACAAAATTAATAATAGCTTCTTTGAGATAGCCTTTTTTAATATAATCTTCTACAGCTACATCACCCTGCCTTTTGGAGAGTTTTGATTTGTCCATATTTAAAAGCAGAGGCAAATGAGCAAATTGAGGCACATCCCAGCCAAAATTTTGATAAAGTTGAATATATTTTGGGGTACTGGAAACATATTCTTCTCCCCGCAGAACATGGCTAATTTCCATCAAGTGATCGTCAACAACATTAGCAAAATTATAGGTTGGATAACCATCTGATTTCATCAAAATTTGATCATCCAAAAGTTCATTTTTAATGCTGACTTTTCCACGAATAGCATCTATGTATTCGGTAAATCCTTCCGTATTTATTTTTTGACGAATAACATGTGGTTCGCCAGCAACTATTCTTTTTTTAATTTCTTCTTTGTTCAAATTCAAACAACATCTGTCATACATGGGTGCCTGTTTTCTCGCAGTTTGTTCATTTCTCATTTCCTCTAATCTTTCTGGCGTACAAAAACAATAATAGGCTGTCCCATTTTCAATCAACTGCTGCGCATATTTTTTATATATGTCCAATCTTTCAGATTGAATATATGGTTCGAAATCACCTTTTTGCAAAACCCTTCCATTTTCAATAAAAACTCCCTCTGAGTATTCAAAGCCAGCCCAATTTATGATATCAATCAATTTTTTCAAGGCATCCTGCACATATCTTTTTTGATCAGTATCTTCAATTCGCAAAATAAAATCACCGCCAGTTTTTTTGGCAAAAAGATAGGTATATAACGCTGTTCGGAAATTTCCGACATGCATATACCCCGTTGGCGACGGCGCAAACCTGACTCTGATTTTTTTGTTCATAAACTATTCCGATAAAATATTATTCCCCGTCTTTCTCTTTTTTGGCTTTTTGAATTAACATCCAGTGAATCCAGCAAATAGGAATGGCAATAATAATCATAGTTAACGCATCAATGATCTTATTTTGTCTGGCTGGTCGAATACAATTGTCGCCCAATTGGTTTTCTTTCCAGTTTTGATAATCATTCAGAAGCTCATCAATCTGAATTTTTTGATCAGCCGTTGTGCCTTCCTTGGAAATAACCGAAGCTACTGGAGGTTGATTATTGCACTGATAATAGCTTTTTTTTTCCGCTTCCGGAAAGATGGAATATTTTAATCCAGTATTTAAAAGTGTCCCTGCACCAATAGCTATAAAAAGCAGGCTCACTGCCGCAACCAGATAGAGATAAATAGTTTTGATTAACTTTGTTTTGGATGTCATATTTTTTACATTGTCACTACCCGCAGAAGAAAAGCTTGCAATGACAATAAAAATTAACACTAATAAAATAAAAACAATAAAAATAATCATTTTTTGTTGAATAGTATCTTTATAGGAAAAATAACGACTGCATTCCAAATCCTTTTCCATCTCTGAGGCTGCAAAATCAGCCTCCAAAGCCATTCTAAGCCAAAAATTCGCATCCACTTAGGTGCTCTCTTCAGCTTACCGGTTAGGTAATCAAAACTACCACCTACTCCCATAGCTAATCCGATTATATCATTTTTTAGCGAATTTAGGAACACTTCTTGATATGGAGCGCCGAAATTGCAGAAAACTATCACATTTTTTTGCAGCGGCTCAACCATCATAAAATCTGGAGACATATTCATTCCGCTCACACTCAGATTGGGATATATTTCTTTAATAGCATCAGCCGTTTCTTCCCATGAACTCAAGCCATTTTGATTGGCTACTAGAAAAACATTAATTCCCTTTCGGTTGGCCATTTTTAATATTCTCAGCATCAAATCAATTCCAGTTATTCTGGCTTTGAGTTTTTTCCCAAATCTGTAAAACGCAAAACGAATTCCAGTTCCATCAGCCACATTCAAATCACAATTAGTTATAACATTTCTAAATTCTGCATTTTTTTGAGCTTCTAAGATAAACTCTGGGTTTATGGTCGCAATTTGATGAAATTTATTATCATCTAAAAAAGCCTCCACTTTTTGAAAAACTTCTTCTTTCTCCAAGTTATCAATTTTTACTCCTAATATAGCATCCATATATCCCAATTTTAACCTAATTTTGGCTTGTTTGCAACAATATGATTAGGTGGTATGCTTAATTATATGGCAGGAAAAAAATATATAATTGACGTTGTTCCTCTGACTCGGATTTCTCTTTCAGGTAGTCAGTCTTTTTCCTATTTATCTTCTGAAAAAATAGATTCAGGTTCGCTTGTTTCCGTTCCTCTCTTCAGAAGAACAGTGGAAGGCGTTGTTATTGGCAATCAGCTGGACTTTCCCAGAATTGGTAACATTAAACTCAAGAAGGTCGTGGAAGTAATTGAAAAAAATTTTCTAGATGAAAAACAAATAGCTTTGGCAAAATTTATTTCAGAATATTATTTTTCATCACTTGGAACAGTTCTGAAATTGTTTGTGCCAAAACGCACAAAAACTAGAAATTCAAAGATTTCGAAACAAGACTCGAAGCTTGAGCAGAAAAAAATAACCCTAACGCCAGAACAATCAAAAGCTGTTGATGAAATTATTCTAAAAAATAATCGTCAATCGTCAATCGTCAATCGTAAATTTCTCTTATTCGGTCCTCCGGGATCAGGAAAAACTGAAATATATATCCATTCCATTCTTGAAATAAGAAAAAATGATCCTGAAGCCCAGTTTCTGATTATTTTGCCAGAAATTATGTTAGTGCCACAAGCATTGGAAAGATATGGCGCTCATTTCAAGCCTGAAGAAATAGCCGTCATCAATAGTAAAATTTCCAAAGGAAAGCTTTTTGATTATTTTCAAAGAATAAAATCTGGAGAAATAAAAATCATTATTGGTTCTCGCATGGCACTCTTTGTGCCCTTTAAAAAACTAGGCTTGATTGTAGTTGATGAAGAACAGGATATGTCTTTCAAGCAATGGGATATGAATCCGCGCTATGATGGCCGAAAAGTAGCAGAAAAATTGGCAGAAATGCAAAAAAGTAAAATCGTTTTTGGTTCATCTACTCCAAGCCTTGAAACATACTTAAGGGCAAAAAATGCGGATTACAAGATGATCAAAGTCCCTCCACTAAGTATTCCTGAGGTTAAATTTTACTCTCCAGAAGTACTTTTGGCAGATATGCGCAAAGAAAGATGGAAAAACCAAGAGGGACGAGCCAATCTGAGTTGTCTTTCCAGAAAATTGCAATCAGAAATTGCCTATGATTTGAAAAATAAATTGCAAACTATTCTATTTATCAATCGTCAGGGAATGAGCGCCTTTTCCATATGCCTTAATTGCAAAACAGTTCTCAAGTGTCCAAAATGCAGTCGTGCTCTTATTTATGACAAAACGGGCCTCTACAAATGCCTGCATTGTGCCTATAAAACTTCCATCATTCCAAAATGTTCAAAGTGTCATGGAATTTCTTTTAAGAACATCGGACTGGGAACACAAAAAATTGAAAAAGAAGTAGCCAATTTTTTTCCTGAGGCTCAAATTACTATTGCCGATAATCAAAGCATGCAAAGTAAGGGTGCTCAGGAAAAAATATATCATGATTTTTCTGAGGGTAAAATTGATATTCTGATCGGCACGCAGATGATTTCCAAAGGCTGGGATTTACCCAATGTGGCCCTCGTTGGCATTATTGATGCGGATAATCTTCTCACATTCCCAGATTTTTCAGTCTCAGAAAGAGCTTTTCAAAATATCTATCAAGTCGCCGGTAGAACTAACCGGCCGGGGGCTATTTTCAAGGGAGAAGTTGTCATACAGACTTTCAATCCGGAAAACTATATTTTCAAAGCCATTTTGGAAAAAGATGTGGAAAAATTTCTGGAAAAAGAACTTACTGACCGAAAAAGTCTTTCCTTCCCACCCTTTGGCAGAATCATTAAACTTGTTTTTCAGGATCGTAATTTGCAAAAAGCCAAAAAATCCTCTGAAGAAATTTATTCTTGGCTGAAAAAATTTGCTGGAAAAGATATTAGCATCTCAGAAGCGCACACTCCCCTAGTTTCGAACGTGCGAGGAAAATTCAGACAACAAATAATTATAAAAATAAAAAAGCAGGAAAAAATTCCTGCCGAAATGTCTAAACTGCTCAAACAACTTCCATCTAATTGGATTATCGACGTCGACCCAATCACCATCGCATAACCAAACCACTTGGACATTCAATGTCCAAGGGAAAAATATTGCGGTTTTTGTGAATTTTAGGTACAATTCAATCGTGGCTTAAGTATAGCAAAAAGACGATAAAAGTCTATA